>Ga0190269_10000087_pt1 | contig 42297 bp, 38 predicted proteins | sample Popmic249IS_FD_133749 | JGI IMG/M metagenome (GOLD analysis project Ga0190269, IMG submission 133749) | Populus adjacent soil microbial communities from riparian zone of Blue River, Arizona, USA - 249 IS | ecosystem: Environmental > Terrestrial > Soil > Riparian zone | place: USA: Arizona... | reverse complement strand
TCGGCCCCGGCGGCGCGGGCAAGACCCGGCTGGCCGAGGAGTCCGGTGCCCGGCTCGCGGAACGCAACCCCGGTGGCGTCTGGATGGTGGCGCTCGCGCCGGTCGGTGACGGCAGCGAGGTGCCGCAGACGGTCCTCACCGGCCTCGGCCGACGCCAGGTCAAGCTGCTCGACGCGAAGCTCCCCGGGGAGGGCGCCGCGCCCCAGGAGGTGCACGCGATCCTCGTGAAAGCGCTGAGCGCCGGGCCGACGCTCCTGGTGCTGGACAACTGCGAGCACCTGATCGAGTCCGTGGCCACGCTGGCCCACTCCCTGCTGCTCGACTGTCCGGAGCTGCGCATCCTCGCCACCAGCCGGGAGCCGCTCGGCGTTCCGGGCGAACGGCTGCACCCGGTACCCAGCCTCGACCTGCCGCCGCCCGGTGGGTCGACACCCGCGCAGGCAGCCCGCTACCCGGCCGTTCAGCTGCTGGTCGACCGGGCGGCCGCCGTCCGGCCCGGCTTCCGGCTCACCCCCGGCAACGTGGACGCGGTGGTCGAGATCTGCCGCCGGCTGGACGGGATGCCGCTCGCGCTGGAGCTGGCCGCTCCCCGGCTGCGCTCGCTCTCCCCCGAGCAGCTGGCCGCCCGGCTCGGCGACCGCTTCCGGCTGCTCACCGGCGGCAGCCGGACCGCGCTCCCCCGCCACCAGACGCTGCGGGCCGTGGTGGCCTGGAGCTGGGACCTGCTCGACACCGCCGAACAGGTGCTCTGGCGTCGGCTGGCGTTCTTCCCGGCCGGCGCGACGCTGGAGGCGGCCGAACGTGTCTGCTCCGACGACGAGCTGCTGCCCCCCGGCGACGTACTCGAGACGCTCGGCTCGCTGGTGGACAAGTCACTGGTCGAGCTGGTGCCGGACGCCGAGCCGCCCCGGTACCGGATGCTCGAGACGGTCCGGGCGTACGGCATCGAGTGTCTCGACGAGGCCGGCGAGAGCACCACGATCCGGGACGCGCTGCTCGCCTACTACCTCGAGCTGGTCGAGACCGCCGAGCCGAAGCTCCGCAGCCGTGAGCAGGCGACCTGGGCGAATCGGCTGACCGCCGAGTACGAGAACATCACCGCGGCACTGCGGTGGGCGGTCGACCAGCGGCGCGGCGATCCGGCTATCCGGATCGTCGCCGCGCTCACCTGGTACTTCGCCCTTCGTGGCGCACACACCGAAGCCGACCGGTGGGCGCACGCCGTGCTGCCGTTGGCCGATCAGGCGCCCCCGTTGAGCCGCGCGATCGTCACCGCGTTCGCGGGCCTGACCTCGGCCGGCCTGCGGAGCGGCTACGAGGACGCGAAGCGGGAAGCGATCAACACCGCCGCGTTGATCGCGCCGTTCGTCGACACACCCGACGCCCACCCGACGCTCGTGCTGGCCGACAGCATCATCGCGTTCCTCGGCGACCAGAACGAGCGGGTCGAAAGGGCGCTCGTGCGGGTCCGCGAGCACCCGGATCCGTGGGTCCACGCGCTCGGGTTCTTCCTCGAAGCGAGCCTGCGGGAGAACGACGGTGACCTGACGGCGGCCGAGCCGCTGTTCGAGGCCGGGTACGCGGCTTTCTCGGCGATCGGCGACCGGTGGGGACGCGGCGCGACGCTCAGCTCGCTGGCCGGCATCAAGGCCCTGCAGGGCGACCACCACGGCGCGATCGCAGCCCTGAACGAGGCGCGCGAGCTGATCACCCAGCTCGACGGCATGGACGACCTGCCGAGGATCCTGCTCTGGCTCGCGCTGGAGTGGGCCCGGATCGGCGACTCGAAGCAGGCGCGGCACTACCTCGAGCTCAGCGCCGCAGAACTCGCCCAGCTCGGGCAGGACGAGGTCGTGCAGGGCTTCCAGGGGGCGGTGGAGGCCAGCGTCCTGCGGCTCACCGGGGACCTCGGTGCCGCGGCCACGCTGCTCACGACCGCGCTGGAGCACTACCGCACTCGGCCCTACGGCCCGCCGCAGATCAAGTCGCTACTGCTCGCCGACTACAGCTACGTCCTGCTGGCCAAGGACGACGCCGAGCAGGCCCGGGGGTGCGTGCTCGATGCGCTCGACGCGGCGGAGGAGAGCCGCGACTCGCCGGTCCTCGGCGGCGTGCTGGAGACCGCGGCGGCGGTGACGCTCGACCTCGGCGACCCGGCGGGGTCCGCCACCCTGCTCGGTGCCGCCACCCTCATCCGCGGCCTGCCCGACGTCGGCAACCCGGACGTCGTCCGGACGCGGGAACGCACGGCCGCGGCACTGGGCCGCGAGGAGTTCGAAGCCCGGTGCGCCGAGGGCGAAGCGCTCCGCCGGGAGGACGTCCCGCGTCTGGCCCGTGAGCTCCTGAGCCGGGTGCGCCGCCGGTAGACCGCCGGTCAGCGCGCGCCGTCCGGCGCCGGGTCGACGGGCCCGGCCGGTGCGTCGGCGGGCGCGGCGGGTCCGGCCGGGTCGACGGCGGACGCCACCGAATCCGCCGGCGGACCGCCCGGCGGCTGCTCCGCGCGGGCCGCCGCCACCCGTCCGAGCCGCGTCCGCCGCCGCCGCACGAACGCGATGCCGACCAGGCCGAGCAGGAAACCGGCCACGCAGGTCCAGATCCACCACACGTCGTCGTTGCGCTCGAGCCAGCCGCGGCCGAACGTCACGAGGACGAGCCCGGTGGCGCCCCAGAGCAGTGTGCCGACCGTGACGACGGTGACCGCATCGACGTCCAAGGGCTCCGGCGTCGGACGAGACGGACGGCGAGCCATATCGGCAGCGTAACGCGGGAGTGGCCGGTGCGGAGCGGGAGGGCCGACGCCGGGGCCGGACGGATTACTCGCAGGCCTTCTCGAATTTCGTCCCCGCCTCGGTGACCGCCTGCTGGTCGATGGCGGTCGGGTCCGGGTTGTTCTCGAGGTTCGCGACCGTGTCGCCGAGCTTGTCGTAGGCGTCGCCGAGGTCGCTCGTGGCGTCCTGGAGGTCGCCGTCGCCCTTCTCGCCCTCGCTGCGGACCTTGTCGGCGAGGTCGTGGTACGACTGGCTGAGCGCCTTGGTGTCGCCGACGTTCTTCACCGACTCCGCCGTGAAGCTCCGGACCTCCTTCTTGATGTTGTCGCACGCCTCGGTGTTGTCGGCCCCGATGGCCGAGCAGGCGAGCGTGCTGCCTAAGGCTGCGGCAGCCAACGTGGCTCCGACCAGCCGCGAGATCGTTCTGGGCATCTGGAGGGTCCTTCCCCGTGGGTGACTCGCTGACAGCGGGGAAGCTAGCAGCAAGGATCGGTGCTTCTCCGGCATAGTCGCTAAGACGTCACATTGCTCACTGGCGTCACAGAAGCATCAGAAGTTGACTCAGGTGGCGACGAGGTTTTCCGGGCCGAACCACCTGCTCGGCGGCGGGCGCGCGCCCGCGCGACCGCGAGCGTCGTCGCGGCGATCAGCACCGCGACCCCGCCGAGGAGCAGACCCGCCCGAGGGCCGTACCGCTCGGAGATCGGACCGACGATCAGCGAGCCGAGTGGCGTCCCGCCCAGGAAGACCAACATGTACAGCGACATGACCCGGCCGCGGAGGTGCGCCGGGGTGCCGAGCTGCACGCGCGCGTTCGCAGCGTTGTTGTGCGCGATGAAGGCCAACCCCACGAAGAGAAGCACGAGCGCGGCCGCCGAGAAGTTCGGCACGAACGCCACCGCGCACTCCAGCACGCCGAAGACGGCCGCGCAGCTGAGCACCCAGCGCGCGGTCGGGCGCTTCGTGCGGCGGGCGCCGATCAGCGCACCGATCAGCGCGCCGGCGGCGAACGCGGTGGAGAGCAGGCCGAAGGACGCCGGCCCGACGTCGAACTCCACCTTGGCCAGCAACGGCAGCGTCAGGTTGAAGTTCATACCGAGCGTTCCCAGCACCGACATCATCGCGATGACCAGGAGCAGGTCCTTCCGGCCCCGGACGAAGCGCAGGCCTTCGACCACCTGGCCCTTGGCGCGCTCGACCCGCGCACCGGTGAGCAGCTCGGCCGGTCGCATGGCGAGCAGCCCGGCGAGCACGGCCACGTAGGACGCCCCGTTGATCAGGAACGCCGGCCCGACGCCGACTCCGGCGATGACCAGCCCGCCGACGGCCGGTCCGAGCAGGCGCGCGGAGTTGAACGTGGCCGAGTTGAGGGACACCGCGTTGGGCAGCCGGTCGGGCCCCACCATCTCGGAGACGAACGACTGCCTGGCCGGGGTGTCGAACGCGTTGACGGTGCCGAGCAGCAACGCGAACACGTAGACGTTCCACAGTGCCGCGGCACCGGTGACCACCAGCGCGCCCATGCCCAGGGCGAGCAGCATCGAGACGGCCTGCGTGACCAGCAGCACCTTCCGCTTGTCCAGCCGGTCGGCGAGAGCGCCTGCCCAGAGCGTCAGCAGCAGCACCGGGGTGAACTGCATCGCGGTGACGACGCCGAGCGCGGTGCCGGAGTCGTGCGAGAGATCGAGCACCAGCCAGTCCTGGGCCGTCGTCTGCATCCAGGTACCGGTGAGCGAGACGATCTGGCCGCCGGCGAACAGGCGATAGTTCCGGACGCGCAGCGAGGAGACCATCGTGCGGAGCGAGCTCTTCCCGACCGAGGCTCGCGGTCGGCGCTGCGCTTCCGGCGTTCCCTGCGGTGGCGAAGAGTTCAGCGCCGGGCTCATGCGCGTGCCAGCCGCTCGAGGATGACCGCGGCCGCCCGGAGCGTCTCCTGGTCCGCGTCGTCCAGTTCGGCGAGCCGGGCCGCCAGCCAGGCCTCCCTCGCCTGCCGATCGGCGGCGATCAACGCCTCGCCGTCCGGCGTCGTCGAGAGCACGATCTGACGGCCGTCGGTCGGGTGCGGGGCCCGGCGGACGAGGCCCCGCACCTCCAGCAGCGCGATCGTGCGGGTGGCAGCCGGTGGCTGGACCCGCTCGATCTCGGCCAGCCGGCGCGGGGTCAGCTCACCGGCGCCGTTGGAGATCGTGAACAGCGCGGAGATCTGCGTCATCGTCAGGCCGTGGGCGGGGCGCTCGGCCCGGAGACGACGGACGAAACGCCCGGCGGCGGACCGCAGACGGACCGCCAGCTCCGTGTGCGAGCGAGTTTCAGTGGGCATGACCGGGAGAGCGCCTCCTCGTTGGTTGAGACAACTCATTACCTAAGGAAACGATCCCTCGATCCTGCGGATTCCGCCAGTGGAAAACTGGTGACATGCGTCTGTTCGTCGGAGTGCTGCCGCCGCCGGAGGCCGTCGATCACCTGCGCGCCGCGATCAGCGGGCTGGACGTGGTGCGCGCCGGCGCGGGGACGGTCCGGCCGGAACTGTGGCACCTCACACTCGCGTTCCTCGGGGAGGTCGACGAAGAGCGGCTGGACGCGGTCAGCGCCCGGATCGCGGACGGCGCGGCGGCCGGGCGCGGCGGGGAGGTGTCGCTGGCCGGCGGGGGCCACTTCGGCGACGCGGTGCTGTGGGTGGGCGTCGGCGGTGACGTCGAGGACCTCGACCGGACCGCCAGGGCGATCCGGCGCCACCTGCGCCTGGCCAGGGTCGTGCTCGAACGGCGCCCGTTCCGGCCGCACCTGACGCTGGCCAGGCCGCGTGGGCGGATCACCCGGCAGCAACTCCGGGCCGACGTCGCCGCGCTGCAGCCCTACGCGGGGCCGTCCTGGCGCGCCGACCGGGTACATCTGCTGCGCAGCACGCAGCACCGCACTCCGGACGGCGCCCAGGCGGTCACCTACGAGCCGCTGGCCTCCTGGCCGCTCCCCACCCGGTGAGGCGCGGGCCGGCGAGCCGAGCCGGTACCTGCGGGCCGCGCCTCACCAGGCGTAGGCCTCCGGGGAGGGCTTGCCCGGGTTCGGGCCCGGCGCCGGGAACAGGTCGTCCAGTGCGTCGAGCGTCGCCTCGTCCAGCCGCAGCTCGACCGCGCGGAGCGCACCGTCGAGCTGAGCACCGGTCCGCGGTCCGACGATCGGCGCGGTGACCCCGTCCTGCGCCAGCAGCCACGCGAGCCCGACCTCGGCCGGGTCGTGCCCCAGCTCGGCACAGAGCTTCTCGTACGCCTCGATCGCAGTCCGGTGCTTCTCCAGCCCGGCCGATGCCCGCTCGGAGTTGCTCCGGGAGCCACCGCCCTCACGCAGCTTGCGGAGGACGCCGGAGAGCAGCCCGCCCTCGAGCGGGGACCACGGGATGACGCCGATGCCGTACTGCCGCGCCGCGGGGAGCACCTCCAGCTCGATCCAGCGGTTGAGCAGGTTGTAGATCGACTGCTCGCTCACCAGGCCGAGGAAGTGTCGGGACCGGGCGGCCTCCTGCGCTTGGGCCAGGTGCCAACCGGCGAAATTGCTCGATCCGACGTAGAGGATCTTGCCCTGGGCGCGCAGCACCTCCATCGCTTCCCAGATCTCGTCCCACGGCGTTGCCCGGTCCACGTGGTGCATCTGGTACAGATCGATGTAGTCAGTTTGGAGCCTTTTGAGGGATTCATCACAGGCTCGCCGGATATGGAGCGCCGACAACTTCGACTGGTTCGGCCAGTCCCCCATCGGGCCGTACACCTTCGTCGCGAGCACCGTGCGCTCACGACGTCCGCCGCCGGAGGCGAACCAGCTGCCGATGATCTGCTCGGTGACGCCCTCGCCGGTCCTGCGGCCGTAGACGTTCGCCGTGTCGAAGAAGTTGATGCCCTGGTCGTGGGCGGTGTCCATGATCCCGTGACTGTCCTGTTCGGACGTCTCCGGACCGAAGTTCATCGTCCCAAGGCAGAGCCTGCTGACGGTCAGACCCGACCGTCCGAGCTGGATGTACTCCACGGTGATCTCCTTCAGTCGTTCCGGACGGACCCCGAGCCCGCTCGAGGCAAGCCTGGCAGTCGAGCGGACGGCTTGATCGCGGTGGTTCGCTCGAGGCCTCGCGCTTCTCTGTCAGGCTTGTTCTGGGCGGGCCGCCTCCAAAGCTGGCAGGGTGGGGGTGTGCTGGAGATCCATACCGAGATCCGGGAGACCGGTCCGGACCGATACGCGACGCTCATCGACGGCGGTTGGGCGATCGGGGAGTCGCTCAACGGGGGATACCTCCAGCTGCCCGTGGTGCGAGCAGTGCTGGCCGCCGAGGGGCACCCCCACCCGGTGGCGGTGACCACCGACTTCCTCACCGCGCCGCACGCCGGTGAAGCCGAGATCGTGGTCGAGCGGCTGCGCACCGGCAAGACGGTCGGCACCAGCCGGGCCACGTTGATCCAGGACGGCCAGCCGGTGCTGGTGTCCTCGGTGGTCACCAGCACGCTCGACTCGAGCAATCCGGACGTCGATCTGGCGCCGCCGATCGAGCTGCCCTCACCGGACCAGTGCACCCGCATCCGGTCGGACATCATGCCCGGTACGAAACTGGGTTTGATGGACCACGTGGACGTCCGGCTCGCGCCGGAGTTCGCGAACCTGCTGCGCGGGCGCCCGGACGGGAGCATGGCGCTGCGCGGCTGGGCGCGGATGGTCGACGGGCGCGATCCCGACCCGCTGGTGTGCCTGCTCGCGGCCGACGCGTTCCCGCCGGTGACGTTCACCCTCGGGCGGTACGGCTGGGCACCCACCGTCCAGCTCACGACGTACCTCCGGGTGCTGCCCGCGCCGGGATGGCTACGCGCCGAGTTGCGCGGGCGCGTGCTCGCGACCGGCTGGTTCGACGAGGACTGCACGATCCGCGACTCCGCCGGCCGCCTGGTGGCCCAGTCCCGCCAGATCGCCAGAATCCCCCGAGTAGCGGTGCCGCCCCAGCACTAGTACCGCAAGGGCGGTCAGGTGGGTGGCGAGGCTCGGGGGTGGGCCGTTGGCCCCCGATCCGGGGACGATCCCACTAGTCGGGATGAGGTGGCGAATGTCCGCTAGCGTCCTGTCCGGTTCGGGGCTCATACCGGTTCCGGTGGTGAGGGCGCGGTGTGTCGATGTCAGTTTTTGTGCGTGGGGGCGCGTGAAAACCTCCATTGACAAGGGTTTTCCGGCGGCCGGCGCGGAGGGCGCAGTAGCCGCCGTTGCAGCCCGGAGCCCGGAGCCGCCGCTTCCATGTACGAACCTGGAGTCCACCCAGGCCGGGGCTGACAGTCGAGCGCGAGACCGCCTCATTGTGTATGAACCTGGAGCCCGCCCAGGGCGGGGCTGGCGTCCGCGCGCGACCGCCTCATTGTGTACGAACCTGGAGTCCACCCAGGGCGGGGCTGGCGTCCGCGCGCGACCGCGCGGCGTATTGGTCATACTCAAGTGGTCGCGCGCGGCCGCCAGCGTCGTTCTGGGCGGGCCGCCCACGCCAGCGTCGTCCTGGGCGGGCCGCCCACGTCAGCGTCGTTCTGGGCGGGCCGCCCTACGGCCGGCGGGCGCCGGAGCCGAAGAGGATGTCATCCCAGCTCGGCAACTCCGCCTTGCGGGAGCGGCCGCTCCCCCCGCTCTTGGGCGGCTGGGGCGCGGGCGGACCCGCGGCCGGCGGCGTTCCCACCCCGGTCGGGTCGAGTCGCTCGCGCCAGTCGTTCCGGCCGGCGAACCCGCCGCCGGACGCCGCAGCAGGCTGCTGCTCTCCGCCGGTGGCCACGTCACCGCGCCGGCCGGCGGGCCGACGCGGATCGTCGCCCCAGGGGTCGGGGCGGCGCACCTCGTCCGGGTGTGACCCGGCGGCGGCAGCCGGACGCGGCTCGTCCAGCCAGCCGGCACCGCGCAGCCCTTCGCGTCCGCCTCCGGTCGCCGGCGCCGCCGGGGCACCACCGGCGTCCGCCGCCGGCGGTTCCGGGGTCGGCGACTCGCGCGACGGCTCCGGGCGTCCCACGACGTCGGGTCGGCCCAGAACGTCGGGGCGGCCCACGACGTCGGGGCGGCGAGTCTCGTCGGGGCGGCGCAGATCGTCGAAGCGTGGGTCGAGCCCACGCCCGCGCGCGCTCTCCCGAGCAGCCTGACGCAGGTCGCCGCGGCCTTCCCGGGGCAGCTCCCGCGGCACCTCCCTGGCCGGAGCGGCCACCGCCTCGGCGGCGGCCACCGGCTCCTCACGACGGCGCTCGTCGCGACGCCGCAGCATGGAGAGCGCCGGCACGACCGGGCCTTCCTTCGGATCGGCGTCGTCCGGGAGCTTGCCCGCGGCGAGTCCGAACGCGAGCATCTGGTCGTCCGGCCCGACGAGCAGGTCCTGGTTCTCGCTGGACAGGAAGTTGGCCATCTCGTCGACCGGCTGCACCATCGTCCGAGTCCGGTCCAGGTCCCAGATCGCGTGCGCGGTGGCCTTACCGGACGGCCACGTCGCGGTGGTGCGCCAGCCGCCGTCTTCCCGGCGGTAGCTGTCCCAGGCGACGGTCTCCACGTCGATGCCGTGCGCTCGCAGGCGTCCGTCGACGACGTCGGCGAGCGTCTGACCACTCTCGGCACCGCGCAGACGCGTGCGCCGCGCCAGCTGCGCCATCGCGGCCCGCTCCTGGAGCACCGGCCCGGCGAACCGCAGCACCTTCTCCATCGGAACGTTCGCGAGTCGAGCGACGTGCTCGGCCGACTCACCCGAACGGATCCGGGACTGAATGTCACGCGGCGTCAACGTCGCCTCCACATCCATCGATAGCTGACCGGGGGTACCGGTCCGCTCCCGCTGGACGGCGGCGATCACCTGGTCGTCGATGGCGAGCGAAAGCATCCGCCCGACCTCGTCGGTCAGAATCATGGCCTGCCCGTCAGCGGAGAGCGCGACGAACCGCAACGGTCGCATTGCGACCTCCCTCTCCAGACACCGGCGAGCGTGCCCACCATACGACGGCAGGGCTCGTATGCCCCGCATACCACGCCGAATGGGCGCGCCGTTCTCCGGCCATCCCAACAATAGGACCCAATCGTCCGGTTTGTCTGTCCCGACGCGCGGTCAGTGGCCACTGGAGACGACAGATGGACGCCCGGAGGTGTACCCGGACGTCCACCTCTTGCACATCCCGTGGCTCAGCCGAGAGCGGTCACCGTGTAGTCGATGCAGGCGGTCAGCTTGGCGACGTCGGCCGGGTCGATGCCCGGGAACATCGCGATCCGCAGCTGGTTGCGGCCGAGCTTGCGGTAGGGCTCGGTATCCACGATCCCGTTGGCCCGCAGCGTCTTCGCCACCGCGGCGGCGTCCACCGACTCGGCGAAATCGATCGTCCCCACGACGTTCGACCGCTTGGCCGGGTCCTTGACGTACGGCGCGGCGAACGCGGACGCCTCCGCCCACTCGTAGAGCGTCCGGGCCGACTCGGCCGAGCGCTCCGTCGTCCACGCCAGGCCGCCCTGGCTGTTGAACCAGTCGACCTGTTCGGCGGCGAGGAAGATCGTCGTCAACGCAGGCGTGTTGTACGTCTGGTCCTTACGCGAGTTGTCGAGTGCGACCGCCAGATCGAGGAAGGCCGGGACGTACCGCCCGGACGCGCTGATCTCCTCGACCCGGGCGATCGCCGCCGGTGAGAACAGCGCCAGCCAGAGCCCGCCCTCGCTGCCCAGGCCCTTCTGCGGCGCGAAGTAGTAGACGTCGGTCTCGGACACGTCCACGGCCAGGCCCGCAGCCGCCGACGTTCCGTCGTGCAGCATCAGGTGCTCACCCGGCACCCGCTCCACCGGGATCGCGACGCCGGTCGAGGTCTCGTTGTGCGGCGTCGCGTAGACGTCGACGCCGTCCTCGAACTCGAACACCGGCGCGTCGCCCGGCGCGGACTCGATGATCGTGGGGTCACCGAGGAACGGCGCGTTCTTCGTCGCGGTGGCGAACTTCGCACCGAACTCACCGAACGACAGGAACTGGGCGCGGTCGCGGATCAGGCCGAACACCGCGGCTTCCCAGAACGCGGTGGTACCGCCGACCCCCAGGACGACCTCGTAGCCGTCGGGGAGCGAGAAGAGCTCGGTCAGCCCGGCCTTCAGCCGCGCCACCTGGCTCCGCACGGTCGCCTGGCGGTGGGACGTCCCGAGGAAGCCACGGCCCGTCGCGAGGAGCGCGTCGACCGATTCCGGGCGAACCTTCGACGGGCCGGAGCCGAACCGGCCGTCGGCGGGCAACAACTCGGCGGGGATGGTGACGCTCAATTCGTGCTCCTTCGGCATTTCACGACGTCGGTGCGGTCTACGCGCCGCCAGTGATCCTCCCACCCACACGGCGAGGCATCGAGCCAGTTCCGGCCGGGGCGGGCGCTCCCCGGCGCGACGCGGGGCGTCCGCCTGGAACACGTGCGAACGGCCGCGGCGGGTCACCACCCGGGCGCGGACGCAGGAGGGCGGGCCGCCACCGGCGGCCCGCCCTCGGGAAAGCGATCGATCAGGCCTTCTTGATCGTCTCCCAGCCCTCGACCTCTTCGGGCTTGCGCGGGCCGGGGCCGGTGTAGAGCGCCGACGGGCGCACCAGCTTGTTGAGGTGCTTCTGCTCGATCACGTGCGCCGACCAGCCGGCCGTCCGCGCGCAGGTGAACATCGACGTGAACATGTGCGCGGGCACCTCGGCGAAGTCGAGCACGACCGCGGACCAGAACTCGACGTTGGTGGCGAGCACCCGGTCGGGCCGGCGCGCGTGCAGCTCGGCCAGCGCGGCCTTCTCCAGGGCCTCGGCCACCTCGAAGCGGGCGCTGCCGAGCTCCTTGGCGGTGCGGCGCAGAACGGCGGCCCGCGGGTCCTCGGCCCGGTAGACCCGGTGACCGAAGCCCATCAGCCGCTCGCCCTTGTCGAGCGCGTTCTTGACCCAGGCCTCCGCGTTGCCCGACTTCTCGACCTCGTCGAGCATCTTGAGGACGCGGGAGGGCGCACCGCCGTGCAGCGGGCCGGACATCGAGCCGACCGCCGAGGAGATGCAGGCGGCACAGTCGGCGCCGGTACCCGCGGCCACCCTGGCGGTGAACGTCGAGGCGTTCATGCCGTGCTCGGCGGCGGAGATGAAGTAGGCGTCGACGGCCTTGACGTGCTTCGGGTCCGGCTCGCCCCGCCAGCGGATCATGAAGCGCTCGACGATGGTGCTCGCCTTGTCGATCTCCCGCTGCGGAACGGCGGGCAGGCCGATGCCGCGGGCGGACTGCGCGACGAACGAGAGCGCGGTGACCGAGATCCGGGCGAGGTCCTCACGAGCCTGCTCGGGACCGATGTCGATCAGCTGCTTGAGCCCCCAGTAGGGGGCCAGCATCGCGATGGCCGCCTGGACGTCCACGCGGATGTCACCCGAGTGCACCGGCACCGGGAACGGCTCCGCAGGCGGCAGGCCGGGGCCGAACTTGCCGTCGACCAGCAGCGCCCAGACGTTGCCGAAAGACACCTGGCCGACGAGGTCCTCGATGTTGACGCCCCGATAGCGCAGCGCACCACCGTCCCGGTCCGGCTCCGCGATCTCGGTGTGGAAGGCGACGACGCCTTCGAGCCCCGGTTTGAAGTCCGACATGCTGGCTCAGCTCCCAGTGGTCTTCGGTGGCGGTACGCCCCGGCCGGCTCGACCGGCGGCAGGCGGTAGCCGACCACCAGTCGGGAACGTTTCTGTCATCTTCCTACCGTTCCCCGGTGGCTCGTGAGGTCAGACCGGTCCAAGCCCATTGTGATCGTGTCGCACCCCACATCCACGGACGACACGGCGAGGACATATCGGTGTCACGAAATGGCCACACCTTCCGACGGACGGTAACCCCCTCGCGTCCGACGACGAGTTGCGGTACATCCCGGGCACCGGCGGGTAGTCGGTAGCGGCATAAAGTTGCATCGGCCACGGATTCCTGGCCGGAGACGGAGGAGCTGTGGACCCCGACGAGCCTCGCGAGTACGCCGTGGTGTCACGGGTCAGCGGAATGCGCGTCGGCTACGAGCGCGGGGTGCTCACCGAGGACGGCTTGGCCGACCACTGGTTCGCCCAGTTCAGCACCTGGTTCGCCGAGGCGGTCGCGGCGCCGGAGATCGTCGAGCCGAACGCGATGGTCGTGGCCACCGCCGCGGCGAACGGGACGCCGAGCGCGCGGACCGTCCTGCTCAAGGACGCCGACGAGCGCGGTCTCACGTTCTACACGCACTACACGTCCCGGAAGGGCCGGGAGCTGACCGAGAACCCCCGCGCGACGCTCCTGTTCCCGTGGCACCCGATCCAGCGCCAGGTGAACGTCGCGGGCACCGTGCACCGGGTCGATCCCGCCGAGTCCGACGCGTACTGGACCAGCCGCCCGTACGGTTCGCAGCTCGGGTCGGCGGCGAGCCCGCAGTCGCGCGTCGTGCCGGACCGGACCGCGCTGGAGACGGCCCAGCAGGACCTCGCCGCCCGCCACCCGGACGCGGTGCCGCGGCCGGAGACGTGGGGCGGCTTCCGCGTCGTGCCGCACACCGTCGAGTTCTGGCAGGGCCGCCCCGACCGGCTGCACGATCGGCTGCGCTACCGGCGGGACGGCGAGAACTGGCTCGTCGAGCGGCTGGGCCCGTGACCCAACCGACCGAGGAGACGGCCCGCGAGGCCGGGGGCGCGGCGCCGCCAGCAGCGGCACCCCCACGCTGGCGACGCGTCCTGCTCGACACCGCACCGCTGCGCGCCACCGCCTTCCGGCGGCTGTTCCTGGGCCAGAGCGTCTCGTTCGTCGGCTACCAGCTGACCGCGGTCGCGGTTCCGGTCCAGATGTACGCGATCACCGAGTCCTCCTTCTGGGTCGGCATGCTCGGCCTCGCCGGGCTGATTCCGCTGATCCTGTTCGGCCTCTGGGGCGGTGCGGTCGCCGACGCGATCGACCGCCGGACGCTGCTGCTGATCTCGTCGCTGGTGGTGTGGGTGGTCACCGGCGGCCTGGTCCTGCAGGCGCTGCTCGGCCTGGACAACCCCTGGCTGCTGCTGGGGCTGACCGCGGTGCAGTCCGGCGCGTTCGCGGTGAGCGGCCCCACCAGGAGCGCGATCATTCCCCGGCTGGTCCCGACCGAGCAGGTGCCCTCGGCGAACACGCTGAACTACACCGCGAGCAACTTCGGCACGGTGGTCGGCCCGCTGCTCGCCGGCCTCATCCTGGCGCGGTGGTCCTACGCGTTCGCCTACGCCGTGGATGCGGCGCTGTTCACGGTGGCGCTCTACGCCGCCTTCCGGCTGCCGCACCTGCAGCCGACCGGCGAACGGGTCAGCCCGGGGCTGCGCGCCGTCGGGCAGGGCCTCGCGTTCATCGCGCTCAAGCCCATCCTGCTGATGTCGTTCGCGGTCGACATCATCGCGATGGTGTTCGCGATGCCGCGGGCGCTGTTCCCGCAGATCGCCGACGAGCGGTACGGCGGCGGCGAGGCCGTCGGCTGGCTGTTCGCGGCGATCGCGATCGGGTCGGTGCTCGCCGGGCTCTCGTCCGGCTGGATCGGACGGGTGCGCCGCCAGGGCCTGGCGCTGACAATCGCGGTGATCGGGTGGGGCGTGGCCGTGGCCGCCGCCGGACTGGCCAGCAGCCTCTGGCTCGCGGTGGCGCTGCTCGCGCTGGCCGGCGCCGCCGACCTGGTGTCGGCGGTCTACCGCCAGACGATCCTGCAGGTCTACGCACCGGACGAGATGCGCGGCCGGATGCAGGGCGTGTTCATGGTCGTGGTGGCCGGCGGCCCGCGCCTGGGCGACCTGCGGGCCGGCGTGACCGAGTCCTGGTTCGGCCCCACGGTCTCCTGGGTCGGCGGCGGCATCGTCTGCGTGATCCTCGTCGTCCTGCTCGCCGCCGCCGTCCCGCGCTTCCTCCGCTACAACGGCGGAGCGGCTAGCTAGGGCAGGAGCACCGTCGAGCCGGTGGTGGTGCGGGACTCGAGTGCGCGGTGCGCGTTCGCCGCCTCCGCCAGCGGGAACCGCTGACCGATGTTCGGGTCGATCACGCCCTGCTCGACGAGGTCGAGCAGCTCCGCCGCCGCGGCCCGCAACTCGGTGCGGTTGCCCACGTAGTGCCCGAGCGTCGGCCGGGTGACGAACAGTGAGCCCTTCGACGCGAGTATCCCGAGGTTCACACCCGTGACCGGCCCGGAGGAGTTGCCGAACGACACCATCAGCCCACGCGGCCGGAGGCAGTCGAGCGAGTTCTCGAACGTGGCCGCGCCGACCGAGTCGTAGACCACCGGCACGCCTGCCCCGTCGGTGAGCTCACGCACCCGGGCGGCGACGTCCTCCTCCCGGTAGAGGACGACCTCCGCGTACCCGTTCTCCACCGCGAGCGCAGCCTTCTCCGCGCTGCCGGCCGTTCCGATCGCGCGGACGCCGAGGTGCCGCAGCCACTGCCCGGCGATCAGCCCGACGCCGCCCGCCGCCGCGTGGAACACCACCGTCTCCCCGCTCTGCACCGGGTACGTACGCCGCAGCAGGTACCAGGCCGTGAGGCCCTTGAGCAGCACGGCGGCCGCGGCCTCGTCGGGTACGCCGTCCGGGATCGGCACCAGCACGTCGGCCGGGACGTTCTGCGCGGTCGCGTACGCCCCCAGCGGGCCGGTGGCGTGCGCTACCCGGTCGCCCGGAGCCAAACCGGAGACGCCCTCGCCGACCTCGGTGACGACGCCCGCGGCCTCACCGCCGAGCGGCGAGGGCAGCGTGACCGGGTAGAGCCCGGTCCGCTCGTAGGTGTCCCGGTAGTTGAGGCCGATCGCGGTGGTCCGGATCCGCACTTCCCCACGTCCCGGCGGCGGCAGCTCCAGTTCCTCGTAGCGGAGCACCTCCGGCCCACCGGTCTCGTGGATGCGGATCCCGTAGTCAGCCATGCGGTGTCCTCCTCGTGCGCGAGGCTCGTTCAGGGCAGGAGAACCGTAGCGCCGACCGTGGCGCGGGCCTCCAGCGCTTCCTGGGCCTTCCCGGCGTCGGCCAGGTCGAACCGCTGCCGCAGGTTCGACCGGATCACCCCGCACGCGACGAGCCCGAGGACCTCCGCGGCCGCCGCGCGGAGCGTCGCGGGGTCCGGCAGGTAGGTACCGAGCGTCGGCCGGGTGACGAACAGGGAGCCCTTGGCGGCGAGCAGGCCCAGGTCGAGGCCGGTCACCGGGCCCGACACGCTGCCGAACGAGACCAGCAGGCCCCGAGGGCGCAGCGCATCGAGCGAGCTCGCGAACGTCTCCGCGCCGATCGGGTCGTAGACGACCGGTACGCCGACGCCGTCGGTGAGGTCGCGGGCCCTGGCCGCCAGGTCGTCGTGCCGGTAGAGCACGACCTCGTCGTAGCCGTTGTCGACCGCCGCCCGCACTTTTTCGGGCGCGCCGACGGTACCGATCGCGCGGACGCCGAGGTGGCTCAGCCACTGCCCGGCGATCAGCCCGACGCCGCCCGCCGCCGCGTGGAACACCACGGTCTCGCCGGCCTCGACGGTGTGCACTCGGCGGATGAGCGCCCACACCAGCAGCCCCTTGGCGAGCACCGCCGCGGCGTCCTCGTCGCCGACCTCGGCCGGTAGCGGCACCAGCGCGTCCGCGGGCACGTTGCGGACTCCGGCGTAGGCGCCGAACGGAACGGTCGCGTACCCGACCCGGTCACCGACCGAGAAGTCCGACGCCGCCCGGCGACGCGAAACCGGGCCGACCGCCTCGACCACGCCCACCGCGGAGCTGCCGACGCCGCTGGGCAGGGTGGCCGGGAGCGCCCCGGTACGCAGCAGGACGTCGCCGTAGCTCAGCTCGATCGCGGTCTGCCGGATACGGACCTCGCCCGCGCGGGGCGGCGGGAGCTCGATCGGCTCCGGCTGCAGAACCTCCGGCCCCCCGGTGCGGTGTAATCGGATCGCGTAGTCGGACACGGGCGCCTCCACTCCCCACGCGGCGCCGACGCCGCATCATCCGACCAGCGTAAATCGGATGGAGAGGCATTCCCTATCGACTGATGGGGAATTAGATGCAGACCACATCCGCCGGCCGCGCGTCAGCTCGCGGCGACGGCACCGGCGGCGACCGCGAGGTCGGCCACCAGGTCGTCGTAGCCCTTCTCGCGGGCGTCGTCGGGCATCCGGAGGATCGCCGACGGGTGGATCGTGATCAGCGCCCTGGTGGTCGACTCGGCGCCCGGACCGGTGTAGGGCATCAGCGAGCCGCGGTCCTTGGTCACCCGGTACTTCGAGCCGAGCAGCGCCTTCACCGCCGTGGCACCGAGGCAGACGACGATCTCCGGCCGCACCGCCGCGATCTCGGCCGCTACCCACGGATTGCACGCGTGGACGTGCTCCGGCTGCGGGGTCTGGTGGATCCGTCGCTTGCCCCGGAGCTCGAACCGGAAGTGCTTCACCGCGTTCGTGACGTACACCGCACCCTGACCGAATCCGGCCTCGGCCACGGCGCGCTGGAGTAGCTTGCCCGCCGGACCGACGAACGGCAGCCCCCGCTGGTCCTCGACGTCACCGGGCTGCTCCCCGACGAGCAGCACCTTCGCCGCCGGGTTGCCGGTGCCGAACACGGTCTGGGTGGCCGGCTCGTACAGCTCGCACGCGGTGCATCCGGCAGCGGCCGACTTGAGCGTGGGAAGGTCGGCTTGGGCGGGGATGAGAGTGCTGGCGTCCATCGACCGATATCGTGCCCCGGATGGGGTGCGTTACGCATCCCTGAAGGAATATCTGCCCGGTATCCCCGACGATGTGGAGGCGCGATGACGGCGCGGTGGAACACCCCGTCCGGACATCAGTGGACGATCGAAGCGGGTACCCAGCGCGTGACCCTGGTCGAGGTCGGTGGTGGGATCCGCGAGTACACGGTGAACGGACGCGACGTCCTGGCCGGGTACCCGGCCGACGCGATGGCGTCGAAGGGCGTCGGGCAGATCCTGGCACCGTGGCCGAACCGGATCCGCGACGGCAAGTACACGTTCGACGGCCAGGAGCACAAGCTCGGCTGGGACGAGACCGACAAGCGCACGGCGATCCACGGCCTGGTCCGCTGGGAGCTGTGGGACCGCCTGGACCACACACCGACCGCGGTGACGCTGGCCCGGACGGTCCAGCCGCGGCCGGGCTACCCGTTCGCGCTCGTGCTGCGGGTGCAGTACTCGCTCGGCAAGGACGGCCTCACCGTCGAGCACCAGGCGATCAACGTCGGGCCCACCGCGGCGCCGTACGGGCTGGGTATCCACCCGTTCCTGACGCTGGGCGCCGAGTCGCTGGAGACGGCCACGCTGATGCTCCCCGCCGGTCGGCGGATCGTCGTCGACGACCGTCTACTCCCCACCGGCGAGGTGACCGACGTCGAGGGCACCGACTGGGACTACCGCAGTGGCAAGAAGATCGGCTCCGCGTCGCTGGACACCGCGTTCGTCGTCACCGAGCGGGACTCCGACGGCATCGCGGTCAGCGAGCTGGTCGACGCGGAAGGGCGCGGCGGGCAGCTCTGGCAGGACTCGTCGTTCGGCTGGGTGCAGGTCTACAACGGCGTCGGCCCCAACGGTGTGGCCAACCAGGCGGTCGCGGTCGAGCCGATGACCTGTCCGCCGGACGCGTTCAACTCCGGCGAGGGCCTGATCCGCCTGGAGCCCGGCGAGAAGTGGCAGGGCACCTGGGGCGTCCGCCCGCTGTAGCGCGAGAGCGCTGCGCATTCCGTGCCGCTCGCGGGGCACGGAATGCGCAGCGCTTCAGCGGCGTACCCGGTCGAAGCGCTCCAGCGTCTCCCGGCGCTCCGCCGCGTGGTCGACGATCGGCCCGGGGTAGCCGGCCGGCTGTTCCGGCAGCGTCCAGGGCTCGTGCACGGCCGCGCCCTCCAGCCCCGCCAGCTCCGGTACCCACCGCCGCACGTACGCGCCGGACGGATCGAACTTCCGGCCCTGCGTCACCGGGTTGAACACCCGGACGTACGGCGCCGCGTCGGTCCCGGTGCCCGCCACCCACTGCCAGCCGTGGTTGTTGCTGGCGTAGTCGCCGTCGACCAGCCGGTCGAGGAAGTGCGCGGCACCGCGCTGCCACGGCAGGTGCAGGTCCTTGACGAGGAACGACGCGGTGATCATCCGCACCCGGTTGTGCATCCAGCCGATGCCGAGCAGCTGCCGCATCCCCGCGTCGACGATCGGGTACCCCGTTCGCCCGGACGCCCAGGCGGCGAACCGCGCGTCGGCCTCCGCACCGGAGTCGGTCGCGATGCTGCCGACCCGCCGGTCCAGGGACTCCCACAGGCTCTCCGGCCGGTGGAACACCACGTCGGCGTAGAAGTCGCGCCAGCAGATCTCGTTCCGGAACGTCTCGGCGCCCGGGCCCGGGTACTTGGCCAGCTCGGCGAGGATCGTCCGGGGGTGCAGCTCGCCGTACTTGAGGCACACCGACAGCCGGGAGGTGCCGTCCCGGTCCGGGCGGTTGCGCTCGGACTCGTAGTCGCGCAGCGGCCCGTCCAGGAACGCGGCCAGGCGCCGGCGAGCGGCGTCCTCACCGGCCTCGGGCAGCTCGACGTCGGGAAGCTCGGGCACCGGCGGGAGACCGTCGCCGTCCTCGGCCGGGAGCCAGGAGACGCCCCGGGGCGCGTCGACCGGACCGCGCCAGCCGTGGGCACGCCAGGCCCGCGAGTACGGCGTGAACACCCGGTAGGGCGAGTCGTCGGGCTTCCGGATCCGCCCGGGGGCGACCGCGTACGGCGAGCCGGTGCGGTGCAGCGTCACGCCGTGGCCGGCGAGCGCCTTCTCGACCCGTTGGTCGCGGCGGAGCCCGTACGGTCCGTAGTCCGCCGCGATGTGCACCTCCTGGGCGCCGATCTCGGCGGCGGCCCGCGGCACTTCGTCGACCGGATCGCCGTGGCGCACCAGCAGGCGGTCGCCGAGCGAACGCTCGAGCGCGCGCAGCGAGCGCAGCAGGTGGCTGGTCCGCGGCCCGCCGGACGCCCGGAACGGCACCGGGTCCAGCACGAACAGCGCGCGCACCCCGTCGTTCCCGGCGGCATCGACGGCGGCGAGCAGCGCCGGGTTGTCGGTGAGCCGCAGATCCCGGCGGAACCAGAAGACGGTGTTCGGCATGCGCCCGATCTTTACCCGACTGACCCGATTGCGCGACTCGAGAGCGGCCCGTGAACGTGGGCCTTCCGCCCGGTCGGCACGCGGAGGCGGGCAGCGCTCGCTAGGGTCTGTTCGAAAGGTCGGGCCGCCGTGGGCGTGATCCCGCGGCGATCCGCGAGGCGGAGGCCCGTCCGGCCGTCGCGGCTTCCCGGCAGCTCGGGTCTCCGGACGTGGCCGACAGCGCCGCCGGTCACCATCCGGGCCGCGATCACGGTGGGCTGCTGGCTTCCCGCAGCAGGCCCTAAGCTGAACCGACGGTGGCCGGGGACGAAAGGAGCGTAAGGACCGTGATCTTCAAGGCGGTCCGGGACGGGAAGCCGTACCCCGACCACGGTCTGTCACTGCGGGAGTGGGCGCGGATCCCACCCCGGCAGGTGCGGCTCGACCAGTTGGTGACGACCAAGCGGGAGCTGGCCCTCGACCAGCTGCTCGCCGAGGACTCCACGTTCTACGGCGACCTGTTCCCGCACGTGGTCGAGTTCGACGGCGCTCTGTACCTGGAGGACGGGCTGCACCGGGCGCTGCGCGCCGCGCTGCAACAGCGAACGACCATGCACGTCCGCGTCCTCGTCCATCAGGAGCACGCGGCCGACGCCGACGTCTCGGCCTGACCTAACCGGCCAGGCGGCGGACGCGGAGCGCCAGCCAGATCGCCAGCAGCAGCACCAGCACGACGAGCGCGTTCACCCAGAACGGCGCCGGCCACGGCATCGGGCGCGACGACGGGCCGTCGAACCGGTCCCGCGCGACGAGGTCCGCGGCGACGTCGACGTGCCGGGCCCCCGGCGGGAGCGTCACCAGCGTCCGCCGGTCACCGCCCGGCCCGAGCCCGAGCAGCTCGGCGCTGTCCACGGCGCGGTAATCGGTCTCGTCGACCTCGTCGCCGTCGACCCTCAGGACCCCGGTGCTGTCGCTGCTCAGCTCGTCCCCGGCCCGGTAGCGGACGACCGCCAGCTCCCCGCTGTCGAGCTGGGCGAGGATCCGCACGGACGACCCGGTCAGCCGCTCGAACCGCGCCACCAGCGGGCCCCCGGTCGTGGCGTCGATCTCGTCGATCTGCCACGTGCGCTCGTTCAACGCGTCCCGGGTGCAGAGCTTCGTGCACCCGGCGAGCGTCAGCACCGCGATCCGGGAATCGTCGGCGCTCCACGCCCCGATCCCGGCGAGGCGACGGTCGGGGCCGAGCCGGACCAACGTGCGGGCGCCGCGGCTCGCGACGTCGATCACCCGGAGCTCGTCGCCGACCTGCGCGACGACCCGGCGGCCGTCCGGGGAGAACGCGGCGAGCTGAGCCCGGCGCACCGGTACGCCGGGCAGGTCGGCCAGGCGGCTGACCCCTCCGGTGGCCAGGTCGAGCAGGTCGAGCGAGCCGCCGCTCCAGGGTCCGCGCTCCGGCGCGGACGCGACGTGGACGAGCAGGTGCTTCCCGTCCGGTGACCAGGCCACCGGGCGGACGTCGCCGCTCGACGGCGTCGTCAGCCGGGACGACTCGCCGGTGCGCAGATCGGTGACCCAGATCGCCGGGTCGCTGCTCGGCGGCTCCGGCGTGGACGACCCGGACTTCGCCGGCACCGGGTGCGGCAGCGCGTCGGCCACCGCAGTGCCGTCGGGGGAGAGGAGCACGTCCTCGCCGGCCTCGACGTCGGCCTTGTACCGCAGCATCCGGTACACGCCGGACTCGCCGACGACCGCGACCTTGGCCCGGTAGGTCACCCCGCGCATGCCCCAGCCGTCGCCGCTGACCAGCACGGTGGCCGGTCCCGCCGGGTCGTCGCGCACGTTCGCCTGCCAGCCGAACGGCTCGAAGACCTCCGCCGGAACGGTCACCCGGCCCTGCTCGACGACTTTCCGGACACTGCCGTAACCGGCGAACACCACCAGTAGCAGCACGACGCACACCATGATCGCCGACGCGGTCAGGGTGCGTAACAGCTTCACAACTCGGAGACCAGCGGCGCGTCGAGGAGTTCGGCCACCGACACCGGGTCGTCGCCGCCGAGGATCGGCGCCCGGCCGTCCAGGGCGTCGATCCGCCAGGGCTGGTCGAGGATCGCCACCTGATCCGCCTCGGCCACCGCGTCCGGCGCCACGCGTACCCGGGCCGGTGCCGGGACCCGCGCCCCGGCCAGCGCCTCGGCGATCCGCGCGTACACCAGCGGCACGATCCACGGCGCCGCGGTGCGATCGGCGTCGGCCAGCCGGTGCAGGAGGTCGGTGGGGTCGGTAGCGATCGCGTCGAGCAGGCCGGTGCGGCAGCCCAGCAACGGCAGCAACGCCGGATCGACGTCGCCGGGGGCCACGTCGTACAGACCGTCCAGGTCGACGGCGTCCGGAGTGCGGAGCTGACCCGGTGGGCGTCCGTCCAGCACGGGTTCGCGCGCGAGCCACCAGCGGCTGTACGCCGGAACCTCGATGCGGGTGCCGTCCGGCGTCACCGCGTACGCGACCGCGTCCAGCACCTCACGGGGTGGACCGGAGGCGAGCAGCTCCAGGGCGGCCGGCCACTGGTCGGGGTCGACGAGGTCGAGGTCGCGGATGGCGCGGAACCGCTCGATCCGGGTGCCGGGGGGTGCCCCGACGGTGCCGGTCGGGTCGATCGTCTCGATCACGGCGTCCGCCCACTCGGCGAGCCCGTCCAGGTCCAGGTCCGCGTCCTCGGCGTCCAGATCGACGAGGTCGACGAGGTCGAGGTCGTCGGCCTCAAGCACCGTGAACGTGGTCAGGCAGCCGACCGCCGGGAGTGCGTCCGGCCCGTACGCGGCCAGCACGTCGTTCGCGAAGGCTTCGTCGACGACGCCGAACGGCGCGTCGTCGGTGCCCATGCCGGCGAAGACGCGAGTGAGTGGCGAGCCGGGGAGCACCAGCTCACCGGCCGGGTACCAGTCGTCGTCGGCGGGCAGCGCCAGCTCGGCCAGCCAGGGCTCCTCGCCAGGACGGATCCCGGCGGCGGCGACCAGCGCGAGGATCGCGGTCGCGAGCGGCTCCGGATCGTCGGCCTCGATCGAGTCGGCGACCGCGGCGCGCACCCGGTCGTCGGCGAGGATCGTGGCGACGGTCACCGGGCGGGCGCCGAGGCGCACCAGCAGGTCGCTGCCGACGGCGTCCGGGTGGACGACGCGCAGGCCGAGCGGCTCGAGCGTGTCCGGGGCGATCGCGGCCAGGTCCGGGCCGGGGAGCAGCGCACCGCGGACGCCGGTGACCGTCCGACCGTCGGTGAGCGGTACCGGGAGCGCCGCGAGCGCGTCGAGATCACGGCTCGCCGGCTCCAGGGCGGCGTAGAGGCCGCCCCACCAGGACGCGGGGCGGTCGAGGCCGGCCACGGCGTCGACGACCTCGGCGACGCCCAGCCGCCGGACACCGAGCGCGTCGAGCGCACCGGCGGCGGCACGGCTCGACCAGTCCGCGGGCAGCAGCCCCGGCACGACGCCGGCGAGAGCGCCCACCAGCGCGTCGGCGCCTGCCGCGAGCTCGGGCGTGAGCGTGACCGCGCCCTCCGGCGTCACCCGCTCCGGCGCGGGGTCGCCGTGCGCCTCCGGCGCGGGGTCGCCGTGCGCCTCCGGCGCGGGGTCGCCGTGCGCCTCCGGCGCGGGGTCGCCGTGCGCCTCCGGCGCGGGGACCGCCGGGGCGGTCGCGGGGACGCCGAACGCGTCGCCCAGACCGGCGGCCAGCAGGTCCAGCTCGTCGTCGAGCCAGGGAACGACCGCCTGCGACTCGGCCGGTACCGGCTCCAGGGGAAGGAACCGGGCTCGCCGAAGCCCGGCGAGCGCCAGCGAGCAGATCGCCGCGTCCAGCGGCGCCCGGCCCAGACCGGGGCGCGGCACCAGCGTCAGCGTCTCCACCACCGGCGGCGCCGCCGCCAGCAACGCGACGACCGTGTCGGCGGCCCTGGCGGCGAGCCAGTCGGTCAGCGGCCCCGGCGCGACCCGGCGCCGGGACACCTCGAGCGGGAACGTCGTGGCCAGGTACACCGGCAGCGAGAGCGGCTCGTCGGTCGGCGAAGGCGCGTGCAGCACGACGTCGCCGTCGAGCGGTCGCGGTACGCCGTCGCGCAGCGGTACGGCCGCCAGCGTGCCGTACCGCGCCAGCGCGGCACGCTCCTCCAGCGGACGCTCGGCCAGCAGCTCCGCCGGCACGTCACCCTCCGCGTCGGCGACCAGCCAGGTCGTCACCGCGCCGTTCTCCGCGAGCTGCTGGATGTTCCCGGAATGCTGGATGTTCCCGGAATGCTGGGTGTTCGCGGACGCCCCGGCCCGCTCGATCACCCGCTCGACGCCGTCGACCGCGATCTCCAGCCGGGTCAGCCCGGGGAACGCGAACAGCAGCGTCGGCTCGACGTTCCCGAGCAGGGTGCGGACGCGCTCGACGGCGTCCGGGCGGACCGGCAGCCGCACCTCGGTGTCGAATCCGGGCGGTGGCGCAGCGTCGACCGGCCACGCCAGCCGGAGCACCGGCACCGCGCCGTTCCGACGGTCCAGTTCGGCCGCTGCCGCACCGCCGAGCGCCGCGACCTCGGCCCGGGTGCGCTCCGCCGAGAACAGGACGCCGCCGCCGTGCGACCGCACCTCGGGCTCGTCGCTCACCGCCAGGACGGCCGCGAACCCGACGCCGAACCTGCCGACGAGGCGAGCCGACCGGCCGGGCGCCCCGGCGTCGGCAGCCGAACCTGCCGACGCCGCGGTGGCCGGCTCCGCAGCGTCGACAGCCGTGGCCTTGGCGGACGCGCGCAGGGACGTGAGGCCGTCCACACCAGCCGAGTCCAGCGGCGCGCCGGTGTTGGCGACCGACAGGACGCCGTCGGCGTAGGCGAACCGCAGCACGCCCGGCACACCCGCGCGGGCCGCAGCGTCGGACGCGTTCTGGGCGAGCTCCACCACCAGACGGTCGGCGTACCCGCCGAGACCGCCGCGGACCAGCTCCTCCTCGGCGTTGGCGTCCTCCCGGAACCGGGTGGCGACGCCCGCCCACGACGCCAGAACGGCAGCCCGCCGATCCGAGAGACCGAACGGGTCGGACATCACCCGTGGCCGAGCGGCTCGGCGTCGGCGGAGTCCTCCACCGAGCCGGGCGTGTGCCCGGTGCGGATCACCTCGAGGTCGTCGTCGAGCGCCATCGGCGCCGGCTGCACCGACGGGGCCGGCTCCACCAGCGCCTCGGAGTGCGCTCCGCACCCGTGGTCGGCCGAGACGACCCGGCCGTCGTCGGGCGCGAACAGGTTGCCGCAGGCCCCGAACAGCGAGCCGAGCGAGCCGGCGAGCTGCAGGTAGAAGCCGCACGTGCCGCACCGGGCCGGCGCGGCCTTGGCGATGTCGCTCTCCGGGCCGGAACGGCTGGTGTGCCAGCGCTCCGCGGTCTCCTCCCGGCCCAGCCGGCTCATCACCCGCTGGCGGCCGAAGCCGATCTCGTACTCCACCTCGGCGAGCTCGGGGTCGTCGGAGAGCACGTACCCCGGCACCAGCCGGTCGTCGTCCGGGGCGGTGGGGAGCAGATCGCCGACGCCGAGGTCGCCGGGGCGCAGCCGCTCGCTCCAGGGCACCCACTCCGGCGCCAGCAGCGCGTCGGAGCCGGGCAGCAGCGCGACCTCGCTGACCGTCACGTGCTTGGAGCGGGGCGCGCGCGCCACCGTGACCGACCAGTACCAGCCGGAGTAGCCCGGCTGCAGCGCGGCGAACCGGTGCGTCACCAGACGCTCGGCGTCAGCGGTGACGCCCACCGGGGCGCCGACCATCTCGTGGCCGACCTCGCGGGCGGCTTCGAGTGCCAACTCGGTCGCGCTCGCGCAGACCGAGTCGAGTTTGACAGGGCGAGGGGCCCGGCGGGCAGCAGCCTTGCCCGGTCGGGGTTCGTCAGTGGCCTCTGGGTTCCCGGTCACCACAGACTCCAGTGGGGGTACGGCAGCGGGCAGCGGTTCATCCCCGGCCGAGTCGGTAGCCGTGGGACGGTTCACCGTGCGGGTCGTCACATCGTTCATTCTTCCTCACCCGCCCCGGGAGGCGGGAACCCCGGTGCCGTTTCGGCGTGTGAGCCGTTCACCTGCGGTTCTTTTCCTACCGGATCGGACTTCTGCTCCGGCGAGCACCTCATCCGGACGGTTGAACCCTGCACCCGGAGGTGACTGCCCGGGCCCCGGGTGGGTAACGATGGATGCGTGGTGAGCGACAGCGCGGAGAACGGGGAGCGGAAAGCGCCCCGGAGACCGTTCGCAACCGTGCTCTCGGGGATGGGGCGCTTCGGCGGACGAGGATGGGCCCGGGTGCGACATGCCCGGAGCGCCGACGGTGCCGACGAGACCGGTCTGCACCGGATGTTCGATCTGCACGGCCTCTCCTGCGCGGGTGACGCGCTGGTCGCGGTCGGGCTGGCCGGGACGATCTTCTTCAACGTGCCGGTCGGCGAGGCGCGCACCCGCGTCGCGCTCTACCTGCTGATCACGATGGCGCCGTTCGCGTTGCTGGCGCCGCTGGTCGGGCCGGTGCTCGACCGGTTCCGGCACGGGCGCCGGTACGCGCTGGCCACGACGATGCTCGCCCGCGGCTTCCTCGCCTACGCGATCGCCGACCAGCTCGACACGTGGGTGCTCTACCCGGCGGCGTTCGGTGTGCTGGTGATGTCCAAGTCGTACGGGGTGGCCCGCTCCGCGGCCGTGCCACGCCTGCTGCCGCCCCGGATCACACTGGTGGAGGCGAACGCGCGCGGTTCGCTGGCCGGCACGATCTTCGGCGGTCTCGCTGGTGCGGCCGGTGCCGGGCTGGCGCAGTTCGGGCCGGGCTGGCCACTGCGGCTGGCCACGTTGGTCTTCTTCGTCGGCATGGTGCTCTCCCTGCGGCTGCCGGCCGGCGTCGACTCCGACCGGCCAGAGGTGCCGCCACGGGTGTTCGCGCTGCTGGCGCACCGCGAAGCGCTCAAGCTCTGGAACCTGCCGGTGTGGGCGGCGATCACCGCGGGCGGAACACTGCGCGCGGTCTACGGCTTCCTCGCGCTGTTCATGGCGTTCCGGGTGCGGGCCGATGATCTGCTGCTGGAGCCGCTGGCCGCGCTGGGTGCGGTCGCGGCCGCGCTGGCGGCGGGCATGTTCGTCGCGACGCTGATCGGCACCCGGCTCAAGTTGCACCGTCCACTGCTGCTGGACGCGATCGCGGTGAGCGGAGTCGCGTTCGGCGCGCTCGTGGCCGCGGTGTTCTACTCGCTGCCGGTGCTGGTGCTGTTGGCGTTCGGCACCGCGCTGGCCAGCGGGCTGGCCAAGCTGGCGGTCGACGCCGTGATCCAGGAGCGGCTGCCGGACGAGTCCCGGGCCAGCGCGTTCGCGCACTCGGAGACGATGCTGCAGCTGGCGTGGGTGAGCGGGGGCGCGGCCGGGCTGATCCCGGTGACCGGTCAGTGGGGGCTGTTCATCGTCGGGCTGGTGGTGGCCGCCGTCGCGCTGCGAGTCGGCGCCTGGGCCTGGGCGGCACACCGGGCGGCGACGTCGCCCGCTGCGTCCCCGGCGAGCGAGTGGACGGCGACCTCCGGCGCCCGCTGACGTCCGGCCGTCGCCCACCCACCCGCTCTCGGGCGGAAGTGCGCTGGTTATCGTCTTCTCATGCGTCTGAAGAAGCGCGGTCTCGCCCTCGCGGTGGCGGCGGCCACCCTCGGTCTGGTTGCGGCGTGCGACAAGCCCGCGCCCTACGCCACCGTGGCCAGCGGTGGCGACTCGGCCGGCGGCGAGGCGACCGCCTGGTGCTTCGAGGACGGCACGTTCAACGGGACGGCCCCCGGCGGCGACTGCAAGGCCGGGCCGGCCAACGCCGGGCAGATCTCCGTGAAGCCGGGCGGCACCGTGCAGGTCGACGTGCCGCCGGACGTCGGCGAGGACGGCTGGACGGCCGCGCTGGCCAGCTCGGAGGGCAACCTCGCGCCGGTGTCGTTCGTCCGCAAGGGCACCTCCTACATCCGGTTCAACGTCCCGACCGACGCCGCCGGGGGCACCACGTACGTGCTGGAGCTGCTCGCGCTGCACCCCGGCCAGAACGCGGAGAAGGCCCGCGGCCTCTGGCGGTTCGTGCTCGACGTCTCATGAACCCTCGTCGACCTCGGAGCACCTCCGGGGCGAGCGCGGTCCGTAGGGTCGGTCGAGAAGAGCGCAGCTGATGCGCCTCCTGGTCGTCACCGCGGTGCAGGCCGAGCTCGACGCGGCGGACCCCGACGGCCGGATGGCCGGTCTGGTGGGCGGTGTCGGCCCGGTGGCGGCGGGTGTGAGCACGGCTCGAGCACTGGCGGCCGACTCCTACGACCTGGTCGTCTCCGCCGGGCTGGCCGGTGGTTTCAACGGCCGGGCCCCGATCGGCTCGCTCGTCGTCGCCGACGCCGTGCGGTGGGCCGACCTCGGCGCCGCCACCGAGGAGGGCTTCCTCGACCTGGCCGGGCTCGGACTGGCCGGTGGGGACGTGTTGCCGTCCACCGGCGGCCGCTGGGTGGCCGACGCGCTGAGCGCGGCCGGTGTGCCTGCGCTGACCGGCGAGATCCTGACGCTCGCCACGATGACCGGAACCGATCGGCGCGGCGCCGAGCTGGCGTCGGTGCACCCGAGCGCGCTGGCCGAGGCGATGGAGGGGTACGGGGTGGCCTGGGCGGCCGCCCAGGCCGGTGTCCGCTGGGCGGAGGTACGCGCGGTCAGCAACGTGATCGGCCGACGCGACCGGAGCGCGTGGAACATCCCGGCCGCGTTCGACGCACTCCGCCGGGCCGTGGCGGCTCTCGCCGCCGCTGCCGCCTGACCGTTGCGGAGTCCCCGCGAAGGGCGGGGGCCTCGCGAAGGGCGGGGGCCCCGCGAAGGGCGGGCGCCCCGCGAAGGGCGGGCGCCCCGCGAAGGGCGGGCCCGGCGAAGGGCCGGGAGCGCGAGCCCCGGGAGCGCTTGCGGCGTCGGCGGCTACGGTGGGAGCCGGAGGTGTTGACCAGGTGACCGAACCGATGCGAATGGCGTTCTCCCCCTGCCCCAACGACACGTTCGTCTTCCATGCGCTGGTGCACGGACTGATCCCGGGCGCGCCGGAGATCACGGTGGACTTCGCCGACGTCGACGTCACGAACGGGGCCGCCGAGCGCGGCGACTACGACCTGGTGAAGGTCTCCTACGCGGCGCTGCCCTGGCTGCTCGACAAGTACACGCTGCTGCCCTGCGGTGGCGCGTTGGGGCGCGGTTGCGGGCCGCTGGTGCTGACCCGCGACGCGGCCACCGGGCCCGAGACGGTGGCCGGCAAGACCGTGGCCGTACCCGGTGACCGCACCACCGCTTACCTTCTGTTCCGCCTATGGGCGTCCGAGCACCCGCCGGCCGAGGTCGTCGTCCGGCCGTTCGCCGAGATCATGCCCGCGGTCGCCGCCGGGGAGATCGACGCCGGCCTGGTGATCCACGAAGCACGCTTCACCTACCAGCGGTACGGCCTGCACGCCGCGGCCGACCTCGGCGACTGGTGGGAGTCGACCACCGGCCTCCCGATCCCGCTCGGCGCGATCCTGGCCCGCAAGGACCTCGAAGCCCGCACCGGGATCACACCGGCGACCGCGGCCGCACTCGTCCGCGCGTCCGTGGAGGCCGCGTGGAAGGCGCCGGAGCAGAGCAGGCGGTACGTGCTGGAGCACGCGCAGGAGATGGAGGACGACGTCGTCGACCAGCACATCGGCCTGTACGTGAACGAGTTCACCCGCGATCTGGGCACCGACGGGTACGCGGCGGTGGACGCCCTGCTGGGCCGGGCCGCCGAGGCCGGCCTGGTTCCTCCGGTGGCCATCCCCCGGTTGGCCGCCGTTTAGCAGCACGGTGTTACCTGCTTACGCATCCTGACCGACGATCGCGGAGTAGCAGTGGATACCGTTCCGACGCTCGACCGCGGCGCCGCCACCGTTACGGCTCCGCAGGGATCGACCCCGACGTCGAGCTCCCGGAGAAGGGGCCTGCTGCTCGCGCTGCTCGCGATCCCGGTGGCTTGGGCCCTGCCCTGGTTCACCCACCGGCTCGCCGCCGACGTCGTCCTGCCGGTCGTGCTGCTGGTGGGCACCGCGTCGTTGCTGCGAGGCGGCCGCACCCTGCTCGACCGGCTGGCGCTCGCGCTGCTGCTCCTGCTCGGGGCGGTCAGCGCGGCCGGGCTGGCGTTCTCGTTCTGGCCGTGGGGGCTCGATCCGGTGGCGGTGGCCAGGGCCGGGTTCCTGGGCCTGATCGTCGCCGGTCTGCTCAGCCGGCGCCTGCCGTCGCTGCCGCGGCGGGTGACGTGGAGCGACGCGTGGGTGCTGGGCGGCGGCGTCCTACCGGCGCTGTACCTGTGGTCGGCGTTCTGGGGCAAGTCGGCCGGCGAACGGCTGGCGATGGTGATCAGCGCCGAGGACCTCGCCCGCCACTTCACGATCTTCGACACGATCCGGTCGGTCGGTGGGTACCTGCCTTTCCACCGGGACGAGGTCACCCGCCAGGTGATCCCGGGAGTGGTCGACTACCCGCAGGCCTCGCACCTGGTCAGCGCCCTGCTGGACAACTTCGTCCGGTCGTCCACCGAGCTCGGCGACGGGCCGGGAGCGTTCGATCACTACCTGGCCTGGAACCTGGCGGGTTACGGCGTGCTTTCCTTCGCCCTGCTCTGGTCGGCCCGCTGGGTGGCCGGACCGGCGTTGCGCGGCTGGCGGCTGGTGGCGGCCGTCGGGGTGATCGCGGGCTGCACGGGCGCCGGGTACCTGGTCTCCCTGTTCGGCAGCGGCTACCCCAGCGAGGTGCTCGGTCTCGCGCTGCTCGCGATGGTGTTCGCGCTGGCGGCCCGGCCCGTCCGGGGATCGCGCCAGCAGCTGCTCCTGCTCGCCGCCGGGCTCGTCGGCGTCAGCTTCACCTACTACTTCTTCCTCCCGGTCGCCGGAGCGGCGCTGCTCGTCTGGGCGTGGGTCTACCGCCGGTCGGCCGCCCGGGGGCCGTGGCGATGGGGTTCGCTCGCGCTCGCCGTGCCGGCCGCGCCGCTGGTCGTGCTCTGGCCGGTGATGTCGCTGCGGTCGGGCGTTTCCCCCACTCAGGCGTTGCTGCCGGACGTCGGCATTCCCGAACTCGACCGACGGCTGCTCGCCGCGCTCTGCGTCCTGGTGTTGCTCGGGACGCTCGCCAGGGCCGGACGGCGCAACCCGATCTGGCGTTCGGTCGCCGCGCAACTCGTCGCGAGCCTGCTGCTGGCCACCGCGATCGGGTGGTACCAGATCGCTCACACCGGGGGCGTCTCGTACTACTTCGAGAAGGCTCTGCACGGCGTGCTGGTCAGCGGCTTCGTCGGGATCGGCGCGATCGCGCTGCTGCTGCCTGCAGACCCGTTCCGCTGGGGCGAGTCCCGCAGCGGCCCCGCGGCCGCGTTGCGTCGGCTGGCGGCGTTCGCATTGCCGGCGACGGCGTCCGTGGTGGCCGCGGCGCTCGCCTACGGGGTGCTGGTGCCCGACCGGATGCTCGAGACCCGGACGTCCGAACGCGGTGGGGTGCTGATTCCGGACGCCGGGACGAGCCGGGGGCGCGCGTTCCACGCCGCCAAGCTGTGGCGGCCCGCGGACGGCAAGGCCTCGGTCAACACCTACCGACGGTTCCCGGACGGCGACGACGGCCGGGTGACGCTGGTCGTGACCGCGTACCGACTCTACGTGCCGTCGCTGTTCCTGGCCGGGTTCCGCCGCCAGGGTGGCGAGGCCGCGCGGCCGGTGAGCGGCATCAACGGCGCGAAGGAGATGGCGACGCTTGAGCACGTCGCCGAGGTGAGCCCCAAGCCGGTGCGGTTCGTGGTGTCCCGCCGCGACCTGATCGTCGGCCTGCGGAGGGTCGCCGACCGGCGGCCCGAGCTCGACATCGAGATCGTCGTCGTCCCGGTGTCGGAGGCCCCCGCCCCGCCCGTGCTCGGCCGGCCTCCGACGAAGCGCTGAGCGCGCTTCGTCGTTCTCCGGCGCGGTCGCGCGGCACCCCGCGGCCGCGGCCTCGTCGGCCGCCGAGCCGGCCCAGCGCCTCGCCCTCAGACCTCCAGCTCGCGGGCGACCGCGTGCACCAGCTCCGCGATCTTGCGTGCCGCCTTGCGGTCGGGGTAACGACCGCGGCGCAGGTCGGGCTGAACGCGCGCCTCGAGCACCTTGATCATGTCCTCGACCATGCCGTGCAGCTCATCGGCGGGGCGACGCGTCTGCGCCACCAGCGACGGCAGCGGGTCGATCACCCGCACCGAGAGCGCCTGGTCGCCCTTGCGCCCGGCAGCCACGCCGAACTCGACCCGGGTACCGGGCTTCAGCTCGGTGACACCGTTGGGTAAAGCACCTTTGTGGACGAAAACGTCGCCGCCTTCGTCCCGGGCCAGGAATCCGAAGCCACGCTCCGGGTCGAACCACTTCACCTTGCCGGTCGGCACGTCCTGACCCCGTTTTCGTCTCGCCGCGATAAACGGGGGCGTGCGGTACCCCGCTGCCCCTGTTCAAGGCTAGCGACCCGCGAGCCCGGCAACCAACGGACTAAGTCTTCCGACAGTGGCGGGGATCACGTCGGTCGGTCACCCGGCCTGCTCGTAGGCTGATCGGGTGGCGAAGGACGAAGAATCGGCCGCACGGCGGCCCGGACACTGGTTGTTGCGCGTGGGAACGGCGTGCTTCCTGGTGGGGCTGGTCTTCGTCGGCATCGTCTTCCTGCCGTTCTTCGCCGGTTCCTCGGCCCAGCCGGCGCTCGCCGCCGTCGGCACCATGCTGGGCCCGGTCGGGTTCCTGCTGGTGCTGCTCGGCCTGGTGCGGCAGGCCCGCGCGAACAACCGAGCGGCCCGGGAGGCCGTGCGCGGGCATTGACCCCGGGCGGTCAGCGGCCCACAGGCGATGAGCGGCCGGGTCGCGGTGCCCGGCCGGTCGGCGCGCGAGCGGCTCAGGCCGAGGCGCGAGCCGTCCCGGAAGTGACCAGCCACTCGGGGAACTCCCGCAGGGATGCCAGCACCACGTCCGCACCCGCGCTGCGCAGAGCGTCGATCGTGAAGGGACCGGTGGCGACCGCGACCGCGACCGTCCCCGCGGCCCGGGCCGCGGCGATGTCCGCGACATGGTCGCCCACGTAGACGATCGCCCCACGCTCGGCCAGCGCCGGGCCCTTACCGGCCGCGTAGGCGCCTCCGACGAGGTCGTCGACGGGCAGCCCGAGGTGGTCGACGTGCAGCTGCGCGCTCGGCCCGAACTTGCTCGTGACCACGACCGTGCTACCGCCCAGCGCGCGCACCGCCGCCAGCGCCTCGACCGCGCCCGGCAGCGCGACCGTCGGCGCGATCGCGAGCGACGGGTAGAGCTCGCGGTAGCGGGCGACCATCGCCGGCACCTGCGACGCCGGGAACCAGTTCGCGAGCTCGGCGTCGAGCGGCGGCCCCAGCCGGGAAGTGACCAGGGCGGTGTCGATCGGTACGCCGGTCTCGGCGGCGAGTGCGTCGTACACCGCGCCGATACCCGGGCGACTGTCGATCAGGGTCATGTCGAGGTCGAACCCGACGACCGGCGAGGTCAGGGACATGCCGGCCAGATTACGCGGCGAGTCGGCGGTGGAGGCGCGGCAGGGAGGCGGTCAGCTGCGCCCGCCTGCCGCGCCTCCGTCGCGACGCCGCTCGCCTCTCCGAGGTCCGCCACGTTGCAGACCCTGCGACGCCGCCATCCCGAGTAGCAACGACCCTGTTCGTCAGCCACTACCCGAGGAGACGATGTTGTCGTCCGCAGCAGAGCGCGACTAATCAACTCTACCCGGCAACTAGTTCATTTGCCCTAAATGTAACATAAGTCTCACGAGTACCCTCAAAGAGGCATGGATAGGCCGTCGGAGGACACATCGCTTCCTACGGCGCCCCAGCTCAACGGATGGATACCCACAGGTATCGCGGACATCCGAGCGGTAATCACAACCAGCCGCAAGGTGAGCGAGAGTTCCCTTGCAACTCCCGGCTCAAGGCCGTCCCACCAGGACGCAGCCGCGGGAGTTGCGGACGCCACCGACGCGCGCAGGAGGACCGATGACACACCCGGCCGACTACCTCGAGTACGCGACCGTCTATTTCTGGGACGAAACCGGTTCCTTCAGCGCGGAGTCCGAACGCCGCGAGACCAGCGCGCACCGCCCCCATCCGGGGCGCCGCCCCGCCGCGTCCCGACACCTCCGCTGCGGGGGCTCCGCGGCTCGGCCCACCACCAGCGAGACGCCCAGGAGGCAACCGTGATCGGGCAGGACGCCGAGCGGCTCAGCCGCCACTACGCCGTCTGGCGACGGCTCCGCGACGCGCGCACGCTGGCCCGGGAGGCAGACGACCTCACCCTGCTCGCCTATGCACGCGACGACCTGGCAGACCTCTCCCTCGCGCTCTCGGAGTTCCTGCGCCTTCACGAGCCGCGCGACGGGTCGCCGTTCTGCCCCGAGTGCTCCAGCACCTGGGCACGCGTCCAGTGGCCGTGCCCGATCTGGCAGAACGTCGAGAAGTCGCTCGGCCGCTGACGCGGCCGAGCGAATGCGCGTCAGTGGCGCGAGGGCTCTTCGCCGTCCGGGTGCACGTAGTCGATGTGCTCGGTGGGCAGCGGCAGGGGGATGTCACCGAACGGGCTGGCCGGACCCTGGTGCTCGCCGAGGAACTCGCTGACCGCCAGGTGCCCGGGCTTCACTTCGGTGTTCTTGCTGTGCTTGGCCTCGGACGCCATCGTTCCTCCTCGCTAACGCCGACGAGCACACGATTACCCATCAGCTGACCAGTATCAAGTGTGTCATTGGAGCGGAGGGGTCACTGGAGAGGATCCGGCGTGCCCAAGGGAACGCCCCTCGTGCACCGCTTGATCCGGGCCGCGATCAGCCGTGACCCGTCGAGCAAGCCGTACCGCCGCACTGCCTGAGCACCGTACTCGCTGCAGGACGGCTGGTAGCGGCACTGCGTCGGCAGGTGTCTGCTGATCATCCGCTGGTAGCCGCGGATGAGCGCCACTCCGCCCCGCCCGGCGACCGTCGATCTCGGCCGCAGCGTCGGCGCGGAGCGCAGGAACGGCACGAGCAGGAGAAGCGTCCCGAGGCTGAGCATGTTGAAGTTGCAGTCGCAGCCGCTGCAACCGTCGCACCCATCGCACCCCCCGGCGTCGCAGCCGTCCAGCGCGCAGGCGGTCGAGTCGGACTTGTGCCCGTGGTGTCGGCGCCGGCGCTTGTACCGGCGTCTCTCCCGCCAGCGCCGCCAACCCGCGAGCAGCACCCACCCCGCCTCGTTCGCCACTTCCGCTCCCTGGACCTCGCACTCCCACCGGACCGGCCGCAGAGTGGCACAACCAGGACAGGCGACGCTCGTCCGTGTCGGCATGCGGACCGTTGTCGGCAGAAACCGGTTAGCGTTTGTTCGGTGAGCACGGCGAGCCTGGCAGATCACTACCGCGCGCTGACCGACGAGCAGCTGGAACGGCTGTTCGTCGCGCGCCCGGACCTGGCCGTGCCGGTTCCGTCCGACTTCTCCGTATTGGCGCAACGTGCGCACTCCCGGATGTCCGTCGCCCGAGCACTCGACCACCTCGACCGGTTCCACCTCGAGATCCTCGACGCGCTGCGCCTCGTCGGCGGCCCGGACCACCGCGCCGACCGCAAGGAAGTGCTCGACCTGCTCAAGGACGCTCCCGACTTCACGGTCCGGCGCGTGCTCGACCACCTGATCACGCTCGGCCTGGCGTGGCCGGACGGGGACTCCGTACTGCGGCTCCCCACCGTGCTCGACGAGGTCACCTCGCGGTACCCGGCCGGCCTGGGGCGGCCGATCGGGGTGTTGCTCCAAGATGAGCGGACCGAGGAACTCGCTCCGGTGCTGGCGGCGCTGCACCTGCCGGGGGCACCGCAGCCGGAGGCCACCGCGCTGATCAGTGAGGCGTTCGGCGACCCCGTGCGGATGGCCACGCTCCTGGAGGGTTGCCCACCCGAGGCGATCGCCGTGCTGGAACGTCTGGCCTCGGGCGGCAACCCGGTGGGAGCCATCCGGGACGTCCGGCGCCCGACCGACCCCGACGACGCCGACACGCCGGTGCGCTGGTTGCTCGTCCACGGCCTGCTCGCCCCGCTGGACGCGTCCACCGTCGAACTGCCCAGGGAGGTCGGGCTGGCCCTGCGTGGCGACGCGCCGCTCGGCGCGCTGCACCCGGCCGAACCCCGCCCGACCGCGAGCGCCGCCGTCCCGGCCGACCGCATCGACGGCGCAGGCGCCGGCCAGGTCCTGGAGGTGCTCCGGCAGACCGTTTCCCTGCTCGACGCGTGCGCGTCCGAGCCGCCGGCGGTCCTCAAGGCCGGGGGCCTGGGCGTACGCGACCTGCGCCGGCTGGCCAGGGCCGCGGGGGTCGACGAACCGACCGCCGCGCTGCTGCTCGAGGTGGCCCACGAGGCCGGACTGCTCGCCCGGACCCCGGACGCCGACCCGACCTGGCTGCCCACCGCCGCTTTCGACGTCTGGCAGGCCACGCCGGCCGAGCGACGCTGGGCCCAGTTCGCCGGCGCGTGGCTGGCGATGGCCCGGATGCCCGCGCTGGTCGGCACCCGGGACGACCGGGACCGGGCGATCGCCGCGCTCTCGGCCGAGGTCACCCGGTCCGCCGCGCCGACGCTGCGCACGCAGACGCTGCAGGTGCTGGTCGAGTACCCCGGCCCGCTCAGTGAGGCGGACGTGGCGAGCGTCCTCGACTGGCGGACGCCGCGCCGCGGTGGACGCCGGCGTGACGAGGTCGTCACCGAGCAGCTGACCGAGGCCACCACCTTGGGGGTGGTCACGAAGACCCCGCTCGCGGCGCTGACCGCGTTCGGGCGGGCGCTCGTCACCGGGGACGATCCGCTACCGCTGCTCGCCGTGCTGCTCCCGGAGCCGGTCGACCACGTCCTGGTGCAGGCCGACCTCACGGTGGTGGCGCCCGGGCCGCTGGAGCCCGCGCTCGCCGCCGAGATGGCGCTCCTGGCCGATGTGGAGTCGGCCGGTGGGGCCACCGTCTACCGCGTCACCCCGGAGAGCGTCCGGCGCGCGCTCGACGCCGGTCGGTCCGGGAGCGACCTGCAGGCGTTCTTCACCGCCAGGTCGCGGACCCCGGTCCCCCAGTCGCTCACGTACCTGATCGACGACGTCGCCAGGCGGCACGGCGGGCTACGCGTCGGCGCGGCCGGCTCCTACGTCCGCAGCGACGACCCGGCGCTGCTGGCGACCGTTCTCGCCGACCGGCGCTGTGCCGAGCTGAGCCTCCGGCGGATCGCCGACACCGTGCTCGTGTGCTCGGCACCGGTCGGGCGCGTCGTCGATGTGCTGCGCGGCTGCGGGTACGTGCCCGCGGCCGAGGACGCCGGCGGCGGGCTGGTGCTGGGGTGGCCGGAGGCGAAGCGGGCACCCGGGCGGCCGAGCCGCAGCGCACCGCGGGGGGCGAGTGAGATCTCGCTCGACCACGACTACCTCGCGGGTGCCGTCGTCGCGGTGCGGCGTGGCGACGAGGCCGCTCGGGCGGCACGCCGCGCGCCGGTGCTCACGCAGAAGGGCGACGCCGACCCGGGCGCGGCGCTCAACGTCCTGCAGCAGGCGGCGCGGGATCGGGCGCGGGTCTGGCTCAGCTACGTGGACGCCCACGGCGGCGTCACGGCTCGCGTCGTTCGGCCGGTCTCGGTCGGCGCCGGTTACCTCCGCGCCGAGGACGACCGCACGGCCACCGAGCACACGTTCGCGCTGCACCGCGTCGTGAGCGCCATCCCCACCCAGGAGTGAGGCGGCGTCCCGGCTCAGGCGCCGGAGTCGGCGGCGAAGACGTGGACCTCGGTACCGACCTCGGTGAGGCCGTAGACCGTCTTCGCGTCGCCGGTGAGCAGGTCGACGTATCCGGGGGAACCCGTCGCCGACCCGGTGTAGAACGACGTCTCGGTCACGCGGAGCGCCAGGTCTTCGGAGAGTTGCTGGGCGTACTCCGAGTCGCTCTTCTCGGTGACCTGGAACTCGCCGGTCGGCGTCCGGCCCTGCCCGGCGGTGCGGACCACGACCGGCGCGAAGACCACTTCGCCGCCGCGCATCACCCAGAGCGTCTGGTTGACCAGATCGACGCAGACCGTCGTCGCGTCGGCGTCGGCTCCGCACGAGGCCGGGGCCGACTGGTAGAGCCGGTCGGCGATCTCGGCGGTGGTGTCGTCGGCGAAGCCGGTGACGGTCGGCAGCGCGACCGCGGTCTGGAACTTCTTGATCGCGGCGCAGTCGGCAACGTCCTGCGACGCGTCCATCGAGACCTGGCCGAACCGGGCGGTTTGAGTGGCCAGGTACCGCTCGACCCGGGCCTGGCCGGTGCCGGTACGACCGCAGTTGCCGCCGGACCGGGAGGCCCGGTCGTCGACGCTGCGCGCGGGTGCGGCGACGGCGAGCGAGGAGGCCTGGTCCGCGGACGAGTCGTGCGTGACCATCGAGACCGCGCCGTAGGAGATGCTGCCGGCGACCGCGGCGGCGGCCACCCCGGCGAACGTGACCCTGGCGGCCCGGCCGACCGGGCTCTCCCTGCGCCGACGGCCCCGGGTACGGGTGTGCTTGCCGCGCGGGGCTTCCTCAGCGACGTAGATCAGTTCTGTGGTGTCGGATGAGGATGAATGTCGTCCAGGCACGGACCGAAGGTTACGCGCGCGTCACGGAAAATGCTGACTCTCCGCCGCATTCCGTTCCGTCGCACCCGTATCGTGGCTGCTCAATCCCGGTCTGTGAGAGTGCTAACGCCGCAAGCTGTAGACGACCGCTTACGCTGCGCGGTTGAACCGGTGATTCATCCCTCCAGAGAGGCCGTTCGGTCCGGACGCCAGGGTGCCTGCGTTCGGCTCGCACACGAGGGACACTTGTTACTTCGCTGAGTACGCCGTTCGAAGGGTTACCCCGTGCCCAACGGTCCACTGATCGTGCAGTCGGACAAGACCCTGCTGCTCGAGACCGATCATCCCGACGCGTCCGCCTGCCGAATGGCGATCGCGCCGTTCGCCGAGCTCGAGCGGGCGCCGGAACACGTCCACACCTATCGTCTGACTCCGCTCGGGCTGTGGAACGCCCGCGCGGCCGGCCACGACGCCGAGTCGGTCGTCGACGCGCTGGTCCGCTTCTCGCGTTACCCGGTGCCACACGCGCTGCTGGTCGACGTCGCCGACACGATGGACCGGTACGGCCGGCTGCAGCTGCTGAACTCGCCGGTGCACGGCCTGGTGCTGCACGCGCTCGACCGCGCGGTGCTGGTCGAGATCACCCGCAACAAGAAGGTCTCCCCGATGCTCGGGGCGAAGATCGACGACGACACGGTCGCCGTCCACCCTTCCGAGCGCGGCCGGCTCAAGCAGGTGCTGCTCAAGGTCGGCTGGCCGGCCGAGGACCTGGCCGGGTACGTCGACGGTGAGGCCCACCCGATCGATCTGGCGCAGGACGGCTGGACGCTCCGGTCGTACCAGCAGGAGGCGGTCGACAACTTCTGGGCCGGCGGCTCCGGCGTCGTGGTGCTGCCCTGTGGCGCCGGTAAGACGCTGGTGGGTGCCGCCGCGATGGCCGAGGCGAAGGCGACCACGCTGATCCTGGTGACGAACACGGTCGCCGGGCGGCAGTGGAAGCGCGAACTGATCGCCCGGACCTCGCTCACCGAGGATGAGATCGGCGAGTACTCGGGCGAGCGCAAGGAGATCCGCCCGGTCACGATCGCCACCTACCAGGTGATGACGTCCCGCAAGGGCGGCGAGTACCGCCACCTGGAGCTGTTCGGTGCCCGCGACTGGGGCCTGATCGTGTACGACGAGGTCCACCTGCTGCCGGCGCCGATCTTCCGGCTCACCGCCGACCTGCAGTCCCGTCGCCGCCTCGGTCTGACCGCCACGCTCGTCCGGGAGGACGGCCGCGAGGGCGACGTGTTCTCGCTGATCGGCCCGAAGCGCTACGACGCACCCTGGAAGGACATCGAGGCGCAGGGCTGGATCGCGCCGGCCGAGTGCGTCGAGGTCCGCGTCACGATGACCGACGCCGAGCGCATGACGTACGCGGTCGCCGAGCCCGAGGAGCGGTACCGCATCTGCGCGACCGCGCGGACGAAGACCCCGGTCATCCGCAAGCTCGTCGAGCGGCACAAGGGCGAGCAGGTGCTGGTCATCGGCGCCTACCTCGACCAGCTGGACGAGATCTCCGCCGAGCTCGAGGCTCCGGTGATCGAGGGCAAGACCACCAACAAGGAGCGTGAGCGGCTGTTCGAGGCATTCCGTCAGGGCGAGATCGACACGTTGGTGGTCTCGAAGGTGGCGAACTTCTCGATCGATCTGCCCGAGGCCGCGGTCGCCATCCAGATCTCCGGCACGTTCGGATCGCGCCAGGAGGAGGCCCAGCGTCTCGGCCGGGTGCTGCGCCCCAAGGCGGACGGCCGGCAGGCGCACTTCTACACGGTGGTCAGCCGCGACAGCCTCGACGCCGACTACGCCGCCCACCGTCAGCGCTTCCTCGCCGAGCAGGGGTACGCGTACACGATCGTGGACGCCGACGACGTGATCGGCCCCCCGCTACCCGACGTGGGCTGACGTCGACGGCGGTTCGTGCCGGGGGCGCCGACGGATTCGTCCGTCGGCGCCCCCGGTCGTTCGGTCAACGGATCAGCGGGCCTCGTCGATGCCGGGCTTCGTCGTACGGACGCCAGTCCATGCCGTCCCGGCTGTCGACGCCGAAGCGCGCCGCAAGCAGGGAACTCGCCACGAGCAAGACCACAATCCCCAGCATTTGTCTCTCCTAGCAGTCCAGTTACTCTTAGATTGGCCCTGCCGCCACTGGTGGACCGGTCCAACGCCACGAATGATGGGCTCGACGCGAGCGAACGGACAGTGCCAATGACTGCAGAGGTGGACCGTTATTCCGCCGGTGACGACCGATCCAGTGACGAGAGCCGCCTGCTCCACGTCCTGAACGACTGGTCGGTGGGGGACGCCCCCCTTTACCAGCAGCTGGCAGCGGCGATCCGGCGCGGCATCGAGGAAGGCGCGCTCCCGGCGGGCAGCACGCTGCCCGCCGAGCGACGGCTGGCCGCCGTCCTGGCGGTGAGCCGGGCCACCGTGGTCGCCGCCTACGACCAGCTGCGCGGGGAGGGCGCCGTGGAGAGCCGGCGCGGCAGCGGCACGCGGATCGCCCGCACCGCACGCGCCACGCGCCTGCCCGGCGGCGACGGGCGAGTACCGGGCGGCCACTCCGCGCAGCTGTTCCAGCGGTTGATCGACGGCCCCGGCAGCGTCCTCTCGCTGGCGTCCGCGGCGGGCAGCGCGGACAGCGCCGTGCCGGCCGCGCTCGACGAGGTCGTCCGCTTCGATCTGGCCGACGCCATGCTCGACCCGGGCTACCAGCCGCACGGCCTGGCCCGGCTCCGGGAAGTGATCGCCGGTCACCTGACCGGGCTGGGCCTGCCCAGCACGCCGAACCAGATCCTCGTGACCAGCGGCGCCCACCAGGCGATCGACCTGGTGGCCCAGCTCTACCTGCGGCCGGGGGCCCGGGTGGCGGTCGAGGCGCCGGGCTGGCCCGCCCGCTACGACGTGTTCCGCGCGGCCGGCGCGACGCTGGTGCCGGTCCCGATCGACCAGAACGGTGTGCGCCCCGAGGCGCTGGCCAAGATCCTGTCGGAGTCGCCGATCGACCTCGTCTACCTGATGCCCACCTACCACAACCCGACCGGCGCGCTGCTGTCCGCGGCCCGCCGCCGCCGGATCGTCGAGCTCGCGGCCGAGTACGAGGTCGTGGTGGTCACCGACGACACGCTCTCCGGCGTCAGCCTGGGCCACGACGTGCCGCCACCCCTGCCCGCGTTCGCCGCCGCAGCCGGCGACCGACCGGTGACGCTGATCCAGCTGGGTTCGCTGTCGAAATCGGTCTGGGGCGGGCTGCGGGTGGGCTGGGCACGGACATCCGCCGACGTGATCAGCCGCCTCGCCCGACGCAAGGCGCTGTCCGATCTCGGCTCGCCGATCATCGACCAGCTGATCGCCGCGCGGATCGTGCCCGGGCTCGACGAGCTGGTCGAGCGACGTGTGCCCGAGCGGCAGGCCCGGCTGGAGACGATCGAGTCGCTGCTCACCGAGCACCTGCCGAGCTGGCGCTGGCGGACGCCGGTAGGGGGGCCGAGCCTCTGGGTGGAGCTGCCCGACGTGGACGCGGCGATCTTCGCCCAGGTCGCCCTGCGGCACGGCGTCGAGATGATCCCGGGGAGCTCGATGGACGTCTCCGGCGGGCACGACTCGTACTTCCGCATGCCGTACTGCTTCCCCGACGAGTTCCTCACCGAGGTGGTGCGCCGGTTCGTCGCCGCATGGGCCGAGCTCCAGCGCCACGGACCGTGGGAGCCGCGGCTGCGTCCGGTCGTCTGAGCCGACGACCCGCCCGCCGGGGCGTCGGGGCGTCGGGGCGTCGGGGCGTCGGG
>Ga0190269_10000086_pt1 | contig 42385 bp, 62 predicted proteins | sample Popmic249IS_FD_133749 | JGI IMG/M metagenome (GOLD analysis project Ga0190269, IMG submission 133749) | Populus adjacent soil microbial communities from riparian zone of Blue River, Arizona, USA - 249 IS | ecosystem: Environmental > Terrestrial > Soil > Riparian zone | place: USA: Arizona... | reverse complement strand
CGAGAGTAGAGCACAGCCTTGGAAACTGTAGCGCTTACGGTCACGTCTCCCCAGTTCCACACAGCCGAGCCGCCAGAAGTTTCGAGGATGAGGGTGTACCCTGTCATCTGCGAGTCTGAAACGTCCGGGTCAGAGTGGGTCATGTTGAACGTAGGCGTCAGCGTCTTGACATCGGTTGTCGGTGACTCAGACAGGCTGATGCTTGGAGCGTTCGGGGTCGAGTTGACCTTGAACCTCTGCAACGCGGAGTAGGCACCCCACGCACCGTCATCGTCAGCGGTACGACCCTTCCACTTGTAGAAGGTGTTTCCAGTCAGGGCCGCACCGGCATAGACCTTCGAGAAGGACGCACCGGTTGCCGCAAAGGAACCAGAGTCCCACTTGACGGTAACGCCGTCGTCCTCGTACACGATGACCTGTGCGTTGGCCATGAGGTCGCCAGCGTCAGGGTCGGAGAACGTTCCGACAAATGTGGGGGTCAAGCCCGTGACAACAGCATCGGCTGTAGGGGACAGGCTCGTCGGGGCGTTAGGAGCGGTGTTGGTCGTGTACGTGACAACAATGTATGGGTCGCTGGAAGTGCTGTACTCACGAGAGCACATCTCCCAAACGTCAGCAGCGGACCCTTCATCCGGGGCGTAGCAGCGCAGGCCGTAGAATACGCCAGCGGCAAACGCCTCTTGGATGAGGGTTGTGATGTCGATGCTGTCCCACGTCAACTCGGATGTCGTCATGTCGCCAGTTGCGGTTGAGCCAGTGACACCCGGCTGGTTGTCCCAGTCAACTGCGTTGGAGCCAGACATGCTGACGCTCGTGCCTTCCGACCAAGAGGAAGAAAGGCGACGAACGGTAACATCAGGGTCGGAGCCGAAGGCAACGTAGTTCTGTGTAGACGAGCGCATCCACAGGACAGCAGATGTAATCGACACCATTCCGGAGAACGAGTACGAGAAGCCCAAGAGGGTGCGGTACTTGAAGCCCGAGTACAGTCCGGTCGGGTTGAAGTCCGACGCTCCTGCTCCGAGCGATGTTCCGCCGTTATCCGCGATACGTGAGTCCTTAGAGACGTTCCAAGTAGTCGTTGCCATTAGTCCACACTTGCCATATGCTCAAGAGCACGAACCATATCGGAGCCTGTGATGAGGTCCGCGAGCGTGCTCATGTCGAGTCCGCTGACACTTCCGTCGCCGGAAGTAACGTCAACATTGAGGTTGACTGTCCTTGTCGCATCAGACGACGTAGACAGTGAAACTGGTGCTACGGAGAATGTTCCGGCAGCGAGTTCTGCACCGACGCTGCTGATGGCCGTAGCCTGAGCCAGCATCGCATCATACGCTGCGTTGTTCTTGGAGATACCGATTGCGAGGCCGTCAACGATATTCGTTCCGATGCCCGCCATCAACTTAGACGGTGACTGGATGCCAAGGAAGTCCTTGATAGGACCCGGGATTACGTCGGAGATGAAGTCCGTAATCTTGTTGACCATCCAGTTGAACATGGACTTGATGCCCTCCCACAGGCCGAGCACAACGTCCTTGCCAATCGAAATCATCTTGTCGGGCAACTTGCCGATGTTGGTCGTGACATCAGTGATGAACTTCCCAATGTTCGTGATGAACGTGGAGATGAACGAGCCGACCGTTGCGAGGATAGAACCCGGCTTCAAGCCGAAGATGCCCTCGAAGATGCCGGTCACGATGCCAAGACCAGTCCTGATGATGTTCGTGATGGAGTCGATAACAAGGCGGATGAAGCCGGTCACGGCGTCAACAAACGCCCCGACGATGGTTCCGAGCCCCTCCCAAACCTTGTCCCAGTTGCCGGTCAGCAAACCAGTGAAGGTTGTGATGATGCCGTTGAGCAACTTGACGAAAGCCTTGATGGCGTCCAGAACCCAAGAGATGAAGTTTCCAACCGCGCGGATGACGCCCTCAGCGAGCGCACCGAACGTACGAAGGAAGAAGTCAACAAAGCCCTGAACGTAAGGAGCAATCCAGTTGACGAAATCAACAACAGCCTTGATGACCGCGCCGAGCACGGCACCAACGATTGTCACAAGGGCATTCCATGCCGGTCCGATGAACTCGTAGATGACATTGCCCAACTTGGCCAGTTCATCAACGAGCGGGCCGACGTGCTCCATGACCTGAGCGACAACCTCACCGATGACCGTCTGAATGTTTGTGAAGACGCCGGTAGCGACCTCAGCAAGGTGCTCAAGAACAGGAACCCAGTTCTCAGCGAGAGAGTCAAGGATGCCTTGGAAGAACTCGATAATCCTAGGCAACTTTTCGGTGATTGGGTTCAAAATCTGACCAACAATCGTACCGATTGTGGCCATAGCCTCGTTGATAGCGCCCGGAAGTTCGGTCTGGAACCAGACGATGAGGCCGTCGATGAAGTCCTTGAAGCCCATGAAGTTAGTCTGGTACGCAGCAACGAACGCCGTGATTGCAGCGATGATGCCCATGATGACCCAGCCGACAGGCGTAAGGCCACCGACGAATGCCGCGATGAGGCCGATGACTCTGGCGACAACTCCACCAAGAGCAAGGAAGCCGCCGACGAACGGAAGGATGACCTTCTGGCCAATGCCAATCAACTTCGTGATGCTGCCGAGCCCGAGAATGCTCGTGACGATGCCGCCAAGGGCACCAGCAACGAGCCCAAGGCCACGGTTGAGCAGGACGATAGCGAGCAACGCAGCGCCGACATCACGGATAATGCCGACCTGTTCCGGAGTCAACTGGTTGAGCGCGTCTGCGATTGCGTTGATGGCGTCGGCAACAATCTTGATGCCAGAGTTGACGATATCGTTGATGCCACCGGCAACGTCCTTCAAAACCTGTGCGCCGTCCTTGCCGCCCATCATGATGTCGAAGATGCGCTTGAAGGCATTGAACAGGTTGAGCAGCGCATCAGAGATGCCGCCAGCATTCGTAGCAACCTTGACAGCAAAGCCCGCAAAGACGAGGGCCAGTGTCGCAAACATCGAGACAAGCGGAACAAGGCCAGCGCCGAGCAGGATGATGTTGGAGTAGAAGAATGCCATCGTGCCGAGCGCGACGAGGAATGCACCGGAGAGCGTCAGGACTACCGCCGCGATAGCGCCAATCTTGACAACCAACTCAGTGAACGCCGGGTTGGCCTCCATCCACGCAGCCAAGTCCTTGAGGGCAGCCTTTGCGGTATCAAGGACTGGTCCAGCAAACTTCATGATTTGAATGGCAATCATCTGAATGATTGGGAAGAAGGAGTTGCTGAACGCACCGATGACGGCATCAAACGACTCAAGGAACGATGTGGACATCTGCGAGAAGAACGCATCAGCCGTCTTGAGGCTGTACTTCTGCTCGTCAAGGATGGAAGTCAACTTCTCGCCTGACTTGCGCTGCTTGTCCCAAAGGGCAATCTGCTGGTTGATGAGCGGGATGGCCGCACGAACAGCGTTGTTCGAGCCAGCCTGAGCGAGGAACGCAGCACGCTGGACAGGAGTCATCTTCTCAAGGGCACCCGACATCTTTGTGATGAGGTCGCGCATGCCCTTGAACTCGCCCTTCGGGAAAATCCACTTCTTCCATGAGACAGCGCCCATAGACTTAGCCAACTTGTCGAGGGCCTTCTTAGCCGGTCCAGACGGAGCCGTGATGCCCTCAAAGAACATCGAGAGTCCACGACCGGCCTTAGAGCCACGGAAGCCTGCGTCAGCCATGACACCAAGGGCCTGAGCAACGTCTTCGAACTTGACGCCGATTGCGCCAGTGTAGGAACCAGCGTAGACGAACGCGGAGGCGAGGTCACCGAAGTTGAGGGCTGTACGCTCCGTCAAGAGCGACAGAACCTTTGTCACATACCCGGCCTTATCCAGTCCAAGGTTATACTGCTGAGTGACACCGTAGACGCCCTGCAAGTTAGACTCAAGCGAGCCGCCGACCATAGCGGTAGCCATCATGATGTCCTTGACAGTCTGCGTGACGCGCGCCAACTTCGTCTCTGAGTCGATTACCTCACCGGTAGCGGCACCCCAAATACGGAAGGCAGCAGCAACTTCTGTCGGCTTGAACTTACCGAGCGTGATTGCCGTGTCCTGAATGGCCTTGTCCAACTTCTTCGTCCACGTAACATTCGTGTTCAAGGCCAAGGAAGCCTGACGAAGGATGAAGTCGTACTCGGCGTATGTTTCTACGATGTTCTGAGCGAAACCGGCAATGTCACGGCCAACACCCATGAGGTCGCGGCCCATTGCCTGCAGGTGGACACCAGCACGGAACACGGCGTCCATCTTGCGCTCTGCCATGCCCAACTTGTCAGACAGGCCCGCAAAGTGGTTCTGCAACGGAGAGATAGAGCGGTTGAGACGGCCAATCGTCTGACCCATCTGGCCGGAAGTGCGGTCCATACGGGAGATAGACGAGTTGAGCCTATCGACCGGTGTAGCGTCCGTGATGACCTTGATAACAAGGGTGATATCGCTCAGACTAGACATAGCGCCTTACATGAAAAAGGAGGCCCACGCCCGTACCATCAAATGTTGCGGTATCGCAATAGATGATGATACGAGCATGGGCCATGTGGGATTTCCCCTTACGAGAGTGTCTTTGCGGCAACTGCGTTCTCGCCAGCCCTAAACTGCTCGAAAACTGCCATTACCCATACTGGTTGGTCTAGGACCCCGCCAGCCTCAGGGAGTTGTGAGTAGCCAGTGACAAACTCTGTCACCTTGTTCTCGACTCGCTTGCCACGGTCCTTCTCCACACGGATGTGGAACAACTGGACCGTTCTGCACTGCAAGTAGAGTTCAAACGCCCTAGCGAGACGAGGGTTACGACGACGAACGTTGTCCGTGCGGTTACCCATCGCATGCTGGCGCGCTAGGTCGAAGGCTACTTTCCCTCGGCGCTCGACGGAAGGAGAGACTCGAAGTGCTCAGCGAGAGCGGCGTCGATAGCCGTTGCTGCCTCTGCGGAGAGGTCTTCGTAGTCCTCGATAGACGGCTTACCCTCAGCGAGGGTCCAGCCAAGGACGAGAACGTCGAACAACTGAGCGGTAAACTCGGTCGTCTCGACAATGGTCATCTGCGCACCATCAGCCTTGTTCGGCATGTGCGCGACGAGTGCGTTGAACTCGCGCTTCGAGATGTCAGCGCGGACGGTGATTGAGTCGGACTCGTCCAACATGATTGTCTTGGTTTCGGTGGACGCCCTACGGAGGATACCCATTGTATTTCCTTCTCCCTGCCCCTGATGGGGCTAGTGGTGTCGTTCGTTCACCCGAACGATACAGATTTGTACCGTTCGGGCAAACAGAACGCTATGGACCTTACGGTACGGTCGGCTCGTCGTTGACGAGTGTCGCGGTGAAGATGTCGCCACCGATAGGAGCGACAATCAGGGCCTCGACCGCCTGCTCAAGCATGTCGCCTGCGCCGAGCGGAACGTTGACCTTGTTCCACCTAACATTCGGGATTTGGATACGGAGGACGGATGGGTTGGTGCCCATTCCGGTTCCAATCGGTCCCGCCATGTGAAGGTCAACATCGAAGATGGTTTCGTTGAGGAACCTGTCGTACTCGGACGTGTCCGTGAAGTCGATGGTCAGGGCCAAAGTTACTTCACGCATGCCCAAGTCAAGACGCTTCCAAGAACGAGTCTTGCGGAGCGTACCGACGCGCTCGATGTTGTTGTTGACGCCGAACGTGAAGTCCTTGACCGTGGTCAGGAGCGTTCCGCCAGCGACCTTGAGGTCAGCGCCCGAGAAGTGGAACGGTACGGTGTCCACATAGGTCGGCGTGTTGGCCGAACCCTGCTTGACACGGTTGACTCCTTCGAGTCCGAACGATGCCGTAACAATCTCTCCGAATGCTGCCTTGATTTCGATGGTGTTGACACGCACGCCACCGTAGCGCATGACGAGAACGTCAGCCGCACTGGACTCGAACGTAAACGTCGGAGCCGCAGATGCCGGTGTCATAACGTGCTGGTAACCGCCGCCTGCGTATGCAGACGTGACAATGGTAGCCGCGAACGCGGACTTGAGAAGGTGGGCCACCCCGTTAGGGATGAGTTCCATCTCCATCGAGCCTGAGACTGCGTACGGAGCCGCCATTGCGATGTAACGGTCACGGCTGTGCCTAATCTGGTCAGGCACGATGAAGTCGTTGGAGTCCTCAAAGGAGAACGAGGATACCGGGAGGTACTTGGTCGGAGCGACCTGAGTGCCTTCGACAGACTCTACTCCATATCCGACGTAGCCAAGTGCGCCAAGGGCCATAGTTATGCTTCCTCTTTACTGTACGCGCTGACGCTGCTTGTTGACAGTCAGCGTGACCTGTGCGGACTTGGCAATGACCGAGCCACGCACTTGCATCATGTAGTCCACGCCTGAGGCCCTAACCTCCCTAGTCCCGTCCAGTCCGCTCAGCGAGCGGTTGTGGTCGGTACGGAACCAGTTGCGTACTCTCTCCATGACTTGTACGAGTTGCCTGTCTCCTGTGGCCTCTAGGGTGCTAGCATCCCAGTACGCACGAGAGTCAATGAGCAACGTGATAAGGACTTCGTGGTCACGGACCTCGTAACCAGTTGTCTCGATGTCTGGCAAGTCCCTGACGGGCTGCACAGTGAATGCCGGGTAGGAGTTGACCGGGATGATGCCCGGGTCGCCCCAGTAAACCGCCTCGATTGTCATGATGTCGGCGCATCCTGTGACCTCAGTGATGCGGAACGTCTCAAGTTCTGCCACAATGGCATCTACGATACTTTCCACTAAAGTCTCCTGAGTTCATCAGCGATGTAATCGACAACGCCGTCCCTTGCCGCGTTCTCTACGTTGTTGTTGACGTACCAGAACGGACGTGCTGGTCGGTTCTGGCCCGGGATTTGGTTCATCGCCTTCTCACCGGTACCGACAACTTCCATACGGCCATCAGTCACCTTGACGGCGACGTTGATGGTGCTTCCGCGCGCATCGCTCGCTGACAAGCGAGTCTCTCGCTTCACGGTCTTGAGTGACGTTGCGGCGATGCGCCTCAGGTCGCCGTAGCGGATGAGGATTGGGTGCTCGCCACCAAAGCCTTGCGCCTCACGGTCGCGGACCGTGCGCTCCGCAAGGTCTGCCCAGCCGCCAACATCAGAACCCTCGGATGCGAAGTTCTTATCGAAAACATCCGCAACCTTGTTCAGGGCCTTGAATGATGCCGCGTCCTTGTCATTGGCGATGTCCACCACCCGCTTCACCATCGCCCTAGCCTGCGGGAGGCCGGTTACCTTGACGGTGATGCTGATAGGCATTATCCGAGCCTCTCTCTCCTGAACGGCTCCAACAGGTCAATGATGAGGGCTTCGAGGTTCGTAACCATGAAGACCTCGCGCTCCTGAGGACCCTGATACTGAGGCTGCAACAGGACGGCAATCTTCAACGCGGTTGCGCGCTGGACGTTGGACGGGATGACGCTGTAGCCCGTCACGTAGGTGATTGTGTAGAAGATTTCCGGGTACCAGTAACCGGCATACATCGCACCGTTCGGCAGTGCCGACTTCCACTCGATGATGCCACCAAGACGAGAACGGAACTGGTCAGTTGCGAACGAGCCGTTCTGGCCAGTCTCGTTGTCCCAGTAAACAGAAGTGACCGACACTACAGGGTAGTAGTCGGCCACGTAGCGACGGTCTGGACGGACTGGTCCGTACTTTGTTTCTGTGACTTCCTGCAACTCGAACTTGCGGTCGCAATACGCCTCGACCCAATCAGACGCCTCAGTGATGAGTGTGTCCATGACGTAGGCGCTAGGCGAGAACGTGGACTTGAGTCCGAGAGTTGCCATCTGCTCTTGGAAGTATTCAGCAGTGATGAGTTGAGCCATTAGGACTTCCTTAGCAGGCGGCTACGCTTGCGCTTGGTTCTGCGCAGGAGTGAACCCTGCCGAGATGCCGACCGACGACTAGCAGCGGTCAGGCGAGCCTTGGATGTAAGCGAGAGCATGCGCCTCTGGTCGGCCATAGCCAGACGAAGGCGCTCGAAGTATCCGGGCCTACGACCCGGCTTCCTCCCGCCCCTGACTGACCTCTGCCGATACGACTGTCCCTGCCTCATGCCGGGAGCGGACCTCTTGAGCCTTGGCAACGACGTATTCCTCAAACTTTGACCAGTCGAACTGCGGCACGGCTTCGAGGCCCTGCGCCCTCATGCGAGCCAACTTGCGAGGGTCGCGCTTGAGTCCAAGGATGTTCTTGGCGAGTTCTTCCGGGGATACATTTGCGTAGCGCGTTCCGCTCTTGTGGATTTCCCAGTCGTAGACCGGAATGCCTACACCGCCACCAGACTTGGCGACTTCCCAGCCAGCGGCGTACTTTGTTACTAGAACCGGTGTCCCGACCGCCATAGACTCGACAATCGGAAGGCCGAAGCCCTCGACCTGTGAAGGCAGGACGAACAGGTCAGCAGAGCCAACAAGTTCACGCAGCCCCGGTACGTCCATGTCCCCTCTCTCGGGGACACCCTTCCCGAAGCCGTCCATCATCGGATTGAAGACAACTTCCTGATTGACGCCGAAGGCTGTCGCAACCTCAGGGAGGTTCCAGCCCTCAAGCCAGTGGTTCTGGAATGGGACGGTGTGGAGGTAAAGGAGAATGTTGCGCTGATTGTACCTGTGCTTGAGAATGGCGACCGCCTCGATGAGGCGTGTCAACTGCTTGCGACGAACGTTCTGCGCGACCGAAGTAACTACGAACTTACCGTCCCATCCCAGCCGCTCGCGGTACTCGCTTCGTTCCTCGTCGCTGAGCGGTGAGTACAACTCCCTGTCAACGCCGTGGTAAACGAAGTCGATATCCTTGTTGATGCTGTTCTTGACCGTCGTGACTCCGTACTCGGAGCACGTGAAAAAGTCGATGTGGCTCAGCAGAGCCCGCCACGACGAGTTCATCAAGGGCTCACCCTCGATTGGAACATATGCCAGAAACGGCATATCCTCAGGGATTACATTTGCCGCGAAGGAAATGCTGCCCGTGTCGCCGGTCATGTAGATGAGGTCAGGCTCAAACTCCTTGTTCTCGAAAACCTCGATTGACCTCTTGAGGCCCATCTGGTCCCCGACCTCGGGAACAAAGAACTGGACGTTATTCGGTCGGTCCTCCGGTAGGCTCGTCATCAGTCCCGTCACCGACGCCACTGTCCAACCCTGCCTCAGGAAGGCTTCCATTGCCTTCTGGTTCACTCTCCCGAACCCCGTCTTCGCTAGGGGACTGTCCCCCATCATCAGAACCTTCAACGTCTTCTCCTGCACTCTCGGTGCTCTCCGTCTCCTGAGTTTCCTCAGTGACCGGGGCGACTGTTACCTTGCCACCGGCAAGTGCCTCGTCCAGAGTGAGAACTTCCTCAGTCTCCGGGTCGAAGCGATAGCCCATGATGTATGCACGTTGCACCCACTCAGGACGGTCCTGAGGGATTTCAACGACTCCGTTCACGATAGGGACTTCACCATCATAGAAGTAAAACCTCTCGATGAGTTGAGCGCGTCCCTTGACGCTCAGTAGGCGAACTGTATCTGCCATCTAGTGGCTTACCTCCGAGTGTAGCAGGAAGGGCTGCCTGAAAGCAACCCTTCCCACGGTCAACTCAATGACGCTCAACAGCGTCACGCCGATTAGAGCGTGAAGTTGTTGAGATGAACCGGACGGCCCTCAAGCGCGAAGCCGAAGTAGCCCTTAATCATGAAGTCACTTGAGTCCTTGGTCTTGGCCAAGTCTTCGTAAGTGAAGTCCTGATGGACGAGCAACTTAGCGTCCGAACGCCTGATGAACAGGATGTCCGTGTTCGTCTCCCAGTGGAGGTCCGTAACGATAGGGAGTCCATCGTACGTCAGGACACGGAAGCCTGCGGCAATCTCAGTCCTGTCCACAAACTGCTGCTGCGCCTGCAACAGAGCGTTAATCTTACGACGAACGGCCCTGCTGGTGACGATAAGGTCAACCTCACCGCGAGCGGTGTCGATTGCCTCGTCAATCTTGGCGAGCGACAGCGTTGCTGCGCCACCCGAGACGGTACCGGAACCGGTAGCGCCCCAGTTGGTCGAGTCATCGGTGTCAATCTGGTGAAGGATACCGGTGATGTCGTTCGATGAGCCCGTCGCGGTTGCGATGTCGGTGCTCAACTGCTCGATGAGGGCACGGGAGTGCGCCTCGACTTCGAGCGCAAGCGCGTTGTACAGGGAGCCTGCTGCGCGCTGCATAGGACCGGTGACCTCTCCACGGGTGTAGAGGTAGGCCACGGTCTTGCTGACCTTCTTGTAGGTGGACTGGGTAGCAGCCGGGAGGGCTCCACCGTCCACGCTCCAAGTAGCGGTCGGCAGGGCGTCACGCCTACGGATGAAGTAGGTGTTCGTAGCCCAAGGGATGCGGTTCACGACGTTCGCCAGAACCGGCTCCTTCGTTGCATAGTCGCGGATAGCGTTGTCAACGACCTCAGGGATGAGGTAGGAGCCCGTCGAAGCGAGGTCGAGAGCCTTACGAATGGTAATCTGGTCCATTAGTGGTTCCTTCTCCTAGCCGTAAGGCTAGATTACTTGCCGCCCGTGCGGGCAGCGAACGCCAGCCTCATCTTTTCAGATGGGCTTGCCTTGGAGAGGATTTCGGCCAACTCATCCTCAGCGGCCTTACGAGTCTCATCAGTGATGAGCCCCGGCAACTGGGTGGCTGGGCGAGCCTCAAGTTCAGCGATGCGCTCGTTTGCCTTCGCAAGCGCAGCAGCAAGAGCGTCGAGTTCAGACTTCGTAACCGTGTCAGCCGTCGCCTCAACGTCCTCAGTCTTCTCAACGGTATCTTCCTCTGCGGCAGAAGCCGACTTCTCGCTAGAGTCCTCAACCTCGACCGTCTCAGCCTCGATGACGCCGAGAGTGGTCAGGGTTTCCGTCATTGTTTCATACAGACCGCGCAGTTCAGCGGAGGTAGCCCCACTCAACTTACGTCCAGCCTTGGCAACTTCATCGGCAAGAGCCTTGTCCGAAGCAGACCAGCCCATGTAGCCAGACTCCGTGGAGTCTTCCTCAGTGCCAATCTCGGCAGTCTCCTGTGCGATGAACTGCTGTACTGCGGCGAGTGCGGTACGGAGCGGAGCCATATCGTCTTCCTCGCCAGACTCGCCGCCAAGGAGGGCGATGAGCGATGCCTCAATATATGCAGCCGAAGATGCATCCTGAGCGGCGTCACTTGCCTTCTCGACAGCGGCCTCAACCTCGACGGCCTCATCAGCCTTCTCGGTCGTGTCCTCAACGACTGCCTCGTCGTCGGACTTGGTAGCGTCCTCGACAGTTTCGTCAAGGAGGCCGTCAGTGGTTTCGTCGTCCACTAGGTTATCTCCTACCGGAGCGTCGGAGGACGCATCCTTGAGTGACTTGGCGAGGACAGTCCCGAAGGACGGATACCACGCCGGTCTTGTCGTGTTGCTGATTTCGTCAAGCACCACGTTCTTGTAGGTGAGCACGGACTTACCGACTTCGGTAACAAACTCCATCGCATAGTCAACAACGTGACCAGCGACAGACATGCCGTACTGCTTGCCCTTCTTCAACTTCTTGAACAAGAGCATGGATGCGGGGTTGTCCTCGTCCAACTTGACTTCGATGCCAAGGTGGAACTTCTCCGTCACCCAAGCCTTTGTGATTTCGCCAAGGTCACGCATAACGCCATCAGGCGCGTGCGCGTCACGGTAAACGAGGCGCATGTCCTCGTCGGCAGAGTTAATCTGCTCAGAGAACCTTTCGATGGCCTCTGGTGCCATGCGCTCGCCCTCGGTATCAACCTCGGGACCAGAAGCATAGCCGACGATGTAGTAACCGTCCTCACGCTTCTCAGCCTTGGCAATCGGGAATGTATACTTGAAGGCGTTGCTCATTCGTTACCCGTCGTTTTGGTCAGTCCCAGCCTGAGTGTCGGTTCCTGAGCCCGTGTTGTTCGGAGCCCCGGAGCCGCTTGGCTGTGCTGGGTTTGGACCTTGGTCGGCAGTAGGTGGCTGGTTTTCAGTACCCTGCCCGGTAATCGGCTGGCCCGAAGGACCAATCAATCTCTTGGCTACGTCGTCCAGCCACTCGACAGGGATTGCTCCCGCTGCGGTCTGAACGAAGTGAACATCGCCGCCCTTTGTCGGAGGCAACCCGAGTTCACCCTTGACTTGGTTGATGGACATAACGCCGAGACGCTCTGCCTCTGCATACAACTTCATCATGTCCAACTGGTCACGACGGCTTGCGTCGTTCTGACGGAACAGGATGTCTTCCCAACCGAACAACGTCAGGATGAGATGGTTGTTGATTTCTTCCTCGATAACCAACTGCAACGGCGCGATGTTTTCCTGACGGAAGGTGTTGTCCGCTTCCTTGGAAACACTGCGGTTGCTGTTCTCGTTAATGCCAATCTTGGACGGGTCAACGTCGAGTACCGAGAGGATTTCCTCGCGGTTGAACTTACGACCCTCAATGAACTGCATCTCGGCGCGGGTCGAAACAGACTTGCTGACTTCGATGTCGCCTTCGAGGATGATAGGCTTGTGTGCGTTCTCGGTACCGACGTAGTTCTGCTCCATCCACGTACGGTTGCGCTCAACCTCGTCGGGGGTGGAGTTCTTCATGTTGAAGATGACGCCAGTGTGAGCGGAGTTCTCAAAGAACCGCTCGTTGAACTTCATGGCGAACAGGTCTGAGGCAACTGTCAGTTCGAGCGATGACAGGAGCGACAGGCCACGGATGTCATTATCCGGGTCATCGAACTTGAAGTGGATGACCTGTTCGCGCTTGTACTCGATTGCGTTCTCGTTCTCAGTCAGCGGGCCAAAACGCCAGCCGGTGAGTTCGCCGCTCGAAGTCTTCTCGTCCATGAACTGCGGGTGCAGCCTGCGGGCGCTCAGCGGGTTCTTGGCCGTCGAACCGTCCTGAACGACGAGCCAGAATGCCTCACCGTAAATCAGAAGGTCGCGGTACGCCGAACGTAGCAACTGGCTACCGTTGGATGAACGGAAGAACTTGCGAAGCGCGTCTACGCGCTGTTCTGCGAGGTTCTCGTCAGCAACAGACGGGACGAAGCGGTAGCCGTTCGCCACGGCGACCTTTGCAATCTTCTCAACTGCGGCACGAACGGTCGGGTGCTGACGGTACATTTCGTAGTACGTCGCGTACCTCGCCTTACGGCCACGGTCAAAGTAGAGAGAGGACCCGTCCTTGGATACACCAAGGATGCCAAAGTTAGCAGTGAGCCTCGGAGTCGGCTGAGTAATCTGAGTACGCTCAACCACCGGAGAGGCAGCGCGTGTTCGAGTCGTTCTTCTACTTGCTGCCATTTTCATCCTTCAATGTAAAGGTCCATGTGCAGGACAGGCCCTTCGGGTCAGCGACCTTGACGCTCCATGAGTGCTTACTGAGCGTGAAGCCAGTAACATCGCCCGCCTCGACAGCCTTGCGCACACGGCGAAGTGCAATCTTCACGAACGGATTGAGTTCGGTCTTTGTTACAAGACGGTCTAGGTCGCGGGTGTCCATGTGGCTCTTAGTCCTCCGTTACCTTGGTAGCAGACCACTTGACGGTGCTGCCACACTTTCGGCACGGACCTTCTACAGAACCACGGATAATGCGATAGAGGTCGCGGTGCTTGATGGCGATGCGCTCTCCGCTCGCCTCAGCATAGCCGAACAACGTACCGCACGAGCACCTGACCGGCACAGGTCGGTTCTCGCTCATGGCTCTAGGCCCTCTCTTTTGATTAGCCCCCTACGAAGGAGATGCGCCCGGGGACGCGACCCTCACCGTAGAGTGCGAGCATCAGACTCCAAAAGTAGTCGTCTGCCTTGCCAGCGAACTTGTAGAAGTTAGTCTCTGTCTTCGTTCGCTTGATTTCGTGGATTTGACGGCGAAGGTCACCGATGTTAGGCCACGTGACCATGCCAGTTTGCATCGCGCCCTTGAAGGATGTTGCCCACTTCTCCTTCTTGGCGTTTGTGAAGACGACACCCTCGATGTTTACGCCCGGAAGGAGCCTCTTGGCGTCCTCAACGAACTTCTGGCCCACGCCAGTCTGGTCGATGGTCACGCGGTTCGCGCGAGTCGCCTTGATGAGGTTTTCAAGGTAAGTAAACTGCTCGTGGTACTCATCTTGAGTCGCACGAGTGAACAGAACAACCTTCCTGCCGTCATCGAAGTGCTCAACGACGGTGAAAACCGTCTGGTCGCGCTCCTTAGCAAGGTCAACACCGATGCTGATGAAGCCCTGAGACTCATAGTTCGGGTTCCACTCGCGCCAGACCGGAAGTTCTGAGTCGGTGCAGTTGACGATGAGGTCCCACGTGTAGTAGGCCGTTGCCTCGTCAGCGAACGTCGCTTCGTACTCTGTCTGGAAGCCAATAAGGTCGCCACCGAAGCCGTCGTAGATGACCTTCAACTTATCGGTGCCGTACTTGAGAACGCGGTCCTCAGAGCCCTCGATAAGGTGTGCCATCGCAAGCGACTCGTCGTACAGTTCAGGCTTGACCATTGCAGAGCACTCCCACCACGGCACTGCATGGCGGCTGTACTGAGGATACGCCTGCTCGTTGCTGGCGATATCGTAGAACAGACCGCTCTGGCCGAGCGGAGTGCTGATGATGGTTAGGCGACTATCGCCTCGCGTGATAGCGGGCATTGCTGCCCTGTACAACTTGACGGCATCACGAATGTGCGCAAACTCGTCAAAGTAGATGTCCTTGCGTCCACCACGAACAGCCGCCGATGCTGGCTGGCTGACGATGCTCGACGTGATTGGCGGGCGGTGGAACGAGATTTCGTCGGTTGCATTGGTCCACAGGACCGGCTTGAGCGCCGGTTCCGACTCCTTGAACTCGTCCGGAATGCTGTGATACAGGTTACCGGCAGTCGAAATCTTGTCCGATGCCTCCTTCTGGTTGATGGAGACAATGTTTGCCTTGTAGGCAGGATGCGTGCACGCCTTATGGACGACTTCCCCGGCCAGAACAGTCGAGAAGCCAATCTGGCGAGACTTGTTTACGAGCCGGAAGACACTACGGTCATTCAGGAAGCGGACTTGATACGGTTCGAGGCGGAATGGCGCTCCGTCCAGTTCCGTCAGAGTCTCCAACCACAGGGCCGGGTACTCGACCAACAAGGACGCCCAATCTTCCGCCGTCAAGGAGGTTTCGGTCTGCGACAATCTTGATAAGCGGCTGTTCGCCGTCCTTTCCGTCATCCTTGTTCTTCTCAACCTGATGACGAAGCGACAGGAGACTGTTCAGCACCTTTAGGCGCTCTGTAACATCACGACGGAAGACAACCTTGTTCTTAGTGGTAATCTCGCCGGTTTCCTCGTCAACGGTGATTTCTTCCTCACCGGCCATCTCTCCGATGAGCGCCGGGTGGAGGTTTCTACCGAGCAGAACGATGAGAATGTCGAGTTCCTTCTCAGTCGAGACGACATCGCCGCCCTTGACGACCCGCTTGAGGTACTCAAAGTGCTCAGGCGGGATTTGGCCCTCGAACGAAAGAAGCATCTGGTTGGCAAGTTCGGTCGGAACAAGCGACTTGGACTTGTTCTTCGAACCAGCAGGGCGTCCTCGACCGCGCTTCTCGCCTGAAAGGTTGCGAGTGCGGGAGACTGCTCCTGTTGCCTTACTGCCCTCGGTGTCGCGCATGGCTGTTCTGCTATTGGCGTGACGCGCCTCGGGGATGGATACTCCTGCCATTTGTTCTCCGGAAACAGCGAAGCCCCGCCTCCGCAGGGGAGACGAGGCTTCTCATTTAGTCGCCCTTTTGACCACTAGGCTAAGTGGTGAACGATGGGATTGCCTACCCACATGCGCGTGCAAAGTTGGTCAATAGCAGTGAACTAGTAACCACGCAACCCTACGTTAGCCTCCCGGCATGGTTTCGCCTCTGGCAAGGCTCCTGCACGTACCCCGTTTAGACGCAGCCCGCTCATCGCGTCGGCCACTGCCCACGTAGGACCCTTTGCAGTTATCTGCCACCGTAGTCCCGATATGTCCCCACTCTGCGGCAGAGACTATTCCGGCACGTTCCAGACCCCGCCGCTAAGCGAGGCCCTTATATAGTTCGAAGGAAGTGGGACGCTCGCCGTCCAGCAGATGTCACGGGGCTTTGTCATCGTCTCCCGTGCTACCCTCTTTGGCTGGGCTCCTAGGACTCGAACCTAGAGTCTAGTGCTTCAAAGGCACTTGCCTTACCGTTTGGCCAGAACCCAATGGTCGCCGTGGGTGGACTCGAACCACCGATGGAGGCTTATGAAACCCCTGCCTTGCCGCTTGGCTACACTGCGATTGGTGCTGCCAGTGGGCCTCGAACCCACGACCGGGAGTTTTTCAGGCTCCTACTCTACCGAACTGAGTTACAGCAGCATTGATGCGGAGTAGGAGAGTTCCCGCGATGCTCCGTTTCCAGACATCCCAGTCGCCGCGAACCCGAAAGTAGGGCGACCCCCTTGGGCATATCGTGTGGTTCGAGTTTCCTCACGACGTAGCCGTATCATTGAGACGGTTCGGTTTAACGTCCGGTTCCCCGCCAACGGACCAATATGGTTGGAGCCCCCACTCGGATTTGAACCGAGATACCCGCCTTACAAGAGCGGAGTCCTAGCCGTTGAACGACAAGGGCATTGGAGCGAATACCGGGCCTCGAACCCGGGACCTTCACCTTGGCAAGGTGACGCACTGCCGACTGTGCTACATTCGCATTGGCGCTCCCTACGGGACTCGAACCCGCTGTCTTCGGCGTGACAAGCCGACATTTCTACCCGCAAACTGGGGGAGCATGGTACCTACGGGTGGACTCGAACCACCAGCCTACTCCTTATCAGGGAGTTGCACGGACCATCGTGCTGCGTAGATATTGGAGAGTCGCCCCGGGCTCGAACCGGGAACCGGGAGGGTAAGAGGCTCCTGCACCACCATTGTGCTAGCGACCCATTTGGTACCGAAAGTGAGACTCGAACTCACACTATACGCGGTCTGAACGCGCTCCCTCTGCCATTTGGGGTACTCCGGTATTGGCACCGCTGAGAGGACTCGAACCCCCAACCTAAACGTTCGTAGCGTTTTGCACTAATCCATTGTGCTACAGCGGTATTGGTACTGCCCCCGGGACTCGAACCCGGACTGTACAGGCTCTCGACCTGTTCCCTCTGCCTATTGGGGTACGACAGTATTGGCTCTCATGCTAGGACTCGAACCTAGAACCTCACCGGTTAACAGCCGGTCATGCAACCATTACACCACACGAGAATGTTGGTCGGGCCTACGGGGGTCGAACCCGTATTGTCCTGATTGAAAGTCAGAAGTCCTAGTCCGTTAGACGAAGACCCGATTGGCTGGGAAACTAGGACTCGAACCTAGACTCTACACGTTCAGAGCGTGTTGCCTTACCATTTGGCCACTTCCCAATGTTGTCAGAGATTGACTGTAAGCCCCGTTCTGTGTCCCTGTGGTCCAGTCGGTCCGAAGACCTCCCACAACAGGTGACTGACATCCTTCTTGATTGTACGTTACCGCACAACTCCATTTCGAACACCCGACACCGTGGCGTTGCTCCCCAGTAGGTGTCTGTCTTTCTCCACGTTCAGATTGCCCGTTTCACTCCGGTTTCCCGGCATCGTCACTGTTGCTCTAATGCGCACCTTGCGGTGGAAGGCCGTTAGCCTCAACGCTGCAACTGGGAGCGGGGACTTTCCTCTCCGTAGAGCGTCAGTCCATCAATCTCTTGACGAGAGTGTAGCAGACAAGAAGGAACTTGTCAACTCTTTATTTGGTACCGACCGCGAGACTCGAACTCGCACTGTACAGGGTTTGAGCCTGCTCTCTCTGCCGATTGGAGTACGTCGGTATTGGTAGTCACTGTCAGGCTCGAACTGACGACCTCTTGCATGTCAAGCAAGTGCGCTAACCACTGCGCTAAGCGACTATTGGGGTGATTGCTGGGACTCGAACCCAGTTAACCGGGGTCACAACCCGGTGCCTCAACCTGTTTGGCTTCGACCACCATTGGCACCTTCGACAAGACTCGAACTTGCATACTCAGGGCTTAGAAGACCCCAGTTCATCCGTTGAACTACGAAGGTATGGTTGCGGGCCTCGGAGTCGAACCGAGTATCTCCGGGTTATGAGCCCGGTGACTTGCCGTTTGTCCTGTCCGCGATGGAGCGTCACACGAGACTCGAACTCGTAACAACAGTTTGGAAGACTGTTGTGTTGCCATTACACCAGTAACGCATGGTAGCCCCACGGGGTACTGACCCCCGGTTCCCACCTTGAGAGGGTGGTGTCCTGCCATTAGACGACAGGGCCATTGGAGCCAAGCGAGGGGCTCGAACCCTCTACCTCATCCTTACCAAGGATGTGCACATCCAGATGTGCTTGCAAGGCATTGGTCAGAGTGGAGGGACTCGAACCCCCGGCTACCGCGCCCCAAACGCGGTGTGTTGCCACTACACTACACTCTGATGGTACCCAAGGTAGGACTCGAACCTACGGTAAGTTGGATGTAAGCCAACCGTTTTCGCCGCTAAACTACTCGGGCATGGAGCCAACCCACGGACTCGAACCGTGAACCTACACTTTACGAAAGTGTTGCACTACCATTGTGCTAGGAAGGCATTGGTGGGGACGGTCAGATTTGAACTGACATAGCCAGAAGGCGACTGTTTTACAGACAGGTGATTTATACCCATTTACCATCGGCCCCATTGGTCAAGGCGGTAGGACTCGAACCTACGACCACTCGCATCCGAAGCGAGTGCGCTACCAACTGCGCTACACCCTGTTTGGCAGACCCCGGAGGACTCGAACCCCTGACTGAGCGTTTTGGAGACGCTTCCTGTCACCTGACAGGTTAGTACGTGGCCTATTGGTGGAGAAGCGGGGACTCGAACCCCGAACCTGATGCTTGCAAGGCAACTGCACTCCCATTGTGCTACAACCCCATTGCAGTGATGTATCGTATCACAACTCGACCGATGTCTGCAACCCCCTCGTTCAAGCGCGCTTCGGGTGTCCGACTGACCTACACGGTGGTAGACATTTAGTGGAGGTTACTGTCGGACTCGAACCGACGATGATGTGGGTTGCAACCACATGCCTTTCCTCTTGGCTAAGTAACCATTGGCGGAAACGTAGGGACTCGAACCCTAAACGCCTTACAGCGCGCCTGTTTAGCAAACAGGTTCCTCGACCATTCGGGTCGTTTCCATTGGCGGAAGTTGTAGGACTCGAACCCACACTGCCTTTCGGCAATCACGCTTTTCAAGAGCGATAAGCACGCCTATGCGAACTTCCATTGGCCTCTCGCACAGGACTCGAACCTGTGACCTTGACGTTAGGACCGTCCTGCACTGTCCACTGTGCTAGCGAGAGATTGGCGGATGCTAAGGGACTCGAACCCCTACTACCTTTCGGTAATCACCGCTTTCGAGGCGGTTTAGTGCTCCTATACGAGCATCCATTGGCGGAACCTAGAGGACTCGAACCTCTGTGACCTTGCAGTCTCATCGTTTCCAGCGATGCGCATTTACCATTCTGCCAAGGTTCCGTGAAGCCGGGGAGCCAAGACCCCCCGGCAGATTTCGTACTATATCACAATCCTATGCGGATTGCAACTTCTTCTTTCGAGGGCCGGGACCGATACCGTGACGAGCACGGTACTTGGTCATCGTGTGAGTCTGGCTCTTGCCGTCGAAGCCCTCGCCCCAACGGTAGTTACGCCCGACCTTGCGCCCCTTGTTCTTCTGCTTCTTGCCCTTCGGCTTCGGCAGGAGCACGTCCATGACAGTACCTCCTTTCCTAGGTATCTATCATGGGTTCCTCCTTTCCGGACGAAAAGTACAGTCCACTGAGATGTGTATGTCGGTAGACTAGCACGGATTACCGTGCCTGTCAACTGTTGTTTCTGCGGTCCCTTACCATGTGGCAGATGATGTAGTTGGAGACATCTGCTGCCATCATGAACGTCATGAGCAGTGCCCACATGACGAACCACTGGTCGGGCTGCAAGTTCGGATGCTGCGTGATGGTGCGCTCAAGGGCGACCGGCAGAATGAACGAGATGGAGGCGACAACGTTGGTGATGAGCGAGCGACGAACACTGCGTACCGGAACGTACTGGTTCAGCGCCGCGAGGTACCAACCCATCGAAATGCCTGAGAACATAGCCACGAGTCCTGAGATACCTACGAGGTCGATGATTTCGTTCATGCTAGACCTAAGCCTTCACCCCTGCGGCAATGAGGCGGCGAGAGAGGTCGAGGTTCTCGCGGGTGAGTTCGCGGACCTGACCTTCGAGGTCATCGACCTTTGCTTCGAGGCTTTCGTTCTTTGCCACCAACTTTTCGACTTGCTTCTCAAGGTCGGCAACGCGACTGGCCATTGTCTTGTTCATACCCTCAAGGACTCCTTGGTAAGCCTCTTGGGCGTCACTCAGACCAGACTTCCGATTGAAATAGTAGCCGATGCCCTGTACGATGCCTGCCGTGAGGACACCGAACATACCGACGATGATGGCTTCCATAGACTTCATCCTGCGCCACAACTTTCATATACGGCAGGAGTTACGTAAGGGGGCAGCCGCTTGTTCTGGCCTCCGGCCTGTATAAAGATTACGCGGGAGAAACGCAGATGCTTGTCACTGCCCCTATACTATTAGGCGAGTTGAAACGCGAAGTGGGACATCCACGCACGATACACGATTGGGAAACACGGGCCGGGACAGTAATACGGCCACTGCATTACCTTCTCGATGGCGACATCAATCCGGTCTGGATGCCTAACGTACCGCCCGTCTTCCAGCCTCAAGGTCTTCCGCGACATCGACAAATACCTCCGGGTAGAGTGAGTTCAGTTCAGCAAGGATTTGATTTGCGATGACTTGCATCTCGGGCTGCGCCGATGGGTGGCAGCGGAGACGGCAGAAGTGACGCCACTCACGAAGGTTCGCCTTCATGATGATGCGTGTTCTGGTCCCATTCGGTAGAACGTACCGGGACAGTTGGGACTTCACGCCGAGGGACTTCAACTTCTTGTAGGCGGTCAGGGCGTCCTCATACGCATGTTGCAGGATGAGAGCCTCTGTCTTGCTCAACTCCGGTGGGATGAAGAACAGGTCGTTGGGGTCCTCGTCATCGTACTTGACGTACCTCTGCGACTCCTGCTGGTATGACGCGATGCGGTGGCGCACGAGTTCATGTGTCACCACGCGGGAGCAAGTAATCTCGAACGTGGCATCCGCCATCTCAATCATCGACTCATGACCGGACTTCACCCAACGCTGGATGATGTCGGGGTCGCCCATCTTGGCGAGCGAGTTGGGGCCGTAATCGACGCGACCGGCGTACTCGATAATGTCTGTGGGCTCAGCAAAGCCCTCAAGTGGTTGGGTCAGCGCAATGAGCCTGACCGTGGGCTGGAACAAACGAACCTCCTGTCCCGCTCAGTGGATGAACAGCCAGACCAGCAGCCCGAACGGTCCAAGGACCATAATCAGGAGCAGGGGCCAGACCACGTATCTTACCACACCGAACACGATGTTGGCAAAGAGGGCGAGCGAGAACAGGAGGTTGTTCATTGTGTTACCTCAAACGGCGGCTTGTCAGGAAGTACCCGAACGCGAACGCAATCGGCAGGGCGAACAGCATGAACAGAAAGTAGTTCACCTTGTTGGGGCTACTCTCCGCTGTCTGCTCTGTGTCTGTCGGCGGCGGTGTCAAGTTCGGAGTGGATGACGGCGAGGACGTGAAAGACGGGCTCGGCTCCACAGTGGGCGAGGGGCTCGCTGTGGGAGTGCTCGTAGGTTCCGCCGAAGGTGTTGGTGTGGCTGTGGGCCCTACCGATGGGGTAGGGCTCGATGTGGACGTGGGTGTGGAGGTAGGGGTTGGGGATGGCTCATCTCCCTTGCATGCGCCGAGATAGTCCTGTTCGTGACCAGCACGAGGGGTGCCATTCTCGTAGAAATGACCGGCCTCGCCGTAGACGGCAGGCCATGCCAGTTCAAGCGTGACGTACTTGGTTGTTCCGTCGAGCCCTGCGGCATGGCAGATGACAACCTTATCCTGACCGGCGAGAACCGGCAATGAAAGAGCGAGCAGCAGGATGACTGCCGCGAGGCCCCCGAGAACCTTCTTCACTATGACTCCTTTACTTCGTAGAGGAAGACCATAGGCGAGCCACAGTTGTCGCACTTAGGATGGCGCTTCCACTTGCGGACAGTATATGCCTTGGCGAAGTAGGTGCCAACCTTCTTACCCGGAAAGTGGCGCGTGCAGGCACCGCCACACTTGGCGAAGATGGTCGGGTCATCGAAGTCCAACTTGATTGGCTGAGTCATAGTGCTTGCTCCTACTTGTGGGAGGATACGAACTTGTTGACGTAATCGAGGTCACGAGCCCCGGAGAACCGGGCGACCTCGAAGCCGTCCTTGGCGAGGATGACGGTCGGGACTGACATGACACCGTAGAGGTTCACCATCTCAGTGTTGTAGTCAACGTCAACCTTGGTGACGGGCGGCTCCGTGACCTGTTCCATGACCGGCCCGAAGGACCGGCACGGAACGCACCACTTGGCTGTGAAATAGAGAAGTTCCATGTTCTTGTTCCTTAGCACGCGGAGTATCCGCAAAGGGCGCACTTGGAGCAGCCCTCCTGATATGAGAGTGACGCATTGTGGCACTCGGGGCAGATGTCGAAACGACCGCCGCCGCGAGGCTCACTCGACTTCAAGACACCCTCGAACTCAAAGTCTCCGTCAGGGTTCGAAACAGTGAGTTGGACCTTCGGTTCATCAGCCACCTTGGCAAAGGCTCGCTTGTTCTCCACCGTGAGGGCTGTGGAGATAGCATGCGGGATAGAGCGGTTGAACTGAGAGGTTCCTCCGACTCCATCCAACTGATTTGCGACTCCACCGATGGTTGCTCCCTTGCGGAGCGCGAGCGAAGCAAGTCGGCCAAGGGCCTCAGCCATTGCTGCGACCTCTGAGCCTGCCTTCCCAACGTTGAAAAAGACCTCGACAGGTCTGCCAGTGTCAGCGTCTCGATTGACGGTGACGTAGGCACTTCCGGCTCTGGTTGCGACCTTCTGCGTGGTTCCCGAGAGTACGTCGGGGCGGTCGAACTCGATGAGGTCAGGTCCAAGGTCTGCGATAGTGGAGAGTAGGTACTCATTCTCTGCTCGCAGTCGAGCCAGTTCATGTACGGACTCGTCTGGTTCAGCGTTTGCGGCTGGTACGGCATCCGGGTCCTCCTTGTACAGAACTTGCTCACGACCGTTGCCGTCACGGAAGTAGGCGAGGCCCTTCAACCCGGACTTGTAGGCAAGCGTGTACGCGCGCTCGACATCCTCGATGGTGTGCTCGTTCGGGGCATTGATGGTCTTACTGACGGACGAGTCAACGTACCTCTGGACCGCCGCCTGCATGGCGATGTGTTCCTCGACGGTCACACCAGCAGACGTGACGTAGTAACTCGGAACGCCGACGCCCTTGTGCTCTGCCTCCCACTCGGCAAGGATTGGCGCGTACACCTTATGGGTGCCCGTGCGGTCCTTTCTTGTGTACTCGAACGCGAAGTAGGGCTCGATACCGGAGTTGACGCCAGCGAGGATGCTGGTGCTTCCGGTCGGGGCCTGCGTAAGCAGGAACATGTTGCGCAGACCGTACTTCCTGATTTGGGTACCCAGCGGGGTTCCCATGTAGTCAGCGAAGTATGGGCGCTTGTAGGTGCTCTTGAGGTCCCACGCCGGGGCCTTGCCCTTCTGCTGCGCAAGGTCGCACGAGCGACGGATGGCGGCAGTGCGCATCGTTCCGAACACACGGTCGGTGAACTCGATTGCCTCGTCAGAGCCATAGCGAAGTCCGAGCCTGATGAGGGCATCGGCCAGACCCATCACTCCCAGTCCGATACGACGCAAGTCCTTCTGGACAGCCTCATTCTCGGGCAGGAAGTAGTAGTTCTGGTCCACGACGTTATCGAGGAACACGACAGAAGTCTCAACGTCCTTGATGAAGCCAGCCCAGTCGAACTCGGCACCGGTCTTCATCGTGTACGTCTTCTTGTCCCTGATGTAGGCATTGAGATTGATGCTGCCAAGGTTGCAGACAGAGTACGGGCCAAGACCCTGCTCACCGCACGGGTTGACGCAGATGATGCGCTCAGTGCCCTTGGCTGTGGACAGGTCATTGTAGCGGTCAAGGAAGACAATCCCGGGCTCGCCGTTGTCCCATGCCGCCTCAGCAATCTTGCGCCACAGTTGGCGAGCGGCAATCTCGCCGTGCTCGATAACGGGATAGCCCTTCTCGGCCCATCCACGGAGGTCGCCGTCCCATTCGGTGTTGTATGCCGGGTGCGACGTGTCGGGAAAGCCAAACACCCAAACGGTGTCGTGCTCGACGGCATCCATCAGCGCATCCGATACGGCAACACTGACGTTGGCACCGGTAATCTTGTTGTGGTCACGCTTGGCATTGATGAACTCAAGCACGTCGGGGTGCCAGTCATCGAGCATGAACATTGCTGCCCCACGACGGGAGCCGCCCTGCGTGACGGTCTGGACGGCGTGAGACGCAACATCCATCCAACTGACCGGTCCGGATGTCGTGCCGTTGACCCTCGACAGGTGTGTACCCTTCGGGCGAAGCACGGACCAGTTGATGCCGACACCACCGCCACGGGACATGATATCGACCATGACGGAAATCGTGTCGAGGATGGCCTCACGGGAGTCGGAGCCCGGGTCAGGCAGCGGCGACCAGCCAAGGTCGGTCCCCCAACTCAGGGACGTGGCGCGGTTCTCACGACGGGCCTTCGTCTCGATGGGGATGACATAGCAGTTGTAGTAGGTGACTTCCGTGTTGGTGCCAGCACCAGCAAGGATGCGACCACCGGGGACGAACTTGAAGTCCTGCAAGATGCGCCTGAACTCACGACGCTCATCGTCGGTCGTGCCGATGCTGTGGGCCACACGGTCCCACATTTCCTCTGGCGTGCCCTCTACGGGGATACCGTCAGTATCCTTGAGGGCATAGCGGTCGAGGAAGACCTTGGTTCGCTGTTCGTTGAGTTCTGTCACTTGCCCTTCGCCTTTCGCTGCGCTGCAATCTTGCGCTTGTACGTCAACTTCTTCGAGCGAGTCCAAGCGTCTGCATCGGCCCTATGACCGACACGTGGGTTCTCTGGAACGAGGAAGACGGGCATGGTGATGCCCAAGTCCTGTCCCTGCTTACGAGGCGGGGCGACTTCCTCGACAATGGGTTCTTCTACCATGACTCATCCTCAGTAGGGATAGAAAGACGCCGGATGAAGTGGTGGTACATGTCCCTCACCAATCCGGGGTCGTTGGGATACATCCGGGCGAATGCATCTTCGATGCGGCCAGCGGAAGTCTGGAACCTGATTTCCTCGTCAGGCGGCACGACCTGTGTGCGCGTGACGATGGGGGTGTACCAGCCGTTTTCGTCTGGCTCTCCCCACTCGAACGAGAGTCGGTCGCCGTCTTCGGTGCGGGTGCCGAACAGTTCAAGTGCATCCTCGGCAACAAGGATGAGCCTTGTTCCGGGCGGGGGTGTGGGCACTCTGGTACCTCATCTAGTGGACTCTTAGAAGCGTTGCTCATCATAGCATACGGACCAGCCCTGCCGCAACTTGAACCGCGCGGCCAGTCCGTTATTAGTGCTACTTATAGCACTATCTATATAAGTAGTGTTCCTCCGGTCTTACAGGTGGAGTATACAGGTGTTGATAGTGGGGTTGCAACAGTAATATCAAGTGTTCTCTAGGTAATCTTAGACTTCATAGACTTGACAGTAAGTGTATGTAATGTGTAGTCCTGAGTGCTAGTAACGTGCTCGTCAGCGGTAGCGAGAAAATAACTGGATAACAGGTCCAGACCGGTTACTTTCAAAGTGGCTTGTATTTCCTAAAGACGCTAGGAGACGAGAACGTATGTTCTAATGGAGCCGTGAGAAGGGGCCTAATAGAACATATGTTCTGTTCCGTGCATGCTGCTAACACACGCTAGCAGCATTAGAACGTATGTTCTAAACGCGCCTACCCTCGTACCCTCGCGCAATGTTTAGAACGTATGTTCTATCCGAATGTGCGACACTCGCGCGGATTGTAGTCTTTGCAAGTTTATACACTCACACGCATACCTATACACCCACACACTCCGGGTAAACACACACTGTCACAGTACGCATTGCGCACAACCGCCTAGAACGGCCCGTCACGGCCCGCTATCGGGCAGGGTAGGGTATCGGTCGGCTCGGTCGGGAAACGGGCCGCTATGGCGGTTTGAACGTAAACCGGTCGGGTACTTATGCATAGCCGGGTATCCTCCCCGGTCGGGTATGCGGCCCGCACGGGTACGGCTCGGGAGGGTTGGAACATATGTTCTAAACCCGTTCCCGCGTATAGGATGCTCGCGCGTACGGGCCGGTCGGGCAGGGTTCGGGCAGGGTAGAAAGGTTGCGGGAAGGTTACGGTTTGGTTACAACCGCGTTTTTAGAACATATGTTCTATTGACATCGGGCAGGGTAGGGATTACGGTTCCCGCAGGAACCGGCCAAACGAGCCGGGCAGGGTACCGAACGGGAGACGCTACGATGGGTCGGAACGGTATCGCAAGCGTGACGGTCGAGCGGCAGACGGGTATGGATGTCGGGTGCAAGCGCGACGCGCTGGCCACGGTCGAGGGTAACCTCCCGCGCATCGGTCGCGGACTCTGCCGAACCGCGTACGCGGACTCGCGCAAGCGGTTTGTGTACAAGATTGACAATCCCGGGTACGAGGGTTCGAACCGGGCAGAGTACGAGGCTTTCACGTCGGGCACGCTCCGCGATATGGGGCTCGGGCAGTACGGTTCCCCGGTCGCGCTGTTCACGGTCGAGACGGCAGACGGCCCGGTCGAGGTTCTCGCAATGCCGTTCCGGGCAGAGTCGAGCGCAAGCGCAAGCGCGGCAGAGTACGAGCGGGCACGGTCGCGCGGGATGTTCCGGCTCCCCGACATGCACGACGGAAACTACCGCGTCACGGCAAACGGTCGCATCAAGATTACCGACCTCGGGTTTGGCGTGAGCGGTCGAGTCTGGTAGCACACACACAAACGACCGGCTCGGGTTCGCCCGGGCCGGTTTTTGTTTGCCCGCGATTAGAACATATGTTCTAAACCGTTCGGCTCGGGCAGGGGTTCGAACGGGCAGGGTACCGATTAGAACATATGTTCTATTCCGACCGCCTAGGATGCCCGCTAGGCTCGGGATTGTGGCCGGGTAGGGTTCGGGTATCGGTTCGGGATTGTCGGCCCGCTACGGGCATTCTAGGCCGGTTTCCGGGCACGCTACGCGCCTAGGTTCGGGCAGGGTTTCCGGGTACCGGTCGAGCAGGGTTTCCGGGCCGGTTCGAACCGATTAGAACATATGTTCTAAACCGGTCGAGAAGCGCAACCGGTCGAGCCGGTCGAGCACGATTAGAACATATGTTCTAAAGCGCGAACATACGTTCTAAACCGGGCCGGTTCACGCTCGGGCATGCTCGAATAGAACATATGTTCTAATCCCCTACCCTCGCATGCGCGCGTAGCGCGAGCACCATCCCGCGTACGAATGACCGCAACCTTTTCGCAACCTTTTCGTAACCGAACCGCAACCTTCAATGTATTGACATCCCCTGTAGCGGTGCTAATGTAATGGCACAACCGAATACGCCGAACGACCCGGAGGGCGCCGGGGCCGTGACAATCGCTGACGGAGGGTAATCCTCCCGACCGGGAACCACGTACAGGCTTATTCGCTTACATAGGCTCGGGTCCGCGAGCCGAACGACGAACGACGATAGCGGCATCCAAGAGGGTACGCGCCGGGTTGGCAACCGGTAGCGAACACGCCGGTACCGTTCCCCGCGCTAGAGTGCTAGTCAACCGGATTACCCGGTGACCGGCCCGACAAAGGTAGCGCGAACGAACGGCAAACGGAAAAGCGGAGGATGGAAAAACGGAACGATAGTACCCTCCGGGTACGCGGGCCGTATGAGTCAACGAACGAACACACACTAAACACAAAAAACACAAACCGGCTCGGATGCGTTATGCTCCGGGCCGGTTGAGTATCACCCGAAGGGGATTGCACAATGGATTACGCTGCTAACATCCGAACGGTTCTCGACCGCGCGACGGTTGAGGACATCATGCTAGGTACAGACTGGTACCGAACGGCTCACGCTACGGCTGAGCGGTTCGCTCGTGAGTACGGCGTGAGTGCCGACACTGCGGCCCGCGTTATCGCGGTTCTCTCCCCGCGCAAGCGGTGGGCTGAGAATGTCGCGGCTGCGGAAACCATCATGCGCGCTTATGCATCCGGCTCCCCGGTTTGGGCGGTCGCGGGCATGTTCGGCGCGAATGTTCGCAAGGCTAACCTCATCATGGGCGGCAATCCGGACGCGCTGAGCGGCCCGAAGGTCACCCGCTTTTACCAGAACATCATGGGCATTGACCACGAGGTCACGGTTGACGTTTGGGCGGCTCGCGCTGCATCCGAGGGTACAATCGAGGCTCCGACCATTGTCCAGTACCGCGAGATTGCGGATGCGTACCGGACGGTCGCGCACGAGCAGGGCATCCCCGCTAGCGCGCTACAGGCTATCGTCTGGACCGTCATTCGCGGAAAGGCTCACTGAACCATCATGCCGTGGGTTTGTAGACTCTGCCGCCTAGTCAACTGGCCGGTTCGGATGGATGGCACCATCCGGACTCACTGCCATAAGTGCCATCATCCGAAGGGCTGAGCATCCATGCATACGAGGCACGCGCTCGACCGCGCTACGTCACGGTTGGGCATCATCCTCGACCCGGAAACAATCGAGAGCATCATCACCCGTGCGGACGGCTACGCTCGCACGTGCAAGCGCGACACTGCGGTTCGCATCATGCGTACCGGGATGGTCGGGCATGCGTGGTCCGAACACTCGAACGGCGATACCATCGTCGCTATCATCCGTGGCGGAACCGTGGTAACATTCATGTTCCGGCGCGCTACGCAACCGTTCACCCCGGCCAACCTTCAAGTGCAAGAGGTCATCGACGCAGCATGAAGTGCAAGACTTGCGGGACCGCGCTTACGCCGTGGTCATCCGGTGATTGCGGACGGCATCCCGCTCCGCGTCCCGTGCGCATCGTGACTCACTCCCCGTGGGTCAAGCGTGCGCTGACATCCAACCTCCCGGCAACCGACCGGACCGGAAACATCATTACCGTGAAAGGGTAATCAATCATGATGGCACTCGCTTACGTCACCAAGAAGGCCGCGAAGGATGCGCTCAAGGTTCGAGGCACGCTCGGACCCGAGGACATCATCGAAACATCGTTCTTCGGCTCCGAGTACCGCGACGGCACGCATGGCGTGGTCGTCTCGACCCGGCCCGACCGCATCCGCAACTCGTTTGCGTCAATCGTCATCCGCGAGGGTCGCATCGTCAGCATCAAGTGACAGTCAACCTGTCACAACCGACCATCATAGTTAGGAGCATCATGTACGTAAGCGACTTCCCCATCATGTCTGACCCCGAGGTCAGGCATATGCGGTTTGACCGTCTGGTCAGCCTCATGTCCACCTTCGGCTACACCTTCACGCGCAGCATGTTTGACTGCGGCGATACCGTCCGGGTCAAGGGTCCGGGCATCCGTGCCTACATCAACGACAATGCAACCTCCGAGTGCGGCGATGATTGGACATCCGCTGGACTCATGTTCGCAATCCTCGACCGCGAGGGACTCGTGCCCGAGGTCGTGTTTGAGTCCATCGTCACCCCGGAGTATTGAACATGAAGTGTCAACGAACCGGCTGCGGGCATGACCGCACCGAACATGACCCGTCATTCATCGGGCCGTGCAACGTCAAGAACCCGGACGGCACGCATTGTGTGTGCTACATGTTCCTCGAACCCGAGTGGTGCCTATTCTGCGGGTCCGATGACTGCATCCATGCATCCAATCACAACCGCGCGATTGCGGGCTGGTACCAGTGGCGCAACGCAAACATCCCGGGAGGGGAATAATGTCTCACGTCTGCAACTTTCGCAGTGCATGGCCCATCGGTCATCCGCTCCCCGAGGTCAACCCCGACCGGCTGCAAGGCCCCGAGGTTGGCGAGATTGTTTCGTACAAGAACGGCGAGCGCATCGTTGAAGTGCTCGAACGCTCGTACGTCTGGTCCCCGGGTGAGTGCCGCCACAAGGGCGGTAATCGTCTCTACAATGCGAAGGTCGTACGCGACATCAATCAGCCGTCATGGCGGGTTGTCGTGAATGACTCCGACCTGTCACCAGTGAGGGAGTAACAATGGACCTTGAGCAGGCCGTCAAGCGACTCCGCGAGGAAGTCGAGTCCGGGTGTGCATCACCTGAGGACATCACGTTCTGGCAAAGTGAGGTCATCCGCCTCGCTCAGGAGGTCAAGCCGACCCCTAAGCACAAGTCATCCGGTGGATACGGCCCCCATGATTGGGATTGCCCCGCATGCAAGGCCGAGTCTGAGCGCCGGTCCGAGTACCGCAAGAACAACAACCCGCATCGTCCCGGCACGAAGGCCGCTGCGAAGTGGGACCGTGACCGGGCATCTGTCGATTGGGCGATGGACATGCGCGGAGAAACCTACTGGTGCATGTAATGGCCACCCTCATCATCAACCGCGATGAAAGCATCTGCGGTGACTGCAAGGGCGGGGCTGACCCGACCGAAACATTCCACTTCACCCGGCTGGGGTTCCCGTCCGGGCTGGGATGCCGTGCCACCTTCACGGAGACGGCTACCCATTCGTTCCTGACGCCCACCTTTACCGAGGGCGTCCGCAATCTCAGGCCCGACCTTCCGTTTATCGGCTACGTCGGGACTGACGCCCGCCCCGCGAGGGTTTGAGGGTGGGGCTGGAAGGTTGACAGCCCGAAACAAACAGTGATACAATCGCACCCACACCAACAGACAGGGAGACACTTCCGTGACCTTCAACAACCGTCTCAACGACACGCTTGAGACTCACGTCCCGCAGGACTGCACGTGCGAAACGTGCAAGTTGGCCCGCTTCGAGGGCTCGGCCATCCGTGGGGCGGTCGTCCATAACTATTCCTACCGTCCGCGCCTCTGGAAGATGAACAAGGTCGCAAACGACCCCTTCGATTACTTCCTTGGCGTCGAACTGGAAACCGACAACTACAAGTTGGATGAGAACGGGCTCCGTGTCCGCTCCCGGTTCACCAACGAGCAGGCTGCCGACATGCGCCGCCCCAAGATGTTCTGGATGGCCAAGCATGACGGGTCCGTGTCCGGTCCGGAGTTTGTCAGCCACCCGGCTACCCTCTCCTACTGGCACAGCAAGCGGCGTGAACTGGCCGACATGTTCCAGATGCTCGTGCATGCGGGTTTCCGCTCGCATGACAACGACAAGGCTGGCATGCATGTCAACATCAGCAAGAATGCCTTTGAGAACGGGCGTCACCTGTACCGGTTCCTGACCCTCATCCACACGAGCCCCGTCTGGTCGCTCAAGATGAGCCAGCGCACCGAAACTTCCGCTCGCCAGTGGGCTAGCCTCGACCACCTTGCCGACGACACCCGTCGCCAGCAGGAGGTTGACCGCATCATGCCTGAGAGCGGTGTGGCCTCTTGGTACAGCGGTTCGAGCCAGCGTTATCAGGCCCTCAACTGCCCGTCCGGGCAGATGCGGTTCGAGTTCCGGCTGCCGCGTGGCACGCTGCGCCTCGACCGGTTCTTCAAGAACCTTGAGTGGACCGTGGCCATGATTGAGTACACCCGTACCAATCGGTCGGTTGCGGCTGCCAAGCCTGTCGCGTTCATGCGCTGGGTCATGAAGGCCGAGAACCGGCGCACGTACCCGAACCTCGCTGCCTACCTTGTCGAGCGGTTCGACAATCTCATCATCGTCGCGGACGACATCGTTCTCCCGACCGTGGTGAGCGTCGAGCCCGCCCCGACCGGTGAGGCTACCCGCCGCACGACCCCGGTCGTGACGACGGACGAGGCCGGTGTCCGCATCTCGCCTCGAACGGGACGCCCCGTGCGCCAGTACAACCGGCGCGAGGGTGCCAACCGTCCGGGTCGCCCGACCGGGTACAGCCCTCGCCGTGCCCGGACGGACAGCCCGTTCACCGCTACGTTCGACCTTAGCGAAATCCTCCGCAGCATCTCCTAATCCGGAAAGGGAAACAGAAACAATGTGCATCATCATCCACCGCGAGCAGGGGAGCAACGTCCCCAACGACGTGCTCAACTACAACCGGACCAAGAACCCGGATGGCTTCGGCATCTCGTGGCGAGAGAATGGCATCGTGCACGTGGAGAAGTTTTCTCCGAAGGAGTATGACGCCTTCCATGACCTTCTCAAGCGCATCGACCGACAGCCTAACATTGAGTACGTTGCTCACTATCGGCTGGCGACCCACGGTGCGCCGTGCAAGGAACTGAGCCATCCATTCATCTACACTGACCCGACCGTGGGTGAGGTTCACATCTTCCACAATGGCATCATCCGCATCCCGACCGAGAAGGGCGAGAGCGACACGAGCCAGTTTGTGAAGGACGTTCTCACCCAACTTCCGACCCTCTGGTGGAAGAACCCGGCACTTGTTTACCTTGTCGAGCAGGCCATCGGCTACTCTCGGCTGGTCGTCATGACGAAGGACGAGACTGTGCGCCTTGATGGTGGCAAGTCTTGGACCAAGAAGGGCGGCATCTGGTACTCGACTGAGCCGGGTCCGATGGGCGGCAGCAAGTGGACGCCGAACGGCGGAACCAAGTACATCCCGTCATCGGGCAAGGGTGGGAACATCGTTCCGTACACCCCGCCCGCTGCGTGGACCAAGCCCGAAGTTTCCTCGACCGACTCCCGGTTCGAGGACACCGAAGACGAGGATACCGGTGACGATGTTGCCGGTTGGTACCACGAGGGCCATTGGGTCGAGTCCCTCATCGACATCGAAGACGGTGACGACGACATCACCGGAGCGGCTGTGTGCACGGAATGCAACACGGTCGGAGAGTTCTACATCATCAGCGGAACCACGTTCATCGACGTGCCCCACCAGCACGCCAGCGATGACGAGGATGACGAGGATGACGAGGACTCGCTTCTCTCGGCAACCGACCGTGCCACAATGCACGTTGTCTACTCCCACTGAAAGGGGAAACAATGTTCGGGTTCATCAAGCGCCTGTTCGGCTCCAAGGAAATCGAGGACCCGAACGACATCGGCACAGGGACGGAGGACTTGTACCTCCTGTCCCTTGCTGACATCATCGACCGCCTCGGCATTGTGGATGACGAGGACGACACGGCTAACTTCTACATCACTGAGGGTCTGGAAGACCACGGAGGCGAAGGCTGATGACACTTGCACAGAAGTTGCATCCATCTCGGTTCACGGCCATGTCCCCCCGGATGGCGGCTATCGTGGCCTACATCCTAGGGGAGGCTTGGACTGAGCCGACTATCGGTGGCCTGTCCATCACCAGCGATGGGTTCCTCATCGCTGACGGCAATCTCATCGGTGACGTTGCCTCCCTCGACCATAACATTCTGATGCTGTTCGCAGTCACGGACCTCGATGACTCTGAGCGTGCGTCGTTCATGCGCCAGTACCGGGCCAAGGTTCAGGATTGGAGAAGGTAATGTACAAGACACCACACAAGTTTGTCGCTCGCATCAACCCGAACCCGGAAGGCGACACGACCGAGTATGACGCCTATGCTCGACTGGCCAATGCTCTCGACGCTATCGAAACATATGGCTTCGAGGAATACCAAGTCGGCTCGCTTCTCTGCGTCTTCTATCGTGGCTCCTACTGGGTGACCACATACTACTGGATGACCAGCAAGCGAGAGGCGCAGTTCGACGCTGCCCGCAACGGCTTCCCGTTCATCACGGACGAGAACGACCGGGGCATCAAGGTCGGGTTGCTGGCACGGCTCTACCGTGCTATCATTGCCTAACTAACATCACTTCCCTACTTGACAGACTCACGGAGTCGAGGTAACCTAATCGTATGACAACTCTCTGGTCAGGGTCAGTACCGGTTGACGCTACTGACATCATCGACGCCCGCGTTGAGCGCATCGCTCGTCGCGCCCTGCGTCATGGCTTCCCCGCTCCGACCGCCGTCTATGGCGACCGTATGAGCATCCCCAATGACGACGGCATCACGTCCGTCGAGTGGATTGGCCTTGCCATCGAGGCCAGCGGCACGCTTCGGCTCGGTGACTACGAGTTCGTGGGCACCATCTCCGCTCTTGGCGACGGCTCGCCGTTCATCACGTACGCACCGGGCGTCGAGCGCACCGATTACGTGCCCGACAAGGTGAACTACTGCGACCACTGCCGAACGCTGCGTGACCGCAACGACACCTACATTGTCCGCATCCCGGGTGACGCTGCGTTGTTTCAGGTCGGCTCGTCCTGCATCAAGGACTACACCGGCCATTCGCCTGCGGCCATCGTCAACTGGCTGAATGCTGTCAACGACCTTTCGTTCAGCGACGAGGAAATCGGTGGTTGGGGCAGGAGTGCTACGCGCTTCTATGACCCTGAGGCCATCATCACCATCGCCTCACGGCTTGTCGCCAAGGGCGGGTATGTCTCGAAGCAGAAGGCCGAGGACGAGGACAAGGCTGCAACCGCCGAACTCGTGCGTGCGTGGCTCTCTGCCCGGGGCAAGGAACTTGCCGAGTTCGAGCGCGATTACCCCGAGGACCCCGAGAGTGTGGCCCTGTTCATGAATACCATGCAGGCCATCGAGAACCCCACCGGCAACAGCGATTGGATGAACGACATCGTTCGCCTCGCCGCTGCTCCCGGTGTCCAGTGGCGTCATGTCGGCATCCTTGGTAGCGCGGTCATCCTTGGCCTGCGCCAGCAGGAGCGTGCCGCTGTCGAGGACCGCCCTGAGTCCACCTTCGTCGGTGAGGTTGGCCAGCGTCTTACTTTCACCGATGTCACCGTCACCCTCAAGCGTGGCTACGAAAACGCTTACGGTTTCGGATACGTTCTCCGGATGAGCGTGGACAACCACGACCTTCTCTGGTTCACGTCTTCGACCACCCGGGGCATCGAGGGCCTGAGCGAGGGCGACACTATCAATCTCGTGGCGACCGTCAAGGGCCACGAAATCGACAATCGCAGTCACCGCCCGACCACGGTTCTGACTCGCGGCAGCATCAAGGAGTAACAATGGAAGTCACTTTCTCGCTCAACAAGGAAACCCTCGAAGCCCTGCTCGATGCGTTCAACCGCGACCTTGCCGTTTATCAGGGCGTGGTCAAGGACATCAAGGCGAACATCGCCCGCATCGAGTCGGCCCTGTCCCCGGTCAAGCGCACTCAGGTTCCGTCAGAGCACGATTACTTGAAGGCGTACACGGTCACTCGCACCGACGTGGGCGACGGCACTGCCTCTCGCTACGTCTACGAGTGCTCGTGCCCGTCCTTCCAGTACGAGCGCGGGCTGGATGCCGATGGCCACTGCAAGCACATCCGTCAGGCTCGTGGCGGAACCTCCGTCTGGCGGTAAGTCATGCCCGGTATTCACGTCAAGGAAGCGCCCGGTTTCAGCGGATGGACTCGCCTTCGGGAGGGGTCCTACAAGACAATGAACCCGGACGACATCGCGGAGTGTGCCGCTGCCCTCGCTGCCGACATTGAGGCATGCGGGTGCGTCGGCACCACGCCTGTGCGTCATGCGACCACCAGCACGCATGGCGACAGCCCGGTGTCCAAGGCTTCGGCACACACGTATCAGTGCCGTTCCGGTTCTCGCTGGTTCAATCCGCAGACGCGGAAGATGGAGGGTCGTGCTCACTGCACTTGCGACTATTGTTTCTAACATTGGTCGCTGGCTCAATGCTAAACTCGGTATAATCGAGACGGACCCCGAGAAGAACGCCTACTACGACTGGGCAGACCAGTCGCTAGACGGACTCACGGACCTCTCGTTCGATGAATGGAGAAAGAAGAATGGTTGAGACTGGCCCCGCCTTCGTGAACTATGGCGGGTACACGCTCGAACAGGGGCTCGCCTCTGTCGGTGCGGGGTGGTCAGGCATGGTCGAGATGGCCTTTGCCATGAAGCCCGAGAACGTCAAGATTGTCCAAGTCAAGGAAAAGTTTGGCGGTCTTCGCATCTATACGTCGCCCTACGTGCCCGAGTACGAGCGTTTCCTGAGCCTGCTTACAAGGCTGGCCTCTGTCACGTGCGAGTGGTGCGGCCAGAGGGGCTCGATGGACCAGCGATACGGCTGGCTGCTCACCCTCTGCGAGCAGTGCAAGCGCAAGCGTAAGCGTGACAAGGACAAGGCAGGAGTCGGGACTGTCGCCCGGGTTCCGGTTAGGTTTGGAGGGTAGGTTGTATGTCTGAGACGGCTAACTGGGTATCGGTTAGCCGTTTTCGCAGAAAAGGGGTAGGGTACCTATGGTGAGTCGGGTCAGGCGGGCTGCGATTGAGCACCTGTCGGATATGAGAAAGAAGTTTGGGATTACACCGCAGCAGTATGTCAAGGTGTACGCACCGAAGGTGTGTGCCATCTGCGGTAGCCCTGACTCGGTTGTGTCTGGCAAGTTGCAGCGGCTTGTGATTGACCACGACCACAAGAAGGAAGGCCCCGAGTCTATCCGTGGTATCCTCTGCCACCAGTGCAACTTGATGCTGGGCTATGCAGAGGATAACCCGGCGATGCTCAGGGCAGCGGCAGACTACCTCGAAGATTACGCCGAGAACGGCGGTCCCTTGACAAGGGTTGAGGGATAGGGTATACTGGTGAGACACACCACAGGAGAAAGTTATGCCTTGGCCTAAGGGCAAGCCCCGCAAGGGATACGTCAAGAAGGACGGAACGGCCCATGCAAAGAAGGGTGAGCGCATCACCGTGGTCCGCAAGGACCCGAAGCCTTACGAGCAGACGGCGAAGCCTGACCTCACGGGAACGGTTACTAAGGGACCAGTCCTCAAGGGTGTTACGGGTCAGGCCGTTATCGAGCCCTGCCCAAACTGCGGGTTCGCCTATGCCGATGGAGGGTTCTGCCCCGAGTGCGGATGGACCCGCTATGACCCCAACTGTCCACACTGCCAGAAGGGAGGCAAGTAATGGGAAGCAAGGTCGAGACGCTGCTCGATGACCTTGGGTTCACCGACCCGTTTGCTCGTGCGCTCATGAAGCAGGCCATCATGGCTGAGATGAGCGTGGGCGTGTCCGATTACATCGGCAAGGGCGGGAGAACCCACACCAAGGAGCAGTGCAAGGCCACCCGCAAGCAGGGTGCTCCGAAGGGATGCGTCCTGCACAAGCCGACGCTGCACAAGTTGACCGGCTCTCGTCAGGTCATGCGCAGCACCACGCTCATCGAGGACATCTGCGAGCATGGGGTAGGCCATCCGAACCCTGACTCCGCTGCGTTCCTCAACTGGCGCGACGGGACTGACACGTGGTTCGTCCACGGCTGCGACGGCTGTTGTGGCCCCGTCGAGAACAAGTACGACTACGTGGAAGGAGAGTTCTAACTTGAAGAAGATGCTCACGGCCCTCATGCTGGGCCTGATGGTCATGCTCACAGTGGGTGCCTGCTCGCGTGAGGCCGACACCATCTCGTACAACATCGGTCAGGAGGCCGACCAGTTCAAGGTTCTGCGGCGTGTCGTCTTCATGAACGGCATCACCGACCAGTACCTCCTGTCCATCGAGGGCTACTGCTCGCTCGGCAATGACCGCACGCAGTACGAACTGAACGTGACGTGCAAGACCGGCGAAGGTCAGTACAAGAAGCACTTTCTCGGACTGAGCGACAACGTGACTTACTTTGTCGAGCAGTTGGAGGGTGCGAACGTCTCGGCTGACCACTACAAGGTCATCTTCCGTCCGTCCACCATCATCCCCGACATCGACATCAAGTAACGATGGACGGCAACACGCTCCTGTTCCTGCTGTTCGTCCTCTATCTCATCTGGCACATCGCGGACCTGTGGTTCGGGAGGAACAAGTGAACGGACCGACGCTGCGCGAGGTTGCAGAAGCAACCGCACGCATTGGGTGCATCCGCATGTTTTGGGGTGCACAGAGGCCGTGCGCTGAGTACACAGACCGAGAACTGTGTGCCTCGTGCATGGCAAAGAAGGCCCTTGAAGCGCCCGTCGCTGACGAGCACACCAAGGTCGTGACCATCCTGTCGGATTACAACATCTCGCCGTGGGGAGAGGTCTTGTGCGCATCGTGCAAGCACCCCCACAGCGAGGGGGCGTGGTCCGACCGCGACCCCGATGACGGGACGTGCTGGAACGCTGGCTCGCTCGTCTGCGGGTGCCCCAAGTTCATCACCCCGTCCGTCCAGAAGATGCGCCTAGAGCGCGCCAAGAGAAACAGGCTGTAAGGAGAAACAATGTTCACTGACGAGGAACTGGCCAGCATCAAGTGGCTGGCTGGGCTCGTGAAGGCACAGGCAGTCTCGGAACGCAACACTGCGGACCGGCTGTACGGTGCGTATAACGACCGCGACTTCGTGCACCGTGACCTTGACCATGCGCGCAACAAGATTGCGCGCTGCGAGAAGGTGCTCGAAGCGGTCGAGAGGGAGACATCCGCGTGAAGCGAGTCGCCATTGACGGAGTTGTCCAGACAGGGTATCCTACCCCTCGCCTCATCGAGGCCGGGGGTGGGATTGCCTATCGGAAGGGCAACGTCTGGTACCTCTATGTGGAGGGCCAGTACGAGTCGGACACTGGTGAGTATTTCACCGTCACAGTCGTCACAGTCGAGGGATAACAATGTACGCCACACTTGACAAGCGCGCAGTGAAGGCACTGAACCGGCTTGACAAGCGCCGTCGCATGAAGTACGATGGCAAGCACAAGGAGGGCCAGCGTGCCGAAGAACTACGAGCAGCGAGAGAAGAAGTTGGCGAAGCGGAAGTCCGCTATGCCCGTCAACTCCCGGGGCCTGCTCACCGTTACGCTGCCGGTCATCGCTAAGAAGGGAAAGGAAGCATCCGATGGGTCTACTCGCAAGGCTCGCAAGGCTCGGTGAGAAGTACATCGACAACACCCCGCAGTACCCGCCGTGCATCAACTGCGGGCACACGGAGTACAACATCCGAACCAAGCCGACCTACACGGTTGACCGGTTCTCGCGTCAGCGCATCTCGTGCTTCGTTGACTGCCTCAACTGCGGGCTTCGCCTGCGGATGATGCTTGGCGAGAACGAGCAGAACTGGTCATTCAAGTTGCAGGGGTAAGATGTTCGAGTCAGAAGTCAACGCCTACTGTGAGATGCAGGCCAGCCCGAGAACGCGCACTGAGTACCGCAAGGACTTGGAGCGTTGGTACCGGGCTGGCCTTCCGCTCACTGTCGAGGGCGTCACCGCATACAAGCGACACCTTGAGACGAACTACAAGGAAGCGTCCGCTGGGCGCTTCTGGTCCACAGTGCGTGCGTTCCATCGTTGGCTCGTCCAGCGAGGGCTCCTAGAACATTCCCCTTTCGAGGTTGTCAAGGCTCCGGTACGAAGACACTCGGTTGGGGTAGAAAGCCCCGCAGCGAATATTGTGGACGCTCTGGTGGCATCCTGCGAGTCTAAGCGGGACCGTGCCGTCATCTGCCTGTTGCTCAACGGCCTCAGGGCCAGCGAAGTGACAGACCTCGACAAGGGCTCGATGACATTCGAGACTGGCGTCGGGTTCGTCCTCAAGGTTCTCGGCAAGGGTAACAAGGAACGCTTCGTTCCGCTGACGGATGAGTCAGTTGAGGCCATTATGGCTCTCAGCGATAACGACCGGTCCGATTGGCTGGTGCCAAACCACGACGGAAGCAAGTTGACGTACGATACGGTCAACGGCATCGTTGATACGGTCGCCAAGCGTGCTGGCGTCAAGGTTCATCCTCACCAGTTGCGCCACCATTACGCTACGAGGCTTGTTCGGGCCGGTGTCAACGTCTTTGCGTTGCAAAAGTTGTTGGGACATGCTACTGTAGCAACTACTCAACGATATGTCAGCATGGACCTGACGGACCTCGCGGAAGCGGCCCGTCTGGACCCAAGGAACAACGGAGGTATCCGACTTGTCACGGAAGATTTGGAAGACGGCACTGGACCACGCGCCGTTTCAGGTAATCGACCCGCCCTCCGTGTGGCGTCCGCTTAGTTTCGGCAATCAGGAGGGTACGCCCGTCATCTGGTACGAGGCCGAGACGACAGCCCACACCAAGGCGCGTGTCGTGTACCTCGTCTTCACTGGCGAGCACGTTCCTGAGGGAGCCCGCTACGTCGGAACGGCAACGTTCGGGCAGGGTGGCTCCATCGTCGTCCACTGCTATGTCAAGTAAGCCCATCGTCATCTTCTGCTCGTCTCCCAGCGGAAGGCACTGGTGGAAGAAGGTGCCCGGGGTCCACTCGACCCCGGAGCACACATACTGGGAGAGACGGTGCCGTAGGTGCCGTGAGTACGAGAGCGAGGTTCGATAGTGACGTTCAATACGAGTGACAAGACAGTCGATAAGACGGTCGGCTGGGTTGCCCCTCGTGGTGCCAATCCCTTCAACCACTGGGTTGAGGGCGCTGCCATCCACGGGGGGTATTTCGAGATGCAGGCCATCACCCATGTCAAGGACAACCTCTGGCATGGCGGATACGTCGAGAACCTCGACCTCAACGGGCACTTTGACACAATCGTGTCGATGTATCCGTGGGAGAAGTACGACTTCAAGGGCGAGACATACGCCTTCGAGATGTATGACGGCTTCAAGGTGGACGAGAAGACGCTGAACAGTGCTGTCGAGGTTGCCGCGATGGAACTTGACAACGGGAAGCGCGTTCTGGTTCACTGTCAGGCTGGCCTCAACCGCTCGTCTCTCGTGGTCGTTCGACTACTCATGCGAGAGGGCATGTCTGCGGATGACGCCATCCGGATGCTTCGTGAGAAGCGTTCCGACATGGTTCTCTGCAACCTCACGTTCGAGAGGTACCTGAGGTCGCTGTGAGAGTAGCCATCTCGGGCAGTCGCGGGCCTGACCCTGCGAGGGGTCGGCCTGTTGGCTGGACCGACTTTCCGTTTGTCGAGAAGGTGCTCAAGCGCCTGCTCGAACAGGGCCACACGGTAAACGTTGGCGATGCCCCGTCAGGCGTCGATTACTTTGTGCTGATGGCCCATGAAACGGCACCGTGGGCAGACCGATATCCGTCTTCCAGTCTCACCGTGTATAATGCACGTTGGGACGTTGAGGGGAAGCGTGCTGGCCACAACCGCAATGCGTGGATGATTAGCGAGAGCGATATGCTCATCGCGTTGTTCGCACCGACGCTCCCGTTGACAGCGGGAACGTATGATGCGGTACAGTGTGCCCTCAAGAAGGGCATTCCGGTACATACCTACTTCGAGCCTCTCGGCTGGGCGGTAGGTCTGCCAGAAGGGAGTGCAAAGTGAAGGTGAAGGTTGAGGTACAGGCGGCAACGCTTGTCCTCGATAACAAGTCAATGACGTGGACTATCACACATGACGGCAGGATGTCCCCGCCGAACCAGATGGTCGCGTTCCCCGAAATCGTCATCGGAGAGCAGATGTTCATTCCGATGCCGGGTGGCGAGACGTTCAAGACGACTCGTGTCCGCGATTTCGAGACGTTGGAGGCATAATGGCTCAGATTGGATGGATTAGCGATGCGGGAACGAACGTCCTGTTCGCTGACGCCCTCGCTATCTCCGAGGCTGAGGGCTCGTGGAACTCTATCCCCCACGAGGTTCTTGTCCTTATCAAGGAACAGGTAACAAAGGAACGCCCGGACGGCATCTCCGTGACGCAGTTGCTCGGGTGCCCTCGCAAGGTGTTCCTTGAGAAGACGAACGACTGGTTCTCGCACCCTATCGAGAACTGGCCTGCCCTGCGTGGCACACTCGTGCACTCGCTCTTGGAGCAGACCGGTGGAGCAGGGGCGGAAATCGAGGTTCGCCACGAGCGCACCTACAAGGGTGTGACAATCTCTGGTCAGCCTGACTCTGTTCGCGTCCTTGGGCAAGGCAAGAGAAGGCTCATCAGGGATTGGAAGTCAACCAACAAGTTGCCGTACTACGACAACGCCTACTCGTCTCACAAGTTGCAGACCAATATCTATCGTTGGCTCCTGCAACTGGACCCGAGGTTTACCGAAATCGAGATTGTTTACATCTCGATGGACGGAGTGAAGGCCATTCCGCTCAAGAAGGGTGGCACGACCAAGTACGGTCGGCAGATTGAGAACCAAGTCATGACCGACGAGGAAGTCGAGGCGTACCTTGATGACCGACTCATGACGCTGGACGCGCAGAACAAGGCAGGCAGGCCAGTCGCGTACCACAACGTTG
>Ga0190269_10000085_pt1 | contig 42569 bp, 23 predicted proteins | sample Popmic249IS_FD_133749 | JGI IMG/M metagenome (GOLD analysis project Ga0190269, IMG submission 133749) | Populus adjacent soil microbial communities from riparian zone of Blue River, Arizona, USA - 249 IS | ecosystem: Environmental > Terrestrial > Soil > Riparian zone | place: USA: Arizona... | reverse complement strand
CATCTCGGGCGACAAGCCCACGAGCAGCACGGCGATCACACCCTGCGCCAACGCATTCGGCGGCAGCGCGCTGACGAGCTTGCAGCCATCAGCGGCAAGCCCGCGCGCCGCGCGCAGGAGCAGGTCCGCCTCGTAAACCCAGAGCGGTGCGTCTTGCGACGGCACCGCCGGCCAGCTGAACACGAGCAGCGTGTGCACCAGAGCGTAAGCACCCGCACACAAGATGTCAGGCGCGAGCCAGCTCCGTGAATGCGCAGTTTCAGCTGAGAGAGTCATCGGTAAACCGGGTGCGCCCGCGGACGCGAGTTTGATACAGAACGGCGAGCGCGCGCTGCGCACGCGGGCGAGCCGGGCGAGGCAGTGTACGTTAGGGCCATGGAAGAGCTACGCGCGATCGCAGTGACTCCACGCCACCAGATCCGTTTGGCCGCCGAGTATCTGCCGCTGATCGACAACCCTCCGGGTCGCGACTTCGTAGTTCACGTCATCGAGCAGCGCCAGGCGAACGGCTTGCCGCTGATGTCCGCCGAGATCGTGATCGCGGGCACGCAGACACGCGCGCAGTTCCCGATGGCCGCGCAGTACCCGCTGCACTTCCGCAAGACGTACTTCGCCGCGCGCCTGCACGGCGATCCACAGCAAGAATACGAGCTCGCGCTGCGCGCATCCGGGCTCGCGAACCTGCCACCGCCGATCGGCGCGAGCCACAACCAGGTGCGTCACTGCTTCATCCCCGGTCGTCCTTACCGCCGGCTCAGCCCGTTCGATGCGGACGGCGAAGAGCAGAACTTGCGCCGCGCGCGCGATCTGCACCTGGCCACGGCTGCGGGTCTGTGGCGCCTGCTCGAGGACGCGTACGCGATGCTCGTGAACCTGCACGCGGGCGGGCTCACGCACGGCGACACGCAGCTGCAGAACTTCATCGTCAGCCCCGCGCCGCTCGAGGTGATCTTGATCGACTTCGAGGCCACGGAGACGCGCGAGTCAGCCGACGATGCGCTGTGGGCGAAGCGCTGTGCTGCCGACTTTGCGCCGCTGCTGCAGGAGGCGTTGCTGCTCCAGGTCACGCTGGGCCGGCAGCTCGGTGCGCTGGCTGATCACGCGTGTCAGCGAGCTCCCGAGCTGTTCAGGGATGCGGCGCGCGTCACGCGCTACATCGAACAGCTCGAGGAGATCGCTTAGTCGTTGGACTTGTCCCGTGCCCGCTTCCCTCGGGGGAATCGGGTACGGGCACGTTTACGGGAGCGTATTTGCTGCTCTCAGCGCAAGAACAACATCTCGTGATAGGTCGGCAGCGGCCAGAGGTCATCGGCCACGATGCCCTCGAGCGCGTCCACCACCTCACGGACCTTGCCCATCGCCGGAATGACCTTGTCGAAGTAGTACTGCGCTTCCTTCAAGGTGTCGCCGTGCGGCACGGTGCCGCTCGCGCTCTCGAGCGCTTCGACGGCCTTCTCGAGATCGATCACGAGAGCCGCGAGCTTGCCCGGCGTCTTGAGATCGCCCGCGATGCCCAGCGACTTGGCGGCCACGGCGCTCTGGACGATCTCGCTCTGGAAGCGAAGCGCGGCCGGAAGGATCGAGGTGCGTGCGAGCTTCGCGCTCAGACCGGACTCGACCTTCAGGTGCTTGATGTACTGCTCGAGGTAGACCTCGTAGCGCGCGCTCAGCTCGCGCGGCGACAGCACGCGGTACTTGTCGAACAGCTCGACGACCTCGGGCTTCTGCAGCGCAGGCAGCGCGGCCGGTGTGTTCTTGAGGTTCGGCAGGCCGCGCTTCTCGGCCTCGGCGTGCCACTCGGCCGAGTAGCCGTCGCCGTTGAAGATCACGGCGCCGTGCTGCGTGGAGATCTCCTGCAGCAAGGTCGAGATCGCCTGGTTCAGCGGCTTGCCGCCCTTGACTGCACCTTCCAGCTTGGTCGCGATGAAGTCGAGCGACTCCGCGATGATCGTGTTCAGCGCGATCAGCGGATCGCCGATCGACTGACCGCCGCCCACCGCGCGGAACTCGAAGCGATTGCCGCAGAACGCGAACGGGCTCGTGCGGTTGCGATCGCCCGGATCCTTCGGCAGCTTCGGCAACGTCTCCACGCCGATCTCCATGACGCCCTTCATCTTGGACGTCTTGGCGCCGCCGGCCTTGAGCTGCTCGAACACGTCGTGCAGCTGATCGCCGAGGTACACGGAGATGATCGCCGGAGGCGCTTCGTTCGCGCCGAGACGGTGATCGTTCGCGGCCGAGGCGATGACCGCGCGCATGACGGGCGCGAACTTGTGCACCGCGCGCACGACGCCGGCACAGAACACGAGGAACTGCGCGTTCTCGTGCGGGGTGTCACCCGGATCGAGCAGGTTGCCCTGGGTGCTGTTGCCGAACGAGAAGTTCACATGCTTACCGCTGCCGTTCACACCGGCGAAGGGCTTCTCGTGGAAGATGCAGGCGAGGCCGAGGCGCTCAGCCACCTTGCGCATGGTGAGCATCACGAGCTGCTGGTGGTCGGTCGCGACGTTGCCGTTCTCGAAGACCGGCGCGATCTCGAACTGACCCGGGGCCACCTCGTTGTGGCGCGTCTTTGCCGGGATGCCGAGCTTGAACAGCTCGTGCTCGGACTGGGCCATGAACGTGTGAACGCGCTCGGGGATGGCGCCGAAGTACTGGTCCTCGAACTCCTGACCCTTCGGGGGCTTCGCGCCGAACAGGGTGCGGCCCGCGGCGACGAGGTCCGGACGCGCGAGATAGAACGCGCGGTCGACCAGGAAGTACTCCTGCTCGGCGCCCGCGTACGACACCACCGGAGCGATCTCCTCGTGGCCGAACAGCTTCAGGATGCGCTGCGCGTGTATGTTGAGCGCCTGCGTGGAGCGGAGCAGCGGCGTCTTCTTGTCGAGCGCCTCACCGGTCCAGGAGATGAACGCGGTGGGGATGCAAAGGGTCGAGCCGTCGAGCACGTACGCGGGGCTCGTCACGTCCCACGCGGTGTAGCCGCGCGCTTCGAACGTGGAGCGGATGCCGCCATGCGGGAAGCTGGAAGCGTCCGGCTCGCCTTGCACGAGCGCCTTGCCTGAAAACTCGCTGAGCGCACCGCCCTCGCCATCTGGCGAGAGGAAGCTGTCGTGCTTCTCGGCCGTCGCACCGGTGAGCGGATGGAATACGTGCGCGTAGTGCGTCGCGCCCTTGGAGACAGCCCAGTCCTTCATCGCAGCCGCGACCACGTCTGCCACACTCGGATCGAGTGAGGCGCCAGCGTCGATCGTGCGCTTGACCGCCTTGTAGACGTGCTTCGGAAGATGAGCCTTCATGGCAGCCAGGCCGAAGACATCATCACCGAAGAGCTGCTCAGGCGTTTTGGACGTGGGATTGACGAAAGGGACGCTCTTTCTGCTCGCGATGGACGCAATCGCTTCCTGTCTGACAGTCTTCCCAGGCATGTACTCTTATCCTTGCTTGTTTTCGGAGGACGGCTCACCGACACAGGTCGGCGCATGGGTTCTTAGCGCGGCACCTGATCGGGTTGGTGAACGCAAAGTTTCCAGCAGGTTTCTTCGCACCCTGGGGCAGTTCGGGTCAATGATCCGAATTGGGGGTAACTCGTGTTCGTAATCCGCCGCATTTACGATGATTTGCTGTCCGTGAACCAACGCGCGATCGCGGCGGTGCAGCAGATGCTCCGCGAGCAGTTCCAGGGCATCGCGGAGGAAAAGATCGGCCATCTTCCGTTGCGTCTGACGGACCCGCCGAGCCCCAAATTTCGCATGGTGCTGCTCGTGGCGGAGACCGCGCGCGGCGTGAAGGGCTTCGCGATCCTGCTGCACGCGACCGACCTCCGCTTTTGTTTCCTGGAGTTCATCGCGGCGGCCCGCTTCGAGACCAGCCAGGGCATCGGTGGTGCGCTGTACGAACGCGTGCGCGAGGAGTGTTTGCTGCTGGGCGCTCGAGGCCTGTTTTACGAGTGCCTGCCCGACGACCCGCACGAGGTCCCGGACCGCAAGGCGTACCTGCAGAACGTGGCGCGTTTGCGCTTCTACGAGCGCTACGGCGCGCGCCCCATCGCCAACACCGAGTACCACAAGCCTGCGCGGCCGGGAGACATCGAGCAGCCGTACCTGGTGTTCGACGACCTCGGCACCGGACGCGTGCTGCGCCGCGACGAAGGCCGCGCGGTGGTGCGCGCGATCCTGGAGCGCGTGTACGCGCACATGTGCTCGCCGGCGTACATCGACGCGGTCGTACGCTCCATCAAGGACGATCCGGTGCAGCTGCGGCCGTATCGCTATGGATCAGCCGAGGGCGTGCAACCGGTGCCGCTGCGCGCGCCGGACGACGCTCGCATCTTGATGGTCGTGAACGACAAGCACGACATCCATCACGTGCGCGAGCGCGGCTACGTGCAAGCGCCGGTGCGCATCTCGTCCATCCGCCGTGAGCTCGGCCGGCTGGACCTGTTTCGCTATGCAGAGCCGAAGAGCTTTCCGGAGAGTCATATCGGCGAGGTGCACGACGCAGGCTTCGTGAGTTATCTGAAACGCATGTGCGCCAGCCTGCCGACGGATCAATCGGTGTATCCGTACGTGTTTCCCGTGCGCAATGCGACGCGACCGCCGCGCGATCTCGCAATCCGCGCGGGCTACTACTGCATCGACACGTTTACGCCGATCAATCGCAACGCCTGGCCCGCGGCGCGGCGCGCGGTGGACTGTGCGCTGACGGGTGCGACCAGCTTGCTCACCGGCACGCGCATGGCGTACGCGCTCGTGCGTCCGCCAGGCCATCACGCGGAGCACAGCGCGTTCGGTGGCTTTTGTTATCTGAACAGTGCGGCGGTCGCGGCCCAGTATCTGTCCCATCACGGGCGCGTGGCGATCCTCGATATCGATTATCACCACGGCAATGGGCAGCAAGAGATCTTCTATCGTCGCAACGACGTGCTCACGGTGTCGCTGCACGGCCACCCGAGCTTCGCGTACCCATATTTCACGGGCTTCCCGAGCGAGGTCGGCGAAGACGAAGGCCGCCGCTACAACCTGAACTTCGCGCTCGCGGAGAACCTCGATGGCAAGGACTACATCCGCTATCTGGAGCGCGCGCTGATGCGCATCCGCGGCTTCGCGCCGCGCTTCTTGGTCGTGTGTTTGGGGTTGGACACCGCGAAGGCGGATCCCACGGGCACGTGGTCGTTGCGCTCCGCGGACTTCGAGCGCAACGGCCGCGTTATCGGACTGATGGGCTTGCCCACACTGGTCGTGCAAGAAGGCGGCTACAACACACGGAACCTGGGCAAACACGCACGTCACTTCTTCGCGGGGCTGTGGACCGGCGCGCAGCAAGCCGGGATGATTTAGTGCTGGCCTGCTGCGATGCGGCAGCACGCATAATCGACGCTCGGTCGCGCTACAAGCCCGCAGCGGTCCTGACCGCTGCGGGCTCTACCTTCACTTATCAGGCTTCACTCAGAACGCAGCAACCACGGCCGCGAAGTACGCGCCTGCAGTGGCATAGCACGACTGGCGCACAGGATTGAAGCGCCCGTAGGCGTGCTCACAGTTGGCGCGCATGTCCTTCAGCAGCCGCACGTCGCAATGCTTTTTGTCGGTGCGGCTGCCGTAGCACAGGTCGTGGCGCGCGCAGGGCCCGCGGAAGTCAGCGTTCTTACCGACGGGGTTCGGAAACTCGTCGGGCGACGACGTGCAGTAGTCGTGAAGCGAGCCAAGGCTGGGCTTGTACACGTAGTTGGCAGGAACGCGGACGAAGTCCGAAGCGCTCGCAGCGCTCGCGATGCCGAGAAGTGAAGCTGCAATGCAGGTCGAGAACAGTGGCAAGGTCTTCATGATCGGGTCCTTGGTTTCGCAGCCGCTCCGTGCGACTGCGCCCAGACCTGCGATTTCCCCGGACCCAAAATCAGCGAGACGGCGCGAATTCCATCGACCAGCTTTGGCCATGAGAGAGCGCGTGTGGTCGCGCGGCGCGTGTGTTAGGAGTCAGGCACACCACCAGGAAAGACAATGGCTTCCATCGCCATCTACGACGAGGTCCACGACGCAGCACGCCATGACTCCGGGCCCATTGGCTCCACGGACCAAGCGGCCCAGATCACGGCGCGCCGCGTACGCATCAGCAACACGGGGGTGGTGGAGTTCGGCGTCGAGGAGCCGGCCGTGCTGTATCGGGAGATCGTTCGCTACCTGCCGGATGATTTCGCCCCCATCGCACGCTTCGAAGTGAAGGCGGACCCGCGCGTATCGCCCATCCGCAGCGAGGACTCGCTGGTGATGACGGAGGTGCCCTACCACAATGCGTGGGAGGTGCATTCGCGGTTCAAGCGTTCCTGGCACGGCGACAAAGACCTGCGCGCCGAGCAGATTAGTCGTGTCCTCAGCGAGCACGGCGTGTCGGTCTCCAACCCGGCACGCGCGCAAGTGGCCCTCTCATCGCTTACGTTCGATCCGTTCGAGACTGGCCGTTATCTCACTGCGGCTGTGCCCGTGCCGTCAGCGAGCTTGGCGCCGAAGCCGAGAAGCGTAGGCGAGCGTGCACGGTGGGTGTTCGGGGTGTGCAGCGATGTGGAGGCTTGTCGAGCGGCGTTGCTTGCGTGCGATCGTTCGCGTCGACTGCTCGAGCTTACAGAGTCCCAGCAGCTGGAGCTCGGTCCACCAGCGCATCGCAAGCGAGTGAGCGCTGCGGTCAAAACCGAGGCGCACCAGATCATGATGCTGGCCATTCGTCAGGCGCTCGCTGGACCAGCTGACGAGGCCGACGACGGAGTTCCAGTGATGAAGCTCGTCGAGTGGCTGTACAAGAACCACTTATACAATTGGATGCGCCGGCAGGACGGTGAGCCGCCCACCACACCCTGGCGCGATTGAAAGTGCTCGAATCCATCGTCCGTATTCAAATGGAAGATCGCTGCCTTGGAACGGGCTTCGTCGTGGGACCGCGGCAGGTCCTGACATGCGCGCACGTCGTAGATCGTTATCATGGGCTAGTCGTCGTGACACCGGACGGCGTACGGGCTGAAGTGCAGAGCGCGGCGTACGACTGGATCTTCGACGCGAAGTCCATCGGAGCGGACTACGCGCTGCTCACCACCACGAGTGCGCTCTCGCCTGCTCCGCTCGTCTGGCTGTCTGACATCACACCTGCAGAGCTTGCGCGGTTGTCAGGTCAGCTCCACGTGCAAGGCTATCGCGCCCGCACTGGAGAGCACGGGATCGTGAGTGGGTTGCAACTGCGCGGCGTGCAGTGGCTCGATGTTCCAGACTCTGCCCTGCGATCCGCGCAACTCGAGGGCGGCATTCCGGCCGGGCTCAGCGGCGCGCCAGTGCTCGTGCAGGAGCTGCAGAGCTGGCTCGTGGTCGGCATGATGTGTCGGGGCGGCGAGGAGACCGACGTCTCGCTCTTTTTCGGCGCAGATGTGTTGCTCGCTTTCTTGCGTGGTCATGGGCTCGAGCCGCGCATCCGTCCCGCCGCGGTACCGCCCGGGCTGCGTGATCAGCGACGCCGCATACGCACGCTGGTCAGCCACGGGAGCGCGGACGTCGAGCACGCCCTAAATGTGCGTCACCAGCTGGACCGAGCCGGGTTCCGGGCGGAGCTGTTCGACTATGCGGGTCTGGGCTCGGGCGCGCGAGATGACACGGCCCTCTACGGCGCCACCGCACTCTTGGTGCTCTGGAGCGCGCACGCCGAACGCTCACCCGAGCGCAGGCGATTGCTCGAAGTGAGGCAAGCGCTTCGGCTCGGCAAGCGCGTGCTCTTCGCACGTCTGGACGACACCCAGCTACCTGCGGCAGCCGGTGACATGCCCGCGCTTGCATTCGATCTTCGTAGCGAGGCGGCCAGTGCGACTGAGCTGAGCCGGCTGTTCGGCGTGCTCGAAGAGTCCCAGGGAGCTGCGTGGCAGGGCAGCCCCTACCCCGGGCTATGGAACTTTGAAGAGAAAGATGCACCGGTGTTTTTCGGTCGGGAAGCGCAGATCGCCGAAGCGCTGACTGGACTCGAGGAACTTCGCGGAGGCGAGCAACCGGGTTGGTTCGTGATCCTGGGAGCGTCCGGGACCGGGAAGTCGTCGCTGCTGCGAGCCGGCATCGTACCCCGCTTGAAGTGCGACCCGCAGCGCTGGTTGCCACTCGGTCCCATTCGCCGAGGCGGCCTGGATCCGATCGAGCGGCTGGCTCACGAGCTCCAAGCCGCGTTCGCGCGTCATGGCGCGGAGCGAGACTGGAGCGAGCTGCGCGATCAGCTCACGAATGGCTCGCCTCAGGTGATACGTGACCTGATCGCAGACTTGCGCCACTGCGCGAGACAACCCGAAGCCTACGTGCTCGTGCTGATCGATCCGCTCGAAGAGCTGCTCGTGAGCGACGCTCGCGAGCGCGCCGGCGGCAGCGACACACGCTTTCTGGAGCTCTTGGTGCTATGGGCGGCGGAAGCGAGCGGGTGCCGCGTCGTAGCCACACTGCGCAGCGATTTCCTCGGAGCCTTCCAAGCGCACAGTGCGCGACGCGGTGCGGTCGCCAAGTACCAAGTCCTCGAGCCGCTCGATCCGGGCGCGCTCGCGCGCGTCATCGAGGAGCCAGCACGCTTGGCCGGGATCGGCATCGAACCCGCGCTCGTGAATCAGCTGATCCGAGACACAAATACCAGCGAAGCGCTTCCGCTGCTGGCTTTCAAGCTTCGCGAGCTGTACGACGCGAGTGCCGGCCGCGCCTGGCTCGGCCTGCGCGAATACCAAGAGAGCGGAGGCGGACTGCACGGCGCGATCGCACGCCGCGCCGACGCCGTCCTGCAAGACCAACGTGCCCGTTTGTCGGAGCTCGGAATCGCACAGCTCCGAAGCGCGTGGCTGTCGCTGGTGAATTTGGGGAACCAGGGCCAGGTCACACGCCGACGCGTGCGCTGGGCGCAGCTTCCGACTGGAGATGCGCGCAGCTCTGCGCCGGGCATCGTACGCGGCGAGCCCGTTCACGCGGCGATTCAAGCTTTCGTCAGCGCACGCCTCCTCGTTTCGATGGCCAGCGGGCCAGAAGCCTCCGCGCAGGTCGAGATCGCGCACGAAGCATTGTTTCGCGCGTGGCCCACGCTGCAGGGTTGGATCACGCAGAACGCGGAGTTTCTGGCGTGGCGGATGCGCGTGGATTCTCCAGTGAAGCGCTGGGTCAAGGAGCAACCCGGCGCGGTGAGTCCGCTGGTGGATCCCGAGCTCGCCGAAGGCAAGCTGTGGCTGCAACGCGAGCCGCTTCTGGTCAGCGAAGCTGAGCGTCGCTACGTCTCCGATAGCGACGCAATCGCAAAACGTGGGCGCCTCATCTTCGGCAGCATCGGAGTCGCTGTAGCTGTGTTTTTGTCGCTGGCCACGCTCTGGGCACTCAACGAACGCGGACGAGCCACGGAGGAGGCGGCACGCGCAGCAGACGCGGCGAAGCTCGCGCTCGCGCGGGTTCATCCCGATCCGACCGAACGCATCCAGATCCTGCGGGAGATCGCCCATCCGAAAGTCGTCAGCAGCACGTGGCTGCAGGATTCGCTGGACAGTTTGAACCTCCCGCTCGCACACGCGGTCCTGCGTGGACATCAAGGCCCGCTCGTGGATGCCGCAATCAGCGCAGAGGGCTCGCGCGTCGCTACATTCGGTTCGGACAACTATGCGCAACTGTGGGATCTGCAGAGCGGTCAGCCCATTGCGCGTCTGGCACACCGAGACTCGGTCAACACCGCGAGCTTCGATGCAGCCGGTAGGCTCGTCGCGACCGCAAGCAACGATGGTACGGCGCGGGTTTGGGATGCACGTTCCGGCACGCTCATCAGAGAGCTGTCCTACCCAGGCGTCGAGCTTCGCATGGTGCAGCTCAGCCCAGATGGCGCGCTGGTCGTCGGCTGCGGCAAAGAGGGTGTCTGCCGCCTGCGCAAAACGGACGGCGCGGGCTCTCCCACGACCCTCGCCGGTGCGAACTTCTTCAACGCCACTTTTAGTACTGATGGCCGGCGTATCGCTGGTATTTCCGATGATCGGGTCATCTACGTGTGGAAGACAGCGGGTACGGATCCGCCGCTCGTGCTCCGGGGACATCGAGAGGCCGTCGAGAACGTCGCCTTCAGTCCGGATGGACGCCTACTTGCGTCTAGCTCTTACGACGGCACGGCTCGCATCTGGAAGCTTGACCACGCAGCCGACCCCATCGAGCTCACCCATCCGGCTGCTGTGATTTACGTGAGTTTCAGTGCAGACGGCAATCGACTGGCCACTGGTTCCACCGACACCCTGGCCCGCATCTGGCACGTGGACGGCAGCGGCGAGCCGGTCGTACTGAAAGGCCACGACGCGCAGGTCAACTTCGTGGAGTTGAGCCCTGACGGTCTGCACGTGGTCACGGCGTCTCAAGACACGACCGCCCGGATCTGGCCTGCTGATGCCTCCGGCGAACCACTCGTATTGAAAGGCCATGAAGGGCGCGTGATGACCGCAAGGTTCAGCCCGGGCGGCAAGACGGTCGTGACCGCGTCACTCGACCACACTGCTCGCGTGTGGAGGATGGACCCGCAGCACTGGCCACGCGTATTACGCGGGCACGGCGCGCCACTCGCATCGGTGCAGTTCAGCCCTGACGGCAGCAAGCTCGTGACGCGTGCCGACAACCGAACAGTGCGGGTGTGGAGCGCGGACGCCGGCCAGCTCTACAGGCAGGTTCGGTCCACCGCGGCGCTGCATGCGCTGTCTCTGAGCCCCGACGGCCACAGAGTTGTCGCGACTTTCTCAGACGGAACGGCACAGATCTCGAGAATCGACGGCACCAGCGAGCCACACACGTTGCGCGGACACTCCCGAGCAGTCACCGGAGGCGAGTTCAGCCCCGACGGGCAACTCATGCTTACGACCTCTCAGGACAAGACGGCGCGTATCTGGTCGGCAGACGGCACGCGTCAAATCGCAACCCTGGTAGGTCACACAGACAGTGTGCTGTATGGCGTCTTCAGCCCAGACAGTCGCAAGGTAATCACCCACTCCGCGGATGGCACCGCTCGCGTGTGGAGCACGACCGGCACGCCGTTGGCGATGCTCGGCGATCATCCAGGGCCCGTGTACAGCGCAGTATTTAGCTCGGATAGTCGGCGCGTCGCGACCGTCTCCACCGGTCAGATCGTCTGGTTATGGGAGCTGTCTGCCGATGGCGAGTTGCTGCGCAAACGTCCACTCGACCACAACGAGCAGGTCACGAGCGCGCAGTTCAGTCCTGACGGCCGCTCTCTCGTGACGACCTCGAAAGATCGCGCCTGGCTTTGGGCGACTGACACAACCGTCCCACCGCGAGCGTTGACCGGTCATCGAGGTGCTGTCACCTATGCGATTTTCAGCCCTGATGGGCGCAGTGTAGCCACCGCTGCGAAAGACTCGGCGCGCATCTGGAATGTCGATGGAACGAGTCGAGTGTTAGCCCATGCCAGCGCCGTGGAGTCCTTAGTATTCAGTCCCGACGGTCAACAGCTTGCGACTGCAGCGCTCGACGGAACGGTGACAGTCTGGAACAGCGACGGCAGCCAGCAACGTCAGCTCACCGGACACTACGGTCGAGTCTGGGGGGTCGCGTTCACGTCCGATGGGCAGCACTTGATCAGCGCGGGTGATGATCAAACCGTCCGGGTGTGGAACACCGATACGTACGCTGCGTCGCTCATCCTGCACGGGCCGCGTGACAACGCAGTCCGGTTCAGTCCAGACGGTCAGAGTATCGTCGCGGGGTGCGAGGACGGTGTCGTACGAGTCTGGGACGTCGAAGGTCGACGCGCCGCCGTCGCTCTGCGCGGACATGAAGCCAGCGTGCGCCACGCAGAGTTCAGCGCAGATGGACAGCTGATCGTCTCTGCGTCAGAGGACAAAACCGCTAGAATCTGGAGGCTCGACGCGAGCCACGACCCCATCGTCTTGCGCGGTCACACTGCACCCGTGGCTGTTGCCCGCTTCAGCCCGGACGCCACCCGGGTGGTCACAGGCTCGGAAGATGGCACCGCGCGTGTGTGGAACGCGGACGGATCCGGCTCTCCGATGATATTGCAACACGGCTCGTACGCGATGGTTGGCGTTCCCGTTTCTAAATCGTGGATGAATCTCGTGCACAGTGTGGAGTTCAGTCGCGACGGGCGCACCGTGCTCACGGCCGGCGTGGATGGCTACGTGTACACTTGGAACGCTCACCGCTCTGGAGCGCCGCTCGGACGACTGCATTCCAGGTCAATCGTGCTGAAGGCAGCGTTCAATCGTGACAGTCGAAAGGTCCTCGGTGCACTGGTCGATTCCAGCACCATCATCTGGGACGCCGAGAACAGGCGCGATCCCATCGTGCTTCCCGCGCACGCGGGAGGCTTGCTCGACGTCTCGTTTAGTCCTGCGGGCGACAAGGTCATCACGACGGGTGGAGATGGGGTCGCCCGCATCTGGAACGCGGATGGTGGCGCGCCGATCGTCCTGTCGGGACATCGAGACGCGGTCACCGCCGGTGCGATCAGCCCCGACGGCCGGACCGTGGTCACGGCATCGTCCGACGGCACCGCGCGCGTGCACTCCATCGATTTGCAAGAAGTCCGCAGCGCGTTGTGGGCAGCTACCACGGATTGCCTGCCGGTCGCGAGGCGTGAGGAGCTGTTCGCGGAGACGCGGTCAGAGGCGCAGCGCAGTTTCGAGCAGTGCCAGGCCGAAGCCAAGCGCAGCTTTCAGCAGCACTACGGCCCTGCCGCGGCTCAGTCAGCGCTGAGGGCTGGGCGATGAGCTATTCGTGTCGGGGGTCGCGGATGGCTCGAGGGCCTGCACCGCGCAAGGCCGATCGGACGTGAGCAGACGGGCGAGGCATCGGGTTGCGGCGTCCGGGCTCATATGCGGAACGAGAATACCGCAACCAGTCAGAAATAGTGCGAGCGCGCACGCGACGAAGCGAAGGACACGGCGTGTGGTCATGGGGCTATCTCCTTGCAGCAGCCCGTGCCAGGGCTGAACGCCGATACCTGCGCTTTCCCCACTCGCTCGACAGCCCGAACGTCGCAAGCAGCGCGCGTTGCCTCCGGGCTGCAAGCCCGGTTGGGAGGTCGGGCCCACGCGCTGCGAGCGACGCTCGGGCGCGTGGACAGCGCTGCGCTGGAGCTACAGCGCGGCGAGCACTTCAAAACGCTGCTGGCGGAACGGCATCGCCTTCGAGCACGCCGCGTAGTTCACCTGTGCGGTGGTCCACGCCTGCTCGCGCATCTTGACCAGTTTGTCCAACCCATCAGCTTCTCCCAGCTTCAACAGCCCGCTGAGCAAGTGTTCGTATGTCACGCCGCGCACCGCGTGCTTCACGACGTCCGTGCTGAAGGCGTGGGCCTCGAAATCAGGACGGCGCGCGAGCCAATCGAGGGCCGCCGCACGTTCGCAGGCTCACGCGCCACCGACTTGGCCTCGATCAGCGTACGACTACGCGCTTCGCTGATCGTAGCATGACAGTTCAGCGCCGATAGTATGCAAGCCCAGACAACGTTGTGCGCCCTTGCGCGTCGGGAGCGTCAACGACGACGCCTGGTGAGGCAACGCATTGCAACGGGCGCTCGAGGCGTTTGGTTAGGGCCTCCGCTCAGAATAGCTGGCACGGGCAAGACGCGGGGCGCTGACATGGTCATGCTCTTGCACGGACAAGTCGATGCATGCGCTGGCATGGAGCTGGCGCCATCGAAAGGTCGAGTCATGTCACGTTGCAAACAGTATGGTGTCGTGTGGAGCGTCTCGCGGGCATCCCTGGTGGCCTTGGTGTTGGTGCTGCTTCCTCTCTTCGTGGCGCTGGCGGTCGCTCCGATGCTCCTGCTGCTGCTTCCGCTGGTGATCATCGTCGGGCCGTTCGTGGTGTTCGCATGTCTCGCTGGGGCGGCGGACAACCGCACCCAGACACGGCACATCCATGCGTGGAAACTGCTCGACATTCCGACGCCGGTGCCAGGCGCCGTGGTCTCCAGGCACGATTAGCTGCGAGCCCGGGCCGCGCCTCGCGAGGACGCGCAGGGCTGCCTCAGCGACCGCTTTTGTTGGAGACGAATGATCCCAACGTCGAGGGCTTCCGACCACAGCCGTGCATTGACGCGCCGGGGTGACACAACTCACTCGTGACCGAGCGCAACTGGCTCAGACTGCGGTTAGGTGCGCGAGCATCTGCTGGCGAAAGGAAGCGGCGTGGAGCACTTCATGAGCCCGTTCCAACCGAGCGACTTGCTCAACGAGACGGCCGTAGCGAACCAGGCGTTCTTTGCTCACCTGCTGCAGCGCGCGCGGGCACATGCCTTCTTTACGCATCCATTTCTGTCCGCGGCCAGCGATGCGTTGCCTGACTCCCCTGCGCGCGTGACGTTCATGTTGACGAGCTTCTACCAAGTCGTCCATCCGTTTACCGGCTTACTGTGCTCCCTCGCCGCAAGAGCACCCAGTCTGAAGAGCCGCTTCGTATTGATGGACAACGTGTTCGAAGAGCTAGGTCGCGGCGACTTCGGAGCCGCGCATCCCAGCCTCTACCTCAGCATGCTCGCGTCGATCGGCGTCAGGCGCCATACGGCCGAGTCTGCGAACGTCCTCCCCGCAGCACGTCGCGTCCAGAAGCATCTCGCGAACGTGGTGGAGCGAACCCCGTTTGCGGTGGCATGTGCAGTGCTCGCATCGGCCGAGGCGACCATCCCCGCCAGCTTTCCCGTGCTCGCGCAGCGCGCTCAGCGCGCGTTCCCCGATCTCGACATGCGTTTCTTCGAGCAGCACGGACAGCGCGACGAAGGGCACGCCAACGATGCCGCCATGTTGTTCGCGATCCACGCGCGCCCATCCCACTGGTTGCGCACGGAGCACGAGGTGACCCTGGATCTCGACCTGCGCGTGGGGCTGCTCGACGCCTGGATGGCAGCCGCGCACTAGGCACCTTCATCACGCTCACAGCTTGGGCGCTACCAGCTGCACGACCCGCTCCTCGAGTCTTCCTGCCAGGCCACGGAAGTCCGGTGACGTCGCTTCGTCGGCCAGCGCTTTTCGCGCTGCAGCTTCGAAGCTCCACGCGGGGGTGTAGCGGATCTCGGACCAGTAGCGCTCGTCTTTCGGCAGTAGGTCGCCACTGAAACCCAGTACCAGCTCACGCGCCAACGAGAAGTCCGCGCGCGTGACCAGCTTGAGCCACCAAGACGACAGCGACACGCTCAAGAACGGCACAGGCATCGCCGGCACGCGGCGGCCGTGGATCGCGGCGATGCGGGCCAAAATCTCGCGACCGCTGACTGTGTCCGGCCCCGGAATGTCGTACCAAGCGCTCTCGGGCAGGGGGATGTCCAGTGCGCGCACGAGTGCCACGATCACATCTTCCAACGCGATGGGCCGTGTGCGAGACGCTGTCCACGAGGGAAGCAACATCGCGGGCAGTCGCATCGCGAGGTCGCGAACGATCTGCCACGAAGCGCTGCCGGCGCCGATGATCATGGACGCGCGGAGCTCGATCGCGGGAACCGAGCCGGCGCGCAGAACGTCTCCGACCGCGAGGCGACTCTTCAGGTGCTCCGATGGTGCGACCGTAGGCTCCACCCCACCGAGGTAGACGATTCGCTTCACGTTCGCCCGTGCGGCCGCGTCGCGCAGCAGATGCGCCACGCGCAGCTCGGTCTCTGCATAGTCACGCGAGCCACCGCCCATCGCGTGCACGAGGAAATACACGGCGTCGATGCCTGTCAGCGCGCGTTCGACGTCCTCGCCGTTCTCGACGTCACACTTCACCCACTCCACATGGGCCAGCTGTTTCGCGTGCCCGACCTTGCGGCTGGCGGCGCGCACCTCGTACCCACGCTGTACGAGCGCGGGAACGAGCGCACGGCCGACGAAGCCTGTCGCTCCCATCACGAGCGCTGTGGGTGACGTTCGCTCTTCAACCATGGCTCACGGCTCTGCATCCTGTTCGGAGCGCAAGGCGGTACGCTGCCGTAAGGGCATCCCGAACAGCAGAGACATAGGTCGTTTCGATGCCAAGGCAAGGAGGCGTCGCGACTTTCCCGAGCCCGGATCCGTCAGGGTGAAGAGCCCACGCTGTGATCATGATCGCACCGCCTGTAGGCCATTTTTGTTCACAATCTCGGGCGACCGCCACTGTCCTTGTGAGCGTTATGAGTGACAGCCCCGACGACATCGAGCAGATGATCCGCGCGGCATGGGCGGCCGGCGAGCTCGAGCGTGCCGCGACGCTCACGCTGGAGCACTATGGCCCCGAGCTGATGGGCTTTCTGCTGCATCACCTGGCCGGCCGCGATCCGGCCAACGAAGTGTTCGGCGAGTTCAGCGAAGTGTTCTGGGAAACGCTGCCGCGCTTCGAGTGGCGCTGCAGCATGCGCAGCTGGGCGTACAAGCTCGCCCGGCACGTCGCCATGGGGTACCGCAAACGCGAGCGCCGGCGCGCGAACATGTTGCCGCTGTCACGGCTGTCGATCGTCGTCGAGCAGCTGCGCAGCGCGACCGCGAACTATCAGAAGACCGAAATCCAAGACCGCTTCCGAACCATCCGAGAGCAGCTCTCGCCCGAGGACCGCGCGCTGCTCGCGTTGCGACTCGACCGCAGGATGAGCTGGGACGAGATCGCCGAGATTCTGTGCGATGAAGCTGAGCCGCTCGAACCGGCCCGGCTCAAGACGGAGGCCGCACGCCTGCGCAAACGCTATCAGCTCTTGAAAGAGCGCATGCGCAAGTCGCTGCGAGACGAAGGCTTGGCTTGAGCCTCACAGCTCGCAACCGGGAAACAATGCCGCGACGAGCTGCCCGGGCTGCGCGACGCCACGCGCCCCGAAGAATGTCTCGGCCTCCCGCACCAAGCGACCGCCCTCGTCGCCACCCATGATGCACCCGAGGCGGTGGCGCGCGGCGTGGGCCCAGAGGGTCGGCATGCTGCGCGCGCCCTCGCGCAAGATGTCGAGCGTCGCGTCGAGCTGGCCGCCCGCTGCTGCCAATGCCGCTCGCAGCGGCACGGTGAGCTTGGGCGCCAACGACTTGCGCGCAGCCATGCGCTCCGCGATCGCGAGCAAATCGGCGCGGGCGCGCGCGGGCTGGGCTGCTGCGTGCAGCGCGACCACCTCACCTCGATGCAGGCACACCCAGTCGGCCACATAGGCCACACGCGTGAGCGGCGACGCGCGAAAGCGAATCCAGTAGCGCTCGCACACGTCCCAAGCGCGCTGCGTGTCGCCTTCGTAGCGGGCCTTGAACATCTCGCCCTGAAACAAGGAAAAGTCCTGAATCGTGAAGGCGTGGTCCGGCCACGCCGCGCGCGCACGTGCCAGGCCGCGGGCAGCGCCCACGTGATCAGAGACGGCCAGGCGCGCGATCTGCGAGTACGCGCCGGCCCACATCGGCACGATGCACAGATCGCCGCGAGCCCATGCCTCGTCGATGTGCGCCGGCAGCTCGCGCGCGACCTGGAGCAGCTCGCCTCGAAACACGCGCACCAGGGCGCTCAGCATCTCGGCTTGTGCGCGGTTGTAGTAGGCAGCATCAGAAGCGTGCTCGCGGAACAGCTTGATGCTCTGCGCGAGCTCCTCCAGTGCACCCGGCTCGTAGATCCCGGCGAGGCCGCGACCGAAGTGCAGCATCGCGCCGGTCTCGACGTCGCCGGTTTGCGCCGCCAGCGCCTCGGCCTGCCGCGCGAGCGCGCGCAAGCGCGCCGGGTTGCTGCCCACGAACGCCTCGCCGACCACCTGCCAGGACAGCCCACGCCCGGCTTCGACGCAGTCGCCCGAGTCGAGCGCGAGCTGCAGATGACGCAAGAGGAGATCGGTACCGCGCACGGGATCCAGGCGGATCAACGCGCTGCCTGCGCCGCGCAGAGCGGCGAGCTTGCGCTGGACCGCCGGCGTGCTCGAGCGCTCGGCGCGCAGCGCCGCACCACGAACGCGCAGGCGGAGCCGCTGGAACAACACCGATGCGATCGCGCCGGCCTGCGAGCGCGGGATGCGATCCGAACGGGCTGAGGATGCCGTTCGACTGACAGTGGGTGTGCCTGCGCTTTGTGAAGGCACAAAGCGCCCACTGCTTTCAGTCGAAGCGCGCCGGCAGGGCACGCGTGTCGAACAGCCAGGAGGTTCGCTAGCCCGCACACGCCGCGAGCTCGGGGGCGAGCGCTCGGGCAATGATGTGCGTGTGCGGTGGCACGCGCTGATTCGGAGCGAGCTCCAGCGCCAGCAGGCCCGCAAAGGCGAGGTCGCCGTCCACGAAATGCGTGAGCGCGATCAGGCGATAGGCCGTGCCTCGGGGGCTCGTCCAGCTGCCGATCATGGGCTCCGCGGTCACTCCCCCGGTGATCTCGGTGACAGCGCTCGTCTCGAGCGCGATCTCGAGCTGTTGTCGGAAGTAGCCGGCCGCGAAGTCGTCGAGCGCGCGCTCCGCCGCCTCACCCTTGGCAGCGACAGGCGTCAGCCGCTCGCCGCTTGCGAGGTAGAGCTGGCCGGCCTCTGCTTGCACGGCCTCGCAGACCAGCTCGAGGATGCGCAGCGGACGTGCGTTCGGCGCGACGCGCTGCACCTCCTGCAACGCACGCGTCGCGATGACACTGCGTTCGCTCGCGCGCGCACCGCCGAGCACCGAGTCCTCGAAGCCGCTCTGCGCGAGCTGCAAATCGATCCCCGCGCGCCGCGCCTCCTCGAGCATGCGCGCGTGCCGCTGCAAGACCCTGTGACCTGCCCCGCCCTGGAGATCGCGCGTGGCGAGCTCTGCGAAAGAGCGCGCCGCGGCCTCGTCGCGCGCCCGGATCGCGACGCGAGCGCGAGCCTCGTACAGCCACGACAGTCGAGCCGGGCTCCGGTCACGGTTGCGCTCGATCAGCGCGTGGAGCCTCCTCGCAGCGTCCTCGAACGCGCCCACGCTGGCCTCGGCGACCGCGAGCTCGCGTTCGACGTTGTCGAGCCAGTTGGCGCCCTGCACGCGGCAGTGCTCGCAGGCGCGCAGCCCAAACAGGCGAGCCTCTTCCGCTCGATCGAGCTCCACCAGGGTCGCCACGTAGCCGCTGGCCGCCTGCGCCCAGGTATTGAAGCACGTCGCTGTCTCAGCCTGCTCCGGACGATTGAGCGCGAAGCTGCGCTCGAACGCAGCCAACGCCGCCGTCAGGTCGCCGCGCAACAGCTGGTAGAGTCCCTGCGCGAGGTGCTGCGGAGCGAGCCAACCTGGCTCCTCGGCTGCGAGCAGGGCGATCCGATCCGAGACGCGGCGTACGCCTGCCAGATCCCGATCCATCGCTCGCGCAGTGAGCTCGATGTGCAGCGGCGCGCCGAACATCTGTGCCGATGCCAGCTGCACGGACAAGATCTCGGCGGCCTTGCGGTGGCGCTCGGACGCCGCGAGATCGCCAGCGTACACCGCAACGATCGAGCGCAGATAAGCGGCGGGGACCTGCTGCTGCGGGCTGTGCTCCATGACGTCGAGCCAGTGCTCGACCGAAGGCCGTCCGAGGACGAGCTCCGCCGAGGCGATGCCGAATGCGAGCGCCCCGCGGATCTCCTCGACGTACTTCAGCTGGTCGCCTTCGACTGCGCCGAGCTTGTCGTAGACCGCGATGCAACGCGCCACGCCGTGCTCCAGCTGCCCCTGATGAGACAGCTCGTTGACCGCGATCGCATCTTGCCACAGCGCCTGCAGCACCGGCGAGAGCGCGGCGAAGGGCTCCAGCAATCCGGGCAGTGACACGAGCAGGCGCATGTTGCGCGTGCGCGCGCCGACGGCCATCGACATCACGACATAACGTGCGAGGTACTTGATGGCTTCTTCGACGCTGTAGACGCGCTCGCAGGACGGCGTCGCTTCATGCTGCTGCGCTGCGGCAGTCAGCGCAGCCATCAGCCGCGCTCCCGGCTCGAGCTCCGGATGTGCGCGATAGTGGCTGAGGCCGGAGTCGCGCTCGATCTGCGCGAGCCACGTGGGCCCGTACTCGCGATGCAGGCGCGACCACGCCCCGACGCTCGCCGCGACGAGCAGCCCCGCGAGATCGTGCCGCTCGCGCGGCGGCCGACCGGTCGACGCCGAGAGCGAAAAGGCGTGCTCGAGGCAGCTCGCCGTCTCGTATGCGTCCAGACCGGCCTGCAGCCATAGGTCGGAGCGATCCCCGTCGGCGACGATGATGGCATTCAAACGATCGAGACCGCGTGCGATCGCTCCTCCGAGTAGCAGGTGGCGCACTTCGAGCACGGCGGAGCTCTCCGAGCGCGCGCACATCTCGGCGAGCGCAAGATGCCGCTGCTGCGCTTCTTCGGCGCTGAGCTTCGAGACCAGCACGCCGCGCATGACCTTGGCCAGGCTGTAAACGTGGCCTTCACTCGCGATGATGCCGGCCCCGCGCAGTGCAGCGATCGCAGCATCCACGTGGCTGGTCTCGCTGCCCGCGAGCGCCACGTAGTCGGCGCGCGTCCACGCCTGGGCCACGGCGAGCGCCTGCGTCTGCGCCAAGCGCAGCGCGAGCGGCGGCAGCGCAGCAATGCGCGCCTGCAGCGCGTCTTCGAGACTCGCTGGCAGGTGGTGCAGGGAGAGGTCCTCGGGCAGGACCCAGTGACCGTCCGCATAGCGAATCGAGCCCTGAGCGAGGAGCTGCTGCGCGAGAGCGAGTGATTCGCGGGGGCTGCCGCCCGCCAGCTCATGCAGGCGCCCGGACAAGACCCCGACGTGCGGCGTGTGTCCGAACACGGACGTGAATAGCGTCTCCGTCTCGTCGCGCGTCAGCGGCTCGAGCCGCTGCGCCGCGGCGTGGCTGCGCAGGACGCCAAGCGCGGCCGGCGCCGTCGTGCTGACATCGAGCGCCGCGCTCAACACGACAACGAGCTTCAGCTCCCGCGCGTTCGACGCGAGCGCGGCGAGCAGCGCCAGCGACGGCTCGTCGACGCGCTCGACGTCGTCGATCGCGAGCACGATCAGGCGTTCGCGGCAGAGCGCACCGATCCAGCGCGCGAGCCCGGCGAGCGTTCGCTGCCGATCCTGCTGGAAGCGCTCGAGGAGCGCCGCCGCTCGAAGCGGCCGCTCGTCTGCTCCGGGCAAAAGGCCTGGCGCAGCCGAGAGCTCGCCGCAGCGGACGGCGGCATCCGGCAGCTCTTCGAGCAGCTCGACGGCGAGCGCCGCAGCAGCCCCGAACGGCTGGCTCGCTCCCGCGCCACCCGTTCGCGCGACCACCGCTCCGACGGTCTTCGCCTCGAGCACGCACGCGTCCAGCAAGCGCGAGCGGCCGAGACCCGGGGCCGCCTCGAACAACAAGCTGCTGCCCTGCCCTCCCAGCACCTTGCGCAGATGCTTGCGAAAGCGTCGTTGCTCGTGCTCGCGGCCGACGAGGCGGGGCGTCGTCAGGTACGCGGCTTTCGCAAGCTCGGACTCCGCTTGCGAGACTCCGGCGTTCGCCGCCAAGCGCTGCATGGTCTCGAACGCGCTGTTCGGCCGCAGCGAGGGATCGATGCGCAACAGGGACAACACGAGGTTGTCGAGCGCGGGCGGCACGGCCGGCACGAGCTTGCTCGGCGGCGTGATCTCCGCGCGCCATGCCTCGCGCAGCTCCGCGAACGAGCGCACCGCAAACGCAGGGCGCCCGGTCAACGCGAAATAGAGCGTGGCGCCGAGTGAGAACAGGTCGGTGCGAGCGTCGAGCGCGACATGCTGGACCACCTCTGGAGCCACGAACGCCGGCGTGCCGATCGTCTGAGCGCAGGGGCCCATCTCGACCAGCGCGCCGAAGTCGATCAGCTTCGCGCGGCCGCCCGGCGTCAGCCGCACGTTGCGCGGGCTGACGTCCCGGTGCACGAAGCGGCGCGAGTGCAGAAGGCTCAGCGACGAACAAACCTGCGCGAACAGCCGGCACGCCTCGAGCGGTTCGAGCGGCGCGCAGCTCGTGATGTCACCACCATCGAGGAGCTCCATGGTGTAGTAAGGTCCATGGACGTCGAGCCCGAAGTCGTAGACCGCGATCACGCTCGGGTGCGAGAGCTGCGCGAGCGTGTAGAACTCGCGTTCGAACAGCGCGGTCATCTCTCGTGCACGCGACGCATCCGCGGACAGGTTCAGCTGCTTGAGCGCGACCTCGCCGCCGCGCCGCGTGTCACGCACGCGGTAGACGGTCGCCATGCCGCCGTGACCCAGGCGCTCGAGCACGTCGTAGCGCGCGCCGATCCGGGAAGGCGGCCCCGATGTTCGTACTCGTGCTTCGGCGCCCATGCTCATCCCCACCCGAGTAGCTCCGGGAAGAAGACCTGCATCGCGCGAACGGGATGGTCGTAGCCTCTGGCGCGCAGCTGCTGCTCGGCGTCGGCGCGCATCGCTTCGCCTCGATCGCCTCCGATCAGAACGCCGAGCGCGTAGCGCTCCCGCAGCGCGTCGCACGCGCGATCGCACGCGGTGTAGAGATCCGCGCTCTGCGTCAAGAGCTGGATGGCCAGGGACTTGTCACCGCGCAGCACGGCGAGCCGCGCGCGCGTGTGCATGACGATCGGCTTGCTCGAGTACAGCTTGAGCTTTTCGATCGCACGCGTGTCCACCAAGCTCGCTGGATCGCCCGAGCCGCCCTCCAGAACGAAGCGATTCAAGCGCATGCGCCCCCGCATCGCATGCACCAGGAGCGCGAGCATGGCGTTGCGCCGAATCGGCGAGCGCTCGTATGCGGGCCAGGCCTCGCGGCAGTGCGCCTCCGCCCACTCGAACTCGCGCGTCGCGCCGCCCGCGGCCAGTACGGCCGCGAGATGCAGCACGTGCAGCGTGCCGAAGCGCGAGCGCGGCAGCTCGGCGCGCTGTCGATCGAGGCGCGCGATCGACAGCTCCGGCTGCCCCTCGAGCTCTTCCGCGACCGTGTGGTTCAGCGTCAGCTGTAGCTGCGCGCCCGTGTTCTCCGTGGCGCGGGCCTCCGTGAGCGCCGCGCGCAGCTCGCTGCGGAAGCGCTTGTGCTCACCCAGAATGTGGAGCGCACCCATCCGCGCAGAGACCGCAGCGAAGCGACGGTAGTAATCGTGCCTCGAGTCGGCGCGGAACAGTCGTTCAGCCTCGTACGACGGCTCGAGCACCTCCTTCGGCCGGCCGAGCATGAACGCACAGACCGCGCGCGACGAATACACGCCCGCGAGCGTCTGCTCGGAGCCGACCTGCTGCGCGAGCTCCATGGCGCGAGCGAGCAGCTCTTCAGTGCGGCGCGCGCCGCTCGGTCCACCCGAAGCGGACATGACCGCCGCCGCCGACAGCGCCCGCACGACACGCACCGGCTCGCCCGCGTCGAGCGCGAGTCGAATACCACGGGAGACGAACAGCGCCGCTCGGATCGGGTCGTACGACTGGGTCTCGACGCTCAGCGCGTCGAGCGCGTCGAGCTGCGCGAGCATGTGCGCCGGCAGCTCCTGCTCCGAGCGCGGGGTGAAAGCGGTACCGCGCAGCTTCAGACGAGCCTGCTCCCAGACGACGGCCGCAAGCGTCGCCCGCTCCGTCTCCGGCACGCGGATCTGCATGGCCTCCAGCACCTTGCGCACCTGGGCCTCGCCTTCCTCGAAGCGACCGCTGCGCACCAGGTGCGAAGCTGCGAAGCGCGTGAATGTCAGCGCGTTCTGGGCCGACGCGTGCTTCGCCGCTTCGAGGTACGCTTCGGCGGCGCGACCCCCGCGGCCACAGCACGCCAACGACAACGCTAGCTTGCTCCAGAGCTCGCCGCCATTGGCGGCAGGGTCCGGCGAGAGCTGAAGACAGGTCTGGTAGAGCTCGGCCGCGCGCTCGAAGGCCAAGGTCGCGCTCGCGCGCTCCGCCGCGAGCAAACCGTAGTGCAGCGCCTGGTCCGTACGCTTCGCGCCGAGCGCGAGCGAGTGCAGCCAGCTCGCGTCCGCCTGACCGCTGAACTCGAGCACGCGCAGCAGGTCCTCGTGAATGCGCCGGCGTTGCTCGGGGTCGAGCGACTGCTGCACGCTCTCGCGCACCCGGTCGTGATAGCACTCGAGCAGGCGCTCTCCGCCCACGTCGCGCGTGCGCACCAGGTTCATGCCTCGCAGCGCGTGAACGTGCGAGCGACCATCGCGCTTGACCCCCGCTGCGCGCAGCGCGAGCTTCGGCGACATCGGCCGCCCCGCGATCGCCAAGGTAGAGAGGAGGTCGCGGGCTTCGCCGGCCAGCAGCGGGCCCATCTGTTCGACCAACTCGCCGACGGAGAGCGTGTCGAGGTCATCTCCCCGGGTGATCTTCGCTTCCGCGAGCGTTGCGAGCTGCAGCGCGAGATAGGGGCTGCCCTGCGATTCGCGCACGATGCGCGCCACGAGCTCAGGATGCGCGTCCGCGCGCGCGCCGAGGCGCCGCGCACACAGCGCTTCGACGGCATGAATCGTGAGGGGCGACAGCGAGATGACGTGCTCGTGCGCGGGCGTAGTCCCGGGATCCGCAGCGCGTGTGAGCAGCGATCGCAAGCAGGAGCTCGTCGTGACCTCTTCACTGCGGTAACTGAAGACCAGCAAGAGCGGCGCTGCGATCGGCTTGTCGAGCCAGCCCGCTAGGATGCGCGCGCTGTCGAGATCGCCCCACTGCAAGTCGTCGATCCACAGCACGACCGGCGACCGCGCGGCGACGCGGCTGAACAGCTCCCGCAGCGCGTGCTCTGCGCGCTGCCGATCATGCACCCCATCGGCCCGCGACTTCGCCGTCGTGAGCAGGCTCTGCACGGCGCGCAGCCGCTCGATCACGGGAAAGAGGCGCGCCAGCACGGCGATGTCCGACGGCAGCATGTGGCCCACCTCGACATCTTCCAGGCTCGCGAGGTGGCGCACGAGCGCGTCCATCACGCCATCGAGCGCCTTGAACGGCATCGCCTCGCGCTCGTAGCAACGGCTGCGCAGGGTGAGCGGCGGCGCGGAGCCGATGCCGCGATGCGTCGTGGCCACCTGTCCGAGGAACTGCTCGACGAGCGCGGACTTGCCCCCGCCCGAGGTACCACGCACGTGCACGACGGCAGAGGTTCCGTCCTGCACGCGGTCGAGCTCGTCCCAGAGCTGTTCGAGCTCGGCGTCGCGACCGAACAGCTCGGGCGTGGACTGGCGAGCCACCGACGTGTCCGTCTGCAGCGTGGTCTCGCCCACGACCGTGGTCATCGGCACGATCGATGTCGACGAGGCTTTCGGCGGCGCGACGTCTCGTCTGAGTGGGGCAGACCTCGCAGCCGTCGGCTTCAGCGCGAGCGCACGCAGCACTTCATCGCCGCTCGGGCGCGCCGCGGGATCGCGCTGCAGCAACTGCATGCACAGCGCCGAAAGATCACGCGGAGCTTCGGGTGCGAGCTCGTGGAGCGCGGGGGGATCGACCGTTAGCTTCGCGTTCAGCACTTGCATCGTGCGGCCGTCGAACGGCAGCTCACCGCTCAGCGCTTCGTACAGCATCACGCCGAACGCATACCAGTCGCAGGCCTCGCTGAGCGCGGTGCCGAGCACTTGCTCCGGCGCCATGTACGCTGGCGTGCCGGCGATGAGCCCATCCTCGGTGACCTTCGCGCTCTCCTCGTCGAGCTCGCGTACCAGGCCGAAGTCGAGCACGACGACGCGGTCCTGATCGCTGACGAGCACGTTGTTCGGCTTGAGATCGCGATGCAGCATGCTGGCGCGATGCAGCGCCTGCACGCCGCACGCGAGCTGGTGAAAGGTCGCGGCCAGTCGCGTCAGGGGGTCCACGCCGGGCGCGGGCGGGCGCTGCAGGTATACGGGCAGAACACTGCCCGACACGTACTCCATCGTCAGAAACCAGGCGTCACTCGCGCGCCCCAGGTCGTAGAGCTTCACCAGGTTCGGGTGATGCACGTCGGCGAGCGACCGGAACTCGCGCTTCAGCCGCAGCACGGTTCGGGCGTCCATGCGCAGCAGCTTCTTCAACGCGAGCTGCTCGCCGGTCTCGCGGTCCCGTACGAGGTACACGGAGCCCGCAGCGCCCTGCCCCAATGTGCGCTCGAACGTATAACGGCCTTCGTCGTCCGCGACAGCAGTCGGCAGGAGGCTCGGCATCTCGCTAGGGCATCGACCTAAACGTCTTTCGACTTGAAGGGGTAGTCACTGCGCACACACGCAGCAGGTATGTGACGTAAGGTGCAGACGTGCGCGCCCAGCCACGTGTAAGCTGAGCCGCACCATGACACGCTGGGAAACCGTCGACATCCTCAAGTCCCCGATGGAGATCTGCTGGCAGTTTGCCTACGAGATCGACAACGACAAGCTCAAAGCCCTGTACGCCAAGGCCAAGAAGTACCAGTGGGATGCAGAGGCAGATCTCGACTGGAGCTACGCCGTCGATCCGTCGCGGCCCATCATGGAAGATGACGCCATCGGCGGCGTGATGCGTGTGCCGTTGGTGCAGCGGCTGAACGAGAGTCAGCGCGAACGCCTGCTCGCCCATCTCGCCGCTCATCGCCTGTCGCAGTTCCTGCACGGCGAACAGGGTGCGCTCATGACCGCAGCCGCGCTCACGCACGCCGTGCCGGACTATCAAGGTAAGCTGTACGCCGCGACGCAGACCATGGACGAGGCTCGGCACGTCGAGGTGTACGCGAAGTACATTCAAAAGCTCGCGCTGGTCTACCCGATGGGCGTCGCGCTCAAGAAGATCATCGATCTGACGTTGACCGCGAACCACTGGGTCAAGATCGCCATCGGGATGAACCTGGTCGTCGAAGGCCTGGCTCTCGCGTCTTTTCACAACATGCTGCAGGTCACGCCCTGCGCGCTGCTGCAACAGATCTTGCGTGGCGTGCTACGCGATGAGTCGCGGCATGTGGCTTTCGGTTCGCTGTACGTCGGCGAGGCGCTGCATGCGATGCACCCGGATGACCGCGAAGACGTCGCGGATTTTGCGTTCGAGATCGTCAACCTGATGCGGCGAGCTCGCAAGCGCGGGGCCGAGCCCGACCCTGGCTTCTTGAGCGTTCTGGACAACAGCGGTATCGATCAGCGCGACTTCTGGAAGAGCGTCGCGGAGCTCGCGACCTCGGCCGAGCGCTTCGAGCCGCCGCACGATCAGATCCATCCGTTCAAGCATCTGATGATGCCAGCGCTGGTACGGGTTGGCGCCATCACGGACCGCGCGCGTGAGCGTTACAGGGCCGAGGGCATTCCGGTCTGGGAAGATCGACGAGCGCTGGAACAGTTCGAGCTCGATGATTTCAGCTGACGCGCGGCCTTGAACCTGTCAGCCGCTCGATCCTCACAGCGCGTCCGTGAGGTAGCGCTGGATGGTGGCCCCGACGTGCTCCACCAATTGATGGTCGGAAAGCGCGACCACGGGCGCGAAGCCGAGCACGTAGCGCGTGAGCGCCAGGCCCAAGATCTGCGTGCTGACGAGCGCGGCACGTAGTGCGAGCTCCTCGGGCCCGCAAACCCGCGACAGCGCGGGCGCGACCTGCTCGCGGAATACGCGCGCCAGCCGCTCGCGTGCCTGCTCGTGCGTGACCGCGACGCGCAGCAGCGCCGGCAGCTCCTCGGCGTGCGCGTCCCAGCGTTGGATGAAGTGGCGCACCAGCGTGCGACCCAGCTCGGCGCGCGGCACGAACGACAGATCCGGCAGCGCCAGCTCGAAGCTCGCGGCGGCAGCGAACAACTGCTCCTTGCTGCCGTAGTAGCGCACGACGAGCGAAGGATTGATGCCCGCGCTCGCCGCGATGTTGCGGATGGTCGTGCGGTCGTAGCCTTCTTGCGCGAACAGGCGGCGCGCGGCTTCGAGAATGCGGTCTCGGGTGGGCTGAGAGCGGAGCGCTTTGGTCAAGACAACCTCAGGGCGAAACTCGGCGCAGGACTATCGCACATGCAGCTCCGCCAGGTTGGTCGCGATCGCGCGCTGCACTCTCGGCGAGTGACCCACGAAGCCCAGTGCGGTGTTGCGCAGGCTCTTTCCGACACTCGAGCGCAAGGTGGCGATGCGCGTCATGCGGTGCGTCATGGCCACGACGTCCTGCGCCACGCGCTTACGGGCCTGTGCCCAGGTGTCGAGCCGTGCATCTGCGCCGTCGGCCAGCGTTGCGGACAGGGCTTCTGCCAGGCTGATGGCATCCTGAATGCCCGTGTTCATGCCCTGGCCGCCGGCGGGGCTGTGCACGTGCGCTGCGTCGCCGCACAGCAGCACGCGTCCGGCGCGCGGCCTGTCTGCCACGCGGTGGTGAACGCGAAAGCGGGAGCTCCACACTACATCCTGGATCTGGCCGCGCCGGGCGCTCGGGCCGCGCTCGTCCAGCATCGACTGCATGTATGCCGCTGATGGCTGCCGGGGCGCCGGCACGTCGCGCGCGGTCGTGGCCACGATCCGGAAGCGTTCACCCGGCAGCGGCGCGACCACGACCAGACCCGCGGGCGACAGGAACAAGCTCACCTCGCTGCGCGACAGTGGCCAGCTCATGTGCACGTCCGCGAGCACGAAGGACTCCTCGTAGGGGGCGCCCTCGAACGCGATGCCCGCCTGCTCGCGCACACGGCTGTGCATGCCGTCGCAGCCGACCAGCCAGCCTGCCCGCACATGCTGCACGCCCCCGGGCCCCGAGAGCTCGGCGACCACACCGCTGGCCGTGCTCTGCCAGCTCACCAGCTCGCACGCGCGCTGGACGCTGCCGCCAAGGGCTGCGAGGTGCGCCTCGAGGATGCGCTCGGTGCGGTCTTGCGGGCACATCAACGTGAACGGATACGCCGTGGGCAACGGGCTGAAGTCGATCGCGAGCAGCTCGCGATCGCGCTCGCGCAGCCGGAAGATCGGGACCTTCAGGCCTTCGGCCAGCAGCGCGTTCGTCACGCCGAGCGGCGCGAGCACCTCCAGGGTGCGAGCGTGGAGGACGGCCGCGCGCGAGGTGTTGGCGCCCGCCTCCTGCCGGTCGACCAGCAGCGACTCGATCCCACGCCGCCGCAGCTCCGCCGCCAGTGCCAACCCGACCGGCCCGGCGCCTACGATTAACGCTGGAATTTCCATGACGTGTGACATGACGGTCTCCTTGTAAACACTGTTTGCAAACATATGTTTGCACGGAGTTCTGCCTTTGTCAACGCCTGTTTGCAAACAGTAGTTTACCAACCCGAGAGGGTGTCCCTGCAGTATCGGTGCGTCACATCCCGTGAGCTGCGACCGCGCCTGAGTGACGCGCATGGCTGCCAACCAGCGGTTGGCATGCAACCAGTGGTTGACGCGCGCGTGACCCGTACGCTGCGCCCACGCTACTCCCGACGAGGGCACGCGCCTTGCTATCGACAGCCTCGAATGGAAGGCGCTGGCACGTGGAGGATCGCGACACGGCTGCAACGCGACGCTCGCGGCGCGGAGCTCGTTGAAGTGCTCCTGGTCCTCGGCGCGCTGACTCTCGGTGGCATCGGGGCCGCACGCGCGTTGCGAGGTGCGGTCCAAGCGCTCGCGTCGCGTACGGCGGCGCAGATCGAGGCCATGACCGGCATCGATACGCAGGACGTGGGCTCGCAGCTGCGCCCCGAGAGCCCGCCGCCAACGGCTGCGCCCGGCAGCCCGATCCAGCCCACCGATCGAGGCGTGTTCTCCATGCCACCCGGCTTCGACCCAGAACATCCGCCGCAGGAGCTAACCGGCACGCGGACCTTTCCAGGCGACGTCAGCTACAAGCTCAAGATCACCGCCAAGCCGGGCACGACGCTCGGTCCCAACGGCGAGAGTCTGGTGGATCTGCGCGTCACTCGCAATCGAGCGCTCGGCATCGCGCGCAGCGAGTCGCTCAACAAGGCGTGGTCCGCGGGCGCAGGCGTGTTCGTGGGCGATGAGCTCAGCTACGGCGTCACGCTGCGCGAAGAAGACTACCACAAGGTGCTGGCTGGAGAGTTGCCCTTTCCCGACCCAGGCGACGTTCGATCCTTGCCGGATGGCAGCAAGGTGCTGTTGCGATCCGAGGATTTCGTGAACACCACGCAGTCACTCAAGTACTACAAGCTGCTCGGCGTCAGCGCGTCGCACACGGACGGTCATGGCAGCGCGGTCGCGCTCGAGGCGCGCGGTGACCAAGTGCGTGTGCTCGCGGGCCCGACGGATGTCGTCAGCAGCGGTGTGTCGTTGAGCCTGGGCGGCACGGTGGGAAAGGGTCCCTTGAAGGTGGGAACCGAGCTGTCGTTGACGGGCTCCAACACTCTGCGCGACTTCGAGCTGCGCTACGCCGACGTATCCAAAGACTCGGGGCAGCTCGCGTTCGAGCAATTCATGAAGACGGCAGAGGTGCCGCGGCCGGGCGAGGTCGGCATCACGGACGCGGGCGAAGTGCACAAGTTGGAGTACGACGGCTCGAGCCGCGTCGAGGGATCGATGACCGTCGGTCCAAAGACCGTGAACGGCGTGTTGCTGCAGGGGCGCAGCGTCACCGGTCGCACCATGGACGTGGAGCACAACGATGGTCGCCACGATATCAGCGGCATCGCCTCAGAGGGCGGTGTCAGTGTCTTCGAGAACGTGAAGCTCGCCCCGGATGGTACAGCGGTCCAACGTCAGACCGGGCTCTTACTCGACCGCGTAGACCATCACATGGGTGCGGCGCTCGGTGAGACGTACGGTCAACACACCGCCAACAAGTCTTACGACGTGCAGCTGGAGATGAACCAGCAACAATACATGGAGCTGCGCAACCGCGCGCTTGACGACCTCGCCGTCTACGGGATCTATACGCCCGAGCAGATCGCAGAGCTGCGAGCCGGACCCGATGAGTACGGCGAGTTCAAGAGCCTCGGCTTCACGGCGGGCAACAACGTGCTTGAAGCGCTCGCCTATCATCGCGACGTCGACGGCTTCCTCAGGGACGGTCGCTTGCGGTTCGGAGGCAAAGACACCGTGGCCGGAGATCTGATCAGCCTACGCGGCGGAGTCGACGCGCCGCCACTGCCCGGCACGGTGCACTTCTACGAAAACGCTCGGAAGTGAGCGGCAGACCGCAGCAGCTCAGCTTGGATCGCGCTCACCATCGCCGTGCTGCGCCAGGCTCGAGGCGATGGCGCTGAGCAGCTGCAGCTGTTTCTCGTTGCGGGCACGCCCCTCGCTCACCTGAATCGCGGCCACACCCACCAGCACGCTGGCCGCGTTCTCCACGCTGCTGAGCGGCAAGAGCTCGTAGCGCGTGTCGCGGCTGGTGTGCGACAGGACGAGCGTGCCCTCCTGTTCGTCCAGCACGCCCGTTGCCATATCGTCCAGACCGTCCGCATGCGCTTGCTTGCGCGCGACATACTCGCTCACCTGCGTCAGCAGACTGGCCGACGGTGCGCTCTCTACCAGCGACGCCGCCAGCACCGGGCCTGCGGGGGTGATCAGGAACAGGTGTCCAACGCTCGCCGCATGCGCCGCGCAGATCATCTCGAGGCCTGCGCGCGCGCGCTCGTCGCGGCCCCGATGCGCGGCCAGGTTGCGTGTGACGGCCGTGCTCAGATCGCGGCCCGTGAAGGCGCTCGCGCCCACGCTCGCTAGCGCCTCGAACTCGGCCAGCGAGAGCTTGGCTTGCATGCCGTGACGCGCAGCTTCGTTCATCAGGCGCTCGTAGCGCGCTGCGAGCGAACCGCGCGCGCCGTGGCGGTACTCGCGCGCCGTGAGCTCGGCGAAGCGCTCGAAGCCCTGCGCGTCGTTTGCCCAGATGGCGATGCGCGCGCGCGCCTCGTAGCTGAGCCCCATACGCAGTCCCGTGCAGCCAGAGGCGTTCTGAAGCGCGATCAGCGTGTCCAGACGCTCGGCGGCGCCGGGCCGCCCGAGCCGCGCCTCAGCCAGCGCCAACCGCCGCACGAGCTCGAACGAGCCCGAGATGATCTCCATGTCCTCGCAGGTGCGTAGCGCGCGCTCGGCCAGCTCGAAGGCTTGCGCGTCCTGCCCGAGCGCCTGGAGGCACTCGCACAGACCCGCTTGCGCGGTCAGCCACATGGGCAGGTTCTGGGAGTCACCATCTGCGCTCGGCTGGGTGAGCTCGCTGCAGCGCTCGAAGTGCTGCTTGGCTCTCTCCCAGTCGCCACGCACCACGTGAAAGCCACCGTACGCTGCCTCCAGGTTGCAGCGCCAGACGGGACGACGCTCGGCCATTGGCCGCAGTTGCTCGATGACCATCGCGACGCCGGCCATGTCGCGGCTGTTGACATAGGCCTGGATCTCGACGAACAGCATGTGCTTGAACATCTGCGGCTCGCGCAGCTGCAGCGCGAGGACCTCGGCTTGGCGGCGCAGGCGATCGGCACCCAGCGTGTCACCCTGTTCCAGGCGCACCACCTTGCGCAAGCTCAGCGCGCTGATGCGCTGGAGCGCATCGCGCTCCAGACGCTCGGCCCAGTCCGCAGCCGATGCCAGGCCGAGATGCGCTTCCATCAGGCCGATGCCGAACGCGATCGCGTTGCGCATGCCATCCACGAAAGTCTCGTTCGATGGTGGCAGGTTGTCGAGCTTCTCCAAGGTTTGACGCCAGCGATCGCGGGCCTGATCGAAGCGACAGTGACTGTCGCGCGTAGCGAGCGCGTTGTGCCAGATGGCGTCGAGCAGCGGTGACAGCGGAACGAAGGGCTCGACGATCTCGGGCAGGCTACGAAGTAGCTTGTGGTCCATCGCGCGCGCGCCGAGCGCGATGGAGATGACCACGTACTCTCCCAGCTTGCGCAGCGCCTCGTCGACCGGGTAGACGCGCTCGTGCTCGGGCGTGGCTTGATAGCGGAAGTACGCTGCCTGCAGTGCTTTGGTCAGCCGCTCGCCGCGATCTAGCGTGGTCGTGTCCTCGCGGTATAGCTGCAGGCCCGAGTCGTGGGCGATCTGCTCGAACCAAAGCCGCGCGGATTCGCGGTCGGGCTCCTCGTCGGTCATCAGGCAACACATGTATTGCCAGCGGCGTAGATCCAGGATCTGACGTGCCGTGTCTCCGCGCGCCTGCGCCGCGCGAATTGCGCGCGGATAACACCAGAGCAGCTTGCCGACGTTCAGGTTCGATAGCGTGCGGTAATCCGCCTCGGAACGATACAGCGTGTTGCGCAGGTCCAGCGCTTGCAGGGCTTCCTGATCCATGTTCGCGGCGAAAGCGTGGTGAATGAACCCGATGAACTGCGCCTTCTGATACATGGCCGCGAGCGCGCGATGGGCTCGTAAGGTCCGCTGTGGATCCAGCGCGTCCCGCAGCGCCTGTGTCCAGACCCGGTTCGCGATCAAATACGCGCTGCCGTCGCGGATGATCACCTGTGCCTCGAGAAGCTCTGCGATCGCGCCCTCTGTTTGCATGGCGCTCAGGTCTGGTGCGAGCTGGCGATAATCCGCGTCAGAGAACGTGCCGCTGAAGGCCAGCACTTGCGCCTCCGCCAGGCGCCGTGCTTCGTCCGTGAGGCGCTCGAGCCGCGCGCGCAGCGCGGCCGCAGCGCTCGGCGGCAGGTCCTCACTGCTCAGCGCGCTCGGGACGATCCAGCTGCCTGCCGCATAGCGGATCGTGCCGCGCTGCACCAGGTGCTCGGCGAGCTCCAGCGTGTGGCGCGGGTTGCCGAGCGCAATGCGCTGGATCTCCTCTGCCAGCATCTCCAAGTTCGGCGTGTCTCCGAACAACGAGTCGAGCAGTCGCCGGGTGTGCTCGCGGCTCAGCGGCGCAAGCGTCAGGAGCTTGCAGCGCCGCGCAAGCACCTGCAGGGCCACATCCTCGCGCTCCGCCTCGTCGGCCGCCAGGACCACGAGGATGCCGCCCTCCTTGTGCGCATCGATCAGCTCGGCCAGCAGCGCCGCCGACGGCTGATCGATCCTGTGAACGTCGTCGACCACGAGCAGCAGCGGACGGCTGCGGCTCGCCTCCACGAACCACTTGCGCAGCGCCGCTTGCACTGCCCCGGGGTCGCGGTCCGGACCCGACCAAGCGCCCAGCACGATGCGTGAGCGCGCGTCGGCCTGCTGATTGGCCGGCTGCGCCGTGTCCGCACACAGCTCGGGCGGACACGTGCCGCCGCTGCTCAGCGGTTGGGCATCGAGCAGGTGCGTGGCAAGCCCGCGTGCGACCGCGAACGGCTCGCGCGTCCCCGATGCACTCGCGCGCAGCACCGTGTAGCGTTGAGACTGAGCCTCGAGCGCGAAGGCGTCGAGCAGGCGCGAGCGCCCGAGTCCTGGCGCGGTCTGGATCATGATCCCGCCGCCCGGCCGCTTCCGCGCCTCCTGCAAGCGCGTCTTGAACGCCGCCAGCTCGGCATCGCGCCCCACGAGTGTGGGCGTGGACAGGTAAGCGCGCGTGACAGCGTCGGACTCCTCGATACGCAGCCCCGCGCATGCAGCCAGCTGCTGCATGACGTGGTTGGCGGTGCTCGGACGCAGCGCCGGCTCCACGCTGATCAGCGCCATCAGCAGGTCGTCGAGCGCGGGTGGGATGTCCGCGACGAGCGCCGAGGGGGTGAGCGGCTTGACGCGCCAAGCCTCGAGCAGCTCTCCAAACGTGCGGGCCGGGTACGGCAGTCGCCCGGTGAGCGCGTAGTAGAACGTCACGCCGAGCGAGAAGAGATCGGTCCGTGCGTCGACCGCGAGCCGCTGCAGCGTCTCGGGCGCGATGAACGCGGGCGTACCGACGACCTCGCCGGCGCGTGCGTTCATGGGCACCATCGCGCCGAAATCGATGAGCTTGGCCTGCCCCGCGCTCGTGCAGCGCACGTTGCGCGGGCTGACGTCGCGGTGCAGCAAATGACGCGAATGCAGCAGCGCGAGCGCAGAGCAGACATCGAATGCCAGCCGGCACGCCTCCGCCCACGGGACGGGCGACCGATCGCGCAGGTCACCGCCGTCCAGCAGCTCCATGGTGTAGAACGGACTGGCATCCGGGAGCACGCCGAAGTCATAGGCTTCGATCACGTGCGGGTGACTGAGCTGAATGAGGACCTGGTATTCGCGCTCGAACAACGCCGTCACACTCTCGGCATGTGGCGCATCTTTCTCGAGCGTCAGTTGCTTGAGCGCGACCTGCCGTGACAGCGTGTGGTCGGTCGCGCGATACACGCACGCCATGCCGCCGCGCCCGATCAGCTCGTGGAGCTCGTAGCGTGAGCCGATCCAGCTCACGTCTGCAGAAACGAGCTCCGCGGCATCGGAAGGGCGCGTCATCGACCTCGAGTGGCTGGTGGAGCGCGAGCGCGCTCTCACGCAGGATAAACGCCCGGCGCGCACAATCGAAGCCCCCGCCCGTTTCAATACCTGAACACACGCGCGCCGCCATCAGCAGCGAGGAGGCTCGCGAGAGTCGCGGCCCGCGACGGCCAGGTGTGTACCAAGGTGGCATGCCATCCGCGACGACATGCGCCTCGATCACTCATGTGGCTGCCGCTCCACGGGCTCACCCGGGGTCACGATGCCGGCTGCGGTCTTCTCCTGCTCCGCGCGGGCTTGCGTCTCGCCACGGTGCTTGTACAGCGTGTAGCCGCGGTACAGCAGCGAGAGCGAGATCCAGAAAAGGACCGCCGCGAGCGGGTAGGCGAGCACGCGTGGAAACGCGGCGAACAGCGCGCCGAGCGCGAGCAGCAGCACGCCTGCGGTCACTGTGAGGCGCGCCTCCACTGGTTCGAGCACGCGATGGCTGGTGAACGCGGCGCCGACTGTGTTGCCGAAGCGGAGCGCGCCCGCCGCCGCACGCGTCACGCTGCCGCGTCTGCGCTCGCGCCGCACGCCGCGATCGACGCGTCCGACCCGACGGCGCTCCGGCTGGTTCGGTGCGCGCATCTTCTTGCGTGCGTCGAGCACCAGCTCGGTCGAGGTGTCGAGGTCACGCAGGTAACGCTCCTCCATCGCGCGCGCGAATTCCTCGTGCTCGACCACCACGTCCATCTCGCAGTTGCCGAGCCAGCTCGCGATGTTCAGGTTCGTCGAGCCGACGCGCGCCCAGCGGCCGTCCGCGACCGCGGTCTTGGCGTGCATCATCGAGCCGTTCCACTCGAACACGCGTACGCCGGCCTCGAGCAGCGGCCGAAAGCCAGTGCGCGACAGGGGCTTCAGCGCCGGGATGTCGGTGGCGTTCGGCACCAGCAGCCGCACGTCGACACCGTCGCGCGCTGCAGCGCACAGCGCCTGGGCGTAGCCGCTGGTCCCGGCGTAATACGCGTCCGCCAGCCACAGCCGCGACGTGGCGAGCGCCGCCACCAGCTGATCGAGACGCAGCATTCCGGCCGTGGCCGGCACGCTCGCGACCACCCGCAGCGGGACGTCGCCCTGTTCCGGCAGATCCACGCGCCGAGTCAGCTCGTGCGAAGCGATGGGCGAGCCCAGCGTCGCCCACAGCTGCGCGAACGCGAGCTCGATCTCCGCGACGGCAGGGCCTCGCACCGACACGCCGGTGTCGCGCCAGGGCTCGATGTCCTTGTCCGGGTCGCCCTGCCACGGCATGCCGATGCACAGCCCGGTCACGAACCCTACCTCGCTGTCGACCGTGAGCGTCTTGCGGTGGTCGCGCCCGAGCCACCCGAATGGCGACTCGAGCCGCGGCGGGTTGTAGCCGCGTACCTCGATCCCCGCCGCTCGCAGCCGCGCCCAATAGTGGTTCGACGCCTTGCCCAGGCAACCGAGCACGTCGTAGATCACGCGCACTCGCACGCCCTGCTCTGACCGTTCGATCAGTGCGTCGGCGAAGCGCTGGCCGACCGCGTCATCGTAGAAGATGTAGTTCTCGAGCAGGATGTGCCGCTTGGCCGCGGCGATCGCGCCGAGCCACGCGGGATAGTTCTCGCGTGCGTCGATCAGCAGCTGGACGGCGTTGCCCTCGATGAGCGGCGCGCCAGCCGCACGCGAGAAAGCCTGATTGGCAAGTGCGCGCACGGGCGACATCGTTCAGCGCTCAGTGGGGTCCGTGATGCATCAGTACGAGATTCCTGACGACTGTCAAGCGGGCGGCCTTCCCCGGGCGCAGCTCAGGAGGTCTTTGGGCGTCGTTGCCGACAGGAATCATCTGCCCGGAGATCGACTTGGGGCCAGGTCGCCCCCTACAACGCTCAGTGTACGACGCGCCGATAGATCTTGGGCAGCTCGCGCGGTAGCTGTTCGACGTGGTCGATGACCATGTATTGCTCGGGATCGCACATCCAAACGCGCAGCGCCGCCCCCGTGCTCATCCGACGACGCGCTGGCGAGGCTCGCTTCGAGCTCATCCAGCCCTGAGGCGCTCAGCTACGAAGTATCCGCGTCGAACAGCAGCGCCAGCCGATCGGCGACCGCGAGCGCGAGGTCGACGCTGGCATGCCTTCCGTGCAACAGCGACAGCAGTGGGCGCACCACCGCAGCCACGCGCTGCGGCAAGCAAAGCGGCAGGCTGTCGTGCAGCGGCGCGGCGCCGCCCGCTCGCGCGATGTCTGCGATGGTGATCCGGCAGCGGGTGGATCAGCACGATGGTGTCTTTGCGCGCCTCCACCACCTCGTCCAGATAACAGATGGCCCCTTGCTTGACCGCCTGCGTGAGCGGCCCGTCTACCCAAACGGTCTCGTCGCCGCGCAGCAAGAAGCGCCCCACCAGATCGCTGCCAGTCAGGTCTTCATGGCAGGCCACGGTGATCAGCGCCGGAGCCGCTGCGGCGCGTGCCGCCGCCGGTAGACTCTGCGCCATGTACTCCACGAAGCGCGTCTTGCCGCAGCCGGTGGGTCCGCGCAGCAGCACCGGCAACCGGCACTCCCAGGCTGCAGTGAACAGTGCGACTTCGTCCGCGATGGGTAGATAGTAGACAGGGCGACTCACAGCCTGCTGACTATCCGATTGAAGCACCGCGCGCGCAACCAGCCGCGAATCGCCGGATCACGCCGTCGCGAGATCGAGCGCGACGATGCCCTCTCGTCCGCCGCGCTGTTTCGGATCCCAGGGGCGCTCCGCCGGCTGGTCCGCCGCGTCGATGGGGACGATGGCGCCGGAAACGCGTCGGCTGCGATCATGCGCGTGTCCGATCTGAGCTCCATCAGGACGAGCGCGGTTGCGCACAGACATGAATCGTAAGCGGCATCACTTCGGACCGCATACCCTTTACGGGGATCGCAGCGCGCCCGACTCGACGCGAACGTAGCTACGCGCTCGGTGAAACACCGCTCAGCTGGGACACAAAATCTCCGTGGTGAGCTTACGCGCGCGTTCTCCGGAGTTGCAGGATCGGCGAGTCTCAGCGACGGTACTCGACGCGGGTGCGACGACCGAAGCGACTCGAAGCTCACTGCAGCAAAGTCGAAGCGACAAGCCGCATCCCATGTTGACAGTAACCAGTACACACTTTAGTTACTCAACGGTCGAGATTCGAATCGCGGGCGTCCAGCCTGCGCCATCTGCAAACTAAGGGGCAAAACGCGTGAAGCTACTGCTCGCTTGCGGGATGTTGTGCTTCGCGTTGAGTTCGACCGTGGTTCGCGCGCAGGCGCCGCTCCCGAGTGCGCCGAACGATGCTGGCGCTGACTCTGGTGAGCCGCGCGGCACTGCGGAAGGCAGCGTGGACGGTGGTGTGACAGCACCCACTGAGGGTGCAGCGCCGGATGTGCCTCCGGAGACCGCAGAGCCAAACGGGTCCGCCGCCGGGGAAGAGTCACTTTCGAGTGCGGTTGTGGTTGAACCAGCAGCGAGCTCTGCGTCCGAGATCATCGTCACCGGGTCCCGCATTCGAAGCACGAAGTTCGCAGCGTCCGCGCCTGTGGATATCGTCGACCGGGCACAGATCGCGCGCTCGGGGGCGTCCAACCTCGCGGACATCGTGCAACACCTGACGACATCGCAGGGCGCCGGCTCGCAAGGCGGCATGACGCAAGGTGTCATCCCGGCCCAAGGCACCGTCACCGTCAATCTTCGAGGATTGGGCGAAGGCGCGACCCTCGTGCTCATCAATGGGCGCAGAATGAATCCGAGCGGCGCCAGCGTCGACACGAACATCACGGACCTGTCGACGATTCCACTCGCGGCAGTCGAGCGCATCGAGGTGCTGAAAGCAGGCGCGTCTGCGATCTACGGCGCTGATGCCGTCGGCGGCGTGGTCAACATCATCACGCGCAAGAAATTCAGTGGCCTTCGCGTCGAGGCCGACGGTCAGGCGACCTCGAAGTTCGACCACAACGATGTCACGGCCAGCGCGGCATTCGGCGCCGCGGACGAGCGCGGCCGCGTGATGATCGCGGGTAGCTACCTGCGCCGGGGCGAGCTCGTCGCGAGTGAGCGCGACTGGACGAAGGATTCGTATGTCAGCACGCAAGGCCAACCGGGTGCCTATATCCCGGTTAGCGCTGCAGGTATGCCGCTCGGCGGTGCGAGGCCGGACCCCGCCTGTGCAAACGTGATGGGCTCGATGCTGGCGCCGTCGGGAACCAACACGCTTTGCTCTTTCCAGTATCGCGAGTTCGCGGCTCTGATCGGCAAGGTGGAGCGCGCGAACGTCTTTGGCAGCGCCGAATATGATCTGACCAAACACACGACCGTGTTCGGCGAGGTGTCAGCCTCACGGATGCGCGGTGACGCCATCAACTCACCGTCGCTACCGCTGCTTCCCTATCCGCTCGTCCCCGCCAACCACGTGGACAACCCTTTCGTCGTGCCGGAAGGACTACCGAACGCCGGCCAGCGCACCGCAGTGTTGTGGATCGGGCGGCCGCTCGGCGCTGCAGCAGGCCCAGTTCGCAATCCGTTTGCGGACGATACGTTCCGAGCGGTGCTCGGGCTTCGAGGCGACTTCGAGGACGTGGCGCGAGGCACGCTGTTCGAGTCGTGGCAATGGGAGCTGTACTCGATGATGGGGATCAGCCGTTACCGCTACACGTTCAAGGACAACTTGGCGGACCCGCTGCGGCGCGCGTTGAACAGTTGCTCGGATCCCACCAACCTGATCGGCTGCTTCAATCCGTTCTACTCTGCGGTCGACGGCACCGGCACGCCCAACAGCGCACGGGTGATCCGCAGCTTCGCGGGTGAGATGACGATCATGAACGACCATGCGTTGCAGACGTACAACGCCGGCATGTCAGGACCGTTGTTCGCGCTGCCGGGCGGCGACGTAGGGCTCGCGTTCGGTGGCGAGCTTCGGCACGAGTGGCGCACCGGCGAATACGATCACAACGCCAACGAAGATCGCTACGTCTTCTACGTCGGTAGCCCGGACAGCAGTGTCGAGCGGGACGTGTACAGCGGCTATCTCGAGCTGCGCTGGCCATTCCTCGATGGACTCGAGCTGCAAACCGCGGCCCGCCTCGAGCACTACACGGACATCAAGACCGGCGCGGTCAGCCCGTTCGCGGGCGTCACTCTCACACCAGCGCGGATCTTCGGTCCGGACAATACGCCGGCGCTGTTTCGCAGCCTACAGCTGCGGGGCAACATCTCCACGGCTTTTCGCGCGCCGACGATCGTCCAGAGCAGCTCCGGCTATCAAACTGTCCCGACCTCGCTGCGCCTTAACCCGTCCAGTCCGCTGTCGACCTATCTACCGGTCCGTCGCTTCGGCAACTCCGACCTGAAGCCGGAGACGGCGCTGACGATCAGCGGTGGTTTCAGTTGGCGTCCAATCGAACAGCTCTCGCTGCTCGTGGACCTGTGGCGCTATGACTACGTCAATCGGATCGGCGTCGAAGACTCGCAGCAGATCATCAATGAAGACATGCTGGCGATGGACCCGCGTGTCGTCCGCGACGCCAATGGCAGCACCGTGGGCGTCAACGTGAGCCAAATCAACGTGAGCGGACACACGGTCACCAGCGGGATCGACTTCGGAGCGATCTTCGACCTACCCGGAGTCCGCCGCGGACCTGACAGTTGGAACCTCAGCGTGGGCGTCACCGGTACGTACACATTCGTCTATGACATTCCGCGGGGCCAATCCAGCACGCGCGCGATCCCAGCCAATCCGGCGACCGGCGATCCAGCGAAGGTGCTGCCGCCGGCCGACTGCGACGGCAGCTCTGCAGTCGATTTCGACATGGACCCGAACAACGACAAAGCCAACGACAAGGACGCGTGCCACGTCGCGGGCAAGCGCAACGCCACCAACTTCGCGCCTGCGATTCCGCGCTGGCGTCTCAACCTGCCCGTGACATTCACCCTCGCAGGTCACAGCTTGAGCGCGATTCCTCGCTACATCAGCGGCTTCGATGACGATCTGCAACCGAATGTGGATGGATCGTTCGACCGCATTGGCGCCTGGTTGTCGCTCGATCTGCAGTACGGCTATGTGTTGAAGAACGTCATCGGCAAGGAGCTCGCGCTGCGGGTCGGCGTCTACAACCTGTTCGACGCCGATCCACCTCGTGTGAACGGTTCGGCAGCTGCGTATGAGCTCGGCACACACGATCCGCGCGGCCGCATGATCTACGCCAAGCTGAGCGGGGAGTTTTGAGGCGCGTCATGAACATGAGCATGCGGCCAAGCCGTTGCAATGCGTTGCTGAACGCTACGCTCTGGGCGCTGCTCTCGGCGTGTAGCCAAAATTACGTAGACGCAGGTGACAATCGGATACCGGTCGCAGTCGCGCGCGCGTTCGATGTGACTGGCGTGCCTGTCGACTCGAGTGCCAAGGGTGATGTCGGGCCGATCTATCCGCTCGACGGCGCGGCGGTCGAAGTGAAGCTCGACGGCACAGCTTCGACCGACAGCGACGGCAAGATCGTTGCGCACCGCTGGCTCGGCACGAGCGTTCTCGATGGCGGCGTGGGTCGCGTCCCGTTCCAGGGCGAGGCATCGGATTGGCCCGAGGACGTGGCGCAGCCGCGCGTCATGCTCGGCGAGGGCCGCTGGTCGTTTTCGCTGTGGGTCACGGACGACCGAGGTGCGATCAGCAGTCCGAGTGAGATCCATCTGATCGTCGGCGACGCCCCTTGATCGTGGATCGATCGCCGACCTGACGCGCGCCGCGTGCTCGAACCGACGCCGACACGCGACGCGCGCTGCGTTTACTTCTTGTCCTTGACTGGACCCTGCGCGACCTGTTTGGCCTTGGCCGCAGCGGTGTGCTGCTCCTTGGAGACAGCCTTCTGCTTTTGCTGGCGCTCCTTCGACTTCGGGGACTTGTCACCCACAGTGACCTCCATCGTTCGTTGTCTCGTGCCAGTCGAGTGAGCATCGCAGTTGCGTTGTGACGCAGCAAGCTGCGCTCGGAGCAATCAGCTGCACGCGCCACAACAGCCCGTCGCGTGCCGGCTGAGCGCTCATGGCACGCGGTCGCGGACGAGGAACGGTTCTCGATCTACGTCGCGTTATCCCGACCGGTCCTTTGTCGGTAGGCACGTGTGCTGGAGCTGCGCGAGATCCTCGATGAGCCGCAGCATGGCGGCAGCGTGTCGCCTGCTGCTCACGCCGCGCTCGAACACCATCGACGTGGGCGCCCACCTCGGCTCGCAGCTCGCGCAGTTCGTGGAGCTCGCGCACGAGGGTTCTCACGTCGCGTTCGAACCGGTTCCCCACAAGGCGCGCTGGTTGCGGCGCAAGTTTCCGAACGTCGACATCCGGCAGACTGGCCTGCTGCATGCGCCGTCCCAGAGCGCGTTCTTCGTGAACGAATCGCGGCCTGGCTACAGCGGCTTGCGCGCCCCGTCGAACGTGCGAGACGTCGTCGTGCCGATCACGGTCGAGCTGACCAGGCTGGACGTCTCGCCTTGCGTGAGCGTGCGCAGCGCGCATTGTTGCGAACCATGCACGAGGCTACAGTCAGCCCGTGCCAGT
>Ga0190269_10000084_pt1 | contig 42802 bp, 57 predicted proteins | sample Popmic249IS_FD_133749 | JGI IMG/M metagenome (GOLD analysis project Ga0190269, IMG submission 133749) | Populus adjacent soil microbial communities from riparian zone of Blue River, Arizona, USA - 249 IS | ecosystem: Environmental > Terrestrial > Soil > Riparian zone | place: USA: Arizona... | reverse complement strand
GACGCGGGCAGCGACCGAGCTCGTCGAGGACTGGAGCCGCGACGGCGTGGTCTACGGGGAAGTGCGGTTCGCACCGCAGCTGCACACCCGAGCCGGGCTGACCCTCGACGAGGTCGTCGACGCGGTCGCTGCCGGACTCGCCGCCGGGAGCGCCGCGAACGGCGTCCGGAGCGGTCTGTTGCTGTGTTGCCTGCGGCACGAGTCGCCCGCGGTCAGCCTGGAGGTCGCGGACACCGCCGTCCGGCGCCGCGACGTCGTCGCCGGCCTCGACCTGGCCGGGGACGAGCGCCAGGCAGGCGCGCCGCACCGGGAGGCGTTCGAGCTCGCGCACGCCGGTGGGGTGCCGGTCACGGTGCACGCCGGTGAGGCTGCCGGGCCGGACAGTGTCTGGGAGGCGCTCGACGTGCTCGGTGCGCGCCGGATCGGCCACGGCGTGCGGTGCGTTGGGGATGCGGCGCTGGTCGAGCGTCTGCGACGGGACCGCATCACGCTGGAGACGTGTCCGCGGTGCAACGTCCTCACCCGGGCGGTGCCCGGGATGGCGCAGCACCCGGTGGATCGGCTGCTGCGCGCCGGGCTGCGGGTGACGGTGAGTACGGACACGCGTACGACCGCGGACACGACGCTGGACGAGGAGTTCGCGGCCTTGCGGACGACGTTCGGGTGGACCGAGGTCGAGGAGCGGCGCTCGCAGCAGCACGCTGCGGAGGCGGCGTTCGGCTAGCGCCGGTTCCGGCTCCCTCCGCCGGGATTCGGTAGGGACGAATGTGGGGAACCGGCGCACCGTCCGCAGTCGGCGCGGTACAACCGGCGATGTGAGTCTCGTTCTTCGACGCGCGTCCGAGCGCGACGCCCGGTCAATCGCCGAGATCCACGTGGCCGGGTCGCGGGCGGGTTACCAGGGTCTGATCGACGACGCACACCTCGATGGCCTCTCGGTCGACGCGCGTCAGGACGTGTGGGTGCGCATCCTGGCCGACGGTGACTACGTGCTGCTGGCGCAGGACGACGCTCAGATGCTCGGTTTCGTGGCGTTCGGCCCCGCGCGCGACGCCGACCTGCCCGGGCGGACCGGCGAGGTCTACGCGCTCTACGTCGATCCGGCGGTGTGGGGGCGGGGCACCGGTCGGCGGCTGCTCGAGGCGGCGGTCCGGGAGCTGGCCGCGGCCGGGCGGGACGACTCCGTGCTGTGGGTGTTCGAGGACAACGTGCGGGCGCGCACGTTCTACGAGCGCTGCGGGTGGATCGTGGACGGTGCGCGCAAGGTCGAGGAGCACGGCGGTGCGGCGCTGGCCGAGGTGCGCTACCGGAAGGCTTGACCTCAAGTCGGGTTCAATTCCTACGGTTCGGCGCATGGACACAGAGATTGACGCGATTCGACAGGTCGTCGCCACCGTCGAGCACTCGCAGAACAACGAGCTCCCGGACGAGTTCCTCGCGCTGTTCCGGCCGGACGCGATCTGGACGACGGGCGGTGGAAAGCGCCTGTTCGGCCTGGAGGAGATCGCGGCGTTCACCCGCCAGGTGCTCCCCGGTGGCATGCGGGGGATGTCGGTGACGTTCGAGCTGGAGCACGTGCTGTTCGTCCGCCCCGACGTCGCCGCCGTGAAGGTGCGGCAGGTCTACCGGACGCCGGACGGAACGGACGTCGGCACGCCGCTGTGGGTGATGTCGAAGGAGGACGGGCAGTGGCGGCTGGCCGCCTGCCAGAACACCGCGGCGGAGTCCGAGGCCGAGAACAGGCCGGTGTTCGCACCCGCGGGCGCTACCCCGGCGTCGGGGGGTGAGCGCGAGGACCCCGCTGCCGGCAGCGGGGCGTAGCTCACGCCGGGTTCCCGCGCAGGCGGATCTGCGCGGGAACGCTCTCCGCGGGGGAGCGCTCCGGGCGGGTGGCTCGGTGGTAGCCGATCGCCGTGAGCCCCAGCGCGGCCCCCCAGCCGACGAAGACCAGGAGCGTGGCGGCGACCGCCCACCCCTGAGCCACCTCCGACCAGGATTGCTCCCCGGCGGCCAGCGAGTGGACGAACACCCCGGTGCTGAGCCCGCCGTACGCGATCAGCCCGACCGCGACGGTGCCCGCGGGCAGGAGAGCGAGCAGGCGCGGCACGGCGCGGCCTCCGAGCACCGGCACCCACCGGGGGAACTGCTGCCCCCAGCGCTGCACCAGCCCGAGAGTGAGCAGTCCGGCGAGCGGCGGAACCGCGGTGAGCGCCACGGCGCTGCCGAGGGACAGGTCGCGGCGGATGTCGTCGAGCTGAGCTGCGGGAATACCGAACTGCACGTCGAGCGCCCAGAGCGCGTGCGGCACCGCCCAGCCGACCAACGGGAGCGCCACCGCCACGTACGCGGATCGGCGCGCCCACGCGGCGGGGGGCCGGTAGCCGGTGGCGCGCGTCCGCCGTGGCGGGCCGAGCGACGTCGCGAGGCCGGCGAAGAGCGCCGCGCCGACGACCAGCACCAGCCGAGCGATCAGATCCCGCCAGTCGGCGGGCCGCCCGGCCGCGGCGGCGGGGAGTTCGAAGAGCAGGTGCAGCGGGAAGGCGACGGTGGCCAGCGCGGCCGCCGCCGCCCAGACGCTGCCCGCAGCCACCGGTGAGCCGGGCCGCCGCACGGCCCATCCGATCAGGCCGGCCAGCGCCACGCACAGGCCGAGCGACCCCCAGCCGGACCAGAACGGGAGCCCGGTGACGTGCGCGGCTCCGCAGCCGTCGGACGGGTGCACCAGATCTCTCCGGTCGCAGGCGGTGTACCCCCACCGCCCGCCGGCGATCCAGTACAGGCGGATCAGTGTCTGGCCTGCGAGGAACCCGAGTGCCGCTGTCGCCCAGCGCTGCCGTGTCATACCGTCCAGGCTCGCGAAGCCGGTGGTGACCGACCTCCCCTAGCGGAGGGGGGTGTCTCCCTCGTTCGAGGGAGGGTCCGGCCGGACCAGACCGGCGTCGTACGCGGCGATCGCCGCTTGCGTGCGGTCCCGGACGCCGAGCTTGGCCAGCAGGTTCCCGACGTGGGTCTTCACGGTCTCGACGCCGATGTGGAGCTCGACGCCGATCTCCGCGTTGGACCGGCCCGCGGCCAGCAGGCGCAGCACGTCGAGTTCCCGGTCGGTGAGGGCCGTGCCGGACAGGCTGCGGGGCGAGCCGTGGGTCCGGGCCAGCCGGCGGATCGTGGCGGGGAAGAGCAGCGAGTCGCCGCGGGCGACCACCCGCACCGCGTCGACGATCTGTTCCGGCCTGGCCCGCTTCAACAGGAAGCCGTCGGCGCCGATGCGTAGCGCGTCGTAGACGTAGTCGTCGTTCTCGAACGTCGTGATCACCAGGATGCGCGGCGGCTGTGCCGATCGGGAGAGCAGTAGACGGGTGGCTTGCAACCCGTCGATGGCCGGCATCCGGACGTCCATCAGGACCACGTCGGGACGGGTCCGGGACACGGTGGTCAGGGCCTCCGCGGCGTCGGACGCCTCGCCGACGACCCGGAGATCCGGCTCGGCGTCGAGAATGGTGCGCAGGCCGATCCGCACCAGGTCGTCGTCGTCGACGATCACCACCGTGGTCATCGGGGCACGCTCCTCGGTAACCGGACGGCCAGTTGCCAGAGCCCGCCGGTGATCCGGTGCTCCACGTCGCCGCCGAGCAGCGCCGCCCGTTCGCGGATGCCGGAGAGGCCCCGCCCGCCGCCGCGCTCCCCGGTCGGGGCCACCGGGTTGCTCAGCTCGATCCCGACCGCGTCGTCGGTGACGGCCACCGTGACCGTGACCGTGCCCGGCCCCGCGTGCCGGACCGCGTTCGTCAGGCCCTCCTGCACGATCCGGTAGGCCTCCCGGGAGACGGCCGACGGGAGGTCGGCCACCGGCCCGGTCTCCGTGAACTCCAGGTCGACGCCGCCGGCGCGGACACCGGCGCAGAGCCGATCGAGCTCGTCGAGGCCCGGTGCCGCCGGCCGCTCGATCGCGTCGTCGCCGCGCAGGACGCCGATCGCGTGGTCGAGGTCGGTCGCGGCTGCCCGGCCGACCTCCTCGATGCTCTCCAGCGTCCGCCGGGCGAACTCGGGGTCGGTGTCGAACACCCGTCGAGCCGCCGCGGCCTGGAGGGTGGTGGCGGTCAGCGCGTGCCCGATCGAGTCGTGCAGCTCGCGCGCGACGCGGTTGCGCTCGGCCAGCGCCCTGGCCCTGGTCTCGGCGGCGGTGACCTGCTCTGCCGCGGACGGCCCGAGCAGCACCGGTGCCATCGCGGTGGCCAGTGCGCCGAGCCCGGCCACGGCGTAGACGAGCACGACGGCGTAGACCGGGACGGCCCACACCGAGACCCGGTGGACCAGCGGGAAGCCGGCGAACGCGAGCGCACCGACGAGGCCGCCGCTCGCCAGGTGGAGTGCGAACCACAGCGCGGACCGCAGCCTGGTCTCCGTAGGCAGTCGCCCGGGAGCCGATTCGGCGGGCAGCTCCGCGTCGAGCAGCAGCCGGACGGCGGCGATCTCCAGCGAGCGGACGGCGCTGAGTAGGGCGGCGGATCCGCCGCAGACCAGCAGCGTCAGTGGGAGGAGCCCGGCTCGCCAGCCGTCGGTCTGCAGTGTGAGCACGGTAGCGACCGCCCACACCAGGTACGGCAGCAGTAAGACGGAGCCGAGCAGGAGGTAGACACCGCGCCGGTAGGTCGCCGGGCTCAGCAGCGGGCGCGCGTACCGAGCCGCCCCGGGGAGCAGCGTCCGCCCCGTCCTGTGACCGCGCCCGCCGCTCACCGGTCTCACTCTAGCGACGTGGGCGGCCGCTGATCAGCACGACGACGGTCGGCTACCGGGCGGATTCGCCGCGCAGCTCGTCGGCGGACGTCGACAGCAGGTGCAGCGCGCGGTGTCCGGCGGGGGTGCGCGGATCGCCGACGTCGAGCCAGGTCGTCCGCTCCCCGACGCGCGAACCGACCCGCCGGGCGGCGTACTCCACACCCGCGAACGCGAGCATCGCCACCACGACCGCAACGGCGACCGTGGACGACGTCGTGCCGAACCTGTTCATCAGCACGACGAACACCGCGCCCACCAGACCGAACCCGCTGCCGAGGAGCGCGCCGACGTACACGTTGGGTAACTCGTTCAGCGGTACGGACGCCTGCCCGAACGTCGAGTACCAGCGCCGGTGCCGCAGCAGACCCGCCCGGGTCAGCGCCCGCCAAGCCGGCTCGGTCCCGGCGATCCGCCCGGGCCCGCGGGCCAGCAGGGCGACCTGCTGCGGATCAGGTCCGGTGCTCAGCCAGGCCTGCGCGAGCCGGTCCGCACGGTCCAGGTCCGTCAGGCGGCGGTCGAAGAGCAGCGGTGCGGCCAGTGGGATCGCGAACAGGGCGACTCCGCAGCACAGCGCCGCGAGTTCGGACCATCCCAGCAGCAGGAACGGCCAGATCGCACTGAGAAGACATACCGCGATCGCCATGGTCAGGCCCCGGAGGCGGCGGCGGTCGCGCGTGGCAGACGCATGAGCGAGGTCCTTCCGATGCGTGCCGGTGCGCCGCAGACGCTAAGCCCGTCGCGTGAGGAAGGAGTGACCAACGCCTGTACGACGTGCGAACGGTGCTACTCCGCGCGCAGGAGTTCCGTCAGCCGGCGGATCACCGTCAGGTAGCGCTCGACGAACTCCGGGTCGTCCGCGTTCTCCCCGGTCAGGCGGCGCACCACCTGCGGCAGCGCGACCGGTGCCAGGCTCGCGCCCATCAACGCCAGCTGCACCAGCCGCGGGTCGAGGTCGCCGGCGATCTCCCCCTCGTCCTGCCTGCGCGACATCTCCGCGGCGTCGTCGGGCCCCGGCAGGGGGTCTTCGCCCGACTCCGTGAGGCCGTCCCAGAGCAGCAGCCGCGGACCCCGCGGATCCTCCAGCGCGACTCGGGCGTACCGGGTGACCAGCTCGGCCAGGTCGGCGGAGTCGGCGGTGAGCGTCTCCTCGAACGCCAGCCAACGCTCCTGGAGCGCCCGGTAGAGCCCGGCCTTGCCGCCGAAGTAGTAGCTGATCAGCTGCGGGTTCAGCCCCGCGCGGGAGGCGATGGCGCTGACCCGTGCACCGGCGTACCCCACGGCGGCGAATTCGTCCGTCGCCGCGGCGAGCAGGCGCTCGCGTGACCGGTCCGCGTCGCGCTGCCGCTTGTCCGGATCGGGGGCCCGGCGGGGGTTCCGACTCTCTGGCGCAGCCACGCCGCCATCGTAGGCGACGACTAATCAATTGAATGATTGACACAGCTTCATAGGCGGATGATAGTAGCGCCATGGCCGACGTGATCGAAGTTCACGAATTACGCAAATCGTTCCCGGGGGTCGAGGCCGTGCGAGGGCTCGACCTACGGGTGGCGGCCGGGGAGCTGTTCGGCCTGCTCGGCCCGAACGGCGCCGGCAAGACCACCACCCTCCGCATGCTCACGACGCTGCTGCCGATCGACGCCGGCCGCGCGGTCGTCGCCGGGGCGGACGTCGCGCGCGACCCGCGCGCGGTCCGTCGCCGGATCGGGTACGTCGGTCAGGTCGGCGGTGCCGACCTGCCGGCCACCGGCCGGGAGAACCTGCTGCTGCAGGCCAGGCTCTACGGCGCTTCGCGGGCCGACGCGGCGCGGCGGGCCGAGGAACTGGTCGAGGCGCTGGCGCTCGGCGCGTTCGCGAACCGGCCCGCGTCGACCTACTCGGGGGGCCAGCGTCGTCGGCTCGAGATCGCGCTGGGGCTCACCCACCGTCCGACCGTGCTCTTCCTCGACGAGCCGACCACCGGCCTGGACCCGCAGAACCGCGCGAACCTCTGGGAGCAGCTGCGGGCCCTGCGCGCCGGGGGCACCACGATCGTGCTCACCACGCACTACCTGGAGGAGGCGGACGCCCTCGCGGACCGCCTGGCGATCGTCGACACCGGGCGGGTGGTCGCCGAGGGGTCGCCGCGGGAGCTGAAGACGCAGATCGCCGGTGACACCGTCACGCTGCGTCCACGGGGCGACGCCGAGCCGGTGCGGGCACTGCTCGCACCACAGCCGTTCGTCCGCGAGGCCCGCCTCCACGGGGACGCCCTGCGGCTCACGGTGCCGGACGGCACCGACGCTCTGCCCCGCCTGCTGGACGTGCTCACCGGCGCAGGGGTCGAGCTGGCTTCGCTGGCGCTGGTGGAGCCCACGCTGGACGACGTGTTCCTGCGGGTCACCGGCCGGGCGCTGCGCGACGCGGAAGCAGCGGGCGCGTCCGCCGACGGTGCGGCCCGGGCGGGGGTGGCGGCGTGAGGGCGCTGACGCAGATCCGCCTGCTCTGGTGGCGCAAGATGCTGGAGACGATCCGCCAGCCGGTCTGGGTGATCGGCGGCCTGACGACGCCGCTGCTCTACCTGCTGTTGTTCGCGCCGCTCCTGGATCGGCTGGCCGGTAGCCCGGCGTTCCCGCGCGGCGAGATCCTCGACGTGTTCCTGCCGGGCCTGCTCGCTCTGTTGGCGTTCAGCTCCGGCATGGGTGCCGGCTGGGGCGTGATCGCCGAGCTGCAGACCGGCGTCGTCGAGCGGCTGCGAGTGACCCCGACGAGCCGGTTCGCGCTGCTGCTCGGCGGCGTGCTGCGGGACGTCGTCGTGTTCCTGCTGCCCGCCGTGGTCGTGGTCGCGGTCGCCGTGCCGTTCGGCTACCACGCGCACGTCGCGGGCCTGGCCGGCTACCTCGCACTGCTCTGCCTGGTCACCGCTGCCACGTCGGCGTGGTCCAGCGCGCTCGGGTTGATCCTCCGCGACATCGGCGGGCTGGCCGCGGTCGTCACCGGGCTGCAGTTGCCGCTGACGCTTCTCTCCGGGGTGCTGCTGCCGCTCTCGCTCGCACCCGGCTGGCTGCGCGTTCTGGCGCACGTCGACCCGCTCTACTACGCAGTCCAGGCATCCCGCGCGCTCTCCGACGGGGTGGTCGACGCCGACCGAGTCGGGCTCGGTGTGCTGGTCACCGTCGTGCTCACGGTGGCGATGCTGGCGTGGGCGACCCGCTGTTACCGCCGTGTGGCCGCGTGATCCCCGCCGGGCTCGGTGGCCGCCCCCGCCGGCCGGCTGGTCCGGGCGGCGGACGCGCGGAGCGCGGCCACGCACGCGGCGATCGCCGGGTGCGTGCCGGAGCCGCGCCGGTGGGCGATGCGCGTCCGGCGCCGGATCGGCAGCGTCCGCAGCTCGGCCCCCGCCGGTAGGTGCTCCACTCCCAGCTCCGGCACGACCGCGACGCCGTGTCCGGCCGAGACGAGCGCGAGCACCGCGGTGAAGTCGTCGGCGTGGTGCCGCACTCGCGGGCTCAGGCCGGCGTCGCGGCACAGCCGCAGGGCCACCGTGTGGCACAGCGTCCCCGGGCTCCCGACGATCCAGTCGGCGGTGAGCGGGTCGGACCCGTCGAAGCCGACCGGCACTGCGAGGAACACCGCCTCGTCGAGCAGCGGGATCCACTCCGCGGCCGGATCCGGTTCGGCAGGCACCAGGTCGTAGTCGTGCACCAGAGCGACGTCCAGGCGCCGGTCGCGCAGCGCCGCCGGGACGTCGACCGGGTCCAGCTCGGTGACGCGCAGGTCGAGCCCGGGGTGGTCACGGCCGAGCGTGGTCAGTGCCTCGGGTAGCAGCGTCCGGACCGCGCTGGGGAACGCGCCGATCCGCAGTGGCCCGGCGAGCCCGCCCCGGGCGGTGGCCAGCGTGGCGTCGGCGGCCTCCAACACACCGAGCAGCGCTTCGGCGTGCTCCACCAGCGCGGCACCGGCTGCGGTGAGCGTCACGCCGCGGCCGGTGCGCTCGAGCAGCCGCACACCGGCCTCTCGTTGCAGCGCGGCCAGCTGCTGCGAGACGGCGGAGGCCGTGTAGGCGTGCGCGTCGGCGACCGCCGCGATCGTGCCGAGGTGCGACAGGTCGCGGAGGAGATGCAGCCGCCGGACGTCGAGCATCAGTTCAGCTTAGGTATCGCGGTAGCAATCGGAACTGGTTCTTCCGAGTCCGGCCGCGAATGCTCGAGCCATGACGCTCACCGGTCTCTTCGCCCCGCTGATCACTCCGTTCGACGGCTCGGGCCGGGTGGCGACCCGCGCGCTGGAGGTCCTTTCCCACGAGTTGGTCGACGCCGGGGCCACGGGCCTGGTCGCACTGGGGACGACGGCCGAGGCGGCCGCCCTCACCGAAGCCGAACGGGCGCAGGTGCTCGAGCTGGTGGGGGCCGTGTGCCGGAGGCGCGGCGTGCCGCTGATGGTGGGGGCCGACACGCCGGCCCGGCTCGGTGCGCTGGCCGACCGGCCCGAGGTGGTCGCGGCCCTCACCGTCGTGCCGCCCTTCGTGCGCCCCGGCGAGGCCGGCGTCATCGCGTACATCCGCGAGCTCGCGGTGCGCAGCCCGGTGCCGCTGGTGATCTACGACGTCCCGGCGCGCACGGGCCAACCGCTGTCGGCCGCCGCGCTCCGGGAGCTCGCCGCGATCCCCGGCGTCGTCGGCACCAAGCACGCGCCGGGTGGTATCACCGCCGACACGGTCGCGCTGCTGGCCGACCGTCCCGCGGAGTTCGCCGTGCTCGGGGGCGACGACGTGTTCGTCGCGCCGGTGCTGGCGATGGGCGCGAACGGTGCGATCCTCGCGTCGGCGCACTGCGCGACCGAGCAGTTCGCGCGGCTGGTCGCCGAGCCGGTGCCGGCCGTCGGAGGGCCGCTGAGCCGGCTGTCGGCCGCCCTCTTCGCCGCACCGAACCCGACCGTCATCAAGGGCGTGCTGCACGCCGAGGGCCGCATCCCGACGCCCGACGTGCGGCTACCGCTGCTACCGGCCGCGCCGGAGCTGGTCGACGCCGCGCGCGAAGCGCTCGCGCACGTCGCCTGACGTCCCGCCCACGATACGGCGAGGGAGCGGCCTGGCACTGCAACGGTGGCTACTGCACCCTCCGCGCCGGCCGCCAAAAAACCTTGTCAATGGGAGTTTTCAAGCGCCCCCACGCACAAAAGCTGACATCGACGCACCGGCGACCGGGCGGGCTGCTGTCCGAGCAGGCGGCCGCGCGGGCGGGGAGGTAGCGCTGTTGCGGCACGGCGGCCGTCCGCCCGGCGGCTTCCTCGTACGCCGCGCGGGCGGCAACTCCGCCTGGTACGTCGGAGCTGCCGACCGCGAGCGGACATGATCAGGGTCTCAGCCGAACATGCCCGGCTGGTAGCCGCCGGCGGGCTGCTGCACGATCACGTTGATCCGATTGAACGCGTTGATGAGCGCGATGGCCGCGACCAGCGCGACGAGCTGGTCCTCGTCGTAGTGCTTGGCCGCGTTCGCCCAGGTGTCGTCGGAGACGCCGCCGGCCGCGTCGGCGATGCGGGTGCCCTCCTCGGCCAGCGCCAACGCTGCCCGCTCGGCCTCGCTGAAGCAGGGGGCTTCCCGCCAGGCCGCGACCAGGTTGAGCCGCTCCGCCGACTCACCGTCCGCGATCGCGTCCTTGAAGTGCATGTCGGTGCAGAAGCCACAGCCGTTGATCTGGCTCGCGCGGAGCTTCACCAGCTCCTGGGTCCGCAGGGCAGCGACGAGTCGGAAAGGACGCGCCCCGCGGCGACGAGGTGCTTGGTGAACTTCGCGCCGAGTGCGTTGGTGTGCAGGGTCAAGCGGGCGTCCATGGTGGTCTCCATGCGGTCGTCGTCGGTTACGCAGCACTGACGAGACGGCGTGGCCGAAGGTGACGCGGCCGGGTGTAACCCCCATCACGCTGCGACGACACGGAAAATGCAGCGGCACTACTAAGTGCCCGTTGTAATAGTGTGTGTCGCACAGTACGGTGTTGCACATGACAAGCGACGCAACACTCTCCAGCCACCTGCAGGAGTTGCGCCGCGGCACGGTCGTCGTTGCGAGCCTCACCGTCCTGCGTGCACCGGGGTACGGGTACTCGCTGCTCGAGACGCTGAGCGCGGCCGGATTCGAGGTAGAGGCCAACACGCTCTACCCGCTGCTGCGGCGTCTGGAGGCCCAGGGCCTGCTGACCAGTTCCTGGAACACGGACGAGGCGCGGCCGCGCAAGTTCTACCGGACGACGCCCCAGGGCGACGCGATCGCCGACGCCCTGCGCACCGAGTGGACCCGCCTCGACTCCGCCATCACCGGCCTCGACAAGCCTGCCGCCACCGACCTCGGGAGCAACGAATGACCACCTTGATCGACCGTTACGTCCTCACCGCCGTGCGCCACGTCCCGGAGAAGCAGCGCGCCGACATCGACCGCGAGCTCCGCGCCTCGATCGACGACGCCGTCGACGCCCGCCTCGAAGCCGGCGAAGACCGCGACGCCGCCATCGACGCCACCCTGCGGGAGTTGGGAGATCCGCGCCGATTAGCGGATCAATACGCCGATCGACCGCAGTACCTGATCGGGCCGGACATGTACCCGGTCTGGCGGGGGGTCATGAAGATGCTGTTCACGATCGTCCTCCCGATCGTGGTCGTCGTCCTGCAGACGATCCACGCGCTGGCCGACCCGCACCTCGGCAGGCTCATCGGCACCACGATCGGGCTGACGCTCACGATCGGCGCGCACATGGCGTTCTGGACCACCGCGGTGTTCTGGATCCTGGAGCGCACCGGCGTCGGCCGGCACGATCTCGTCGCCGGAGAGTGGGCACCGGAGCACCTGCCGAAGTACGACGCGCGGGTGCTGACGCTGCCGCAACTGGCGGCGCAGATCGTCTGGCCGGTGCTGCTCGGAACAGCGTTGGTGCTGCAGCAGTTCATGTTCACCGACGAGCCGGTGCTCGACCCCGCCAACTGGACGTTCTGGTGGCCCTATCTGCTGGTGACGTTCGCGCTGTCGGTGGCGTACGGAGTGTGGGTCTTCCGCAAGGCTGCCTGGAGCCACGCGGTGACCGTGGCGAACGCGGTTTTGTCCCTGGCCATCGCGGTGCCGGTGGTGTGGCTGCTCGCCACCGACCGCTTCTTCAACCCCGCGTTCCTCGACTCGCTGAACTGGGGCGAGGTCGACGACCCGGGCCGGTGGCTCACCCGGATCGTGCTGTTCTCGGTGATCGTCGGCACCGCTTTCGGCATCGTCGACACCGCGGTGAAGGCCGAGCGTGCGCGCCGCGGCCTGCCCAACCGGGTGCCCGGTACGGAGAGCCCGCTGCGCGCAGGCTGACCTCTCGCAACGGTGCGCCCCGTCCCGGGTCCGGGACGGGGCGCACCGTCGTTCCCGCACCACGATCGTGTCGTACCCGGGCGACACACTGAGAGCATGACTGAGTCGGCGCAGCATCGGCACCACACCATCGACTACATCGAACTGCCGGTCGCCGAATTGGCGGCCGCCAAGCGGTTCTACGCTGAAGCCTTCGGCTGGCAGTTCAACGACTACGGGCCGCAGTACGCCGGTATCCAGGGCCCGGGCGGCGGCGAAGCCGGTGGGCTGAACGCCACTGAGCCGCACCTCCGCACCGGCGGTGGCCCGCTGGTCCTGCTCTTCTCCGACGACTTGGACGCGACCGTGGAGGCCGTGCGGAGGGCCGGAGGCACGGTCACGCGCGAGCCCTACCCGTTCCCGGGCGGTCGGCGATTCCACTTCACCGACCCCAGCGGCAACGAGCTGGGTGTCTGGGCCGAGTCCTAGACGGCTGCCCCGCGGTGCGGGGATCAGCGGACGATCGACACCAGGTGGAGCGCGGAGGTGGCCAGGGCCGTGTCTCCCGTCACCGCGGTGCGCTCGAGCGCCTCGGCCGGGGTCAGACCGCGGGTCGCGACCTGCCAGAGCGTCTCCGGAGACAATTCCAGCCGGGCGTCCGGCACCCCGTCCGCCTCGGTCGCCCCGCCTGCCTCCGGCGCCCCGTCTGCCTCCGGCACCCCGTTCGCCTCGGTCGCCCCGTCTGCCTCCGGCGCCCCGCCTGCCTCCGGCTGCCGACCGTCGGGCGGAGGGAGTTCGCCGCGTCGCAGGAACCAGCCGCCGTCACCGCGCCGGGCGGTCCACGCGTCGTCGACCGGTGCGGTCACCCGGACCGTGACCGAGGCGCCGTCGGCGTCGGCGAGCGCCTGCGGCAGCGCACGCAGGAACGTGTCGATCACCGGGTAGGTCAGCGGCCGCGAGTCCGCGCCCGGGCGGCCCACCGCACTGCGGATCTGCTGCTGGTGCACCCACAGCTCGGTGTACTCGCGGGCGACGTCGAGCCAGGCGGGCGCCGGGGCGTCTGGCACGGCCCAGGACACCGAGACGCCCGTGGCGTCCGGGTCGATGGTGGACCAGTACTCGTCGAGCTGCGGGCCGAAGCCGGCCAGCAGGGCGATCAGCACCCGCGGGCTCAGGCCCCGCGCGGTGGCGACGAACTCGTCGTTCGCACGATTGAGCACCGGGGCCAACTCGGCGTCGGGCACCGGTGTCCACCCGGCCGACCAGCCGTCCCGGCCGGCCGAGAGCCGCCGCAGGTAGTCGTGGACGATGTGGGCCGTCAGGTCGTGGACGGTCCATCCCGGGCAGACAGTCGGCGCCAGCCAGTCGGCTTCCGTCAGCGAGCCCAGGAGCGTCAGCAGTTCGTCGCGTTCCACGGGAAACATTCGGCGCACGTCGATCGGCGGTCCGATCCTGGTCCAGTCCACGGCGCAGTCCACCACGCCGTACTCGCCGTCGGCACGTGAAATACGGTGCCGCCATGCATGCCGATGTCCGAACACTTCCGGAGATTCTCGCCGACTACCGGCCACGGACGGTCGAGGAGGAAGCCGACCTGCGGCGGGCCGTGGAACTGGCCGGGAGCGGTGACCCCTGGTCCCGGTCGACGGCCCTGCACGTCACCGTGTCGGCGCTGGTGGTCCACCCGCCGACCCGGCGTGTGCTGCTGCGGTGGCACGCCAGGCAACAGGCGTGGCTGCAGATCGGTGGTCACGCGGACCCGGGGGAGACCCATCCGCTCGGGGTCGTGCTGCGGGAAGGGCGCGAGGAGACCGGCCTGACCGATCTGGCCTGCTGGCCGGATGCCGCGGTACGCCACGTCGTCGTCGTGCCGGTCGCCCCGGCGAAAGGCGAGCCGGCGCACGAGCACGTCGACGTGCGGTTCGTACTCGCCACCGACACCCCCGACGACATCCGCCCGGAGAAGCCCGGCGCGGTCCTCGAGTGGCTGACGATCGCGGAGGCGAGTGCCCGCACCTCGGAGGCGAACCTCCGCGAGTTCCTCACCCGCGTCGAGGAACTCTTCTGAGGCGCCGGACAGGGGTTTGACGGTGCGAGCGGCGGCCGCTTGCCGAGTCGTCGACGTGTCGCGGACGGTCGAGACGTTGACGACTCGGCGAAAGCCCCGGCCACATGGCCGCCGCCGCTCAGGCCGACCGGTAGAAGTCGGCGACCGCGGCGAACGCGGCCTTCGGCTCCCACGGCAGGCCGGGGTAGGTCTCGCCGTGCCGGTCCTCGTAGACCTTCACGATGCCGTAGCTGGCCAGATCCAGATCCAGACGCGGGTCGCCGTCCGGCCGGTGCGGGAAGTCGCGGAGGGCGAACGCGAACACGAAAGCGGTGTCGACGCCCTCGGCGTCGAAAATCTCGAGGAGTTCCCGGACGTACGTGGCCTGGCCGGCCTCGTCGCGGGAGTACTCGCCGTCCAGGCGCAGCGGGGCGCCGGTGTCCGGATCGTTCTCGACGATCTCGAGGCCCTGGGCGCCCCGGTCGGGCGCGCCGCGGAACGTCGCCGAGCCGAACTCCGTGATCGCGACCGGCTTGCCCTGCCGGACCAGGCCACGGACGCCCTTCGCGAAGCGGTCGTCGATCGCGGCACTGCGGTACAGGTCGGCCGAGACGAAGTCGAACAGCGTCCAGTCGACGTTCTCCAGGTGGTAGATGGACGCGTAGGTGATCTTGCCGCCGAACCGTTCGCGGACCAGGGCCACCGCATCGGCCAAGAATCGGTTCACCCCCGTGCGTGCCTCGGCGAGGACGCCGCGAGCCGCCGTCCGGTCGGCGAAGATCGACGCCAAGCGCTCGGGCAGGTCGGCGCCGGGCAGGAAGCCGGGGTTCATCAGGATCAGCTCGGCGCCGGTGACGAACACGACCTCGCCGCCCCGCGCACGGAGCCGCTCCGCCCGCCCGGCGCAGTCGGCGAAGAGCGTCAGCATCTCATCGGCCGGAAGCTCCAGAGGGTACGGCGAGAACCACACCTCGAGTCCTAACGCGACGGCCAGACCTGCGGCCGCCTCGATGCGCTCCGGGTCGCCGCCGGTGATCCGGACCGCAGTGCAGTGCAGATCGTCCCGGATGATCCGCAGTTCCTGCGCCACCTGATCGAGGTTCCACGGAGTCGTGGCCTTCGTGCTCCCGCGGACGAAACCGGTGTCGTAGGTGATGCCGTTACCGCGCATGACTCACTCCCTCACCTCATTAAGGTACACACCGTACCCTATTTGCGCGCGACGGTAGCACGGGCCGACAGTGAGCGGGTGAGTCAGACCCGGCGGCGCGGTGCGGCGCTCGAGGCCGCGATCCTCCGGGCCGCGGTCGACGAGCTGACCGAGTCGGGGTTCGCGGCCCTGACGATGGAGCGCGTTGCACAGCGCGCCGGTACGAACAAGAACGCGATCTACCGACGCTGGCCCGACCGGCTGGCGCTCGGCGTCGCCGCTTACCGGCAGATGGCCCGCGCGGTGCAGCCGCCGGACACCGGGAGCCTGCGCGAAGACGTGTTGGAGATGCTGCGCCGCGCGAATCGGCACCTGAGCTCACCGCTGGGCACGATCCTGCGCGACCTGATGGCTGCGGCCGGTGGGGCGTCCGAGCTGCTGGAGCAGTTGGGGGACCGGTCCGGCGACGCGATGACCGCCACCTGGCTGGTGATACTCGGCCGCGCGGTCGCGCGCGGCGAGATCACGCCGGAGGCGCTGCATCCGCGGGTCGCGACCGTGGCGATCGTGCTGCTGCGCAACGAGTTCGTCACGCGTGGCGTGCCCACGGTCCCCGACGACGTGCTGGTCGAGATCGTCGACGAGGTGTACCTACCGCTCGTGGCGAACCGCAGCTCACAGCAGCGTGTGGGTGATGCCGTCGGCCAGGATGCGGGCGTCGAGGCGGGCCCGGTCGAGGTGCGCGCAGACGACCACGGACGCACCGGCCGCCAGCGGCGCGAGTAACCAGTGCACGGGCTGCTCGAAGCTGGCGCCGTCGACGAGGAGCCGGTCGCCTGCGCGCAGGCCGATCTGCGCGGCGACCTCGGCGGCCAGCGCGCCCCACTGCCGGTAAGTGGTGCCGTCCGGGGTGGCCGCGTCGGTCCAGCTCAGCGGCGCGTACGACGGCAGTGAGTCGCTGAAGCGCCGGGCCGTGGCCACGAAGTCGTGGTAGCCGGGGCGCGGTCGCTGCGCGCCGACGACGAACCGGTGCCGCGCGGGCGGCGGGCTGTCCAGCCAGCTGTCGAGGCGGGCGGCGCTGACCACGCCGACGTCGAACGGCTGGGGCGGTGAGTGTTCCAGGCCGGCGGCCGACCAGGGCCGGTAGGACACCGTGACACCGGCGGCCCAGGCGCCGAGCAGGACTCCGGCGGTCAGCCAGTGCGGTGGTAAGGAGACGGCCGCGCGGTCACCCACTCCGAGGCCGCAGCCGTCGTGCAGCAGCCCCGCCGTGCGGGCGGCCCACCCGCTCAGCTGTCGCACCGTCAGCTCGGTGCGTTCGCCCGTCGCGTCGTCGTAGTAAGTGAGGACCGAGCGGTCGGGCTCAGCGGGCAGCGCGGCGACGAAGAGCGCAGGCAGCGACATGCCGGTCAGGGTAACCTGACGCGCGGGGTCAGGGAAGCCTGACGAACATAGGATGGGGTGATGCCGCAGCAGTTCGAACTCCTCGGCCACACCGGCGCCGTCGGCCGGCGCCAGCCGGACGGCTCACTGAGCGCCACCGCCGAGACCGGCAGCGCCTACCGTGCGATGTGCACGTGTGGCTGGGTCGGCCCGACCGAGTACCCGCCGGGAGAGGCCGGTAGCTGGTCGGCGTCGTCCGACTGGGGTGCCCACGTCGCGCCGATCGCGGCCGCCACTCCGCCGGACTGGCTGCTCAATCGATCCGACGGCCTGCGTGAAGACCTCACCGACCTGGCCGTGGAGTGGCCGCTCCAGGCCCTCGCGGTGCTCGCCGCGATCGAGCGCTGGCACCGGCCCCTGCTGCACCGCGCGGTCGACGCCGCCCGCGCGAACGGATCCTCGTGGGCCGAGATCGGCACGGCGCTCGGCGTCACCAAGCAGTCGGCGCACGAGCGCTTCAGCGAGCCGAAGCGCCGCCGCGCCGCGTCGTCCGACGACTGAGCCGCACCGCTGCTCGGTTACGGTGGAGCGGGTGTCGTCCTATCTCGCCGGTGCACCTGCCTACCGCGGTGCGTGGGCGGCGGTCGCCTACACGTTCGCCGGCAGCGGCGTGATGTTCGGCTGCTGGGCTTCGCGGATCCCCGACGTGAAGGCCGATCTGGACCTCTCGGCCGGTGCGCTCGGCCTGGCCCTGCTCGGCGCCGCGGTCGGGTCGCTGCTCTCGCTGCCGCTGGGCGGTGCGGCCGCGGTGCGGTTCGGCAGCCCGCGGACCACTCGGGTCGCGTACCTGGCGATGAGCGTGCTGGCGATGCTGCCCGGCCTGGCCCCCGACGGAGTGGTGCTCTTCGTCGCTCTGCTGCTCTGGGGCGCGGCGATGGGCGCCTGCGACGTCGCGATGAACATCCAGGCCGTGAGCGTCGAGCGCCACTTCGGGCGGGCGTCGATGTCGGGCTTCCACGCGATGATGAGCTTGGGTGCGCTGCTCGGCGCCGGGCTGGGCAGCCTGGGCGCGGCCTGGTCGCTACCGGTGGCGGTGAATCTCGGGCTGGTCGCCGCCGTGCTGCTCATCGGCTTCGGCGTGCTCGCGCGCGGATTCGTGCCGGACCCGGTGGCGGGGGGCGAGTCGCCGCCGCTGTTCGCTCGGCCCAGCGGCCGGCTGATCGCCGTCGGGGCCGTCGCGTTCATTGTCCTGATCACCGAGGGCGCGATGGCCGACTGGAGCGCGGTGTACCTCCGGGAGGACCTCGACGCACCGGCCGGCCTGGCCGGCCTCGGCTTCGCGGCGTTCAGCGCGGCGATGACGCTCGGGCGACTGGCCGGTGACCGAGTCGTCACCTGGTGGGGAACCCGCCGTCTCCTGCAGACACTGACCGCGCTCGCCGCGTTCGGCCTCGGCGCCGGGCTCGTGTCGGGCAGCTCGATCGGCGCGGTCGCCGGATTCGCGGTCCTCGGGCTCGGCCTGTCCGCCACGTTCCCCGTCCTGGTGTCCGACGCGGGCTCCGGGCGCCATCCGGGTGCGGCGATCGCGGCGGTGACCACGTGCGGCTACGTCGGCTTCCTCGTCGGCCCGCCCGCTCTGGGGGCGCTGGCGGAACTCGTCGGGCTGCGCTCGGCGCTCGGCGTCCTGCCGGTGCTCCTGGTCGTTGCCTGTGGGTTGACGTTCCTCGCGGCGGGGCGGCAGCTCACACCGCGCGCCCCAGCCGGTCCCGGAGAACCCGGACGTGCTCGATGAGCTCCGGCGGCTCGTGCACGGTGAAGTCGAAGCCGAGCAGCGCGATGTTGAGCGCCAGCCCGTCGAGGGAGTTCGAGCCGGACCGCAGCGTGCACGAGCGCTAGTCGATCGCCTCGACGAGCCCAGCCTCGGCCGGCACCTTCGCGGCGACCTGGTCGGCGGGGGCGTGCATCGTGAAGCGACCCTGGTAGCGGTACTGCTCGACGCCGACCGCCCAGGACGCGTACGCGCTGATGTCCTCGTCCGGGGGAGTGCGGGGCGTGAACCGCGGCCCCGGCGGTGTCCACGGCCGGAGACGATCGACGCGGAACGTCCGCCAGTCGTCGCGGTCCAGGTCGAACGCGACCAGGTACCAGCGGCGGCCGGCGTGCACGAGCCGGTGCGGCTCGACCAGGCGCAACGACTCGGTGCCGTCGTGGCTGCGGTAGTCGATGCGCAGCCGCCGGTGGTCGCGGCACGCCGCGGCGAGCGTCGTCAGCAGGTCGGCGGAGACCACCGCGACGGGCCGGTTCGCGCTGACCGCAGCCGTGCTGAACGCGGACACCCGGTGACGCAGCCGCGACGGGAGGATCTGCTCCAGCTTCGTCAGCGCCCGCACCGAAATCTCCTCGATACCGGTGACCGAGGTGTTCGCGGCGGTCCGCAGCGCCACCGCCACCGCGACGGCCTCCTCGTCGTCGAGCAGCAGCGGGGGCATGCTGGCGCCAGCGCCCAGCCGGTAGCCACCGACGTTGCCGACCGTGGCGTGCACCGGGTAGCCGAGCTCACGCAGCCGGTCGACGTCGCGGCGGACCGTCCGCACCGTGACACCGAGCCGCCCGGCCAACTGCGGGCCGGACCAACTCCGCTGCTGTTGGAGTAGCGACAGCAGCCGGAGGAGGCGAGCGGACGTCTCGAGCATCTCGTCATTCTGTGCCCCGACGAGGACCGGTCCTGACCTCCTTGGCTGCGAGAGTCGAAGGCATGACGATCACCCCCTTCCGCATCGCCATTCCGCAGGCCGACCTGGACGACCTCCGCGCACGGCTGACGAACACGCGCCGGCCCGCTCAGGTGCCGGACGTCGGCTGGTCACGCGGTGTTCCGCTCGAGTGGCTGGAGGAGCTGCTGGCGCAGTGGACGACGTCCTACGACTGGCGGGAGACCGAGGCGCGGCTCAACGCCTACCCGCAGTTCACGACGGAGATCGACGGGCAGAACATCCACTTCCTGCACGTGCGGTCCCCGCACGAGAACGCGACCCCGCTGATCCTGCTGCACGGGTGGCCCGGCTCGGTCGTCGAGTTCCTCGACGTCATCGAGCCGCTCACCGCGGGCGACGAACCGTTCCACCTCGTCATCCCCTCGCACCCGAACTTCGGGTTCACCGGCCCGGCCGGCGCCGGGTGGGACAGCCACCGGATCGCGACCGCGTACGCCGAGCTGATGGCGCGACTGGGCTACGAGCGCTACTTCGCCCAGGGCGGCGACTTCGGCGCGTTCATCGCACCGGACCTGGGCCGCGTGGACGCCGAGCACGTGGTGGCGGTGCACGTGAACGCCGCGACCGTCGGCTTCATGCCGTTCGAGGCGCCGGAAGGGGACTTCAGCGAGGCGGAGAAGGTTCGGCTGGAGCGCAGGCAGCGCTTCATGGACGACGGCGGTGGCTACTTCCAGATCCAGGCCAGCCGCCCGCACACGCTGGGCTTCGGGCTGGCCGACTCCCCGGCCGGGCAGCTGGCCTGGATCGGCGAGAAGTTCCACGACTGGGCGCACCCGGCCGGCTCGATCGCCGCCCGGCACGTCCTCGATCACGCGACGCTGTACTGGCTGACGAACACCGGGTCGTCCTCGGCGCAGCTGTACTACGAGTCGATGCACTCCGGGCGCTGGCCGACGCCGTCGACGGTGCCGACCGGAGTGGCCAACTTCGCCGAGGACGTGGCGATCCGGCGGTTCGCCGAGCAGCTGAACACGATCGTCCACTGGGCGGAGTACGACCGCGGCGGCCACTTCGCGGCGCTGGAGGTGCCGGACCTGTTCGTCGAGGAAGTGCGGTCGTTCGTCCGCGGGCGCTAGTCGGTAACAGGGGCCGGGTCGGTGCGCAGGCGGCTGTAGATCAGACAGTCGTGCCATCGGCCCGCCCGGAAATCCACCGCTCGGAGCGCGCCCTCGAAGTGGAAACCGGCTTTCTCCAGTGCTTTCTGCTCGGCGACGTTCTCCGGGTGGGTGCCGGCGTAGATGCGCTGCACCGGCTGGTAGGCGAACAGGTAGTCGCAGAGCATCGCCTGCGCGCGCCATCCGATGCCCTGCCTGCGCCACTCGGGGAACACGAGGATGCCGATCTCGAGGCCGGCCGGCTTCCCTTTCCCCCAGTTGACCAGTGCGACCGCCGTCGAGTCGCGCTCCACCACCAGCCAGCTCTCGTCGCCACCGAGGAACCCGTCGTCAGCGAAGCGCCGCTCGTACGGAGCCGGGCTGCGGAACCCGTGCCAGTCCAGGCCGAGGAACTCGGCATCGGTGGAGAGCCGACGGAAGTAGACCAGGTCGTCCTCGGTGACCGGTCGGAAGCGTAAATCAGTCATGCCTGTCGTCTATCAGTCGTCCGCAAGGTGGGTAATCGACAGCCGCTCTCGACTTGATCGAACACATGTTCGTACGCTGCGATCATGCGAGTGGTCCGGCACTGGTGGAACCAGCAGTGGGGCCGGTTGGCGCGCCGCGACGTCTACGTCCGCGGCGACGGCACCCGGTTCGAGGTCGAGGTGGCACAGGGCGGCGCCGAAGGCAAGCGGTGGGTGGCGCTCTTCGACGGCCTCGACGATGCCGTCGAAGAGGCGGAGAAGCACCTGACCGACCCGCACGACCGGTGGCGTGACGTCAGTGATGCCCACCGGTAGACGCGCGCCGGATCAGCTGCCAGGCGTCCCGGTGATCCGGCGCCGGTCCACCCAGCGCCGGGCCACCCAGCGCCGCGGTGGCGCAGGCCGCGCCCTGCTGCCGTAGCGACTGGGCCACGGTGGTGAGGCCGTGCTGCTCGGCGGCGTCGGAGTCGTCCCACCCGACGACGCGCACCGAGCGGCCGGGCGTCTCCCGGAGCACGGCGAGCGCCAGCTTGTCGCTCATCGCGGCGACGGCGTCGACGTCGGGCGCGATCGCCAGCAACTCGTGCAGCACCGCACGGACGTCGGCCTCGTCGGTGGTGCGGCAGACGGCGATCGGCACCCCGGACCAGTCGATGCCGAGCTCGCGTGCGGCGTCGCGGTAGCCGGCGAGCCGGTCGCGTGTCACCGGGAACGGGACGGCGTCGGGATCGATGCCCGAGCGGACGAACGTGTCCCGCTGCCGGTCGAGCGGGAAGCTCAGCACGGCCGGGTGGTGTGCCGCCGCGAACACCTCGGCGCCCGCCGCGCGTGCCGCCGCGCGGTTGTCGATGCTCACCAGCGTCGTGCCGGCCCGCTCGGGGCCACCGTGCACGACGACCGGACGGCGGGTGCTGCACGCGGCGGCGAGCACCGGATCGTCGTCGGTGGTCGTCCAGACGACGTAGGCGTCCACGGCCGCGGCGACGACCCGATCGGCGTCGTCGTCGCCGGCGCCGGTCGGCACGATCAGCAACCCGTATCCGCGCTCGGCGCAGACCTCGGCGATGCCGGCGAGGAACGCGACGGCCTGCGGGTCGTCGAAGGCGTACGTGAGGTGCTCGCCGAGGACGACGCCCAGCGTCCGGGTGGCGCCGTACCGCAGGGACCGGGCGCTGGGATCCGGGCCGGCGTAACCGAGCTCCTCGGCGGCCCGCAGCACCTTGGCCCGGGTGTCGGCGGAGACGCGTTCCGGCCGGTTGTAGGTGTACGAAACCGTCATCGGAGACACCCCGGCCAGCCGGGCCACGTCGGTCATCGTCGCCCGCCGGGGCCCGCGTGATTGCACCCGACGATCCTATCTGTGTAGCGTTACACAATGCTTCGAAGTCGGCTGGTGTCAGCCACGTATCTCGCCGCGATCGCCTTCGGCGCGTTCTGGGGAACCTGGGGTTCCGCAGTACCCCGGGTGCGCGATCAAGCTCATCTCGACGACGCCGCGCTCGGCACCGCGCTGCTCTTCGTCAGTGCCGGCGCCCTGCCCGCGATGCTCCTGACCGGCCGCGCTCTGGACCGGTGGGGGCTGCGGTGCACCGCGTACCTGATCGTCGCGCTGGGCGGAGCAGGCCTCGCCGCGGCGCTCGGCGGTCGCGGGCTGGTGAGCCTGAGCGCCGGGCTCGTCGCCGTGGGCATGGCCAGCGGGGCGGCCGACGTGGCGATGAACTCGGTCGGCGGCCGCGCCGAGCAGCGGACCGGTCGGCCGATCATCACCCGGTCCGGTGCGCTGTTCTCGGTGGCGGTCGTCGTGTTCAGCCTCTTCACCGGAGCGGCGTACGCGCTCGACGCGTCGACGTGGATTCCGTTCGCGGTCGTGCTGCTGCTGTCCGTGGTGGCCGGCGTCGCGATACACCGCGCGCTGACCGCCGACGCGGCCGGCGGGACTCGCGACGCCGCGGCCGGTTCTGCGGGTGGAGCCGGCTCGGCGAGCGGTGCCGACGGTGGACCGGGCGCCGAGTCGACCGGGGCCGGCGGCCTGGCCGCGCTGCGCATGCCGGTCGTGCCGCTGCTGGTGATCGGCACGCTCGGCGCGCTGGCGTTCGCGAGCGAGAACGCTCACCAGAGCTGGGGCGCGGTCTTCCTCGAGGACGTCCTGGACACCGGCCCGGGGCTGAGCGCGATCGCCCCGGCGGCGTTCGCGGCCGTCGTCGCGCTCACTCGCTTCGCCGCCAGCACGCTGGATCCCGCCCGCGCCCGGGTGGTACTCGTCCTCGGTGCGCTGGCGGCCGCCGCCGGGGCGGTCGTCGTGGCCAGGGCCCCGTCCGTGCCGGTGGCGCTGGCCGGACTCGTCATCGCCGCGGCCGGAACCGCCGCGCTCTTCCCGACGCTGCTGAGCATCGTCTCGCGCAACGTCGTCGAGTCCTCGCGCGGGCGGGCGACGTCGATCGTGACGGTCGTGTCCTACCTCGGCTTCCTGCTGGGGCCGGTGTACGTCGGGCTGTGGGCGGCCGCGACCGACCTGCGCGGTGCGATGATCGCGATCGCCGCGCTCGGCGTCGCCCTGGCCGTGCTGACCCTTCCGCTGCTGCGGCTGAGCCGGTACGCGATCGCTTCCCCTAGAGCGATGTCCACCACGGGTCACGGCCGATGAAGCCGAGCAGCCGGGTCTGCGCGTCGGCGTCCTCCGGCGTCGGCACGCGTGGGCCGTACTGGCCCGATGCGCGGAGGGTCCCGTCCATCGGCTCCATCCCGGCCAGCAGCTCGGCGCAGAAGTCGGCGTCGAGCCGGTCGTCCTGCCCGGTGGCGCGCGCCAGGTCCCACGTGTGCAGGAACACGTCGGTCGTGTAGAACCGGTCGACCGCCCGGTCCAGGGGGATCTCGCCGATGTGCGGGTTGACCAGGAGCCGCTGCGTCGTCGCCGGATCGTCGAGCAGTACCTGAACGGCGTCGGCCTGGGTCTGCCACGCGGTGACCGGGTCGTCGTCGGCGCCGGGGCCGGCGGGCAGCCGGACGCCGGCGCCGCCGGCCAGGAAGCCGGGGAACCACTCGACGAGGTGACGCACCACGTCGCGAGCGGTCCACTCGGCCACCGGGGACGGGGTGTCCCACTGCTTCGTGGCCCGCACGCGGTCGGTGAACACGCCCGCGACCTCGCGGTGCCGTTCGGCGGGTGACAGGTCAGACAGCGCCATCGGCGAGCATCCCCTCCAGCTTCGCGTACCCCTCTTCGACGCCGACCTCCATGCCGCTCTTCAGCCACGCGTCGCGGCCCTCGAAGCTGTCCACCAGCGACTGGGCGTGCAGTGCCGTGCGACCGTCGCCGAGGTCTTCGAACCGGAACGTCTCCAGCGCGACGCCGTCGGGCTGGCCCTCCCAGGTGAACGTCTGCACGATGCGGTCCGGCCGGATCTCGTGGAAGCAGCCGTGGAAGGCGAACTCCTCGCCCGCGCGCTCGGAGACGTAGCGCCAGCTCCCGCCGGTGCGTGCGTCCCAGTAGTCGATGCGGTTCGTCAGACTGTCCGGGCCGATCCACCGGACGAACAGCTCGGGGTCGGTGTGTGCGCGCAGCAACTGGGCGGGGGTTGCCGCGAAGGTCCGCGTGATGCGGATGATCGGCAGCGTGGGGTCTGCCTCGATCCGGGTCATGGCTGATCCTCCTCGTCGGTCTCGTTCATCGTGGCCAGCAGCCGGTCGAGGCGCTGGTAACGCTCCTCGGCCTGGCGGCGGTATCGCTCGATCCACTCGTTCATCACGTCGAACGCCTCGATCTCCAGGTGCACCGGCCGCGGCTGCGGACCCGGCAGCCGACTGACGACGCCCGCGTTTTCCAGGATGCGGAGGTGCTTGTACACCGCCTGGAGGCTCATCCGGTACGGCTCGGCGAGCTGGTTCACGGTCGCATCGGAGACCGAGAGACGGGCGACGATGTCGCGGCGCGTCGGGTCGGCGAGGGCCGCGAAGACGGTGGACAGGGTGTCGGGCGGCATCCGTGCTCCCTTTCAACCTTTTAGTTGAAACACACGGTAGCACTGGGATGCGGCAGTTTCCAGAAGGCCGCCCGGATTGGCTCGGCCCGACCGCCGCGGCCCGGTCGCTCGGCCGGCGCTCTTCCCCGGTGGCTCTTACCCGGTGGCCAGGCCGCGGAGCAGGGCTCGCAGGCCTTCGGCGAACTCCTCGTCGGGCGGGATGTGCTGGGCGAGCAGAGCATTCGCCGCCGTGTGCGGGAACTCGGCGGGCGGCAGGTCGGCCAGCGCCCTCGTGCCCGCTCCGCTCAGTGGCCCCAGGTGCTCCAGCTGCAGTGCGCCGACGAGGTAAGCGAACAGGGCCCGCAGCGCCACCACCCGTCGCTGCTCGGCGAAGCCGCCGTCGGCGAGCCGCCAAGCGCGGCACCCACGCGTACGACCAGTGGTCGGTCGACGAGATCCTCGCCCACGCCCGTTCGGCGCCGGTCCGGCGAGCCCGACCCCGCCTGCGGCCAGATGCCAGGACGTGATGGCCGCGTGGGCGTCGACTTTGGTCGACCGGCCGGCTACTCACGGCCGCTGAGGAAGCCGCCCACGCCGCCCGACCCTGAGGGAACCGAGTACCCAGGGAGGGGCGATGCTTCGTCGGATCGTGCCCGTGGTCGCGCTGGGAGTCCTGGCGCCGTGGGCCGCGGAATGTTCGTGGGGTGGGTTCGCGCTGAGCGACTACCCGATCGTCGTGCTGTTTCTCGGGCCCCTCTACGGGGGCGCCGTCGTGCTCATCCGCGAGGCCGTCCGCCGGACGGGCCGGGGCTGGCCGTCGATAGCGCTGCTCGGAGCGGCGTTCGGCGTGTACATGGCGGGGCTGATCGACCAGTCGCTGTTCAACGCCGACTACCTGGACGACACGGAGTTCGCCGCCTTGAACCCCGATCCCCGGCTGACCCAGGTGCCGTGGCTGGAGCTCAGCGTCGCCGACCTGCTCAACTTCGTCGGGAACCACATCGTGCTCAGCGTGTGCCTGCCGATCGCGGTCGTCGAGTCGTTCGTCGGCCCCGAGCGTCGTCGGGAGCCGTGGCTCGGCCGGTGGGGACTGGGCGTCGTCGGGGTTCTGTTCGTGCTCGGCAGCCTGCTCATTCACTCCGACGCGACGAAGGGGTTCGCCGCTGCGCCGCACCAGATCGCGGTCGCCGTCGTCGTGATCGTGGCGTTGGTCGGGGCGGCGTTCGTGCGCTGGAGCGTTCCGTGGACCCTGCCGACGCCGGTGGCGTGGGAGAGCGGGCGTCGGGCGCCCAGGGCCCTGTGGAGTGCGGTGGTCACGTGTGCCGCGGCGGCCAGTACGGGCCTCCTGCCGGGCTGGGGCGGCGTCGCGATCAACGCCGCAGCGATCCTCCTGGCAGGGACGCTGATCGTGTGCTGGTCGCGCCGGGACGGGTGGAGCCAGCGGCACGTGCTGGCCACGGTGGCCGGGCCGCTGGTGCTGGTCTCGGTGACGGCCTACCTGGTGCCGAACTACGCTCCGGCCACCCCTACCGAAGCGCTGATCGGCGACCTCGCGATCACCGTGGTGACGCTCACGCTGCTGATCGGAGCGTTCCGGCGCTTGAGTCTCCAGTCGGTGGAGGCTGCAGGCTGGGCCCGTGGACGACCTGTACTCGATCGGTGAGCTGGCCCGCCGGACCGGCCTGTCGGTCCGCACGATCCGGTTCTACGCAGACGCCGGCATCGTGCCGCCGACCTTCGGTCAAGGCTTCGGACGGGTAAGACGGACGCATGCGCGTCGTGTGTTGATCTGGCGCAGCAGTTGCAGGTCGCTCTCGGTCCACGGCTTTCCAAGGATGCGAAGAGAACGGCGGTAACGGCGGACGATCGCCCGACCGCACCGCGCCGGTGGCCCGGAGCGCAACGGAACTGCCGTCCGGGTCGGGGCGTTGGCCCGACGTGCGCACTGCTCGGGCCCGCGCCTACGCCGGCTGGGCGGTCAAGTGCGGCCTGGTCGGGCTGATGATCGTCCTGACGATCCTCGCGGCCTCGATCGGTCTGATCGTTCCGGCGCGCATTCCCGAGCTACCGGTCCGGCCGGGGGTCGTCGCCGAGCAGCTCCATGAACGCCCCGATTAGGGTCAGCACGTGGCAACCATCGCGGAGCTGGTCAGGTACCCGGTGAAGTCGTGCGCGGCCGCTCCGGCCGGTTCGCTGACGATCTCCGCGGCCGGTCCGGCACACGACCGGGCGTTCCTCGTCACCGACCCGGACGGTGGCTTCCAGACCCAACGGGTACTCCCGCGGCTCGCGGTCATCCGGCCCTCGGTCGACGACGAGCACGCGGTGCTCACCCTGCGGGCGCCGGACGTCGAACCCTGCGCGGTGCCGATCGACGTCACCGGGCCGCGCACTCCGGTGACGCTGTTCGGCGAGTCGTTCACCGGCATCGACCAGGGCGGTGAGGTCGCCGAGTGGTTGGCGACGGTGCTGGGCGGCCGGTACCGGCTCATGCGGGTACCACCAGAGCACCAGCGCGTCACCAAGGGCGCGCCGGACGGCGTCGACGGCACCGCGAGCTACTCCGACAGCTCGCCGCTGATGGTGCTCTCGCAGGCGTCGCTCGACGGTCTGAACGCGCGCCTGGTCGCCCGTGGCGAGCCGGCGCTGCCGATGAGCCGGTTCCGGCCGAACCTGGTCGTCGACGGCTGGGACGAGCCGCACACCGAGGACTGGCTTCGGCGGTTCCGCGTCGGCGACACCGAGCTCGCCTTCGCCAAGCGCTGCCTGCGGTGCGCGATCGTCACCGTCGACCAGCGGACGGGCCGCAAGAGCGGACCAGAGCCGCTGCGGACGCTGGCGACGTTCCGCCGCGACTCCGGCGGCGTGGCGTTCGGGGTGAAGCTCTCCGTGCTGCGCGGCGGAAAGATCTCGGTCGGCGACGCGATCCAGGTGGACGCCTGGGGCGACCGACTACCGGATATCCGCTAGGACCAGCCGTCCACACTGATCGAATGCAGATCTTTCTCGAGACCGAGCGACTGCTGTTGCGCCGCTTCACCGCCGACGACCTGGACGCGGTCGTCGAGCTGGACAGCGACCCCGAGGTGACCTGGTTCATCACCGGGGGCCGACCCACCGGGCGGGACGCGCTGCGCGACGAGGTGTTCCCGCGCTGGTTCTCCTTCTACGACCGCTACCCCGGCTACGGGTACTTCGCCGCGATCGAGAAGGCGACCGGCGACTTCCTGGGCTGGTTCCTGCTGCGGCCCAACGCCAAGCCGATCCGCGCCGACGGCAGCACGCGCGACGGCATCGAACTGGGGTACCGGCTGCGGCGCGCCTCGTGGGGCAAGGGATATGCCACCGAGGGCGCCCGCGCGCTGGTCGAGAAGGGGTTCGCCGAGCTGGGCGCCGAGCGGATCTTCGCCGAGGCGCTGGCGGTGCACGGCGCGTCCCGGCGGGTGATGGAGAAGGCCGGGCTGCGGTACGTGGGCACGTGCCGGGACGACTGGCCAGACCACGTGCCCGGCGACGAGCACGGCGACGTCGAGTACGCCCTGACCAGGGACGAGTGGATCAGTTCGCGGGGATGACCGCCGTCCCGTCGGTTGCCCGTCGTTCCCGGAAGCGCAGGTAGTCGTCGAGCTTCGCCGCGGCGGTGAGCATCGCGCGGCCGCGATCGCTCAAGCGCTCGCGCCACCCGGCGAGGGAGTCCGCCAGCCCTTCGACACCGCCGGCGGAGCGGACCTGCTCGACGACGGTGGCGATGTGCCCGAGCAGGTAGCCGCCGCGCCGGAGCAGGTGGGCCAGCTCGGCGTCGCGGACGTCGTCGGCGCTGTAGAGCCGGTAGCCGGCGCGGTCGCGGGACGGCGCGAGGATGCCCGCCCGCTCCCATTTGCGGAGCGTCGCCGGGCTCACGCCCAGCCGGTGGGCGACGGCGCTCACCGGCAGCGCGTGCGCGGAGCGACCCGGGCGATCGGCCCGGGTGAGCACTCCGATCGCCGCCGAGACGGCGTCGAGCGTCTCCCGGTCGCGCAGCAGCTGGACGTGGCTGCGATCGACGGCGCGCAGAGCGTCGTCGACGTTGTCGTTGTTGACCGAGCGCAGGATGTCGCCGCCGGTCGCGTACCCGTGGGCGGGTAGCTGCGCGAGGTACGCGCGCAGCGCGACCGCGTGCAGGTCGGTGTAGACCCGGTAGCCGGTGGCGGTGCGCTCGGCGCGCGGGAGCGCCCCGCGCTCCTCGTAGTTGCGGACCGCCTGCGCGGTCAGGCCGTGTTCGCGGGCGAGGTCCACCGGCCGGTGGGTGTGCACCCCCGTTTGAGCTTTCAGGGCATCCTCCCAGCGGACCTTCGGCAAAGTTTCAACCGCTCGTTCAGCGCTACGGTTCAAGGGTATGGATACCGCACTCGAAGTACTGCTCGCGAACGACCCGACCGTGCTCGCCCTCGGCGAGCCGAGCCACGTCGAGCCGGAGTTCCAGCGGCGACGTAACCAGATCTTCGCCGCGTTGGTCGACCGTGGGTTCCGCTCGATCGCGCTGGAGACCGACCACGTGGCGGCGGCCGCGATCGACGCCTACGTCGCCGGCCGGGTGGAGTCCTACCCGGCCGACGCGTTCAGCCACGGCTGGGGTCAGCTCGAGGGCAACCGCCGGCTCGTGGAGTGGATGCGGACGTACAACGAGTCGCACGAGGACACGCTGACGTTCTACGGCTTCGACGCCTCGGTCGAGATGACCAGCGCTCCGAGCCCGCGGCCGTTCCTGCGCGAGCTGTGCTCGTACGCGGCGCCCGAGCGCTGGGACGCGATCGATGCCCTGCTCGGCGAGGACGAACCGTGGGACGAGGTGTTCGAGCCCACGCTGTCGCTCGGCGGCTCGCCGCGAGCGATCGCGCTGCGCGCCGCGACCGACGATCTGCTCGGCGCGCTCTACGCCGCGGCGCCGAGGCTGGTGGCCTCGTCGTCGCTCACGGCCTGGCGGCGGGCGCGCACATGCGGCACCGCCGCGCTCGGCTTGCTGCGCTACCACGCCCAGGCTGCGATCGAGGGGCCCGACCGGCTCAACCGGCTGTCGGCCGTCCGCGACGCCTGGATGGCGCAGAACGTGCTCGACCTCCGGGTCGTCGAGCAGCACCGGGGACCGACGCTGCTCCACGCGCACAACCGCCACGTGCAGCGGTACCCCAGCCGAATGCGGATGGGCGCGGAAGAGCTGGAGTGGTCGAGCGCCGGTTCGATCCTCTCCACGCTGCTCGGTGACCGCTACGCGGTCGTCCTCGGCAGCCTCGGCGCGAGCCCGAGCCTCCGTCTGGCGTCTCCTCCCGCCGAGACCTACGAACACGCTCTCGACGCTCTGGGCAGCGGCGTTCTCGGCCGATCGCAGGTGCGGGAGGCCACCGCCGACCGGCAGCCGCGCACCGACGTGCCGAACCAGATGTACTTCCCGCTCTCCGCCGAGGACCTCGCCACCGCCGACGCACTGCTCCACGTCGCCGAAGCGCCGGGAGAGGCCCCGGACTCCGAGGAGACGGTGTCGGACTTCGCCGCTCGGCTCGCCGCCGGGCTGGCGGAGCTGATCAGCCGCCGCAAGGACGTCGCCGAGCTACACGTCGAGTACGGCTCGGAGGCGCCGGAGAGCAACTGGGGCAACTACTTCTTCCACCTCGGCGACGACCAGTACCGGCCGTTCGCGACCATCGTGATCCGGGACATGCCGGGCTTCGACGAGCAGTCACGGCTCGACCGGCCCGACGTCGTCCGGCTGAACCTGCACGTGGGCCGCGACGAGTTCATGCGTCGCTTCGGGTTCCCGCCCCGCGAGTCGGCCGCCCACCGGTTCGACTACGCCGCCCTGGACGAGGTGCTGCCGCACCCGGTCTACGGCGCGCAGGGCTGGGTGTGTGTCCTCAACCCCGACCGGTGCTTCTCCGACGTCCTGGAGCTGATCGCGCTGGCCCATGCCGGCGCCGTGGCCCGCGCCGAGCGGCGCGCCGACGCGCGGGCCACGCCCTCCTCCGTGGACCGCGATTAACGGGTAGCGCGCGTCTTGCCGCGTTCGAGCAGCAGGATCGCGATCGCGGCGACGGCCAGGACGGTCCCCGGCACGACCCAGAGGGCCGCGCCGGGGTCGTCGCCGAGCACGAGTCGCAGCAGGCCCCCGCGTCGGCCGCCGAGCGCGAACTGGACGAGTGGGATCACCCCGAGCGTGATGGCGATGAAGCCGAAGAAGCCCTGCCAGCTGTCGTAGCCCTTACGGGTCATGGCGCTCTCCTTTTCAATGCGGTCGCATTGAATCGAAGTTACCATGCGACCGCATTGTTAAGGTGGGTTCGTGCCCCGGACCGCCGACCACTCGCTGAACCGCACCGTCCTGAGCCGCGCGGCGTGGAACCTCATCGCCAGGGGCGGGATGGAAGCGGTGTCACTGCGTACGGTCGCCGCCGAGGCGGGGGTCTCGATGGGGCGCGTGCAGTACTACTTCAAGACCAAGGACGACCTGCTGCTCTTCGCACTCCGGGACGCCCATCTCCGCATGGAGCAGCGGATCGAGGCGCGGCTCGACGCGTCGCCGGACGACGATCCGCGGGCGACGCTGCTGGCGGTCCTCGACGAGCTGCTGGGCGGCGAGCCGGAGACCCGCGACGCGATCCGCGTGCACCTGGCGTTCGCGGCGCGGGCACGCGAGGACGAGCGGCTGGCCGAGGTACTCGTCGAGGGCGACGACGAGCTGCTGGCCCTGGCGGTGCACGTGGTGGGGCTGGCTCGGGAGGCCGGACGAGTCGGGCCGGACGTCGATCCGTCGCTGGACGGGCAGGCCCTGTGGGTGCTGGCCCGCGGGCTCGGCGTCGACGTCGCGCTCTACCGGCTGCCGATCGAGCGAGCGCGAGAGGTGCTCGCGCACGCCGTGGCCCGGGTGGCTCCGGCTTAGGCCCTGGCCGCGCGCCACTCCGGGGCGAGGACGGACCAGATCTCCACGTCGTTGCGCCGGCCGTGGTGCAGGTAGATCTCCCGCAGTACGCCCTCCCGCCGCATGCCGAGCCGCTCGGCCACCGCGATGCTCGCCGCGTTGCCGCTCGAGACCCGCCACTCGATGCGGTGGATGCCGCGCTCCTCGATCGCCCAGTCGATGATCGTGCGTGCCGCCCGGGTCACCAGGCCCTTCCCGGTGGCCGCAGGCTCGAGCCAGCAACCCGCTTCGGCGGTGCCCTGCGGGACGTCCATCGTCCGGAACAGCACGCCGCCGACCAGCACGTCGTCGAGCCAGATTCCGTAGATGCGTCCGGTGTCGGTGGCGGCCTTCTCCGCATACGACCGCAGAAACGCCTGGGCGGACGCCGAGTCGGTGACCGCGTCGGCGAGGCCGATGAAGCGGCCGATCGACTCGCGCCCGCGCTCGATGTTGGCCAGGAACTCCTCGGACCGCCACGGCTCCAGCGGCCGTAACAGCGCACCGTCGTCGCCCAGTGGCGTCGCGAACATCAGCCCTCCCGACCGTCGGAACCCGCGACGCATTCTGTCAGGACAGGCGGCGGTCCGGATCCTCGGCCGAGTGGGGCAGCCCGACCAGCGTCATGATCGCCTCGGCGCAGGTTCCCGGCGGCGCGTAGAGGCGCAGCGGCGCGCGGTTGGCGTCCGCGCGGGCCGACACCGTGTACAGCACCGCCACTCCCGCGCTGCCCAGATGAGTCACGCCGGTCAGGTCGACGGTCAGCTCGCGGGTGCCGGCCGCACTGGCCCTGGTGATCTCGTCGTCCAGGTCCCGTGCGGTGGACGAGTCGATCGGGCCGTCGACCCGGATCCGCTTCCGCGGCGCCGTCGGCTGGTCGAGCACGAGGAACGGTCCCGCGTCGTCCGGTCGCGCGGCCGGCTGCCCGACCCCGGCCTCCTCGGCGGTGAGAAGCCGGACGGGGCGGCTGAGCCGGTGGCGGATCGTCACCGCGGTACCGATGCCGGTGTGGTCGACGACGACGTCGTCGACCAGTCGGCTGGCCATCGTCAGCCCGCGTCCGCGGTAGGGCGTCTCCGCCGGCTCCCGCCAGCGCCCGGCGTCGACGACGGTGACCCGGAGGTTCCCGTCGCGCTCCAGCGCGGCGGTGACCGAGACGAACCCCGTCCCGTCGGCGTCCGGATAGGCGTGCTCGACGGCGTTCGCGACCGGCTCGCCGACCGCGTGCTGCAGGGCGTGGGCGTCCGTCGGGTCGACGAACGCCTCCTCCATCCAGGCGCCGAACCGTCTTCGCACTTCGACGAGCCGATCGAGGGCGGCCGGGCACTGGAGCGAGAACATCGGCACCGGCGGCGTGCGCTGGGCAGCCAGCAGCGTGATGTCGTCGGTGTACCCGCCGGTGCGGATCAGCATCTCGGGCGTCACCGCGACGACCCGCTCCACGGTCGAGAACCCCCCGGGCGCCGGAAGCGCACGGTCGGCGACGACGTCGGCCGTCACCTGCAGCAGCTCCACCGAGCTCTCGGACAGGTCCCGGTGCGGCCGCTCCAGCAGGCCGTCCGAGTAGAGCAGGATGACGTCGCCGACGCGGAGGCGGTCGTGCTCCAGCGGAAACCGGGCCGACGTCGCCAGCGGCACACCCCCGGTGGGGCGGAGGAAGCGCCCTACGCCGCCGGAGACCACGAGCGGCGGCGGGTGGCCCGCGGTGCAGTACGTCAGCGAGCCGTCGGCCGGGTCGAGGACGGCCACGCACACCGTGGCCGCGTGGGCCGCGGGGAGCCGGCGGGCCCAGCGGTCGGCGGCGCGCATCGCGCCGGCGAGGTCGCCGGTCACCTCGAGCCGGTCGGCCAGGACCACGCGGAGCTGACCCATCACGGCCGAGGCGGTCACCCCGTGGCCCACGACGTCGCCCACGATCAGCGCGAGCCGCCCGTCCGGGAGCGTCACCGCGTCGAACCAGTCCCCGCCGGCAGCGTTGTCGGCCTCGGCCAGGAGGTAGCCGGCGGCCACCTGGACGCCGGGCAGCACCGGCAGCCCGGGCGGCAGCAGCTCGCGCTGCAGGGAGTGCGGGACGTCGTGGCTCTGCTCGAGGCGTTGGTCGCTCTCGGCCGCGCGGTGCTGCGCGGCGAGCCGTTCGCGCACCGCGTCGGTCGTCTCCAGGGCGACCAGCGTCAGGCCGATCGCAGCGCCGTCGACATCCGTCCGGGGAGCCACCACGACGTCGAAGTACCGGTCCTCGCCCCAGACGTCGAGCTGCGCTCGCCAGCCGCGGAGGGCTTGGGGCTCACCGCGGGTGTGAGCCCGCTCGAACACCTCGTGGACGCCCTGGCCGGCCAGCTCGGGGAAGACGTCCGCGAGGTCTCTCCCGATCAGATCGGGCCGGCCGACGACGGTCCGGTAAGCGGAGTTCGCGGCCACGATCGTGAGCCGCGGCCCCTCCACCGCCATGAGCATGACCGGCGCGTCCTCGAAGACCGCGCGTACCGTCTCGCAGTCACCGATGATCCGTGCGTGGTCGGGCTCGCTCTCCGTCATCTCGGCCTTCCGATGGGGAAACCTCCGGAGCGCACTGGCCGCTACGCAGGTTCCCGGGCGTTACCCGCGGTCGGTCGATCGAATCACGAGTACCGATCGCCGGTCGGCGGGGGTCCGGACCACTCGACGTAGCCCGCTAGGGTGCGCGGCGTGGCGAGGGATGAGCACGGACGGACCGAACCGGCGTTGGACGGCGACGAGGCGACCACGCTGCTGGGCTTCCTCGAGCTCCAGCGAGGCACGTTCGCGTGGAAGACCGGCGGCCTGGACGCCGCCGCGTTGCGCGTCACGCTCGGCCCCTCGTCGCTGACGCTCGGAGGGCTGCTCAAGCACCTCGCGGTGGTCGAGGACATCTGGATCACGCAGCGCTTCCGGGGCGCGCCGATGCCATCGCCGTGGAACGCCGTCGACTGGTCGCAGGACCCGGACTGGGAGTGGACGTCGGCCGCTACCGACACCCCGGACGACCTGCGTCGTCTCTGGCAGGCCGCGGTCGGGCGGTCGCGCGTGGCGGTCGACGAGGCGCTCGCGAGCGGCGGTGGTCTCGGGCAGCTCGTCCGGCTGCCGCGGCCGGACGGTAGCTCGCCGAGCCTGCGGTGGATCCTGTGCCACCTGATCGAGGAGTACGCGCGCCACAACGGCCACGCCGATCTGATCCGCGAATCGATCGACGGGGTCGTCGGCGAGTAGGGGTCAGCCGCCCGTGGCCTCGCGCCGGATCCGGTCGAACTCCGCGCCCATCGCCTCGGCCAGTGCGTTCGCGCCGGAGAGCGGGCGCACCATCACCGTCAGGTCGTCGATCAGGCCGTCGTCGTTCAGGTGGATGAAGTCGCAGCCGTTGATCTCCTTGTCGCCGACGGTCGCCCGGAACACCAGCGCGGAGTCACGTCCGCCCGGCTCGGAGATCTCCTTGACGTAGGAGAAGTTCTCGAACACCCGCAGGACGGCGCGGAGGATCGCGGCGGTGAGCGGCTTGCCGGGGTACGGCTTGTGCGCCACCGGGCTGGAGAACACGACGTCGTCGGCGAGCAGCGCCTCGAGCGCCGCTGCGTCGCGTGCCTCGGCGGCCTTGCGGAACGCCTCCACGGCGACCTCCCTCTTCGACCACGACCGGCCGGCCCGACCGCCACCGGCCGGCTCGACCACGACCGGGCGGGGGACCGCACGGCCGAGGATCAGCTTGGCCGCTCCGGCGCGACCCGGGCAAGCGGAACCGCGCGATCGCCGACGTTCACCGGCTCGCGCGGCGGGCGCGGTAGGCGGCGACGTTGGCCCGATTGCCGCAGCCGTTGTCGCAGAAGCGTCGCGACCGGTTCTTCGACAGGTCGATCAGGACGTCGTCGCAGTCGTCGGCGGCGCAGATACGCAGCCGTCCGAGCTCGTCCATCCGGACCACGTCGACCATCGCCATCGCGGTCTCGACCAGGATCCGTACGGCCAGGTCCGCCTCGGGCGACACGGCGTGCAGGTGATAGTCCCACCCGTCGTGCGCGACGAGCTGCGGCAGTGCGGCGGTCTCCCGGAGGATCGCGTTGGTCTGCTCGACCACTTCGTGCCGGTCGGCGTGCCACAGACGCTCCAGGCGCGGCCGGACCGCCCGGATCGCTTCCAGCTCGTTGTGGTCACCGGCGATCCGGCCGGTGTAGCCCCAGCGGGCCGCGAACTCGGTGACGTCGGTCGGAGCCGCGAGGCCGTCGGGATTCTCGTGTGCGGTGTTCACCAGCTCGACCGCGGCGGAGAGCGACGCCTCGGTGTCATGAGCAAATAGCACCTTGACTCCTTACGGCATCGCCACCTACGTTCGGTGTCATGAGTATAACGAGGAATGCCTCTTACTCGACGCGGCGCCGGGGTGCCGTGGGGCTGGGCCTGGCGCTGGTCTCCGCGGTCTCGTTCGGCACCGCGGGCAGTTTCGGCGGTTCGCTGATGTCGTCGGGCTGGTCGTCCGGCGCAGTCGTGACGACCCGGATCGCGGTCGCCGCGCTGATCCTCACCGGACCGGCGCTGTGGCTGCTCCGCGGCCGATGGCGGGCGCTGCGCGCGAGTGCGGGCCTGATCGCCCTCTACGGCGTGCTCGCGGTAGCCGGCTGTCAGCTGTTCTTCTTCAATGCGGTGCAGCGGCTCGACGTCGGCGTGGCCCTCCTGCTCGAGTACATGGGCATCGTCCTCGTCGTCCTCTGGATGTGGGCCCGGCACGGGCGACGCCCCGGGTGGCTGACCGCGCTGGGCATGGCGGCGGCGGTGGCCGGTCTCGTGCTGGTGCTCGACCCCTCCGGCGGCGTCGATCCGCTCGGTCTGTTCTGGGGGCTGCTCGCCGGCGCCGGGCTGGCGGTGTACTTCGTCGTCTCGGCCCGGCAGGACGACGCGGTTCCGCCGCTGGTCGTCGCCTGGGGCGGCATGGTGGTCGGAGCGCTGACGCTCGGCGCGTTCGCGCTCGTCGGTGCATTGCCCATGGAGGCGGCCCGCGCCGACGTCGAGCTGTTCGGCCGCCAGGTGAGCTGGCTGGTGCCGATCTTCGGCGTCTCGGTGGTCGCCGCCGCGATCGCCTACACCGCGGGCGTCGGCGCGGCCCGCCTGCTCGGCGCGACCGTCGCGTCGTTCGTCGGATTGACCGAGGTGCTGTTCGCGGTCCTGTTCGCGGCTCTCTCGGTCGGTCAGATCCCGACCGTCGGTCAGCTCGTCGGTGGGCTGGTCGTGCTGGTCGGCGTCGCCCTCGTCCGGGCGACCGAGAACCGTACCGACGTCGTGCCGCTGCCGCCGCAGGCGGAAGCAGACGAGGTCGAGGGTGAATTGTCGGCGGTCAGTGGTAAACCCGGTGCATGAGTACCGTGGTGGAGGCGTTCGCGAGCGTTGCCGCGCAGGTCGTGGAGCGGTTCGTCGGGCGTAACGGCCGGGTGCGCGGGTCGTCGGTGGTCCACGCCGTGCACCCGGAGCGGTGGCTGGGCGAGATCCGGGTGCCCGCGCCGGCGTGCCGGGTGGGTGTGGCCGGGTTCGAGCTCGACGCGCTGGTGCCCACCGACGACGCGGTGACGTGTGCGCGGTGCCTGCAGAGTGGCCAGCACAGCACGGTCGGCGGCTCGGGCCCGCGCCAGCTGCCGCTGTGGGAACAAGACGGCTGACCCCTCAAGGCGGGGGTAGTCGGCAGAGGCGGTGGAGCGTGGCCAGGCCCGCTGGTGTTCCCGGCCAGTGGCGGGCGAGCGCCGCCGGGCCCGCTACCCGCGCCACCGATCGCAACGCCAGCGCCACCACCACCGCGTCGTCCGCGTAGCCGATCACCGGGATGAAGTCGGGCACCAGATCGATGGGCAGGGCCAGGTAGCCCAGCAGCAGGCCGAGCCGAACGCGCACGCCGCGCGGCAGCGTGCCGTCCGCCGCCAGCCGACGGATCAGCCGGAGGACGTCCGGCAGCAGGCGTGCGGTCTCGCGCAGCGTCAGCGGATCGTCGCGGCGGCCGGCTGCCCACAAGGCGACGACCAGCGCCAGCCAGATCAGCAGCAGCCCGCCGACGATACCGGCGAGGATTCTCAGCAACCGTTGCTCCAGACTTACCGTTAGTGCATACTTACCGATGTGCCTGCTGCCGCCGCCATCCTCGACGCGCTCGGTGATCCGACGCGCCGATCCATCCTCGAAGAACTACAGGGTGCCTCGCTGCCCGTCGGCGTACTCGCCGAGCGCCTCCCGATCTCCCGGCCGGCCGTCTCCCAGCACCTGCGGGTGCTCAAGAACGCCCGGCTGGTGACCGAGACCGTGCAGGGCACCCGGCACCTGTACAGCATCGACCCGACCGGATTCCGTGCGGTGCGTACCTACCTCGACCGTTTCTGGGCCACGACGCTCGACAACTTCGCCGCGCTCGCGCAGGCCGAGGCCGAGCGGCCCGACGACCCGACACAGGAGTGACCTGATGAGTGCAGACACCGAACTCGTGGTTCGACGGTCGGTGACCGTCCCACTCCCGGCCGACCGGGCGTTCGACCTGTTCACGAACCGGATGAGCGAGTTCTGGCCGAAGTCTCACAGCATCGGCTCCGCGCCGATCGCGGCAGCGGTGGTCGAGCCGCGGCCCGGTGGGCGGTGGTACGAGCGCGGGACGGACGGCAGCGAGTGCTCCTGGGGGCGCGTCGCGGTGTGGGAACCGCCCACCCGGCTCGTCCTGCTCTGGCAGATCGACGCCGCCTGGACGTTCGACCCCGAGTTGGAGACCGAGGTCGAGGTGACGTTCACCGAGGAGGGCGGCGTCACCCGCGTCGACCTCGTGCACCGCCACCTCGACCGCTTCGGCGAGCAGGCGTTCGCGGTGCGCGACACGTTCGAGTCGCCCGGCGGCTGGCCCGGAATCCTCGACGCCTACGTCGCCGCGGCCTGACCGGCAGTGCTGTCAGCGGCCTCCGGCCGGCTTCGCCGAGCGCACGAGCACCACCGCTAGGAGGGCAGGGCGCCCCGGCCGGGCAGGGCGGCAGGATCGGTGTACCCGGCGGCCCGCTCGGTGACCATCTGGCCGAACAGACCGGACAGACGGTCGCAGTCGCGGCAGTGGAAGTTCGCATCCATGCGGTGACTGCCGCAGTGGTCACAGCGCCCGTGGTCGCGCCGGTCGTGGTACGCGCTCAACGCCTCGACCAGCGCCCGGACGACCGGCTCGCGTAGCGTCAGCCGCCGACCGGCGACCTCGAGTTCGGTGTGGACGGCGGCATCCGGCTCGAACACGTCGATCCGGGCGACGAATTGCTCCAGGGCGTCCACGACGTCATCGGGCATACCGAGAGCCTGCCACGTTCACTCCCGGCGGGCCCGCAGAGCGTCGATGCACCACGACAGTGTGGGCTCGGTGGGCTCCGGCGGTGACCAGCCGTTGACCACCGACAGCAGCTCCTCGTACCGAGTCCGGCGCGGATCGTTCGCCAGCTCCAGCCGTGCCAGCAGCCGGTCGGAGTCCCCACCGGTGATCCGGGCGTACTCGGCGACCACGGCGGTCACGACCGGCTCGGCCGCCGGGGAAGCAGGAGCGATGCCGAGCGCCGCAGCGGGGACGGCGGTGCGCACCACCGCCACCGCCTCGGGACGGGGGAGGCCACCGCGGTCCCGGTCCGTGGCGTGCTGCTCGACCAGCCTGCGCAGGTAGGACCGGAACCCGGCGTCCTGGGTGAGCTCGACCAGCTCCAGCCAGGCGTCCACCTGCGCCGGAGTGGGGTCGTCCGGCAGGGACGGGGTCAGCGAACCCCGGATGCCGAGGAATGCGGGGTCGGCGTCGAGGCCGCCGAACGTGGCGGCGAGGAATTCGTCGACGAGTCGGTGCCGTTCGTCCTCGGACAGGGCGGAGAGTCGGTGCACGAGAGTTGCCTCCTCCGGGCTGGGCCGCTGTGCGGCGATCGCGGTGAGCACCGCTCGGCGGAACTGCAGCGCCCGGATCCGGACGTCGAGCGCCGCGGCGTGAGCGGAGGCCACGTCGGCGACGGTGACCTCGCGCTCCAGGACCCGGCGGATCGTCGCCAGGTCGACGCCGAGGTCGCGCAGGCTGCGCACCAGGGCGAGACGCGCGGCCGCGGCCTCGTCGTAGACGCGGTGTCCCGCGCTGTTCCGGCCGGTCGGCGGCACGATGCCGCGGTCGGCGTAGAACCGGATCGCCTTGACCGTCAGCCCGGTACGCCGCGCCAGCTCCCCGATCGAGTAGTGCTCCACGAACAGACCCTCTCGTCTCCCCTCGGGGGAGCCGCAAGCCTCAGGAACGCCGCAACCGCCGGTCGAGGAGCGTGGAGATCGCACCGGTGAGCAGGAGCAGCAGCAGCGCGCCGTAATTGACCTGCGGCACCAGGATCCCGATCACGGTCGCGACCGTGAGCAGGGCGGTCGTGATCACCGAGGGCACGGCCATCCGCCGCGAACTCTCCACGTCGTTCTCGTGCAGCTCCGGCTTCCGGGCCAGGTGGACGGCGAGCACGGTGAGCAGCGCGGAGCTCACGAGCAGCGTGATCTCCACCAACGGCAGGATCAGCAACGTCACGGCGATGGCCACGATCGCGTCCACGAACGTCAGGAACCGGTCGAGCCCGGGAGGTGTGCGCACGGCGGGGAGCTTACGGTCGGGCGGTTGCCCGTGCACCGGACCTGCTCGTCACCGCCGGGCGCCGGCTCCGATCAGGAGCGTCCCCCCGGCGACCAGCAGCAGCACGCTCCAGCGATCGTGCGCGGCGGCCCAGCGTGGGTCCGTGAGACCCACGAACAGCGCCGTTTCGCGGGGGAGCAGCGCCGCCGCACCGACCACGACCAGCGTCGCCGGGGCGGTGACCGCGCTGGCCACACCGCGCTCGGCGCGTCGGCACCCGAGCACGGCCAGCGCGAGTGCCACCACGAGGATCGTTGCCGCCTCCAGCGTCGTCCCGGCCAGCCGCAGCTGCTCCCCGATGCCCTCACCGGCGCCGGCCAGGGTGATGCCGACCGCGGCCGCCCACCAGAGCGCGACGGCGCCGAAGGCCATGCCCACCCGGAGTGCGGTGGTCACCCAGGCGCGGCCGGGCACCACCAGGGTGGTCGGCTTGGCCGGATCGTCGAGCAGGAACACGGCACCGACCGCGGCGCACACGGCTGCCAGCCGTAGCTGCACGGTGAGCGAGTCGGGATCGATGACGGTGCTCAGCGCGGCCGGGATCGCCAGCAGCACCCACCCCGCGGCGCACGCCAGCAGGAACGGTCCGGTCCGGGCCGCCCGCAGGACGGGCAGGGCCAGCGCGATCAGCATCGGATCCGCTCCCCGGCCGGGGGCTGCGCAGCGGCCGGCACGCCGACGAGAGCCGCGAACCGGTCGGTGTCGGTCGCCGGCGCGGACAGCTCGGCCCAGTGCCGCTTCACGAGCTTCTCCCCGTCCGTCGCGGAGAGCAGCGCGAGCCCGGCAGCGGCCTCGGCGTCGGGGACCGTCAGCGTCGCGTAGCCACTGGAGTCGCGGAAGACCAGCCCGCCCGTGCCGGCCTCGTCCAGGAGCCGGAGCCCCTCGGCGACGTGGCCGCCTGCCTGGCCCACCAGCCAGACCAGCAGCGCACCGCGTGAGCCACAGACCGGCGCCGGGCCCTGCCACGGCGCACCGGCGATGAGACGGTAGGCGACCGCGCTCGCGAACACCGCCTCGGCGTACCGGTCGCCCCACTGCGTCCCGACCGGTATCTCGTCCGGCGAGACCGAGCGGGGCAGCGTCGCCGTGTCGACGGTCTCGTCGAACGGGTAGCCGACGGCCAGCACCCGTTGGCGGACGACCAGCGGCGGCCCGGCGACGGTCGGCACCGGGCGTCGCACGTCTCGGAACACGGTGTTCCACTCGTCGATCCACGGGGTGAAGTCGTCGAACGCGCAGTACCGGACGTCGTCGACCGGTCGGCAACTCTGCATCGAGGCCGGGGCTTCGGTCGCGGTACGGCGGGCAGCCTCGAGGGACTCGTCCACGTGGAACTGGGTGATCGCGCCCCCGAGAGTGACCACCGTAGCCAGGGCAGCCGCCGGCCATACCCATCGCCGCGCCCCCGAGCGGATCAGCGCCAGCACCGCGAACACCGCGATCAGCCCCAGCAGGTAAGCGAGGTGCCGCGCCGCCGGTCGTCCGGCGATCTCCGCCGGCAGCGGCATCGGAAACTCCGGCGTGACGATCGGCAACAGGAGCCGCCATTGCGTGTCGGACGACCCGCCCGCCGGCGCGACGAACGCGAACGCGGTCAGGAACAGCGCGATCACCGGCGCGACGACCGGCGAGCGCGTCAGCCGGGCCAGCAGCACGCCCAGTACCCCGAACAGCGCGACCACCGCAGGCACGACGAGCAGATCCAGGGGCTGCACGTGGCCGGCCGCACCGGGCAGCAGGACCAGCGCTCCGAGTCGCACCGACAGCACGACCAGCGCCAACCCGGTCGGAGCCAGCACCATGATCAGCAACGCCCCGGTCCGCCACGCCGGTGGCAGCACCAGGACGTCGAACAGCACGTCCACCCGGTGACGATGCGGGCGCAGCGCCGCGAAGTTCGCCGCGAGGAGCGCCCCGTTGCCGAGCACCAACATCGCCAGGAACTGGACCTCGACCGATTCCTCGTGCAGCACCGGGAACTCGTTCGCCGTCCCGGCGACGAGGCCGTAGACCCAGGGCACCAGGAACAATGCGGCCGCGATCACCGTGATCGGGGACCGTAACGACCGTACGCACTCGACCCGGGCCATCGCGAGCATCGCCCGGCGCCGGTCGACCGGCGCATCGACGGACGGTGCCGGAAGCACCGCGGTCATGACTCCTCCGCGGTCGACAGGTCGACGAGCGTCAGGTAACCGTCCTCCAGCGTCGGCGGGAGCAGATCCGCTCCGTCCGGCGGTGTGCCCACGTGGCGGAACAGGCCGG
>Ga0190269_10000083_pt1 | contig 42880 bp, 39 predicted proteins | sample Popmic249IS_FD_133749 | JGI IMG/M metagenome (GOLD analysis project Ga0190269, IMG submission 133749) | Populus adjacent soil microbial communities from riparian zone of Blue River, Arizona, USA - 249 IS | ecosystem: Environmental > Terrestrial > Soil > Riparian zone | place: USA: Arizona... | reverse complement strand
CCTCACCCGCCGGCCGACCTGCATCTCCTTCGGCAGGACGTCGAGGTGGATGAAGATCGCGTGGCGCCCGGTGCCCGGGTCGCGCACGTCGAGCCCGTTCCCGTTCGCGCTCCAGTTCCAGTTGCGGCGGACGATCACGCCGTCGAACGGCGCGACGACGGGCGAGCCGACCGGCGCCTTGAAGTCGACGCCCTTGTGGCGGCGGCCGTCCTTGAGGAGCGACGTCACCTGCTCGTACTCGCCGATGGGCCCGTCCACGAGCCGCAGCTCGAGCTCGGTCCCGTCCGCGCGCCAGTAGCGCGGCCAGCGCGCGCCCTCGGGCTGCCATCGGTACGCGGCCACCACGGTGCCGAGCTTCGACGACGCGTACCTGCCGGCGGTGGCGTCGGCCAAGCCCGCGTCCGGCGACAGCATCGAGCACACCTCGTCGCTGGCCGGTGCGCTGCTCGGCACCGGCCCCGCGCCAACGGCTACCGAGCCGGAGCCCGCAGGCAACAATCGCAAGACGGTGCTCGTCGTCGCGATCGTCCTGCTGGTGGCCGTGGCCGTCGGCGCGGGTGCGGCGATGCTGGCCGGTGACACGATCATGTCGCTGCTGGACAACGTGCTGTCGTAGCTCAGAGCGCGGAGGCCAGCCGGGCGACGGCGTCGGCCAGGATCTCCGGGCTCGTGGCGAAGTTGAGGCGGACGAAGCCGGCGCCTTGCGGCCCGAAGTCGAGACCGCGGTAGAGCGCCAGCTTCGCCCGCTCGAGGATCACCGCGGCCGGGTCGTCGCCGAGCCCGTGTGCCCGCAGATCCAACCAGGCGAGGTAGGTCGCGTCCGGCGCGCGGTACCCGACCCCGAGCGGTGCGAGCGCGTCGCCGAGCCACCGACGGTTGATCTCCAGCCCTGCCCGCAGCTCCTCGAGCCACGGCTCCCCCTCGGTCAGCGCGGCCACCGACGCGATCACGCCGAGGTTCCCGGTGGAGGCCAGCGCGTCCTCCGGGATCCGTCCGAGTTCGGCGACGACATCCGCACCGCCGACGAGCAGGGCTGCCTTGAGCCCGGCCAAGTTCCAGGCCTTCGACGCCGACACCGCGGCGAACGCGGTCCGGGCCGCCGGCCGGTCCAGCGAGAGGAACGGGACGAACCGTGCCGCGCCGAGCGTCAACGGCGCGTGGATCTCGTCCGACACCACGCGGACGCCGTAGCGCTCCGCGAGGTCGGCGACCGCTTCGAGCTCCGCACGGGTGTGGACCGTGCCGGTCGGGTTCTGCGGATTGCACAGCAGGTGGACGCGGGCCCCGTCGGCGTAAGCGGCCTCCAGGCCCTCCAGCTCCAGCCGCCAGCCGTCCGGCCCTGGCCGCAGCGGGTCGGCGACCAGGCGCCGCCCGGTCGTCTGCAGCCACTCGTAGAACGGTGGGTACACCGGCGGGTTGATCACCACCGCGTCGCCGGGTGACGTGGAGAGCTCGATCGCGGTCCGCGCCGCCCGGGCGACGTCGGGCATCAACGCGATCGCCGCCGGGTCGGGGTGCCACCCCCACCGTCGGCCGGCGAAACCGGCGTAGGCCTCGGGCAGCACGTCCGGGTGGGCGTACCCGGTGTCGGAGACGTCGAGCGCCTCGGCCAGGGCCGCCCGGATCGGCTCCGCGAGCGTCGAGTCCATCTCGGCGACGAAGAGCGGCAGGACGTCGTCCGGGTAGGCCCGCCACTTCTCGCTACGCCGACGCCGCAACTCGTCCCGATCAGCCCAGAGGTCCATCGACCCATAGTGCTCGACGCTCCGTCCCGGGGTGCGCGGCGGAGAAGAGAAGGCGGAATCGGCGGGCGTCGCCGTGGCAGGGTGGAGGTATGAGCACCTTGGTCTGGAATCGGGTCGGGTTCGGAGCGGAGTTCGCGATCGTCGAGGCCGGGAGTGGGCTCCGCGCTACCGGCTGGACGCTGGGCACGGCGCCCGAGCCGTACAGCTGCCACTACACGCTCGCCACCGACGAACGGTGGGCCACGCTCTCGCTGGACATCCGCACCGAGGGCGCCGGCTGGGCTCGTTCGCTCAAGCTGAGCCGCCCGTCGGCAGGGGACGAGTGGAAGGTCCGGGCCAGCGAGACCGGCCGGCTGGCCGCCTCCCCGCCCGGTGCGGAGTACCCCGAGCGGATCGCCGACGCGCTCGACGTCGACATCGCGTTCTCACCTCTCACCAACACGCTCCCGATCCGCCGGCTGAACCTGCTGCAGCAGTCGGTCGGCAGTCGCGTGGAGCTGAAGGTGGCGTTCGTCGAGCTGCCGTCGCTCGCGGTGATCGACGACGGGCAGTGGTACGCGGTCGCCGGTGACGGCCGGCTCGCACACGGCTCCGGCGACTACCGGGTGCAGATCGCGGTCGACTCCGACGGTTTCGTCGTCGACTACCCCGGGCTCGCGACCCGCGCCACCGACGAGCGGCGCTGATCAGCCGCGAGGCGCCTGGTAGGTGACGATGGCCGACGGCCCGGCGGGGTCGGTGAGCGCCGAGCCGGGACCGGCGACCGGCAGCTCCAACCGCGTCTGGTGGATCACGGTCGTCCGGTGCCGCACCGCGACGTGCACCCGGTACCGGTCCGGACGCCGGGGCGCGACGAACGGTAGGTCGAGCCGTTCGGAGCGCTCCTGCGGGAGGCAGGTGTGGGGTCCGTCAGGGGTGCAGGGGCACGTCCACGCCGCTCCGTGCCGCGGGACGAACATCGCGTGCGGCCCGGTCGGTACCGCCATCGTCTCCGCGACGACCGAGACCTGAACCCAGGCTCCGATCTCGTCCGAGGTGGCGCCGCGCGCGTCGTCGGGGAACACCGTCGACGGCGTAGGAGCGGCGCGCATCGCGATCCGCACGAGGTAGTACCCGTCAGGGGCCAGTGGCCGCGAGACGAGGGAGCCCGTGGTGTCGGCGACCGTCACGTCGACGCCCACGGCCGGGTCCGAGTCCACCGCACGCGGTTCGGGTGGTCCGGCCGGCACCTCCGCCTCGCGCGCCGGTGTCGGCTCCGCCCGTCGCCACCAGCGTCGTCGCCGCTCGGCGGGGGCATCGTCGGACTCCCGCTGCTCCGGCACGCCAGATGCATTGGGCTCCCGCACGTTCGGCGCGGTCGGTACCGGCTTGGCCAACTCGGCGGCGGCCTCGGCCCAGGCCCGCCGCGGCGGAGGCGGCCCCGGTACAGGCCCCGGCGCGAGCGGCCCCGGTGCAGGCGGGCCGGGAACGGCCTCCGGAGCCGGCGGGACAGCCGGTCCACCGAGGAGTTCGGCCACCGGGTGCACGCCGCGGATCGCCTGGCCGTCGACGCTCACCACCGTGCCGTGACGTAACGCGAGCGCACCGAACCGCTCGGCCTCGGCGAGGTCGTCCAGGACCAGCACCACCGTCCGGCCCGGCGCCACCAGCGCGGTGATCGTCTCCGCTGCTCCCGCGTCGCCGATCGACGCGGACAAGCCGCGCAACGTGTCGACGAGCACCACCGCCGGTGGCGCCGCCACGGCGCCGATCGCTCCGGCGATCGCTTCCCAGCCCCGACGCGCGGCCGCCGAAGGTGCACCGTTGAGCCGGACCGTCCGCGGCCGGTCGCCGGGCGGGTCGACCGCCATCCAGAGCGCACCGAGGTCGATCATCGTTCCGCCGGCGGCCGGTCCGGCCAGGAGCGTGAGCGCCGCACGCCGGCCAGGTCCCGTTGGACCCACGACGAGCACCAGCGGCTGCCTGGCGACGAGTCCGAGCACGCGGTCGGCCTGACCGCCTCCCGCCGCACCGACCGGTGGCGGTCCCGACCGGCCGTATCGGCCAGGGGCGCCCGACTCGTTTCTGCTCACCGTCGTCCCCGATGCCTCCGGTCCCGGCGCCCACCTCTGACCACTCGCTGCCAATGCTGCCTTGCGCTCCGTGCTTAAGCTAGCGGTTCGTCGGCTTCCTCGCGTTCACCCAGCGGGCGGCACCCACTCCCCGGTCGTGTCGAACCGGGCGAGCGTCTCGGTGTACGGCGTGAGGTCGAGGCCGACTGTTCGCAGCCAATCGTCGTCGTAGTAGGTCCGTGCGTAGCGTTCACCACCGTCGCAGAGCAGCGTGACGACGCTGGCACCGACCGGGCCGTCCGCGGTCCGCAACTCGGCGAGCAACGTGAAGACGCCCCACAGGTTCGTGCCGGTCGAGCCGCCCACCGGGCGGCCCAGGCGCCGGGTGGCGTAGCGGGCGGCGGCGATCGACGCGGCGTCGGGGACGCCGATCATCCGGTCGACGACGTTGCCGACGAAGCTGGGCTCGACGCGCTGTCTGCCGATGCCCTCGATGCGGGACCCCCGGGCGGTGGTCACGCTCGGATCGGCCGCCGACCAGCCCGGCAGGAAAGCGGAGTTCTCCGGGTCGACGACGCACAGCCGGGTCGCGTGCCGCCGGTAGCGGACGTAGCGCCCGATCGTCGCGCTCGTACCGCCGGTGCCCGCGCCCACGACGATCCACCGCGGCACGGGGTGCCGCTCGGCGGCGAGCTGCCCGAAGATCGACTCGGCGATGTTGTTGTTGCCCCGCCAGTCGGTGGCTCGCTCGGCGTAGGTGAACTGGTCCATGAAGTGGCCGTCGAGCTCCGCCGCGAGCCGCCGCGACTCCGCATAGACGCTGCCCGGGTCCTCGACCAGGTGACACCGGCCGCCCTGGAACTCGATCAGCGCGACCTTCTCCGCGCTGGTGCCCACCGGCATCACGGCGACGAACGGCAGGCCGAGCATCCGGGCGAAGTAGGCCGGGCTGACGGCCGTCGACCCCGAGGACGCCTCGACCACGGTGGTGCCCTCGCGGATCCAGCCGTTGCAGAGCGCGTAGAGGAAGAGCGACCGTGCCAGCCGGTGCTTGAGCGAGCCGGTCGGATGCGTCGACTCGTCCTTGACGTACAGGTCGAGGCCGGCGTCGGCGTAGACCGCGGGCAGCGGGAACGTGAGCAGGTGGGTGTCGGCGGAACGGTTGGCGTCGGCCTCCACCCGCCGGATCGCCTCGTCGGCCCAGTCCCGGGCGTCACCCACCGAAGTAGTCCCGGTACGCGGCCGGGTCGACGTTGCCGCCGGACACGACCGCGACAGTCCGGGACGCCGCGGGCAGCTCCGCGGCGTGGAACAGGTACGCGGCGGTCGTCACCGCGCCCGACGGCTCGGCCACCAGCCGCGACTTGCGCCCGAGCACCCGGACGGCCTCCACGATCTCCTCCTCCGACACCGTGACGACACCGTCGACGTAGCGGCGGATGTGCTCGAACGGCAGCACCCCGACCGACGTCGTACGGAGGCCGTCGGCGATCGTGCGGTACGTCTGCTCCGGCGTCCAGATGACGCGCTCGCCGGTACGGAAGCTTTCCGCGGCGTCGGCGGCGAGCTCCGGCTCGACCGCGATCACCCGGGTCTCCGGGGAGAGCGCCTTGATCGCGGTGGCGACCCCGGAGATCAGCCCGCCGCCGCTCACCGGGACGAGGACCAGGTCCGGCGCGCCGGATCGCGCACCGGACGCCAGGTCCTCGGCGATCTCCAGGCCCACCGTGCCCTGTCCGGCGATGATCCGGTCGTCGTCGTAGGGCGGGATGTGCGGGTACCCGTGTGCCTCGGCGAGCTCGAACGGGCGGACGTCGCGCTCCGCGGGCGGGACGACGACGACCTCCGCTCCGAATCCCCTGGTCGCGTCGAGCTTCACCGCGGGGCTGGTGTCCGGCATGACGATCGTCGCCCGGATGCCGAGCCTGGCGGCGGCGTACGCGACCGCCTGCGCGTGGTTGCCGCTGGACTGGGCGACCACCCCGCGCGCCCGCTGACCGGCGTCCAGCTGGGCGAGCGCGTTGCTGGCACCGCGGAGCTTGAACGCGCCGGTCGCCTGCAGGCTCTCCGGCTTCAACCACAGCGGACGCTCGGCGTCGGCCCAGGCGCACGGCAGAAGGGGCGTCCGTACCACCAGATCCCGGATCCGGGCGGCTGCTGCCTGAATGTCGCTCAGCGTCACCAATGAGAGTGATGCGGTATGGATCGCGGTCATACCGCCACGATAGCCACGGCCGTCGGGGCGGATCGGTGCACCGCCGCCCGCCACCGACACTACCCGGACGAGCTTCCCATTTTATCCACTTTTAGGAGCATGCTATTTCGATCAAGCATGCGCCGCGCAGCTATTCGGCCATCCACCGACCCGGTCAATCGAGATCTCCGTTCGGCAGCCGTCGGCCGTCCGTTCCCCCTATCCGCCAGCCACGCTCGGTATCGGAGTTCCGCGTTCGCGATCGTCAAAGCGGCATCCGAATTTCACTCTGCGATTCGGAAACGGCGGGCCGCCGCGATACGCGGTCGACGTAAATTCAATTGAGCCACGCGCCCGCGGCCAATCCGCATTTCGTTGGCCATCGAAACATCGTCTCGCAAAGCGAGATCAGCAATACGAGTGCGGCTCCGGTTTTAATCCGCTCGGTACGGCCAGTCGTGCCAACGATTACCGGCCCTCGTCATCCAAGGGGCGGGCCCGGCCCTCCCATTTCGTCGACAGCACGACGGTGGTGCGGGTGCGCGCCACCCCGTGGATGCGGTTGAGTCGACCGATCGTGTGCTCCAGCGCCGCGACGTCCGGCACCCGGACCAGAAGGAGAAAGGACTCCTCACCCGCGACGAACCAGCAGGATTCCACTTCGGGCAACCGGTGCAGCGCGGCCGCGATGTCGTCCTGCTCCGAGCTCTCGGCCTGCAGGACGCCGATGAGCGCGGTGACTCCCAGGCCGATCGCGGTGGTGTCGACCGCCGCGTGGTAGCCGGTGATGATCCCGGCCGCCTCGAGCTTGCCGACGCGGTCGTGCACGGCGGGCGCCGACAGCCCCACGCGGCGCGCCAACTCGGCGTACGTCTCCCGGCCACTGCCTCGGAGCGTGTCCAGCAACCGCCGGTCGATCTCGTCCACGAGCTCTCCCCCCGGGGTAGCGGCTCCTGTACCGATGCGGGCCGCTCGGTTGCCGGCCCTGCGATCGTAAGCCGCCCGCGCACCGGTCGCTGACCCGCGATCAGCCGGGCGGCCGAAACCGCAGGACACGGACAGTGCCGCCGGGAAGTGCAACAGTGGCCACCCTCATCACGGGCCGACAATTCGTGACCGCAGACACAGTACTCGGCAACCGATTGGAGAGATCCGCGACGCTGCCTTCCGCCGATGCGTCGCCCCTCGAAAATGGTGCCGTATTCGCAGGTCATGACACGTAGCCACAGTCGTGCCCCGACGGAGAATCGAGGTTCGGCATACCAATCGGTGACGCATCGACCATGGACTACCGAACGGTCAGTTTGGCCGTTCTCAGTCGCCGACCGTACCTCCGGTGCTTGAATGACTCGCGAACCAATAACGCCGCGCCCTCGGGCGCATCAACGTGCGATTCCGCACCGGCGAGAAGAGAGGCGAAAGTGGAGGTTGGCGAGCGTCTACTCACCCCAGGTGAGGTCGCGGCGCTTTTCCGGGTGGACCCGAAGACGGTGACGCGGTGGGCGGCTGCTGGGCGAATCAGCAGCATCCGCACCCCTGGCGGTCACCGCCGATTCCGGGAATCCGAGGTGCGCGCGCTGCTCGCATCGGGGGACCCGGATGTGGAGCTCGAAGAGCGGAGAGCAGCCGGGCACTAGCCTGAGCCGTCCAGGCTCAGGAGGGCGCCGGTTGCTCCTCGGCCGGGCGCATGCGGGCTGCGCCCAACTCACCGCGCCACCTGGTGAAGAGGGTGTGGTCCACCCCCAGGGTGTCGAGTACTTTTCCGGCGACGAAGTCGACCAGTTCCTGCACCGTGGAGGTGCCGGCGTAGAACCCCGGGCTGGCCGGCAGCACCACCGCTCCGGCGTCGTGGAGCGCGAGCAGATGGACGAGGTGCCCCCGGGAGAGCGGGGTTTCCCGGGGCACCACGACCACCGGTCGGCGTTCCTTGAGGTTGACGTCCGCCGCCCGTTGCAGCAGGTCTTTCGAGAGGCCCAGCGCGATGCCCGCCACCGCCGCCGTGCTCGCGGGCACCACCACCATGCCGCGCACCGGATACGACCCGCTGCTCGGCCCGGCGGCCAGATCGCCCGCCGCCCAGTACCGGACGCGTTCGACGTCCCGGTCGAGCCAGGCGCCGACGTCCTCGGCCCAGTGCGCGTCCCGGATCGTGCGCCCCACCTCGTCGAGCAGCGTGAGCCGAGCCGCCCGCGACACGACGAGGTCGACCGATTCACCTGCGTCGAGCAGCGCACTCACCACGGCCCTGGCGTACGGCGTCCCGCTCGCCCCGGAGACGCCGACGACCCACGGCGCCCGGGTCACCCGCGCAGTCCCTGGAGCACGACCAGGTCGCCCAGCGCGAACAGGAAGAGCACGATCCCGATCACGCCGTTGGCGGTGAAGAACGCCCGGTTGACCCGGGACAGGTCGCCGGGCCGGACGATCGCGTGTTCGTAGGCCAGGACGACCGCCGTGAACACCATCCCGACCCACCAGAGCCAGCCGTAGCCCGTCAGCGCACCGAACCAGACGTACAGCGCGACGGTGATCACGTGCACGACCGTGGAGGCGTGCAGCGAGGCCGCGATGCCGAACCGCACCGGCACGCTCCGGACCCCGATCCGCCGATCCACGTCGACGTCCTGGCAGGCGTAGATGAGGTCGAACCCACCGATCCAGGTGCCGACCGCCAGGCCGAGCACGAACGCCGGCCACGACCACTCACCGGTCACCGCGATCCAGGCGCCGATCGGCGCGATGGCCTGCGCGAGCCCGAGGAACGCCTGCGGGAAGTCGGTGAACCGCTTCGCGTAGGAGTAGATCGTCAGGAAGAACAGCGCGATCGGCGAGAGCACCAGGCAGAGCCAGCCGAGCCAGGCCGCCGACGCCAGGAACACCACCAGCGCGACGCCGAGGCCCACCCAGGCCGAGCGCACCGACAGCGCGCCGGTGACCAGCTCGCGCTGCGCGGTGCGGGGATTCTGGGCGTCGATGCGCCGGTCGATGATGCGGTTCGCGGCCATCGCGACCGTGCGTGCGGCGACCATGGCAACGGTGACCACGCCGAGCGTCGACCACTGCACGTGTGGACCCTCGGCGCGCATCGCGGTCAGCGCGGCCACGTAGGCGAACGGCAGCGCGAACACCGAGTGCTCGATCATCACCAGCCGCAGGAAGGCCTTGACCTTGTTGGGGGCCTCCACCGAGCTGGTCACAGCCCGAACTCCCGCCAGCGTGCGTCGACGGTCGCGACCACCTCGGGGCTCATCCGCATCTCCTCCGGCCAGCCGCGGTGGTAGCCCTCTCCGGGGAGCTTGCGGGTGGCGTCGACTCCCAGCTTGCCACCCCAGAACTGCTGGTAGGACGCGTGATCGAGGTGATCGACCGGTCCAGTGGTGAGCAACACGTCGTGGGCGTAGTCGACGTTGCCGAACGCCCGGAACGCGACCTCCCGGTAGTCGTGGACGTCGCAGTCGGCGTCCACGACGACGACCAGCTTGCAGAGTGAGAGCAGCCCGGCGCCCCAGACCGCGTTCATCACCTTCATCGCGTGCTTCGGGAAGCGCTTGTCGATCGAGACGATGCAGCAGTTGTGGAAGACACCCGCGTCCGGCAGGTCGTAGTCGACGATGTCCGGGATCAGCAGCTTGATCAGCGGAAGGAAGATCCGCTCGGTCGCCTTGCCGATCGGGCCGTCCTCCTGGGGCGGCTGGCTGGTGATGATCGACTGGTAGATCGGCTCGCGCTGCATCGTCATGCACTCGACGTGCAGCACCGGGAAGTCCTCGACCGGCGTGTAGAAGCCGGTGTGGTCGCCGAACGGCCCCTCCGGAGCCCGCTCCCCCGGCTCGAGGTACCCCTCCAGCACGACCTGCGCGTGCGCGGGCACCTGCAGCGGAACGGTGAGGCAGTCCACCATCTCGACGCGCTCGCCGCGCAGGAACCCGGCGAACAGGTACTCGTCGATGTCACCGGGCAGCGGCGCGGTGGCCGAGTACGAGACGGCCGGGTCGCAGCCGAACGCGATCGCGACCGGCAACCGCTCGCCGCGGCGCTCGGCGACCGCGTGGTGGGCCGTGGAGTCCTTGTGGATCTGCCAGTGCATGCCCAGCGTGTTGCGGCTGTGCTGCTGGAGCCGGTAGAGCCCGAGGTTACGGACGCCGGTCTCCGGGTGCTTCGTGTGGGTCAGCCCCAGGTTGTGGTAGATCCCCCCGTCGCCAGGCCACACCTGCAGGCCGGGGAGCTTGTCCAGGTCGACCGCGTCGTCCTTGTAGACGACCTCCTGGCACGGAGCCGTCCTCACCCGCTTCGGGGGGACGTTCTTGAGCTGGGTGAGTTTGCCCAGCGCCTCGCGGAAGCCACTGAACCCCTGCGGCAGCTCGGGCTTGAGCATGCCGCCGATGCGCTGCCCGATCTCGTCCAGCGAGTCGACGCCGAGCGCCATCGCCATCCGGCGCTCGGTGCCGAAGACGTTGATCGCCACCGGCATCTCGCCACGCGTCGGGTTCTCGAAGAGCAGAGCCGGACCGCCGGCCCGCACCACCCGCTGGGTGATCTCGCTGATCTCGAGCGTCGGATCGACCGGGGCGGTGACCCGCTTGAGCTCACCGGCCTTCTCCAGCCGACGGAGGAAGTCACGAAGGTCGGTATGGGCCATGTGAACAAGTATTCCTGGCCCGGGAACGACACCGGCGCCGACCCGAGGGGTGGGCCGGCGCCGGAGCGCTGCGGAGGCGGTGGCCTACGGGCGGCCCGCGCCCGCGAACGGCATGTTGGCGACCTGTTCGACCTGCACCGGCTGACCCTCGGTGGGCGCGTGGACCACCTGGCCGTTGCCGATGTAGATCCCGTCGTGGTGCAGATCGCTGTAGAAGAACACGATGTCGCCGGGCTGCATGTTCTCCCGCGAGACGTGCGGAATCATGTTGTATTGCTGGTGGGCGGAGTGCGGCAGGTTCACGCCGACCTGCTTCCAGGCCATCATCACCAGCCCGGAGCAGTCCCAGGAGTTCGGCCCGGCGCCGCCGAACACGTACGGCTCGCCCTGCTGCGCCATCGCGAACTGCACGACCGTCGCCGCGTTACCGCTGGCCTGGCCGTCGTAGGTGACGGTCGCCGGCGCGGTGCCGTACTTCGTCACGTACGCCGACCGGCGGATCTGCTCCCACTTGCTCTGGTCCTTCTTGATCGACTTCTGCTGCGAGGCGAGCTGCGACTGGAGCCGCTTCGCGCTCTGCACCTGGACGTCGACCTTCTTCTTCGTGTCGTCGAACTTGGCCTGGTGGGCCTTCGCCTCGTTGATCGTGTCGCGCTGCTGCGCCGAGAGCCACTCCAGGGCCGCGAGCTGGTCCAGGTAGTTCTCCGGCGAACCGTGCGTGAGCATCGAGGACGACAGGTTCAGGCTGCCGTCGCGGTAGGCGGTCGCCGCGATCTTGCCGACCTCGGCCTGCGAAGCGTCGAGCTTGGCCTGTGATGCGGCGAGCTGGCGGTTCAGCCCGGCCTGCTGCGCTTGGACCCGCTTGAGCTGGACCTTGGCGCTGTTCATCTGCTCGTTGACTTTGTCCATCTTGACGCCCAGGGCGTCGAGCTGCTTCTCGGCCTCGGAGAGCGACGGGGCCGCACTGGCGCCACTTCCGGGTAACAGCACCACGCTCAGGATCGCAGCGATGACGCTGACCAGAACGATGGGACGACGAGCGTGAGTCCGGACGGATCTCACCTGTGCGGCACTCCTCACTCCCCCTAGGGCCGCCTACCGGGTTAGCTGTCGGGTTCGGGCGGGAGCTGCCCTACCGCCTGGACGGCGGATTCACCCCGGAACTGTGTTCCCGGGACGGTGTCCCCGGAACGATGGTTCCCCGGTTCGATGCGCTTGCGCTGCGATTCGGCGGCGGACTACCCCGACGCCATCCTTGGTGAACGGCGGACGTTCGGAGAGTCCTGGGTCACGGTAGGGCATCTGTGACTGGCTGGTCCAGCCTCGGGTCCGAATCCTAATGAACGCCTAATGCCTGGCGACAGCGCGTAGTTAGTCCATTCCAGAACGTCTTCTTAAGCGCTTCTTAATGCGGTTTCATCACCCCCTCCACCGAACGGCGGATCGAGTCACCCACAGTGGACAGACGATCGGCCGATCCGGCGAGCGCAACGGGTGCGACTACGGAGGCGCATGGTCCCTGAGAACCCTTCCGAAGCATTTATACTTATTTGTCCGAAACACGGAAGGGTCGAGGGGGACGAATCCATGGCACAGCAGACCGAACACGACGACGTGGTGGTGGTCGGCTGGCTCCGGGGGGACGACTACGAGGCCGCGTTGGCGTACCGACGCCGGGACGAGCCCGTCCCGGCGGACGATCAGCCGAACCGCCAACCTGCGCAGCCGCCCAAGCGCTGATCCGGCGCGGAAGATTTAAGACTGCCCACGGAAAGAAAGTGGCGCGCCCCACTCCGCGGGGCGCGCCACAGCCGCGGCTTACAGGCCGCTGTAGGAGTGCAGGCCGCTGACCGCGAAGTTGATGACGTAGAGGTTGATCATCATCGTGACGAAGCCGAGCACCGCGATCCCCGCCGCCCGGGGACCCCGCCAGCCGGTCGTCGCCCGCGCGTGCAGGTACGCCGCGTAGACGACCCAGGAGATGAAGGCCCAGGTCTCCTTGGGGTCCCAGCCCCAGTACCGGCTCCACGCCGCCTCGGCCCAGATCGCACCGCAGATGATCGCGAACGTCCAGATCGGGAAGCCGAACGCGTGCAGGCGGAACGTCATCCGCTCCAGTCCGGCGGCTGCCGGCAGGTGACGTCCGACGCCGAACGGGAAGCCAGGGGCGTTCGCCGGACGCCCGGCCGCGATCCGGCGGTCGTAGCCCTCACGGAGCAGGTAGAGCACCGAGAGCACACCGCCGATCAGGAAGATCCCGACCGAGATCGACGCGGTGGAGACGTGGATCCACAGCCAGTACGAGTTGAGCGCGGGCATCAGCGGCCCGGCGTCGACGTAGAGCACCGTGCCCGCCAGCCCCAGCAGCAGCACGACCGGCAGCATCACGAACATGCCGAGGTACCGCACCGGGCGCCGGGCCGAGACCACGAGCCAGGTGATCGTGCCGACCACGCAGGCCACCGAGACGAACTCGTACATGTTGCCCCACGGCACCCGCCCGGCGGCGAGGCCGCGGGCGGTCAGGCACCCGAGCTGGGCGAGCGCGCCGACGACCGCGGCGAGCACGCCGAAGCGCCCGAACCAGGCGGCCCGGCCGGCTGTGGGGGCCGGCTCGGACGGCGCGACCGGGCCGGCCGGCGACACCGGGACGTCCTGCGCCGGGCCGCCGGCGCCGACGAGCACGCGTTTGCGCTGGGCCGGGGCCGCGGCGCGGGCCGCCACCACGCCTTTCCGGCCGAACGCGAACTCGATGGCGTAACCGAACATCGCCAGCGTGTACGTCACGATCGCGACGACGAGCAGCGTGTTCGAGAGGTCGGCGAGCTGGGCGTCGGTCATGACGCTCCTTCTGTGCTTGCGGGCTCTTCCCCGGCGAGCTCGGACTGTTTCGGGTCGGGTGGAACGGTGTCTTCGATCCGGTCGACGATGCGCCGGAACTCCTCGGCGTAGCGGTCCGGGTCGGTGCGGGCCAGGCCACCGGCGGTGAGCTCGCCGTCCGGCGTCACCCGGACGAAGAGCCGGCGGCGCCGGACGGTGAGCGACGTGACCAGGCCGACCAGCATGAACGCGGCAGCGATCAGCACGACTTTCTCACCCGGATCATGCCCGACCTGGACGGTCATGAACTCCTTGTAGCCGACGAACTGGAGGCTCGAGCCGTCGTCGAGGGTCCACACCTCACCGACCGAGAGCTTCTTCGAACCGACCGACTTCAGCGCACCGCTGTCCACCTGGTTCTGGTCGATCGAGTAGACCGATCGCGGGATGCCGGAGTTCAGGCCCGTGTCGCCGCGGTAGCCGACCAACGTGACCGCCGGATCGTCGGCCGCCGGGTAGATCGACCGGATCGGCGGCCCCGACGGGGGCGCGGTCGGCAGGAAGAAGCCGGTGAACGCCATCTGCACGTCCGCGGTGCGGGTGGTCGACTTCGGGTTCTGGTTGGCGTCCGGGAGCACGAACGCGCCCTCGCTGGTCAGCTGCGAGTCCTGCGGCAGGAACGCGGGCGACTCCTCGAACACCGTGCCGTAGCGGTCGGTGTACTTCAGCATCGGCGCGTACCCGTGGTTGATCAGGTAGACGTTCGCGCCGTTCAGCCGCAGCGGGTGGTTGACCCGGAGGTCGTAGCCGGCGTCGGGATCTTCGGTGAACGCCCGGTCGCCCTGGACGTACTTCACCTTCGCGGAGAAGTTCTCGGGCTGCCCGCTCTCCAGGTAGGTGGCCCGGAAGTCGTCCAGCTGGACGCAGAACGACGGGAGGGCGGCGTCCCGCATGCGGGTGCCCGGCGTGAACGAGTCGTAGGCCTGGACGGTGTCGCAGAACGCGTTGCCCTCGACGACGAGCACGCTGGCCTTCCAGCCCCAGAGCGAGCCCGAGGCGATGCCGACCAGCAGGCCCACGAGCGCGAGGTGGAAGGCGAGGTTGCCGGTCTCGCGGAGGTAGCCCTTCTCGGCGCTGACCGTGACCGCACCGGAGGCCTCGGTGCGGACCACCGTGCGCCAGCGTCCGCGGCGCAGCACACCCCGTGCGGTGTTCGCGATGGCGGCCGGGTCGCCGGCCACCGGAGCGGAGGACGAGAGCGGCAGCCGGTCCAGGTGGCGCGGTGCCGCGGGTGGGCGCTTCACCAGCGCACGCCCGTGCACGCGGATACGCGGCACCAGGCAGCCGACCAGCGACACGAACAGCAGCAGGTAGATCGCCGCGAACCAGGGCGAGGCGAAGACGTCGAACGCGGACAGCTTGTCGAGGAACGGCGCCAGGTCCGGATGCTGGGTGAAGTACTCCTCGACCTTCGCCTGGTTCAGCGAGCGCTGCGGGAACGTGCTGCCGGGCACGGCGGCCAGCGCGAGCAGGAACAGCAGCACGAGCGCGGTCCGCATGCTGGTCAGCTGCCGCCACCAGCGCCGGGGCGCCTCGGCGGCGCGGCTCCAGGCGCTGTCGCCCGGTCGCCGCGGCCCACCGCCCGCGCGGCGGTCTTCGGGCTCGTTGGCGTCGGCGGGGGCGGTGGCCAGACCGGTGACGGCGGCTTCCTGCTCCTCGGAGGGCGTGACGGTGGCCATCAGAGCGCCAGCCCGCCGACGCTGAACACGCTGCGGATCCAGATCACCGCGTCGTCCCAGACCCCGAACAGCAGGGCGGCACCGACGGCGATGAGCAGCACACCACCGATCCGGACCACCCACCCGCTGTGCCGACGCACGGCCGCGAAGGCGCCCAGCACGCGCCGGAACCCGAGCGCGAACACGACGAACGGGACGCCGAGGCCGACGCAGTAGGCCAGCGCCAGCAGCGCGCCCCGGCCGGCACCGCCCTGGACGGCGGCGAGCCCCAGCACCGCGCCGAGCGTCGGCCCCACGCACGGGATCCAGCCCAGGCCGAACACGGCACCGAGCAGCGGGGCGCCGGCGAGCCCGGAGGCGGGCAGCCACCGCACCCGGGCCTCGCGCTGCAGGCCGGGCAGCACGCCCAGGTAACCGAGCCCGAACACGACGACCAGCGCGCCGACGACCCGCTGCAGCGTCGTCTCGTGCTCGAGCAGGAAGCCGCCGATACCTCCGGTCGCGAACGCCAGCAGAGTGAACACCGCACTGAAGCCGGCGACGAACAGCACGCTCCCGGCCAGCATCCGCCCGCGCACCTGGCCACGCGTCCGGCGTGCGGGTCGGGCCCCGGTGGGTGCGGCGCGAGTGGCGGTGGTGACGCTCCCCGCGTCCACGACCGAACCGTCCTTGACCGAACCGTCGCCGACCGAACCGGCAGCCACCGACCCCGCCGCCACCGACCCGGCGGGGACCGGCTCGCGGGCCGGCACCGGCCGCCCGGAGGGGTCGGTGCCCAGCGCCGCGTCGAGGTCCGCTCCGGCGATGCCGGTGACGTATGAGACGTAGCCGGGGACCAGCGGCAGCACGCACGGCGAGAGGAAGCTGACGAAGCCGGCGAGCGCGCTGACGCCCGCCGCGACGACCAGCGGCCCGTCCGTGACGATCTCGGGGATGCTCACGGCTTCTCCGCCGCGATCTTCTCGACCACCGGCTGCAACTCGTCGTCGAGCAGCCCCTTGCGGAACACCGCGGCGATCCGGCCCTTGCGATCGATGACGATCGTCGCCGGGATCGCGTTGGGCGGCGCGGCCTTCAGCTGCAGCGCCACCCGCCCGGCCGAGTCGAACAGGCTCGGGTAGGTGATGTTGTAGTTGACGTCGAACGCCTTCGCCCGGGACTCGGTGTCCTTGACGTTCACCCCGAGGAACCGGACGCCGCTCGCCTTGGTGGCGGTGTTCACGCGCTCCAGGTCGTCGGCTTCGGCCCGGCACGGCGCACACCAGGAGCCCCAGAAGTTGAGGACGACGACGTCGCCGCGCGCTTCGCTGAGCCGGAACGACCCGCCGTCCAGGAGCGTCCCGGCGATGTCCGGGGCGTCCTTGCGGTCGCCTTCGGCGTAGATCGTCGACGCTCCGGACCCGGCGACGAAGCGCTGACTTCCCCCGGACTCCTGGTCCACCGCGTCCGCGCCCGTCGAGCAGGCGGCCAGAGCAGCGAGCGCAACGACGGCCGCGACCCGGGCGGGCCAGGAGGGGAAGGAGGACATCGGATCAAGCGCCTCGCTCGGTCTGCGCGGTCTTGGACTGGGCGATGAGGGCCGCCGCCGGGTCGGCGTACTGGACGCCCACGACCCGGTCGTCCTCGAACTTCACCGACGTGACGCTGGCCAGCGCGCACTGGCGGCGACGGGGGTCGTGCCAGAGCGTCTTCTTCTCCAGGAACCGCCGGAGGATGACGATCGGCGACTGGTGGGAGATGCACACCGCCTCGTGGCCGGCGGCTGCCTCGCGCGCGTCGTTGACGACGGCGAACATCCGCTCCGCCTGCTCCTTGTACGGCTCGCCCCAGGACGGGCGGAACGGGTTGCGCAGGTAGTGCCAGTACTTGCGGTGCCGCCACAGCCCGTCACCTGGGCCGAACGGCTTGCCCTCGAACAGGTTCGTGGCCTCGATCAGCCGCTCGTCGACGACCGGGTCCAGGCCGAACTGCTCGGCGAAGGGCTCCATCGTCTGCTGCGCCCGCTCCATCGGGCTGACGAACAGATGCGTGACGTCACGACCGGCCAGGTGCTGCGCGGTCACCTTGGCCATCTGCTCGCCGAGCGGTGACAGCTTGTAGCCGGGCAGTCGTCCGTAGAGGATGCCGCCCGGGTTGTACACCTCGCCGTGGCGAATCACGTGCACGGTGGTCGTGACCGTCAACTCTCAGGCCCCCATCTCAGGCGTCTGCCCTGGTCGATGCCGCGGCGCGGGCCGCGATAGGCAGCGCTGCCGCGATCCGACCCAGTGCCTCTTCGTCGTGCGCCGCCGACAGGAACCACGCTTCGTAGGCGCTGGGCGGCAGGTAGACGCCCTCGGCCAACATCGCGTGGAAGAACGCCGCGTAGGCCGCGGTGTCCTGCCGTCGGGCGCCGTCGAAGTCCACGACCTCGTCGGCGCCGAAAAACACCGAGAACAGATTGCCAGCAGCCTGCACCCGATGCGGCACACCGGCTTCAGTCAACGCCTCCGACGCCAGCCTGGCCACCTGAGTGGCCGAAGCGTCCACCGCCGCGTAGACCTCCGGCGTGGCCGCGCGGAGCGTCGCGAGCCCGGCGGCGCAGGCCAGCGGGTTACCCGAGAGCGTGCCTGCCTGGTAGACGGGTCCGGCCGGAGCGAGCGCGGCCATCACCTCGGCCGTTCCGCCGAAGGCGGCCGCAGGCAGCCCGCCGCCCATCACCTTGCCGAACGTGAACAGGTCGGGGACGACCCGACCCGCGGAGGCCCCGAACCAGCCGGCCCGGGAGATCCGGAAGCCGGTCATCACCTCGTCGCTGATCAGCAGCGCGCCGTTCGCGGTGCACAGCTCGCGCAGCAGCAGGTCGAAGCCGTCCTTCGGCGGAACTACGCCCATGTTCGCCGGGATCGCCTCGACGATCACCGCGGCGACGGACGCGCCGTGCTCGGCGAACGCGGCCTTCAGCGCCTCACCGTCGTTGTAGGGCAGCACGATCGTGTCGGCTGCGCTCGCTCCGGTGACGCCGGGCGTGTCCGGCAACCCGAACGTGACGACGCCCGAGCCTGCCGACGCGAGCAGCGCATCGACGTGGCCGTGGTAGTTGCCGGCGAACTTCACGACCTTGCTGCGCCCGGTGACGCCCCGGGCCAGCCGGATCGCGCTCATCGTCGCCTCGGTGCCGGAGTTGACCAGGCGAACCTGCTCGACCGGCTCCACCCGGGCGACGATCTCCTCGGCCAGCTCGACCTCGCCGACGCTCGGCGTGCCGAAGCTGGTGCCGTTCGCCGCGGCGGCGGCCAGCGCGGCGACCACCTCGGGGTGCGCGTGCCCCAGCAGCAGCGGTCCCCACGAGCACACCAGGTCGACGTACTCGCGCCCGTCGACGTCGTACAGGTAGGGGCCGGAGCCCCGGGCCATGAACCGCGGGGTGCCGCCGACCGCGCGGAACGCACGGACCGGCGAGTTGACCCCGCCGGGCACGACGGTGCTGGCGCGCGCGAACCAGTCGGCCGAGAGGGGCGCGTCGTCGGGGTAGCTCACCGAGCCATTGTGACAACTACCGGCCGTAGACGTCCTGCCGGGTACCGTGGTGACACCCACATAACCTGGCCACTCGCGGCGTATTGCCCTTATAAAGGTCCCGAGGCCGTCGTATACCGAGTTCGGGTCACGCCCCCGGCACCCAGACGACTCTCGAGGAGCCGCCCGTGTCTGCCTTGCCTGAGCCGCTGCCGTCGGAGCCGACGCCGCTGCCGATCGCACCGGAGCATCCCGCACGCCCGACACCGGACGAGGCGTACGCGCTGATGGTGGCCGGGAACGCCCGGTTCGCCGCCGGTACACCCACCCGCCCGAACCAGGACGACGTCCGGCGCGCCCAGGTCGTCGCCGGCCAGGAGCCGTTCGCTGCGGTGCTGGGCTGCGCCGACTCGCGCGTGCCCGCGGAGATCGTCTTCGACCAGGGGCTCGGCGACCTGTTCGTGTGCCGCACGGCCGGGCCGATCGTCGACTTCGCCGTGCTCGGGAGCATCGAGTTCGCGATCACGAACCTGCACGTGCCGCTCGTGGTCGTGATGGGGCACGAGTCGTGCGGTGCGCTCAAGGCCGCGGCCGAGACCGCCACCGGCAACCTCGACCCGAGCGGGTCGGTGCGGGACCTGGTCGAGCGCGTGCTGCCGATCACGCTGCGGGCGCAGCGGGAGGGTGGCTCGAAGGACGAGCAGCTCTCCCGGGCGATCGCGTACAACGTCACGCGGGTGATCAACCTGCTGATCGAGCGCTCGCCGGCGATCGCGGGGGCCGTCGCCGACGGCTCGGTGAAGCTCGTCGGCGCGGTGTACGAACTCGACGGCGGCCGCGCCCGCTTCCTCTGATCCCTGCCGACCACCTCCGCCCGCCCGTGACGGAGGTGGTCGGGGTCTTTTTGTGACCCCCGCGCTAGGTCCACGCAGCACTTTCGTCACCTCGCCACACCGGTCTCGGCATTTCGCCGAAGTTGCCAACTTCCACTGGCGCATCACGGTTACTCGCCAGTAAGGTGACCGCTGCCACAGGCCGACCGCGGCGACCGCCCAGCACTCCGCCGCCGGAAGGCACCGCAGCTCAAGGAGGAACTGTGCGTCCCCTGCGTCGTCTGCTCGCCACGTTGACCGCCACTCTCGCGGTCACCGCCACCGGTCTCGCGCTCGCGCAGCCGGCCCAGGCCGCCCCGATCGACCTGGTCTTCGCCAACACCACCGGTTCGACCTTCATCGCCAAGCAGAAGGTCACCGCCGCGATCCCCACGTCGGTCGTGAAGACCTCGATCGATCTGGACGCCAAGACCCTCACCGGCACGGCCGAGATCCCCGACCTCACCGTCAAGCTGAAGCTGGCGAACCTGATCCCGACGACGTCGATCGTCCGGATCGTGCCGCAGGGCGGCCTGACCGGCACCGTCGACCTGGCCGCGAACAAGCTCACGACCACGACCACGTTCAAGCTGCAGGTGCTGCGCGTCTTCCAGGACTCGCTGCCGAGCATCAACCTGGTCAGCTCCGGCTGCATCAGCAAGACCGCCACCAGCGCGACGCTCTCCAACACCACGCCGATCGACATCTTCAACACGACGACGGTGTCCGGCACCTACAAGATCCCGGCGTTCACGAGGTGCGGCCTGCTCACGCCGCTGCTGACCACGCTGCTCGCCGGTGACGGCAACACGCTGACGCTGAACCTCAAGGCCTGAGCCGACTCGCACGGGGCCTGCCGATCGGGAGGATCGGCGGGCCCCGTGCGGTGTTCACTCAGGCTGCGGCCAGCTCCCGCCGCAGCCGCACGAAGGTCCGCGGAATGCGCGCCCCGAGCACCGCCACGAGCCGCCCGGAACGCCGGTACGCCGCGACGAAGCGGTGCTCGGCCGGATCGCCGTCGACGATCTCCACCGAGTCTCCCGGCCGCACGAAGCCCGCGAACTGCACCATCACGCCGTACTGCTCGCTCCACACGTACGGCACCGGGTCGTACTCCACCGGCGACCCCAGCAACCCCGACGCCACCGCGGCCCCGTGCTCGCGGGCGTGCGTCCAGTGCTCCACCCGGATCAGCCCGCCGCCCCGCGCCGAGGGGTAGCGCGCCACGTCGCCGCAGGCCCAGACGCCCGGTACCGCCGTCCGCCCGGCGGCGTCCACGACGACGCCGTTGTCCAGCGGGACCCCCGAGCCTTCCAGCCAGGAGACCGACGGCGCGACGCCGATCCCCACCACCACGACGTCGGCGGGTAGCGAACGCCCGTCCGCGAGCACCACTCCGGTCACCGCGCCGTCCACCGACGTCAGCGACACGACCGACACCCCGGTGAGCAGCGGCACCCCGTTGAGCCCGTGCAGCCCGGTGACGACCGAGGCCAGCTCCGACCCGAACACGTGCGCCATCGGCTCCGGCGACGCGTCGAGCACGGTCACCGACGCCCCGAGCTTCGACGCGGTGGACGCGACCTCGGCGCCGATGAACCCCGCCCCGATCACGACCACCCGCGCACCCGGCCCGAACGCCGCGCGCAGAGCGTCGGCATCATCGCAGGTACGCAGGGTGTGGACGCCCCGGAGCCCGGCCGCGGCCGGCAGCGACCGCGGCGAGGTGCCGGTGGCGATCACCACGGCGTCCCCGGTGATGTCGGTGCCGTCCGCCAGAACGACGGTGTGATCGCGAAGGCCGACCGCAGGCACCCCGAGATGCCACGTCACGGGCACGTCCTCGTCGGCGGCGAGCAGCGAGATCCCGTCGAGGTCGAGGTCCCCGGCCAGGTACGCCTTCGAGAGCGGGGGGCGGTCGTAGGGCCGGTGCGGCTCGTCCCCGATCAGGTCGATCGACCCGTCGAAGCCGGCCGACCGCAGCGAGCGTGCCAGCGACCAGCCAGCGAGCGACGCTCCGACGATGACCACCTTGTCCACCGGCGTTTCTCCCATTCCCTGGAAAGTAGGCTCCCCAGAAGGATCATCGTCCCGTAACAATCGCCGCACCTGCCGGGGCCAGCCATCGCCCGGCGCTCCGCACCGGAAGGGGAGTCGTAGTGACGCAGGAGGTACGAGGAGTCATCTCACGAGCCAAGGGTGCTCCGGTCGAGGTCACGACCGTGCTGGTGCCGGACCCGGGCCCCGGCGAAGCCGTCGTCAAGGTGCAGGCCTGCGGCGTTTGTCACACCGATCTCCACTACCGCGAAGGCGGCATCAACGACGACTTCCCGTTCCTCCTCGGCCACGAGGCGGCAGGCGTCGTCGAGGCCGTGGGGCCCGACGTCACCACCGTGGCTCCCGGCGACTACGTCATCCTGAACTGGCGCGCGGTCTGCGGCGACTGCCGCGCCTGCCTGCGCGGTCAGCCCTGGTACTGCTTCAACACGCACAACGCCACGCAGAAGATGACGCTGGAAGACGGCACCGAGCTCTCCCCCGCACTGGGCATCGGGGCGTTCATCGAGAAGACGCTGGTCGCGGCGGGTCAGTGCACGAAGGTCGACCCCGCAGCGCAACCCGCGGTGGCCGGGCTGCTCGGCTGTGGCGTCATGGCCGGCATCGGCGCGGCGATCAACACCGGCGGCGTCACCCGCGGGCACAGCGTCGCGGTCTGGGGCGCCGGTGGTGTCGGTGACGGCGCGATCGCCGGTGCCTACCTGGCCGGGGCACGGCGCATCATCGCGATCGACGTCGACCCGAAGAAGCTGGAGTGGGCTCGCGAGTTCGGGGCGACACACACGATCAACGCCCGCGAGGTCGACGACGTCGTCAAGGCGGTGCAGGACCTCACCGACGGTTTCGGCGTCGACGTCGCGATCGAGGCGGTCGGCCGCCCGGAGACGTACAAGCAGGCGTTCTACGCCCGCGACCTGGCCGGCACCGTCGTGCTGGTCGGCGTCCCCACGCCCGACATGACGCTCGAGCTGCCGCTGATCGACGTGTTCGGGCGCGGCGGAGCGCTCAAGTCGTCCTGGTACGGCGACTGCCTGCCCTCCCGCGACTTCCCGATGCTCGTCGACCTGTACCTGCAGGGGCGGTTGCCGCTCGACAAGTTCGTCACCGAGACGATTCCGCTCGACGGCGTCGAGGCCGCCTTCGAGAAGATGCACCACGGCGAGGTGCTGCGCTCCGTGGTGGTGTTCGAATGACGGCGCGCGTCGACCGCATCGTCACCTCCGGCATCTTCGCGCTCGACGGCGGGGAGTGGGAGGTCGACAACAACGTCTGGATCGTCGGTGACGACTCCGAGTGCCTGGTGATCGATGCCCCGCACGAGGCGGACGCGATCGCCGCGGCCGTCGGGGGCCGCACCGTCACCGCGATCGCCTGCACGCACGGGCACAACGACCACATCAACGCCGCGGTGGAGCTGGCCTCCTACGTCGGGGCGCCGATCCTGCTGAACCCGGAGGACCGGGTTCTGTGGGACCAGGTCTACCCCGACCGGGCACCCGACGGGCCCCTCTCGGAGGGGCAGAGACTGTCGGTGGCGGGGGTGACGCTCGAGGTGCTCGCGACGCCGGGGCACGCGCCGGGGGCGGTGTGCTTCTACGCGCCGGAGCTCGGGGCGCTCTTCTCCGGCGACACGCTGTTCCAGGGTGGGCCGGGCGCGACCGGGCGGTCGTACTCCGACTTCCCGACGATCATCGACTCGATCCGCGAGCGGCTGTTGTCGCTGCCTCCGGAGACCGTGGTCCACACCGGCCACGGCGACACGACCACGATCGGCGCCGAGGCGCCGCATCTGCAGGAGTGGATCGCTCGAGGTCACTGATTTCCTACGGACGCCCGGCCGCGTGCCGGGCGTCCGTAGGTCCTGCGCGGGCGCCCCACCGCCGCGGGGCGCCCGCGAACCACCGCAGCGACCGCTTCACCCCACGCCGCAGGCGGCGCGCCACACGTCCGGGCAGCCCGCCGGAGCACCAGCGGGTGACTCAGGGGTGGGCGGGGCGGTTCGCGCCGGAGCGGCGGGTGGTCAGCGCGACCGCGCCGGCCGCGAGCAGCGCCAACCCGACCAGCGCGACCGCGAAGCCCGCAGCGAGCAGGCTGTCGAGGATCTGGGCGAGCGCGGTCGCGGGCACCACGAGCGCGATCAGCACCGCAGGCACCAGCGCCGGCCAGCGCCGGGTCGCCAGGTACAGGCCGAAGCACCCGGCCGCGAACGCCAACCCGATCAGCAGCCCGACGATCGCGAGCAGCGGCCCGCCACCGGGCAGCGAGTCCGTCGTGACCGCCTCGGACGCGCCGAACCCGGTCAGCCCACCGAGCACCGCTGCCAGCCCTGGCTCCCGCACCGGGCTGCCCCGGAACGGCGCGGCGAGCAGCATCCAGAGCGCCCCGACGATCGCGTAGGCGATCCCCCACGGCAGTACGTCGTCCACCCCGCTGCGATCGAGGACGTCGCCCACCAGCAGCGCCGACGCCAACCAGGCAGTGCCCAGCAGCGGCGCTCCCCGCACCAGCGCGTACCCCGGCACGGCCACGACCAGCGCCGCCACCGACGCCGCCAGTACCTCCCAGGAGCTATCGGCCGGTACCGCAGCCGCAGTGGCCGCCGCACCGGCGGCCAACGCTCCCAGCGCGGACGCCAGCCGCAGCCGGGCGCCGAGCGTGTCCTCGCCGAGCCGGGCCAGCCGGGCCGCGACCGCCCCCGCCGCCAGCAGGATCGTGGCCACCACCGCCAGCAGGAACCGCGCGACCGACGGGAACGAGTCCCAGGTCGGAACGACGATCGTCGCCGCGCCGCCGAGCACCATCGCCCCGCCCAGGTAACCGGCCACCTCGACGACACGGGTCCGGAAGCGGTGCTCGCCCGAGGCGGAGTGGCCGGCGTCCGCCGACGTCCAGAGCGGGGTGAGCCGGAACGTCACCTGCTCGGCCTGACCGGCCGAGAGGGCGCCGTCGCGCACGAGGCCGTCGAGGGTGGTCCGCACGGCCGCGAGCGGCACCGGTTCGGGACGGGGGCTGGTCATACGCACATCATGACTCGCACTCCGACCTGCGCACCTGAGTCGAACTACCTGCTCGGCAAGCGTGCGTGGGATCGCCGGACACGGCACCCTAGGGCAGTGCGTACCGAAATGGGCAATAACGGCGCAGAAGGGTCCGACCGGACAGACGGAATCGTCCCCGATCCGACGGCGGAGGAGCCTCCGCGACAGTCCGGGGAGCCGTGGCGCCGGGCCGCCGAGGCGTGGACGCAGCACGCGGAGGCCTGGGCCGCCCAGACCGAGGCGCTCGCCCACGAGACCGCCGCCCGTACCGCCGGAACCGCGGCGCCCCCGAACGAGACCGCTCGGCGCGCGGACGACGGAGGCCGGGAGGCCGGCTGGGTGCCGCTGGCCGAGCCTGCGCGCGCGGTCGTGCCGCCACCCGTCCCCACCGCGAAGCACGCCCCACCAGCCGTCAGGGTCTCACCGGCCCCGCACGGCGCCTCTCCGCAGGACGCCGTCGCGCACGGTGCACACCCACACGTGTGGCAGCCGCGGCACCCGCTCCGCCGCTCGCTCGTCCCACTCGCGGGCGCTGCCGCGTTCGTCCTCTGCCTGGCGAGCGCGAGCTGGGTGATCTGGGACTGGAGCCGCCCGGAGCCGACCCCGCTCAGCGCCCCGCCCCCGCTGCCACCTCTGCTGTCGGTACCGGCGCAGCCGTCGGCGCCCGGCCCGGCGCTCACCCTCTCCGCGGTGCCGGCAGAGAGCGCTGCCGCCGCACCCGTCCGCCCCGATCTCCCCGGCCGGCCGGAGCAGACCGCCACCCGCCCCGCCGACGCGCTCGCCGACTGGGCCGGCGCACTGCGCCAGCTCGACATCCCCCCGGTGGCGCTCCAGGCCTACGGGTACGCCGAAGCCGTGGTCGCCACCGCGAAGCCCCGCTGCCGACTCTCCTGGACGCTGCTCGCCGGCATCGGCGCGGTGGAGTCGAACCACGGACGCTACGGCGGTGCCACGCTCCGGCCCGACGGCACCAGCAGCCGCCCGATCATCGGCGTCCCGCTCGCGGGCGTCGGCGTCGACCTGGTTCGCGACACCGACGGGGGCACGCTCGACGGCGACCGGGTGCACGACCGGGCGATCGGTCCGATGCAGTTCCTGCCGGAGACGTGGCGGACCTGGTCGGTCGACGGCGACGGCGACGGTCGCGCCGATCCCTACGACATCGACGACGCCGCACTCGCCGCGGGCTACTACCTGTGTGCGGGAGAGCAGAACCTGGCATCCGGCAATGGCTGGTCGTCAGCGGTGTTCAGCTACAACCACGTACCCGAGTACGTGGAGCGGGTCTACGAGTTCGCCGACGCGTACGGCCGCGCGTCCTGACGGTGCCCTGGCGCGACTTGACCCGAGCGACGACGATGGTGGTGGGGCCCGGGGCCCCTGGGGAAGGAGCCGCAGTTCCGTGAGCGCACCGACCGTCGGACAATTGGGGCAGTACCGGCTGGTCGGCGTACTCGGAACCGGCGGCATGGGGACGGTGTACCTCGGCCGGTCGCCGGGTGGCCGTCCGGTCGCGGTGAAGGCCGTCCACGGGCACCTCGCGCTCAACCCCGACTTCCGTACGCGCTTCCGGCGTGAGGTGGCGCTGGCCCGCCGGGTCGGTGGCCCGTTCACCGCCGCGCTGCTCGACGCCGACCCCGACGGCGACCCGCCCTGGCTGGCCACCGAGTACATCCGGGGCCAGTCGCTCTCACAGGTCCTCTCCGAGCACGGCTCGCTGCCCGAGCACACCGTCCGCGCGCTGGCGGCCGGGCTCGCCGAGGCACTCCAGGTCATCCACGCCGCTGGGGTGGTGCACCGGGATTTGAAGCCGTCGAACGTGCTGCTGTCCGAGAACGGACCGCGGGTGATCGACTTCGGCATCGCCAAGGCGGTCGAAGGCATCGACCTGACCGGTGACGGTCCCCTGCTGGGCACGCCCGGGTACATGTCGCCGGAGCACCTGGCCGGAGCGCCGCTCGCGCCGAGCAGCGACGTCTTCTCCCTGGGGACCGTGCTGGCCCACGCGGCGACCGGCGTCGCCCCGTTCGGGGCCGGGCAGTCGTTCGCGGTCGCGAACCGGGTGGCGACGGCGCCGCCGGACCTGTCGGGGCTCCCGACCGGCCTGGCCGAGCTGATCGGTCGCTGCCTGGCCAAGGAGCCCACCGAGCGGCCTTCGCTGGACTGGATCGTCCGCGAGGTCGGAACCTTCGCCGACCAGCACAGTTGGCTCCCGTCCGAGGTCGGGAACGCGATCCGGGACCGGCCCGCGAAGACCCGCCCGTTCACCAGCGCCGACGTCCTGCCGGCCAGTTCCCCGCCGGACGCAGCGGCCACGCCGGGGGCGGACGAGCCTCCCCTCGACTTCGTCGCGTACCTCGCCGACCGCTTCTCCCGCCGCTCCGGCGGTGCTCCGATCGCACCTGTCCGCGCCCGTACCGGCCCGGCATCGAAGGCGGCGGCAGCGGGGTCGCCCGCCGTCGCCGCGATCGCCGGCGCCGCCTCCGCAGGTGCCGCCTCCGCAGGTGCCGGCGCCGCCGCAGCGCTACCGGGCGCCGACCCCGGCGCCGGACGTTCCGCGGGCTCCGCCGCCGGAGCGCCGGCTGCGGGCGGAGTCGCGGTGTCGGGCGCGCCGCCGGCGCAGGTAGCCGTCGCGAAACTCAAGGAGGGCGCGGCGCGCCTGCAGGGCGCCGCGGCCCGTCTGCGAGCGGCGACCGCCCGCCCACCGGACGACGCCGGGGCCGCCGGACCACCTCCCGGCGGGGCGGCCGTACCGGGCAGGCCCCCCGGCGCGGCAGCCCCCTGGAGCGCGCGCCCCGCCGGTGCACCTCCGGTGGGCCACCGTCCTCCTGGCGCTCCGGTATGGGGCGGCCCCTCGGGTGGCTCCTCCGGCGCACCCGCACCGCGCCTCGGCGGCGGGCCGCCGCAGCAGCGCCTGCCCGGCGCCCCGCAGGTTCGCACGGCGGCACCGCCGCTGCGTGCCCCACGCCGCGTGCCCTGGCAGCGCCTCCAGTGCCCGCCGGTCGGCACCGTCACCGGGCGCCGGGCCTGGAGCCGCTGGCTACTGGTGCTGATCCTGCTGGGTCTGCTCGACGCCGTCGCGCAGGCGCCGGTCGTCCGGGAGCTGCTCGTCGACGGCTCGCTCAGCGCACCGCAGTGGCTGTCCGGCGCGTTCGACGTCAGCGAGTTGATCCGCGAACAGGCCTCGTGGATCCCCGATCCGGTCACCGACTGGGTCACGGCCGACGGCACCGCCACGGCCGGCGGCGTGGCCTGGCGTAAAGCCGTCGTGCCGCTGTTGCTGCTGGTCTGTGTGGCGCTGATCCGACGCGGCGGCACGACGACGCCGATGATGACCGCGAAGACCGCGGCCGGCTGGATCGGGACGCTCGTCGCGGTGCTGCTGGTCTGCCGCTACGTGGCGACCGGCTTCATGTCCCTGCTGTGGGCGGTGGCGACGCTCGGCTGGGGGCTGGTTCCGGTAGCCCTGGTGCTGGCCGTCCTCACTGCCCGCGCCGCCGGCAAATCCCGCTAGGGCACGCTGTTCGGCGCACTGCAGCCCGCTCCGAGCGCGGCGGGCGTCGTTCTCACTGGGCCGCAACCAACGAAGCGGCCTCGGTGGCCCAGTAGGTGAGCACGAAGTCCGCGCCCGCGCGGCGTGCGCCGATCAGCGTCTCGAGCATGACCTGCTCGCGGTTGATCCAGCCGTTCGCCGCGGCGGCCTCGACCATCGCGTACTCGCCGGACACCTGGTAAGCCGCCACCGGCACGTCCACGGCGTCGGCGACCTGCCGCAGCACGTCGAGGTAGGGCAGCGCCGGCTTCACCATGATGATGTCGGCGCCCTCGGCGACGTCCAGCGCGACCTCGCGCAGCGCCTCGGCGGCGTTGGCCGGGTCCTGCTGGTAGGTCTTCCGATCGCCCTGGAGCTGCGACTCCACCGCTTCCCGGAACGGACCGTAGAAGCCAGACGCGTACTTGGCCGCGTAGGCGAGGATCACGGCGTTCGTGTGGCCGGCCGCGTCCAGCGCCGCCCGCACCACACCCACCTGGCCGTCCATCATTCCGGACAGCCCGAGCACGTGGGCACCCGCGTCGGCCTGCGCCACCGCCATCTCGGCGTAGCGCAGCAGCGTGGCGTCGTTGTCGACGGTGCCGTCGGCGGCCAGGATGCCGCAGTGGCCGTGGTCGGTGAACTCGTCGAGGCACAGGTCGGTCATCACGACCGTGTCGTTGCCGACCTCCGCGATCACGTCGGCGATCGCGTCGTTGAGCACCGCGTCGGTGGTGCCGCAGTGGTCACGCTCGGTCGGGACGCCGAACAGCATCAAGCCGCCGACGCCTGCCTGCACCGCCTCGACCGCGGCCCTGCGCAGCGAGTCGCGTGAGTGCTGGACGACGCCCGGCAGCGAGTTGATCGGCCGGGCCTCGTCCAGGCCCTCCTTGACGAACATCGGGAGAACCAGGTCGGCGGGGTTCAGCCGCACCTCGGCGACGAGGCGACGCATCGCCGGGCTCTGCCGCAGCCGCCGCGGACGCACGCTCGGAAACCCGCCACCGCCGCCGCTGCTGCCCGGAGCCAGCCCGGGGCAGAGCTTCTCGAGTGACGGCGCACCCGCAGTGGCTCGCCGCAACGTCCCGCTCATCGGTATCTCCCTCTCCGGGCCGCGTCCCCGCATCCACTCCCACAATGCAGGACGCGACCCCGCCTGTGCTGGTTCAGCCGACGTTCCGTGCGTCACCTGAACCGGTACATGCTTACCGAGCCAGCCGACCCGCCGTCGGACCCTGTGCCTTCGCACCGCGTCGCGGCTTGGTGGGCAACGCGGCCAGCTTCTCGCGGAGCTCGAGCGCGTACTCGGCCAGCGACTCCACCAGCGACGGCACGTTCGCCGTCTCCGGCTGCACGTCGACGCGCAGGCCGAGCTCGCGGGCCGTGTCCGCGGTCTTCGGGCCGATGCACGCGACGACCGTGCGGGCGTGCGGCTTACCGGCGATGCCGACCAGGTTCCGCACCGTGGACGACGACGTGAACAGCACGGCGTCGAAGCCGCCGGACTTGATCGCGTCGCGGATCGGCGCGGGCGGCGGGGCTGCCCGGACGGTGCGGTAGGCGGTGACGTCGTCGACCTCCCACCCGCGCTCGATCAGGCCGGCGGCGAGCGTCTCGGTCGCGATGTCGGCCCGCGGCAGCAGGATCCGGTCGATCGGGTCGAGCACCTCGTCGTAGGGCGGGAAATCGGCGAGCAGACCGTCACTCGACTGCTCACCGCTGGGCAGCAGCTCGGCCTTGACGCCGAACGCCTCCACGGCTGCCGCGGTGGCGTCGCCGACGCAGGCGATCTTCACACCGGCGAACGCGCGGGCGTCGAGACCGAACTCGGCGAACTTCTCCCAGACGGCCTTCACCGCGTTGGTGGAGGTGAAGATGACCCACTCGTACCGGCCGGTGACCAGGCCCTTGATCGCGCGCTCCATCTGGGCGGGCGTCCGGGGCGGCTCGACGGCGATCGTCGGGACCTCTTCCGGAATCGCGCCCCAGCCGCGGAGCTGGGCGCTCATCGCGCCGGCCTGCTCCTTGGTGCGGGGCACCAGCACCTTCCAGCCGTAGAGCGGCCGCGACTCCCACCACGACAGCTTGTCGCGCAGTCCGACGCCGGCGCCGATCGAGACCACCAGCGTGCCGTAGAGGCCGATCGCGGCGTCCACGATGCCGTCGAGCGTCGAGACCGAGGTGGACTGGGTGTCGGTGGTGCCGTCGCCGGTCACCAGCACCGTGGCCTGGCCGCTCATGCCGGCCGCGAGCAATCCGTCGCGGACGGCGGGCAGGTCGCCGGCGTCCAGCGTCAGCGTGAGCGAGCCGGGGACCGCGACCATCGCGTCGAAGTCGAGCGCGGTGACGTCGCGGACCTCCACCGTGGTGCGCAGGCCGCCGGTCGGTGCACCGGCGTAGCCGGTGACGCCCTCGGCCAGCGGCACGCCGGGTACGACCTCGAACGGCACCGAGGTGCGCGCGACGGCCTGCACCTCGCGCACGATCGACTCCGCGGTCAGCGGGTCGCCGGCGACCAGGCGGGCGACCGTGCGGCCGGAGCGGGCACCGGACAGCAGCACCTTGGCGACGTCACCCGCCGCGCCCTCGGCCACGCTCACCTCGACCTCGGCGGGCGCGGCAGCGACCACCGCGGCCAGCAGAGGAGCCGGTAGCGACCGGTCGTGCAGGATGTGGTCGGCGTCGGCGACGGCATCGAGCGCACGCCGGGTCAGCAGACCCGGGTCGCCGGGGCCAGCCCCGACGAACGTGATCCGGCCAGTCGTGGAGCGACGGGTCATGCGGTTCTCCCCATCAGGGTGTCGGCGCCGGCAGCGAGAAGGTCAGCAGCGAGCTGCCGACCAGCCGTTTCGGCGTCGGTGTGCAAACTGTCGTGCGAAGCGCTGATCGTCCGCGCATCGGTCAGCACCGAAGTGCCGTCCAGAGACGCGACCCTCGCTCGCAAGGTGAGCTCTGTGGTGCGTGCGGTGGCCCAGGCGGCGACCGGCGCGCTGCAGCCGGCCTCGAGTGCCGCCAGCAGTGAGCGCTCGGCGACGACCTCGGCCCGCGCTCCGGGATCCTCCAGCACGGAGAGCAGGTTCACCAACTCCGCATCGTCCGTGCGACACTCCACGGCCAGCGCGCCCTGCGCGGGAGCGGGCACCACGACCTGCGGGTCGAGGGCCTCGGTGATCTCCGCGTCGCGGCCGAGCCGGGCCAGGCCGGCCACGGCGAGCACGACCGCGTCGAGCTCGCCGCTGGTGACCTTGCCCAGCCGGGTGTCGACGTTGCCACGGATCGGCACGCAGACGACGTCGGGGCGCGCGGCGAGCAACTGCGCGATCCGCCGCGGCGCGCCGGTGCCGATACGGGCACCGGCCGGCAGCTTCTCCAGCGTCAGGCCGTCGCGGGCGATGAGCGCGTCCCGGGTGTCGGCGCGGACCGGCACCGCCGCGATCGTCAGGCCGGGGGCGGGTGCAGTAGGCAGGTCCTTGTACGAGTGCACGGCGAAGTCGATGTCGTCGGCGAGCAGCGCGTCGCGCAACGCCGAGACGAACACGCCGGTGCCGCCGATGGCGGTGAGCGGTGTGGTGCGGTCGCGGTCGCCCTCGGTGCTGACGTGCACCAGCTGCACCTCGCGGCCGGTGGCGGCGGTGAGAGCAGCCGCCACGTCGCCGGACTGGGCCAGCGCCAGCTTCGAGGCACGCGTGCCCAGGCGCAGGGGCCGGCTCATCGGCGCGCTCCGTTCTCGCTGGCCGGGCTGTCACCGATCGACCAGGGGTTACCGTCCACGACGCTCTCCGCGCCGATCGGCTCGACCGCGACCGCCGCCGCCGGACGGGCGTGGCCGTCGAGCAGGAACAGTTCCCGGACCGCCGCAGCGTAGCGGTCTCCGCCAGGGGCCGTGGCCAGCTCTTTCATCCGGACGGTGGGGGTGTGCAGCAGGGTCGACACGACGCGGCGCACCGTCTTCTCCACCTCGCGCCGGGAGGCGTCGTCCAGGTTCGGCAACCGGCTGTGCAGACGGTCGAGCTCACCGGCGACGACCTGGTCCGCGCGGGCCCGCAGCGCGACGACGGTGGGGGCCACCTCGCCCGCCCGCTGCCAGGCCGCGAAGGCCTGCACTTCGGACTCGACGATGGCGGTCGCCGTATCGACCGACGCCGAGACCGGCTCGTCGGCCAGCGCCACGGTGAGCGCCTCGATGTCGAGCACGACGACGCCCGGCAGCGTGTCGACCGCGCGCTCGGTGTCGCGGGGCACGGCCAGGTCGAGGATGACCAGGTCGGGCGCTTGCGGTCCGCGGGCTTCGAGCGCCGCGGACGCGTCGGCGTGCGTGATGACCGCCTCGGTGGCGCCGGTGGCGGTGATGACGACGTCCGCTTCGGTCAGCGCGGACCGGATCTCACTCAGGTCGCCGCCGCGGCCGCCGACCCCGGCGGCCACCCGGTGGGCGGTCTCGGCGGTGCGGTTGAGGACGGTGATCTCGCCGGCGCCCTCGCGGCGCAGCGTCGCCGCGGAGAGCGCACCCAGCGAGCCGGCGCCGACGATCAGCGCGTGGCGGCCGGACAGCGGGCCGACCCGCTCGGCGCCCAGGCGCAGCGCGGCGGTGACCACCGACTGACCGGCGTGATCGATGTCGGTGTCGGTGTGCACACGCTTGCCGACGCGCAGCGCCTGCTGCATCACCTCGTGCAGGACCCGGCCGGGGGCACCGTGGCCGTCCGCGGCGTTGTAGGCGTCGCGCATCTGGCCGAGGATCTGCGGCTCGCCGACCACCAGCGAGTCCAGCCCGGACACGACCGAGAAGAGGTGGCGCACCGCGGCGTCGGCGTAGTGGACGTAGAGGTGGTCGGCCAGCTCGGCGATGTGCACACCCGTGCGGGTGGAGAGCACCTGGCCGATCTCGTGCAGGGCGCCGTGGAACGTGTTGACCGCGGCGTACACCTCCACCCGGTTACAGGTGGAGAGCACGACCGCTTCCGCGACGTGGGCGCCGCTGATCAGCTCGGCGAGCACGCCGCTGAGCTCGCCGGGTGCCACGGAGGCCCGCTCCAGCAGGCGGACCGGTGCGGTGCGGTGATTGAGACCGACGACGACAACGCTCATGCCTGGTGCACGCTCCGCTCGGGGCTCCCGGTTCGATACCCGCTCATCGGCCGACGACCTCCCGAGCGTCGACCCGGGGAGCCGGCAGCGGCGTCACCGTGCCGGCGGCCGGGTTCCGGCCGCCGTTGAGGCCGGCGCTGTCGGCCTTCCGCTGCTCGTGGAAGGAGAGGATCTGCAGCTCGAGCGCGAGGTCGACCTTACGGACGTCGACGCCGTCGGGAACCTGCAGTACGCACGGGGCGAAGTTCAGGATGCTGGTGACGCCGGCCTCCACCAGCCGGTCGGCCACCTCCTGGGCCGCGTCGGCCGGGGTGGAGATGACCCCGATGCAGACCTGCTCCTCGGCGACGACGTGGTCCAGATCGTCGATGTGCCGCACGTCCAGGCCCGCGATGCGCTCACCGACGCGCTCGGCGTCGGCATCGAAGAGGGCAGCGATCCGGAACCCACGGGAGGCGAAGCCGGCGTAGCCGGCCAGTGCGTGGCCGAGGTTCCCGACACCGATCAGGACGACGGCCCAGCGCTGGGTGAGCCCGAGCGCCCGGGAAATCTGGTCGACGAGCAGCGCGACCTCGTAACCGACGCCGCGGGTGCCGTACGACCCGAGGTGGGAGAGGTCCTTGCGGAGCTTGGCGGAGTTGACCCCGGCCGCCACCGCGAGCTCCTCGGAGGACACGGTGTCGTGTCCGGCGTCGGCGAGCGCGTGCAGCGCCCGCAGATAGACCGGTAGCCGGGCGACCGTCGCTTCGGGCACACCGCGGGTACGCCCCGCGGCGCGGATGCGCGGACGATCTCCGGACATCGGTCTCCTCGACGGTGCGGACGCCGACTGTGGTTGACGTGCTCGATGCCGCCCGTACGGGCCGGCGACGTGACCGGCCCCCGGTGTGGCGTAGGCCGGACCGCCGTTGCGACCCGGCGGGGGGAACAGCGCTACCGTCACCGTAGCCGCTTGTGAACGCCTGCACAAAGTCGACGCCGCAGGCCGGAGGCTCGGTGACGAGCGACACAAGCACGTTCCGTGTTCGGGTCATCACCGAACTGGGCTCGTCCGCCGTCAACCTCCCGCTCGCCTCGATTCAGCGAGCCAGGTCCCGGAGCAGCCGCGACTCCTCCACCCGCCAGAACCCGTGCTCCCGGCCGTCGAGCAGGACGACCGGCACCCGGTCGCCGTACTCGTAGGCCAACTCCGGGTCCGCGTCGACGTCGACCTCGTCCCAGTCGACGCCGGTCCGCGCGGCGATCCGCGCCACGGCCTCCTTGGCGTCGTCACAGAGGTGACATCCGACTCGGGTCAGCAACGTCACGGTGTGGTCGCTCGCCGCCATCCTCGCTCCAAGTCCGCCGCTGGTCCGGGCCCGGAAATTCTTCCACGGCGGTGTCCGTCACCTATGGCGCGGATGTGGTTCGTGCGTCCCGAGGGACGTTCAGGGGCCAATCCCGGAAGTCCTGGCGCGGCACTGGCCCCCGTAAGGGGGCGGTGCGTAACTTCTGCAACTCTAAGTGGCACAGCAGTGCCAGGATGTGCCGCAGTGCACGACAAGGGGGCCGGAATGGAAGAAATGTCGTGGTGTGTGCGTCCCCGTCACGGCGAGAGCCTTGGGGAAAGTATGATCTCTGCGTTATCAGACATGTACATGCTGTAGTCGGTCCGTCCGGACGTCGTCTGGCCGGCGGGTTCTCCCTCTCGGGAGCGCCGCTGGTGACCGCTCGGCCGAAGCCGTTGCTCGCGGCTTCCCCGGCGGTCGCGGCGGGCCACATGGGGGGACGAGCATGATCGGCGGAACGGTGGGGTACGGCGCGCTGCCGGGCGGCATCGAGCTGGAACTCGACCTTTCCGATCTCCGGAAGGCCCTCGCCGACCTGCGAAACCGCACCGCCTTGACCAGCCGGGCCGGGCTGGCCGGCCTGGCCCCCGGGCTGCGGTGCCTCACCGGTCGGCGCGACGGCGCGCGGATCCCCTGGACCCGTGGCGCCGCGCGCGGAGACATGCACGCGATCCGGACCGACGGCAACGGCGGCCTGGACTCCGAGAGCACCCCGACCACGGCATTTCCCCTGCCCACCGTGCCGGGCCGACCCGGGTCGGCGGTCCCTGCCCCACCCGTCGACGGCGATCAGCCCACCGGTCCGCCGGGCGGCGAGCCGCACCGCGCCGACCCGCGTCCGCGGCCGTCCTCGCGTGCGCTGCGCAACCCCGCGCCGCGCCGGCCGATCGACTCCGAGACGTCGGGCTCCGTGGCGGTCGGGCACCCGCTCGGCGGCCCCGGGCCGGGAGGACCGGGAGCGCCGCCGGGCCGCGGCCCGGACGACCACGACGAACGCGAGCCGGAGGAGGCAGCCGACCGTGGCTACCGGGTGCCCGGCCCGACCCGCGGCTCGGGGCGCAGCCGGGTCGGCCAGCCGTCCGCCGGTGGCGACACCACCGCTCCGCGAGCCGACGACGAGGACGTCTGGGAGCTGGTGCGGCAGGCCCAGGCCGGAGATCCCCAGGCGTTCGCGCGCATCTACGACCGGTACTTCGACACCGTCTACCGATACATCTCCTACCGGATCGGATCGCGCTCGGTCGCCGAGGACCTGACCAGCGAGGTCTGGCTGCGTGCGCTCCGGCGGATCGGCAGCGTCACCTGGCAGGGCCGTGACCTCGGCGCCTGGCTGGTGACGATCGCCCGCAACCTCATCGCCGACCACTACAAGTCCGCCCGTGCGCGCCTGGAAGTCACCACCGCCGACATGCTCGACGCCGACGAGGAGGCCACCGGGCCGGAGGGGCGTCCCGAGGCGGAGGTGCTCACCCGCCTGGACAACGCGACACTCCTGGACGCCGTCCGCCGCCTCAACCCCGAGCAGCAGGAGTGCATCACGCTCCGGTTCCTGCAGGGCCTCTCGGTCACCGAGACGGCCCAGATCATGGGCAAGAACGACGGCGCGATCAAGGCGCTCCAGTACCGGGCGGTGCGGACACTCGGCCGACTGCTGCCGGAGGGATTCACTCCGTGACGGGGCCGAACCGACGCGCCCCCGTAACCCGCGGACGGCGCGGCGCGTTATCCGGTGTGCCGAGGCGAACGGTTCCTCGGTCCGGAAAGGCCGGTTCGTGGGGGGCGGAGAGGAGGTGCCCACGGTGATGTTGAGCCCAGCGGAACGCCGTCGAGCGCGGGACTTCAACGCTCGTGTGTCGGGCCGCCGCGGCGCCGAACGGCGTCACCCCGAGCGCGGAGCCGATCGGGCGACCGACCGCGCCGACCGCGCCGGCGCCGAACGCCGGACGATCGACCACCCGGGTCGCTCGAGACATGCCGGGCAGCACGCCGCACCGCCGCACTCGGTGGGCGTGCACCGGGCACCGCCCGGCCACGGCCCGGACGAGGTCACCGATCTGGTGCGGCTCGCCGACCGGCTGGGCAGCGCGGGCGCGCAGGTCCGGGCCGACGACGAGTTCCGCGACCGGCTACGCCAACGGCTGATCGCGGTCGCCTCGGTCCACGGCATCAACGCCGAGCCCGGCTTCCGGCCGCCGCCCGCCGTCGACCGGGAGCCCGGTCTGCGCGCGTTCCCGGTCGTCCGCCACCGGGTCCCGCGCCGCATCACGGTCGTCAGCGGCACGCTCGCCGGCCTGGTAGCCCTCTCCGGCGTCGGCTTCGCCAGCGGCGGCGCCAACCCCGGCGACGCGCTCTACGGCGTCAAGCGCAGCCGGGAGACCGCGCAGCTGACGCTGGCCCGCTCGGCGGTCGCGCGCGGACAGTTGCACCTGGGCTTCGCCCGGAACCGGCTCTCCGAGGCCGCGGCGGCCGTCCGCGACCCGGCGCAGCTGCGACGGCTGCTCGCCGACATGGACAGCGACACCCGGCTCGGCATGGCCGACCTGGGCACCGCCGCGGCCACCCAGCACCATCCGGCACCGCTGGACCTGGTGGACGAGTTCGCCGCGCTCCAGCGCCGGGAGCTGACGTCGTTGGTGACGGCCCCCACGTCGCCCGCGCAGGCCAAGGCGCGTATCCGGATCTCGCTGGCCCTGCTCGACCGCATCCGGGAACGCTCGTCGGCGCTGCGCCCGGTCCTGCGCTGCCCGGACCCGTTCACCAGCGACGACCTGGGCCCGGTCCCCCGGCCCTGCTCCGGCTCCTCCGCGGAGGGGAGCGGGCTGCCCTCGGACGACCCGACGACGCCCTGGCCGTCGCGGCGCTACTCGGACGACTCCGACAGCACGTCCCCCACGTCCGGCACCGACCGCTCCGACGGCGCTGCCGACACCGGCCGGACCCCGCCCGGCACCGTCGGCCGCACGTCGTCGGCGGCCGTCGTCGACGACGGCCGCCGCTCCGATCGGACCGCGCGCGCCCGGTCGAGCGCCGGGGAGAACATGGTCTCGCAGTCCGGGTCGGTGCTGCCCGGCCTCTCCGGGCTCCCGACGGCGACCGCCCGGGGCGTCGTCCGGGTACCGACCTTCACCACCGCGCCACCGACCGATCCGCTCGTCGAGCTGCCGAGCGACCCCACCGACAGCGTCGTCACCACCCCTCTCGTGAGCGTCCCCGGGCAGACCGCCGGGGAGTGAATCCCCACCCCCCGGCGTTCACGTGACGGGCGTACACGTCTCACGTTCTGTTGCCCCGGTGGGCACGGAGGGGGGAACGCGGCCGCCCGTACACTGGGACCCGGCCGCCCCGCCGCGCCCCGGGGTCAGCAGGCGCATTCCACCCGCAGTGCCGGTGTTCCAGCTGTTAGGGGAGGTAGCGAGTGATCACGCTCACCCGGCGCGCCCGCGCCCGCGAGGACGCCCTGGCGGTGGTCGCCGGCGCCGCGAGTGCCGCCGCAGCCGACGTGGAAGCACCTCCGGTCGTGGCCCCCGACCTGTCCGCGGCCGCGTTCTTCGACGTGGACAACACGATGATGATGGGCGCGTCGATCTACCACTTCGCCAGAGGCATGGCCGCGCGCAAGTACTTCAGCAGCCGCGACCTGCTCGGGTTCGCCGTCCAGCAGATGAAGTTCCGCATGTCGGGCGTCGAGGACGCGGCCAACATGGTGACCGCGCGCCAGGCCGCCCTCGCCTTCGTCGCCGGCCGCGAGGTCAGCGAGATCGTCGGCCACGCCGAGGAGATCTACGACGAGGTGATGGCCAAGCGGATCTGGTCCGGCACCCGCGCGCTCGCCCAGATGCACCTCGACGCCGGGCAGCGGGTCTGGCTGGTCACCGCGACGCCGGTCGAGCTGGCGAACATCATCGCCCACCGGCTCGGGCTCACCGGGGCGCTGGGCACGGTCTCCGAGATCGTCGACGGGAAGTACACCGGCCGGCTGGTCGGCGAGCCGTTGCACGGCCCCGCGAAGGCCGAGGCGGTCCTCTCGCTGGGCCGGCGCGAGGGGCTGGACCTGGCCCGGTGCACGGCGTACAGCGACTCGGTGAACGACATCCCGATGCTCAGCACGGTGGGCACCGGCGTCGCGATCAACCCCGACTCGGCGCTGCGGCGCGAGGCACGGGAGCGCGGCTGGCAGGTGCGGGACTACCGGACGGCCCGCAAGGCCGCCAAGGTCGGCGCCCCGGCGGTGGCCGCCGCCGGCGTCATCGCCGGTGGAGTGGCCGGCACGCTGGCCGTCCGCCGCAAGATCGCTTGAGACCGCACACGCGCCGGACCTCCGGAGGGGCCCGGCGCGTGTGCAGCTGCGCTCAGAGGTTGGTTGCCGACTGATCGTTGTCGGGGGTGGGGCGGCTCTCGGCAGTCGTGCCCTCGGGTTGGTCGGCGCCGCGGGCACGCCAGATCTCGGCCAGCGCGTCCCCGCCGGTGGGGTCGTCGTTCTGACCGTCGCCGGAGTACGTCGCCATCGCCGCCTGGATGTCTGCCTGCGACACCTCGGCCACGGGCTCGCTGCCCTCGGCCGCCGGACCCTGGCCCTGCTCGTACTGAGTGTTCGCGCTCTCGGTCATGCCCGACGGGTACCCGCGCCGGGGCGGACCTAACTCACCCGAATACGCTGCGCCGCTTCATCAGCAGCCGGTACAGCATCTGCTGGATCGTCTCCCGAACCTGATCGGTCAGATTGAACACCTGCATCGGATCCTCGGCCCCGGCCGCCAGATCCGACGTCTCGATCGGCTCGCCGAACTCGATGTACCACTTCGAGGGCAGCGGGACCACGCCCAGCGGCCCGAGCCACGGGAACGTCGGCGTCAGCGGGAAGTAGGGCAGCCCGAACATCCGGGCGATGATCTTCGCGTCCCCGATCTTCGGGTAGATCTCCTCGGCGCCGACGATCGCGCACGGGATGATCGGCGCCTTCGTCGCGAGCGCCGCCGAGACGAACCCGCCGCGACCGAAGCGCTGCAGCTTGTACCGCTCGCTGAACGGCTTGCCGACGCCCTTGAAGCCCTCCGGGAACACACCGACGAGCTCACCACCGGAGAGCAGGCGCTCGGCGTCGGGCTGGCAGGCCAGCGTGCTGCCGGACTTGCGCGCCAGCTCGCCGACGAACGGCATCTGGAAGACCAGGTCAGCCGCGAGCAGTCGCAGCGCGCGGCGGGCCGGGTGGTGGTCCAGCAGACCCAGCTGCAACATCGTGGCGTCGACCGGGATCGTGCCGGAGTGGTTCGCCACGATCAGCGCGCCACCGGTGTCGCTGACGTGTTCGAGTCCCGAGATCTCGACCCGGAACCACTTCTCGTAGATCGGCCGCAGTGCCGGGGCCAGCACCGACATCGAGAACTCCGGGTCGAAGCCGAACTCGTCGGTTTCGTACTCGCCGGTCAGCCTGCGGCGGAGGAACGCCAGCGTGCCGGCGATCCGCCGGTCCCACACGTCCTCGGTCGGCCCCTCGACGCCGTTCGGGTGGGGCTGGTCGGACTGGTCGGGCGTGTCGGTCCGGGTGGGCGTTTGTCCTGCGGACGGCTTCCGGGCACCGGAGGCGGTGCCCCGGCCCGAGCCCGCCACCGTCCGCGGGGCCCCCGAGGCCGTGCCTCGTCCGGACCCGGCGACCGTCCGGCGGGTGCGCGCCGACGCCGGCGACGTCGGCGGAGTGGGGTCGGCGCCGTTGAGGCCCTCCGCACTCGCGCCGTCCGCCGCGGCCTGGCCGACTCCGGAACTCGCTGCGCCGTCGGCTTCCAGCGGTGACGCCGTCTCCACGGCGACGGTCCCACCGGCTGAGCCCGGCTGGGTGTCCGCGTCGGCGGTGACGCCCTCGTCCGTCGTCACGACCGGATCGACCGGGCCGACCGGATCGCCCGGCGTGGGCTCGTCCACCGGATCGGTTCCCGGCTCGGAGCGGGCCGAGGGGTCGTTGCGCTGAGCACGGGACGCTCCGCCGTCGAAGGGGATGATCTGAGCGTCGGGCATCTGCGGCACTCCTTGCCAACCGGGGGTTTCGCCCCACTGGGGTTCCACCAGGGTCAGAGGCGAATCGTGGGGTCCGTCGGAAGCCGAGGGGAGGTCAGGACCGGGGTCCGCCCGCCCGGACCGACTCGACCAGACGCCGGGCCGCCGACCAGCGAGACCGCAGCGCGCGCTCGACCGTGCCGAGGTTCTCCGCGGAGAGCACGGAAGCCAGGTCGGAGCCGCGGACGAAGTCGTCGAACGCCGCCGCGGTCGTGTAGGCCGGGGTCAGGCCGAACTCCTGCTGCAGCCGCGAGATGTCGACGACCCGACCGTAGGTGAGCAAGCGGGTCTGCTCGGGCGAGAAGTCGATCGAGCCGGCCTGGCGGACGACCATCCCCAGGTACGGAGCGGTGAACGACGGCACCGGCAGCGGCACGCGCCCGGCCCGGCGGATCGCCTGGGAGAGCAGTAGCGACCCCGGCCCGGCGACGTTGTAGGTGCCCGGGTGGTCCTCCACGACCGCCCGGCACAGCGCGTCGAGCCCGTCTTCGACGTGCAGGAACTGCAGGCGGGCGTCGAAGCCGAGCACGGTGGGGACCACCGGCAGCGCGAAGTAGCGCGCCAGCGGCGTGTCGATGCGCGGGCTGAGCATGTTCGCCAGCCGCAGCGTGGTGACGATCACGTCCGGACGGCGTCGGGCGAAGCCCCGGACGTAGCCCTCGACCTCGCTCGCGTCCTTGGCGTAACCGCTCGGCGGGCTCTGCTTGGCCTGGATGTTCTCGGTGAACACCGCGGGATCGCGCGGAGAGGCACCGTAGACCGACGTCGACGAGCGAACGACGAGCTTGCGGACCGTCGGAGCCTTCTGGCACGCGGCCAGCAGCTGCATCGACCCGATGACGTTCAGTTCTTTCATCGACGCCCGGCCGCCGAGCCCCGCAGGGGTCGCGAGCACGCTCATGTGGACGACGGTGTCGACACCGGCGTCCGCGATGACTTTCGCGATCAGCGGGTTGCGGATGTCGGCTCGCACGAATTCCGTGCGGCCGATCCGCTCGGCGGTCTCCGCGTCCGGCGCCACGGTGTCGACCCCGAGTACCCGTTCGATACCGGGGTCGGACGCGAGGCGAGCGGCGAGACGACCACCGAAGTACCGGCTGACGCCGGTGACCAGGACAACCCGGGGCAGCCCCGGCGGTTTTTCTTCTGCCGGCATGCTGCCTCCCCGGGTGCGGCCTACTTCTTGTTGCGACGCTGGACGCGGGTCCGCTTCAGGAGCTTGCGGTGCTTCTTCTTCGCCATCCGCTTGCGGCGCTTCTTGATGACCGAACCCATACGACTTCCTCAATGTTCTTCGTGCGACGACAGTGAGACGGAAGTACAGCCTATCCCGAGCCGCCGCGCGAGCCCTGCCCGGGCTCCCGCCCGCCGCACCAAACGGAGCATAAGCGGAATTCCGCCGCCTCGCAGGCTCACCCGATCCGAGCGGTCCCCGCGCCGACCCCACCGCCGCCCGCCCGCAGTCGAGCGCGCGGCCGACCGCCACCGACGACGGCGCCGGAGCCGGAGCCGCCAAGCAGGAGGCCGACATCCGCGCGCGGACAACGTCACACGGCGCCGGAACCGTCCAGAGCGGCAGTCACATCCGCGCGGACAACGTGACGACGGCGCTGGAGCCCGTTGAGGGCGGCGCCGACAGTCGAGCACGGGGCCGCCGCGACCTGGTTGTGTCTCGAGTCCTCGCGCTCGCCTGTCCGCGTCGTCGTCAACGGGCCGTGCACACGAAAAAAGCCGGGGCGGGAGGGAAGGGGGCCCCTCTGACGCCACGGCTCTTCTCGTGGGCGACGCACACCACCGTGGTGGAGCACCTCACCCGGTCAGGTCAGGTTCCCGTACTCGGGGCGGAGGAAGCAGCGGACTCCCCGGCCGCTACGTGCCCCTCCCCGAGTCGGAGCCGTCACCTCAGGCGGTGTCGGTGAACGCGTCTCGGAGATACTCGTGAACAGCGCGTTCGGGCACACGGAACGAGCGCCCGACCCGTACTGCATTCAGCTCTCCGGAGTGGACGAGCCGGTACACGGTCATCTTCGAGACTCGCATCAACGTCGCCACTTCAGCGACGGTCAGGAACCTGACGTCGGACAGATTGGACGGACCTACTACTGCCATACGACCCACCTCACCCGGGCACGTATCGGGTGCCGGCTTCCCCTCCGGCACGGTGGTCACGCACGTGCTCCTAGTAGAGTAACGGTGCAAGTGGGAGCGAGCGATACCCTCAGCAACTCTG
>Ga0190269_10000082_pt1 | contig 43118 bp, 41 predicted proteins | sample Popmic249IS_FD_133749 | JGI IMG/M metagenome (GOLD analysis project Ga0190269, IMG submission 133749) | Populus adjacent soil microbial communities from riparian zone of Blue River, Arizona, USA - 249 IS | ecosystem: Environmental > Terrestrial > Soil > Riparian zone | place: USA: Arizona... | reverse complement strand
GCCGTCGCACTCTTCGCCCTCCTCGACGACGTCGTTGCCGCAGCGCGCAGAACAGTCGCGATCGATGTTGGCGTTGCCGGTCTCGGGGCAGCAGCCATCAGCGGCGAGCTCCGGCGCGAGCGGGGTGTGGGCGCAAGCCGCGGTGCAGGTCTCGGGGCTGCCGCCGAGCGAATCGCGCGTGCACGGATCGCCGTCGTCGCACTGCTCCGTGCTGGTCTTGCAGGGCTGGTCGCTCTCGGCTTCGCACGTCTCGCCGCTGCTCTCCTGGATGATGCCGTCGCCGCAGCGACCGGCGCAGTCTCCGTCGTTGTCTTTCGTGCACTTGCCGGGGCAGCAGCCGTCGCCGCTCTCGCAGGCGAGCTCGCGCAGCACGCACTCGGCCTGGCAACCGTCGCCGTTCTTGACGCGTGGTATGCACAGCCCCAGCGGGCCACACTCGTCGGGGCACGCGCCCGGTTGGCCGGCTTCGATGCCCAGATCACATTTCTCGACGCCGTTCACGACGCCATCTCCACACGACGCAGCGTCGCCAGGTTGTCCTGCATCTTCGATGGGATCCAAAACGCCGTCAGCCTTGACGGTGGGAGCTGTGCCCGCTGGAGCCTGCGGCGCGACCGACATCGCGTTGCTTGTGTTGCTCAGCCCACCGTCTGGCGTCGCAGGCATGGCGATCAGACCCTTCGCGAGCTCCGCGTCGTACACGCTGCAGCCGGTGACGAGCGACGCGAGGCTCAGTCCTAGCCAGGCTGCTCGCCACGAAACGTGGGAGACACAACGAAAACGGAGTTGGTCGGCGAACGTGCGAATGGTTCGCTCATCATACCGTCACTTCGTGCGGTGCCGAAGGAACCCGTGCAGAAAGTGTTCACCTCGAGTGAAGCTACATGGGTTCTTGATTGTGACAGAAGACTCGGATCGTGCTCTGCATAGGCTGAGTGGATGCGCGCGCAGCCTGTGCGAGGTAGCTCAGTCACCTAACAGCTGTATGCCAAGGCGGTCGCGCAGCGCACCATTGGCGTCAAGCTCGCTCCGCAGCTCGCGCCGCGCGTGCCCACACTCCCAGAACGCGCGCAGGAGCCAGCGCTTGGCGCGCTGCGCAGTACGCAAGGCAGCGAGGGGGTCGCGCGGCTGCTCTGCGATCGCTTGCGTGCGCAGCTCGCGCGCGAACGCGATCGCAGCCTGCTGGTACGCGGCATGCGCGCTCACGGACAGGGCGGCGGCGCGCGAGAACATGCGCAGGCGCTTCTCGTGGTCCGGCTCGCGCTGTGCGCTTTCGAGCAGCGCACCCGCACGGCTCTGCGCGGCTGCACCCGGCCCGACCACGTCGACCCGGGCGATCGGGGTGGTTTGCTCCGCGACCACCTGCAGCTCGTAGCTGCCGGCGGCCGCTGGAGTGCGCAGATCGATCAGATCGGCGAACAGCTCGCCCTCGCGCCACGCGTCGCTTGCGAGGTGGCGCAGGATGCTGCCCGTTGCGCCGGCGTCGATCGAGCCCGTGGCGCTCTGCCACCGTAGGCGCCGCTCGGCGAGCGGGCTCGAGGGCGCGCCCGACGGGCGCCGAAAGTACAGCGTGAGCCGCGCGTTTGCGTCCTGCAGCACGGCTTCGGGTGCGTCTGCAGCCAGCAGCTGCGGGCCGGCGAGCGCCTGCTCCGGCAGCCAGGTTGGCAGCGCCTCGCGGAAGACCAGCGCGCGTTGCAAGAGGTACTTGCCGCCGTCGAGCGACAGGTACGGGGCACGTCGCGTGACGGTCTTGCTCACGAACGCATCTCGCGCGCGGTTACTGTGCAGGCGCACCAGCTCCGGCATGACCAGCTCGGCATACCGTGCGCAGCGCGCTCCTCCGCGGCGACAGCCCACGGTGTGACGCGAGGTGAGCCCGGCGGTGTCCAGCACGTCGAAGCCACCGGCGGCGTAGCCCTGGCCGCCGATGTCGAAGCTGGAGAGGGTGATGCCGGGCTCTGCGAGGCTCGCGAAGAAGGCGCCCTGCAGGAGCTTGTTGGCTGCGTTGACGAAGCGCTCCTTGTCGATCGTGCGGGAGTCGCGCAACTGCTGCGGCAGGATCGCAAGGCACAGCAGGGCAGCCAGCGCGTAGCCGACTGGACGCTCGTAGCGGCGAGCGAGCGCCGCGACGCTGCCCACGCTGTCCGCGAGGAGCATGAACAGCGGCAGCAAGAGCGGTACGCCGAAGCGGAACGCGGGCGCCCAGTCGTCGCCGGCGCGCACGATGAACACGAGCTGGGCCGCGATCACGGCCCACAGCGCCCAGCTGCGCCTGCGGAAGCGACGCGCGATCAACGCGGGCAGGGCCAGGCCGAAGCCGAGGAGCCCGAGCCCGGTGCCAGCCATGCCGAGCTGCAGATAGGAGCTCGGGCGCAGCTGGGCGGCGCCGCCGTGCCACAGCGCGAGCAGCGTGTCGGAGAGGCCGTGCGTGCCGCTGGTCTTTGCGTAATACGTGTTCGGCAGCGCGGCGCCGTAGTAGCGCTGGGACCACCACAGCTCGAGCACGTACGCGAGCGGCGCGGCGAGATAGAACACGAGGTCCTGCAGCCGGAAGCGCCGCTGCCAGCTGCGCCAGACCAGGTCATGCAGGGCCACGGCCGCAAAGATCAGGATGCCCTCGGGCCGGCTGAGCACGGCCGCCGTGAGCGGCAGCGCGGACCAGGGGGGCAGAGCGGCGTCCTGCTCGCGCACCCGCCGTAGCACGCCGGCAAACAGGAGCGCAGCGTAGAACCCGGTCTCCAGGCCGTTTACGCAGTGCACGGCCAGGCTGGTGGAGGCGGCGCACAGCAGCGCGAACCACAGCGCGCGGTCGCGCAGCGCGGGCTCGGTCGCGGGCGCGCTGGCGTAGGCGCGAACGCCGCACAGCACGCTGCCGAGAAATGCCGCGTAGCCGAGCAGCTTGGAGAGCGTGATCGGATCGCGACCTGCCAGCTCGGGCAGCGCCATGAGCAGCGTGTAGAGGGTGTTGGAGTAGCCCTTGACGTATTCGCCGGCGTTCCACACGAGGCCGGCGCCGCGCGCCAGATGGCGCGCGTAGCGGAACGAGATGTACGCGTCGTCGAGGGTGTAGGCCGCGTGATAGTGGAGATGGTAGAGCCCGGCCGCCGCTGCGAGCGCCAAGAGGGCGGGGCGCGCGTGGAGAGTGAGAGCCGCGTGCGCTGCAGGTGTGGATTGCGGCTCGTCGACGAGGGCGCTCTGGGGTGGGATGGTTGGCTCCAAGCGGCCGCAGTCTCGCCGGGTTGTCCCACCTGTGCAAGCGAGTCCGTGCGCCGCGCGCAAGCGCATCGCGCAGCGCTGGGGCACGCACCTGAAGGAGTGCAGCGCGACGTCCGGAGCTGCACAGCTCGTGCAATCCGCCGCCATCAGCGGCAGCTACTTGGGCAACAGGACATACGGCCAGCGCGAGGGGTGCGCTCACGCAAACCCTTGAAAGAGCGGCAAACGCGTGGATGGCACGGCCCGTGCTCTATACCCACGGCAAGTAGCTTTGCACATCGTTCGATTGGATCTCTTGAGCTGACATCGCCTGCATTTCCTTCGCTTGACGTCGTGTGTGCTTCCTTGGATTGAATCCGCCTCCGCTTGCTTGAACCGCCCTCGCTTTCACTGAGCTCACTCGTGCTTGCTTGCTTGATTGAGTCTGGCTTCGCTTCTCTTCGACTGAGCTCGCCTGCGCTTCCTTGGCTTTCCTCCGCTTCTCTTCGACTGACTGCGTGCGCGTTGCGCTCCTTGGATTGAGCCCGCTTCGCTTCTCTTGGGACTGAGCTCGCCTTGGCTTCCTTGATTGAGTCCGGTTTCGCTGCCTTCACTTCCTTGACTGAGCTTGCGTTGCGCTTCTTGGACTGATTCGACTTCGCTTCCTTGTTTGGGCTTTCTTACGTGCTGGCGTGCCGTGCTGATCCGGTGCGTGCGCGAGCTTTCTGCCGCGCGCCGGAGCCACAGCGCCGGTGTCCGTGTGCGTGTCCGCGGCCCGCGCCGCGCGACCCCCTTGTGCGCCGTGCAGCCGCATGCGCGCGAAAAGGAGCGGGTCGGCGCGTCTGGGCCCGCGGACACCGCGCGGGCGTTCCAAAACCTGCCGCCGCCGCAAGCCGGTTCGAGCACGCCCAACGCGACTTGCCGGCCCGACCACGCCGGTATGCATCAGCCCAGCGCGGGGCAGCGTATAGTCTCCGCCCATGCGTTGGGCCCTCATCGCTCTCTGCCTCTTCCTCGTGGCGCCAACGGCAACGCGCGCCCAGAGCGTGGATCCCCCGCGCCTTTCACCCGGCCTCGCCGGTGCGCTGTGGAGCGCCGCGCAGCTGGTCCCAAGCCCTGTGTTCGTGACCGGCTCGGACGGCGTCGGTGGGGGTTTGCGCTGGCAGGTCACGTTGTTTCTGCTCGCGCTCGGGCTCGTCGAGCGGCCCGTGCGCAGTCTGGTGGTGCATCCGGCCGCGCGACACGCTGGTGCGATCGAGCTGTACGCCTCACCCGGCTGGCTGTGCTGCGCGCCGAACGATCGCACGAGCTGGCTCTTGCAGCTGGGCGGTCGGCTCTATCTGCCGCTCGAGGGACGCGGCGAGCGACTCGCCGCGTCCCTCGGTGCATCGTACTACCGCGCCAGTCCGCAACACGGGGTTGCGTTCGAGCTCGGCGTCTACACGCTGTCCAGCATCGTGGGCTTCAGCGTGACCATCGCACCCTGGCTGACCGCCCGCGAGGTCAGCACGGCGCTCGTGTTCCACTACTACTGAGGCCACATGCGCGCGCCACTCACGATCCTGCTCTTCGCGATCGCGCTCTGCGGCTGCGGTTTTGCGGTGCGCGCGCTCGGCCGCACGCTCGCGCTGCCTGACGCGCCGCGCAAGCTCCCCGCGAAGCTACGCGACGCGCGCCGTCCGGACGCGCGGCTGTCCGTCTTGTGGATCGGGCACGCCACGGCGCTGGTCCAGCTGGACGACAAGTTCGTGCTGACCGATCCCGTGTTCACCACCTCGGTCGGCGCGATCTCCACGCGCCTGGTGGAGCCGGGCATCGATCCCGCTGACCTGCCGCCGCTGACAGCTGCCGTGGTCTCGCACACGCACATGGATCACCTGTCGTTCGATTCGCTCGCCATGCTCGAGCCGAAGACGCGGCTCGTGGTGCTGCCGCAGGATGCGCGCGCGAACCTGCCGCGCTACGCGTTCGAGACGCGCGAGCTCGCGCCGTGGCAGAGCGCAGAGCTGGACGGCCTGCGCATCACCGCCGTTCCCGTGCGGCACGTCGGCGGGCGCTTCGGCGTGGATCTCGCCTGGAGCCCGCGCTCGTTCACGGGCTACGTGCTCGAGTACCACGGCCTGTCGGTGTACTTCGGCGGAGACACGGCCTTCGACGCAGCGCTGTTTCGCGCGGCGCGCGAGCGCTTTGCCAGGCTCGACCTCGCGCTCCTGCCGATCTGTCCCATCGCACCACGCGAGCACATGCGGCGCGTGCACATGGATCCCGGCGAGGCCCTGCGCGCGTTCAACCTGCTCGGTGCCACCTACATGGTGCCCATCCACTTCGACACCTTCATCAACTCGGATGACCAGCCCGGCGAGTGCGGGCGCGTGTTGGAGCGCGAGCGCCGCGTGCAGCAGCTGCCCGAGCGCAGCGTGGCGCTGTTGGAGATCGGCGAGCAGCGCGTGCTCGTGCCGCGCGTACCGTAACCACTTTACTCACCCTGTTGTACCGCTCCAGGAAGCCGTATGCTCGGGCCAGTGATGGCTGCGGCAAGCCCGCCCAGTGCCTGGCAGACGATCCTCTCCGAAGCGACGCGGCAGGGCACGCTCTGGATCGTTCTCGGCTTCTTGCTCGCGCGCCTCTTGCAGGGCCGGCGTCCACAGGGCATGGAGCATCGCCGCCGTTGGCGGCTGGTGCTGGGCCTCACGATCATCCATTTGGTGCTCCTGCCCGTCACGGGTCTGAGCAGCTGGGTCGGGGCGGGGCCCGCGCGCGACCTGCGCCTGACGGGCTCGATCGCGGGTGCGCTCGCCGGCGTGGGGCTGTGCGCAGAGATCCTGTTCTACTCGATCGCGCCGAAGCTGCGCGTCGGCATCCCGCCCATCGTGCAGGACCTGCTCGTGGCCGCGTTTGCGCTCGTGGCGCTGTTCGGCACGGCGTCGCGCGCGGGCCTGGACCTGACTGGCGTCGTGGCGACGGGTGCGGTGATCACCGGCGTGATCGGCCTCGCGCTCCAGGACCTACTCGGCAACGTGTTCGGCGGGCTCAGCTTGCAGATCGATCACACCATCCACGTGGGCGACTGGATCCGCGTACAAGACGTGACCGGACGCGTGGTGGAGATCCGCTGGCGCTCCACCTCGATCGAGACACGCAGCTGGGAGACCGTGATCATCCCGAACAGCGTGCTGACGCGCTCGCAGGTGGTGGTGCTCGGTCGGCGCGCGAGTGACCCGCGCGACCCCAGCCGCTGGCGACGGCAGATCACGTTCGCGGTGGACTATCGCTATCCCCCGAACCAGGTGATCGACTGCGTGCTGCGCGCGCTGCACGGCCACGCCATCATGAACGTGGCGAGCGACCCGCCGGCTGACTGTCAGCTGCTCGAGATGATGGACAGCTGCGCGCGCTACGGCGTGCGCTACTGGCTGACTGACTTCGCGGTGGACGTGCCCACCGACAGCGTGGTGCAGACGCGCGTGTTCTACGCGCTGAAGCGCGCCGGCATTCCGCTGGCCATGCCTGCGCACGCCGTCTTCCTCACCGAAGACTCGCTCGAGCGCAGGAAGCACAAGCAGGCGACCGAGCACGAGCGGCGCGTGTACGCGCTATCGCAAATCGGGCTGTTTCGCGATCTGAGCGACGCGGAGCGCACCGAGCTGGCAGCGGGGCTGCATCACACGCCGTTCACGCGCGGTGAGGTCATCACACGCGCCGGCGCCGCAGCGCATCACCTGTACATGATCACGAGCGGCACGGTGAGCGTACGCACCGGAGACGGCAACACGGAGCACGAGCTCGCGCGCCTGAGCGAAGGTGAGTTCTTCGGCGAGATGTCGCTCCTGACTGGTGAGCCACGCTCCGCCACGATCGTGGCCTCGACCGATGTGGAGTGCTATCGGCTCGACGCAGAAGCGTTCCGCAACCTCCTGGCGCGCCGCCCGGACCTGGCCGACAAGGTGGCTGCCGCCCTCAGCGAACGCCGCTCCGCGCTGCAGGCGCGCAAGCAGCCAGGCGCGGGCCGCAGCATACCGGAGCTCAACGAGCACGATCTGCTCGACAAGATCCGCGCGTTTTTCCGCCTGTAAGGCGTAACCACGCGAGGTGAGGCAGAGCCGTGAGTCGACTGTGTGACACGCGCCGACCTGACATCCGACCCCGTTAGTTAGACGTCGGACTTGCACAAGCGCGCGCGGTTGGGTACTGGGATGGCATGTCCCATATTACGCACGACATTCGTCACGGCCTCTCTCTCGATCAGGCCAAACGCGTCGCCCACGCCGCGCTGGACGACTACCTCGCGCGCTATTCCAGCCGCGGCTTGCGCGCCGCGTGGTCGAGCGAGACACGCGCCGAGGTCGAGGTCGCGGTGAAGGGAGTCCGCTTGGCCGCAGTCGTCGACGTGTTGCCGGACGTGCTGCGCGTCGATGCCAACGTTCCGTTCGTGCTCCGCGCGTTCAAGGGCACGGCCATCGCCACGGTCGAGCGCGAAGTCCAGAAGTGGATCGATCGCGAAAAGACGCAAGCGCCCGCCTGAGCTCAGGGCCCGAGGTCCACGGCGTGGGCATGCGGCAGCGGCTCCAAAAAAACAATGCGGGCGCCCTGGCTGGGGCGCCCGCACGTTGTGTCACCTCAGCGATCAGTAGCCGGTCCAGAAGACGCAGCGGTGATCGTACAGGAAGTGTTGCTCACCCGCGGGCTGCGGCGTGGGCGCAACCAGCTGGTTGATGGACGTCGCCGTGCCGTGCACGTAGGCCGGCCACGCAGGAGCCGCACCACCATTCGGGTCGCCCGTCTTGGCGAACTGCGTCCAGTAGCTCTTCATGTGATTCGCGAGCTGCGTCTGGTCGGCGCTGAACGCGGCGGCACCATCGCGCGAGTCCAGCACGTACTGGACCTCTGAGCCGTGGTACGAGCCGTACGGGAAGCTCACGGGCGGCAGCACGTCTTGCGGTGCATTCTCGTCCGCGAACTCGTAGACGTATACCGGCGTGAACTGCGTCAGCGCGCGGGCGAGCGTGCGCGACGAGCATGCGAACGCGGAGTCCGTGCCGATGGCCGCGAGCGCGTGCGAGGGGCTCGGGTACTCCGAGAGCTTGTAGTAGTAGGTGGCGATGGCGTTGGCCGTGCCCGAGTTCACGTTGAGCACCGCGCTGATCGCGGCGGGGTACGTCTCGGCGGTCACGGGGATGCCCTGGAGCTCGAACAATGTCGCCACGAATAGGCGGAACTCGTTGTGCGTGTGGCCCTGCAGGAGCGGCACGCGGTTGAACTGACCCGTCCCGAGCGCAACGATCGTGGGCTGCGTCAAGATGGTGCCGTCGATGTTCGGCGCGTACCCCGTGGGGCTCTTGCTCTGCTTGGCCAGGATCGACGCGACAGGCGCCGCGCGCATGCACGCGACATCGTCTTCGGCACAGCCGAGGGCGGTGGCGAGCGCTTTACCCTTCGTCTCGGCCTCGCCGAGCGTCACTTGCGGCGCAGCCATCGTGTACGTGCCGCTCTGCGCGATCGCCTTGTGGAACAAGCCCGCGGACGCGGGCGAGGCGAGGTGCGAGTACACGCTGACGCCACCGGCCGACTCGCCGAAGATCGTCACGTTGCTCGGGTCGCCACCGAAGTTCCGGATGTTGCGCTTCACCCAGCGCAGCGCCGCCTGCTGATCGAGCAGGCCGTAGTTGCCGGACGTGTGGTCAGTGGCCTCGGCGGTGAGGCCGGGATGTGCGGTCCAGCCGAGCGCGCCGAGGCGGTAGTTCACCGTCACGACCACGACGCCGCGCTTGACGAGCTCCGTGGGATTGTAGTCATCGCTCTCGCCGTAGATGAACGCACCCGGATGAAACCACACCATGACCGGCGCGGGCTTCAGCAGCGTGGTCAAGGTGGCCGGCGCGAACACGTTCAGATAGAGGCAGTCCTCCGACTCGCTGGCTTCGCCGAACGCGGAGGCCGGCTGCGCGCAGTGCTTCGCGAAGCGCGTCGCATCACGCAGGAGATACGAGCGCTCCTGCGCAGGCGCCTGCCAGCGTTTGGCACCGACCGGGGGCGCCGCGTAAGGGATCCCCAGGAACTGCTTGACTGGCCCAGTCTGCTTGCCGACGAGCGTGCCCTTGTCGGTCGTGGCGATGAGCGGAAGCGACAGCGTGAATTCCGCTTTCGCGACGCTGCCTTGAAGCAACAGCGCTCCTGCCACGGCAAACGCTTTGGCCTGCCATCCGAATGACTTCTGACTACCCACGGAACTACCTCCCTCTGTCTTACGACAGTGTACGTAAGGTAGTCGCGAAGTCGCTTCTTCCAAGGCGAGCTGACAGCTCTGCCCGCAACTCGTCGTATTTCATCCTGCGCTCGAACCTGCAAAGCAGGGAAGTGCCGCTGCGCAAGCTCCAACTGTCAGATCTGAACTGTCACGCACACTTAGCGTGACAGAACAAATCGATCCGTAGTCGCAGCCATGCCAAGTGCCCGACAGCGTTCGTTGGCATGGCTTCGCGCTAGGCTGCGCGCGTACCGCAGGCGTACACGATGCGCTGGAACAGCCAGCGCGGTTCGGGCTCGCATTGCGTGTCGCTGAACCCGGCCTCGCGCAGGTCGAGCTCGAGCTGCCGCTGTGCGCTGCGCGCGAAGTCGAGCACGTGGAAGCTGCCGCCGGGAGCGAGCACGCGCAGCACCTCGCTGAGCACGCGCCGCTGCGCCGCGAGATCCAGGTGGTGCAACACGAACGACGACAGCACGCGCGCAAACGTGCCAGCCGCGTAGGGCAGCGCGTCGCCGAAGCCTTGCTGGAGCTCGACCCGCACGCCGGCTCGCTCCGCCTTCGCGCGGGCGCGCGCGAGCGCCAGCGGATCCGGGTCGAGCGCGCAGAGCTCGAGCGCGGGTTGCGCGCGCTTGATCGCGAGCGACAGCTCCCCGGTGCCGCAGCCGAGATCGAGCACGCGCTGGCCAGCGCCCAGCCCCGCGCGATCGAGCAGGCGGCCGCGTCTCGCACGCGCTCCGGCCAAGATCGTGAGCGGATCGTAGAAGGGTAGCGCGGCGTCTACCCCGGCCGCGGGAATGTAGGGTCGTTGGCTCGTGTGCATGGGATCTCCGGGATGTCTGGACAGGTTCTCCGACTTGCGCCAGATCTCGGGGAGAGCGTGGTCTCGGGAGGCGGGCATCGCAAACGTTCCGGGACAACGCACGGCCCACTGTCCAGGAAATCGCATGAGCCATCGAGTCGCCCTCTCCGATCCGCGCGTCGCCCGCACTCGAGAGCGGCTGCGGGAGGCGCTGATCGCGCTCACCCTCCAGCGCGGCTGGGACGACGTCAGCGTGCAGAGCGTGTGTGCGCGCGCTGGCGTGGGCCGCTCGACCTTCTACGTGCACTTCGCGGACCGCGAGGACCTGCTGCTCGCCTCGTTCCAGAGCGGGCACATCGTCCCTCGGGTGCAGCGCAGCGAGCCGCTCGCCTTTGTGCAGCCGCTCGTGGAGCACGTCGCGGCACAGCGCGCGTTGTACGACAAGCTCGTGGGGACGAGCTGCGAGCGGGTCGTGCAGCGGCGCTTCACGAGCGTAGTGGCGGAGATCATCGAGCGCGACCTGGCGGCCCACTGCGCCGCGACCTTGCAGCGGACAGCTGCAGCGCGCTACCTGACCGGCGCGTTCCGCGAGACCTTGACCCACTGGCTGGCCCAAGCCAAGGGCCCGAGCGATGCGGAGCTCGTGCAGATGTTGAAGCAGTTCTCGCGCCCGGTGTTCGAGCGCCTGTAATTGGCAGGGGCCGCGTGCGAGGCCGAGCACCTCGCGCCACGGCCCCGCCCGCGCTACGTCATCAGCGCTGCATGCGCTGCCACTTGAAGAGCTCGGGTGCCTTGGGGTCGATGGTGAGCTTCAGCCACTCCGACGTGGTCTCGCCCTGCACCACGACGCGGGTCAGGTTCGGCACGCCGAACGTGACGCCGTGCGCGGCATAGCCCTGCGAGAGCGGCTTGTCCGTGCGGTACACGTGCGTGTCGCCCTGCACCACGAGGACGGGCTTGCCAAACGCCCGCGCGCGCTCGGCGATGCGGCTGACGATCGCGCCGAAGCCGTCCTGCGCGTTGCCGGCCCAGGTGTCGGCGTGCATGAAAAGCACCACGCCCTGCGTGTTCGGGAACGTGGCGAGCTCGCAGGCCCGGCGGCGGAGCTCCTCGATCCGCTGATGCGCTTCACGTTGCGAGGCCTCGTGGTCGGCTATCTGAGCGCCTTGAGCGCCGACCACGCCGCGGCCGGCGCGGCCGCGTTGATCGACGAGTACGAGCGCTACATGCCGGACAACGCGCAGTCGCAGCGCATCCGTTTGCACCTGATGCACGGTGATCTGCACGCCGCGACCGCAGCCCGTCGCCGCTTCGAGCTGCTGTCGGTGCGCCTCGGCAGCATGAGCGACGCGCGCCTGTTCGACCTGCATGCGCAGCTCACGCTGTACACGCTCAGCGACGACAGCACGGGTCTGCGCCGCACCTTGCTTGCGCTGCGCGAGGTGGCGAGCACGCGGGCCGGCTGGCAGCCGCGCGCGATCTTGGCCGAGGCGCAGCTACTCCGCTGTCAGGGTCACGTGGCGGAGGGGCTGCGCACGTGCGAGGCGCTGCTGCGCGAGCTACCTGCGCTGTGTCTCGACTACGGCCAGGCTGCGGCCTCCCACGTCGAGCTGCTGAACGCGGCGCAGCGCTGGTCCGACGCCGTGAGCTGCGGTGAGGCATACCTCGAGGGGCTGCAGCGCGCGGGGGCGCCGGAGTATCGCGTGGAGCTGATGCTGTGCCAGGCGCTGTCCGCGCAGGGAGATCACACCCGGGCGGAGGCGCTGTTCGAGCACGCGCGCGAGCAGCTGGAAGGGCGCAGCGTGACGGGCGTGTTGACCGGCGTGACCTACGAGATCGGTGCGCGCCTCGCATTGCAGCGCGGCGACGTGAGCCTGGCGCGGGCGCGGCTCGTGCGCTGTGCGGATCGGCTGTGGACCGGAAAACACCCCGCGCTGCTCGCGCGCTACCACGCGCTCTCGCGCCAGGCGGAGCAAGCGGCGCGCGTGAGCTGGGCGCCTGCCGCGCTGCCGGTCGCCCCGCGCGCGCAGCTGCCGCTCACGGGAGAAGCGACCGCGACCACGCAAGTGAATCCGGACAGAGGAGACGAGCGCTAACGGGTGCCGAGCGCGGAGAGCGCGTCCGGCAAGTGTCCGATGCGCTGCGCGAGCGCCGTGCACACGGCCGGAGCTGCGACCCACAGGATGAGCAGGCCCGCGCCGACCGAGATCGAGAACGCAAACGCGAACAGGTGCACGCGCGGCGCGGTGCGGGACACGAAGGCCACGCCGATCTGCACGATGAACATGCAGGCGATCACCGGAGACGCGATCTGCAGGCCAGCCGCGACCAAGTCGCTGCCGAGCGTGACTGCGCTGCTCTGCCAGCCGCTGCTGATGGCTGCACCGATGGGCGCGGCCTGAAAGCTCGCAGCGAGCGCCGATAGCACGATGTGATGACAGCCCAGGCTGAGAAAGATCAACGCGCCGAGCGAATCGAGCAGGTACGTGGTCGCGAGCACGGACTCGCCGTGCGTGGGATCCACCGAGCCCGCGAAGCCGAGGCCCATGGCCTGACCTGCGAACGTGCCGGCGGCTTCCGCGGCGGCCATGGTCACGCGCACGGTCATGCCGATGAGCGCACCGATGAACAGCTCGAAGAGCGCCGCCTTGCCGAGCAGCGCAGCGTCGAGCGGCAGCTTCGGCAAGCTTTCGATCTGCGCCGCGAGCAGCGCGAGGGTGACGACCACCGAGACCGCCGTGCGGATGCGGATCGGCGCGACGCCACCGAACGGCGCGGGCAGGCCCGCGAGCGTGAGCGCCACGCGCAGGGACGCCAGGATGAACACGGGCATGTACCCCGCCAGCCCGTAGAACACGGCATCGACCGACGTGCTGTCGAGCAGGGTCGGCAGGCCCATGGCTCAGAGCCTTGCCATGGCCGCGAAGATGCGCTGCGTGAACTGCACGAGCTCGGTCATCATGAACGGTCCGCCGAACACCAGCGCAAGCACGATGCCGATGGCCTTCGGCGCGAACGCGACGCTCTGGTCGTTGACCTGCGTCGCGGCCTGCAAGATGGCCATGATGAGACCCACCACGACGGTGGCGAGGACGGCCGGGCCCGAGACGAGGACGGCCGTCCACAGGAGATTACGAAACCAGTCGAGTGCAGCAGCTGTGGTCATCCGAAGCTCGCGACGAGTGAGCGTGACAGGAGGCTCCAGCCGTCCACCACCACGAACAAGAGCAGCTTGAGCGGCGTGGCGAGCATGGTGGGCGGCAACATCACCATGCCCATGGCAGTCAGGATGGAGGCGACGATGAGATCGATCAGCACGAAAGGCAGGAAGATGAGAAAGCCCATCTCGAAGGCCGTGCGCAGCTCCGAGATCATGAACGCGGGCACGAGGAGATGCAGCGCGACGTCTTGGCGTGTCTTCGGCAGCTGAGCGTGTGTCAGATCGTAGAACAGTCGCAGATCGGCCTCACGCGTTTGCGGGACCAGGAAATCTCGCATCACGCTGGCCGTCTCGTGAAACGCCTGTTTCTCGTCGATCTGCTTCGCGGTGTAAGGCTCGAACGCGCGCGTGTCGATCTTCTGCGCCACCGGCGCCATCACCACGCACGTCAGCAAGAAGGACAGGGCCATCAAGACCTGCATCGGCGGCACGTTCTGCGCGCCGAGCGCCTGCCGCACGAACGACAAGACGATCACGATGCGAGTAAACGCGGTCATGGAGATCAGGATGGCTGGCGCGACCGACAGGATCGTCAGCAGCAGCAGGATCTTCAGCGCGGGTACGACCTGCTCTGGGCCGTGGGCCTCTGCGAAGGTCAGCGTGAGCTGCGGTACGGTCGGCATGCGATGGATTTCCGGGGGCTCAGGAGCTCTTGCGCTGGCGCAGGCGGGTGATGCCGGCGACGGCTTCAGACGGCATGCGCGGCGCGGGCATGGAGGGCGAGGCGGGCGGAAGCGAGTGCAGCGAAGGGCGGCGGTGCTTGCGAGTGACCGAGGCCAGCTCCTCACCGAAGTCGCCTTCGTGACCCTCGGCGTCGCCGTCGTTGTCCACGCTGTCGAGCAGCTTGCGCAGGCGATGCTGGCTCGACAGACGCGAGATGATGCCGATGCCACCCGCCTGAGAGGGACGCTGCTGCGACTCGCTGCTCTGCGCGGGCTCCGCGGGCAGCTCGGCAGGCAGCGCCAGACCGGTCGGGCTGGGCGAGGAAGCCACGCGCTCGGCGTGGCCGTTGGTGCACAGCAGCAGGTGATCGGAGCCGAGGGCGCGCACGATCATGAGCTCCTGCTTGGGCCCGAGACGCCGCGTGCCGACCACTTCGATCGAGGGCAGCTCGCGCTGCGGCTTCTTGCGCTTCTGCAGCAGCTGCAGGCCGGCCCACGCGCCGCCGAGCACGAGCGTCGCAAAGCCGAGCCACACGATGGGGCTCGTGCGCCGCTCGCTGTCGTCCCGCAGCGCGCCGAGCGCATCGGCGTCGTCATCGGCTTTGGTGCCAGCCGCTCCGAGCGGCGAGGGTTCTTTCGCGACGGGCTCTTGCGCGGCAGGTGCAGCCGCTGCGAGCGCTTGAGGCGCTGCAGCCACAGGCTGCGGCGCGACGGGAGCGGGGACCTGCGCGGGCAAGGCTTGCGGCGCGCGCGCGGCTTGCGGCTCGACGTAGGCCGCAGCGGCGGGCTTGCCCGGCACGGGCATGCGCACGCGCACGGTGGCCTGCTGGCCGTTGCGCACGATGCTGATGTCCTCGCGGTTCACGTGCCGCTGCGAGCCGAGCTCCACGCGTAGCATGCCAGTGTCGCTGCCGCCCGAGCGCAGCGCGAGCGCCTTGATCGGCTCCGCGGAATCGCGCTCGTGATCGAAGCGCGAGACCTGGTCGATGTGCGGGAACCAGATCTTGAGCATCTTGCCTTCGATGCGCATCCACGGCTCGCCCATCGGCGCATCCGACTCCAGGTTGACGCTGCCACCCTGGTCGTCCATGTCGTAGCCGGTCACGCGCAGCTGGTCGGCATGGGCGACGCCGCCGATCGAACCCGAGAGCACACCCAGCACAGTCACAAACAACGACTTCTTCATGACTATCTCCGCTCTCCGAGTTTCTTCACGCGCTCGGCGGGCGTCAGGATCTCCGTGACGCGCACGCCGTAGTGTTCGCCGACGACTACTGCTTCGCCCTGGGCGATGAGGGTCTGGTTGGCGTAGATGCCCAGCGGCGCACCGGCCGCCGTGTCGAGCTCGAGCACGCTGCCCACGGCGACCTGGAGCAGGTCGTCGACACGCATGCGCCGGTGACCGAGCTCCACGTGAAGGGTCAGCGGGAGATCCAGGATGCGATCCACCGCCGAGACGGACGACGCCGCAGCGCCTCCGAGCAGGTCACTCTCGAGATTCAGAGCCATCTTCTTACCTCCATCGACGCTCATGTCACCGTCCAAGTATCTGAGAAATCTGCAGGGCCAAGTTGCCGCGTTGAATCATGGGATTGCCGCGAAAGACCGGGCGGTCGCCGACGCACATGTCGACCGGCTCGTCCGGCGTGTTGTTCAGGCGCAGCACGTCGCCCGCGCGCAGCGCGAGCACCTCGCGCACGGTCGCGCGCTGCTGACCGAGCACGGCTACCACGTCGATGTCGGTGCCGCGCACGGCGGCCTCCATCATCGACCGGTCCTCGGCATTCGGTACCGCGCGCACCACGACCGAGGTGGTCTGCGGCTTGGCGCGGCTCACGATGCCGGAGGACAGCGCCAGCACGATCTGGTCGCCTGGCACACCGCTCGGCGTGACGCGGAACACCAGCTGCAGGAGCGGCTCGAACTGCGGCAGCATCGGCAGATCGGCGGCCTGCGCGAGCACCGCGCCGGACGGGAACGCCTTCGGATCATCACACCAGTGCTTCGCGAAGATGTGCGAGACGGAGCTGGTGAACGGCTCGAGCAGACGCCGATCGAGACCGCTCAGCATCGTGCGCGGCTCGGACGGCAGGTCGCGGCCCAGCGGCGCTCCCATCATGCGGTCCAGAATGAACGAGACCAGCGCCCCGCCGATCGTCATCACACCGAGGCTGCCGTCGTTGCTCCGGAACGGCACGATCGCTGCGCCCTGCGGGATCGCGCCGCGCAGCACCTTGTACGGCACGATCTCGGCCGGCAGCTCTTCGGTCGAGCTCGAGCAGCCGGTGGTGCGCAGCATCAGCTTGTCGAGGGCCTCGGCGAGCGCACGCGCGCAGTTGTCTGCGGTGGTGAGCGCCTCGCGCAGCGGGCGCTCGGCGGAGGTGAGGTCCAGCAGCTCGACGGCGTCGTCGCCATCCGTGCCCGAGCGCATCGCGTCGAGCAGCGCACTGGTCTCCTCTAAAGAAAGGAGTGGCTCGATGCCGTCTACACTCATTGAACGACGAGCTCCGAGAAGAACACGCGCTTGACGGCGTTCTTGCCCACGAGCTTGTTGGCGCGCTTCTGCAGCTCGGTCGAGAGCGCGGTCATGCGCTCCTTGCCGATCACGTCCTCGGGGCGCAGGTTCGCGATCATCATCAGGGCCTCGGCCTTGATGGGCACCGCTGCGCCCTCGATGGACGCCTTGGCCTCTTCGTTCTTGGCCTCCACGTACACGCCGACCTTGCAGTAGCGCGGCTGCTGACCGGGCGCGCCCTGGAGGTTGGCGACGAAGGTACCGATGTCGACCAGCGGGCCGAACTTCGCGCCCGCGTGCTTCTCGTCCTTCTTCGCGTCTTCGTCTTCAGCGGCCTCGTGCTCGCCTTCTTTGGCCTCGCCCTCTTCGCCCTCGGCGTCTTCGTGGCCCTCATCGGCCTTGGCCTTACCGGCCTTGGCCTGGCCGGCGGCCTGGCTCTTGTTGCTCAAGACCACGTACCCCAGCCCGCCCGCGAGGAGCAGATTGACGGCCAGGGCGATGATCAGCAGCTTCTTGTTGCCACCGCCGCTCGCAGCGGCTGGCGCGTTCTCGGCCTTCTCGGCGACCGCTTCACTCATGCCGCGCCTATTGAGCACGGACCATGCCAGGGAACTGACCCCTAACGCGCGACTAAGGCCCTGAAATACACTCGGAAATTCCCGCCGCCGCCAGCTGCCAACGCCTGAACACCGACGCTCCCGACAAACAATCGACACCCCTCTGACGGTGGCTTTGGCAGCGGGTCGAGCAGTCACGATGTGTGCACCGGGAGCCGCTCCTGCGACGTTCGGCGCTCAGATCTTTCCCGTGCGCACGAAGCGTTGAGCGCTCGCCTCGCTGAGCGTGAACGTCGCCTGCACGCGCTGGCTGACGATCTCCTCTCCGCTCAGATCGTCGAACGCGGCCAGGATCGCGTGGGGGTCGTCCTCGTCTTGTACGACGTCGAAGCACACGCGCACCCGGCGCTCGGCGTCGTCCGTGATCGTGCGGGACTTGTGTAGGCGCGCGTGCTCCGCCTGCTCGTGACGTAGCAGCACCTCGCGCGCGGTCTTCGTCAGCGTCGCGAACGCGTTCGCGTCGAGCGGCTTGGGGTTCTTCTTGTCGCGGCCCATCGTCCAGGGGCCGACCAACGCAGGCTCCGGGTCGCCCAGCCGCGTCATCTCGACCGCCCAGCCCTCGTCGTCCTCGTTCTTGATCACGCGCGCGATCCAACCGGACTTCTTCCAGTAGCGATCTTCGCAGACGTCTTCTTCCGGATCGGCGTTCACAGGCACCTCGATCTGCTGTGCCTAAACCAGCCGGAGCGAGGGGGCAAGCCATGTGAGCGTCACGGCGCCCGAGAGCCCCATCAGGCGACTCTCAGGCGCTCGCCATCAGAACTGGGAGAAAAACTTCCAGATCGCCGCTGCAGCGAACGGCGGCACGGTGTGGCCGCCCGGGAACTTGCAGAACGTGACCGGCAGGTCCGCATCGCAGCCGGTGTACGCGACGCAGGGGCTGGGATCGACGGACACGGCATCGGTCTGACAGTGGTTCGCCTTCACCCAGAAATCGCGGCTGGCTTCGCCCGACGCCGTGGACACGACGGTGTCGTTGTCCCCGTGCGACGACCACACGGCCACCTGGCCCACGCACGTGGCGCGACCGCCGTAGCCCGGGCCGCTGCCGGCCATCGGTGCGATCGCGCGGAGCACATCGCCCATCTGGCAGCCGAGTGTGTTCGACATGATGCCGCCGTAGCTCATGCCCGTGGAGAACACGCGGTTCTCGTCGATGCACAGCTGCCCCTGCAGACGCGCGTACAGCGCCTTCACGAATGCGACGTCCCTGCCCATCGTGTTCGGCCAGCCGGATCGGCCGTCGGACCCCGGCAGACCCTGACCCGCGACGAAGATCGTGCTGTTTTGCGCCATGCGCGCGAGCCCGTAGTAACCGCGCGAGGCGATCTGATCCGCGGTACCGCCCTGCCCATGCCACGCGAAGATCAAGCGGTACGGCTTCTTCGGGTCGTAGCCCTCCGGCAAGGCCAGGATGTATTCGCGCGCCGTGCCCGTGATGTCGATGGTCGCGTTGCCTGCCATGGGAGCGGGCATGCCGCAGCCCGCGCTCGGCTTCGGCGCGGGATTGTCGATGCGGGCCATCGGATCACCGGGAGCCGGTGCGCTCGCGCCTGCGGGTGCCGCTGCTGGCCGCCCTGCTTGCGGGACGGGCGGGGCAGTGTTGCCGGCTGCCGCGGGCGGCGGCGGAGCCGCGGGCGATCCGGCCGCAACCGTGCCGCCCGTTGCCGCTGGTGGCGGCGGCGGCGTCACTCTGCCGGGCGCGGTCGGCGCGCCGCCAGCGGTCGGGCTCGGCGCGGGCGTGCCGCCAACAGCTGCAAGGCGACCTGCGCTACCGGTGCCCGCCGCTGCTACCGGCTGCACGCTGCTGCTACCGGCCGTTGGACCGCTGCCGCCGTCGTCCGCGCCACAAGCCGCCACCGTCAGTCCGCACCACACCATCCACTGCGCTCGAAAAGGCATGGCGTACGCATGCCCTCACGTATCAGAAATTTCAATACCTACCATTTTTGGATAGGCCCGGCGCAAAACCGACAGCGCTTGTCCTGGAAGAGCCAGCTGCGTAAGCCGACGCACACGTGAAGTGGTCACGCAGCCGCGGCGCGAAGCAGCTCACAACCCCGCCGGAGCTGGCATTGTATAACCCGGTCCATGGTCGGGGGCGGTCCAGATCCGAATCACGTGTTGGTGCTGATTCCCAGCGAGGGACAGGCGCTGGAGCGCGTGGTGCTGCAGCCGGCCGATCGCTTGTGTGTCGGCCGCTCGAGCCGCTGCGAAGTGCGGCTGCCGAACGAATCGCGTCTGGTGTCGCGTCTGCACGCCAGCCTGAGCCACCGGGGCGGCGTCTGGTACGTGACTGACGAGAGCCGCCGCGGCACGTGGCTGCAGGGTGAGCGCCTGCAGCCGGGTGAGCCGCGCAGCATTCCGCACGGCGCGATCGTGCGCTTCGGGGACTGCGAGTACCTCGTGCACACGCACCTGGACGACGACTCGCTCGGACCCGAAGGCACGTACACGCTCTCGTCGCAGGTCGTGCAGCTCGCGACGATCGATGCGGCGCGCGTGCTGCAGTCCGCGTTCGAGCTGCCGGAGCTGCTCGCGAAGGCGATCGACGAGTCGGCGATCTACTCGGTGGCGTGCGACTATCTCGTGCGCGCGCTCGCTCCCGCGATCGCGACCGCCTACGTGGCAGTCATCGCGCCGAACGAGCCGCTCAGCGTGCTCGGTCGCGCGGAGCGCGGCAGCATCAGCCCGGCGGCGCGTGAGCTCGGCAAGCCGATGGTGAGCCGGCGTATCCTCGTCCGGTTGCACGAGTCGCCGGAGTCGGTGGTGTTCATGCAGCGCAGCCCCGGCGATGCCGCCCTGAGCATCACGGTGAGCGGCGCGCCCCAGGCGCTCGGTGCGGCGCTGCTCGACAGTCACGCCTCTGGAGGCGACGTGATCTTGTACGTGATCGGCGACGTCGTGCTCACGCAGGGCGATCGGCTGGTGGCGCAGTACCTCCGCCTCGTGAGCACGCTGGTGCGGCAGCACCTGTTGACGCGGCGCCAGGCGCACCTGACGAAGTATTTCTCGCCGAGCGTCGTGCAGCTGATCCTGGACCGCGACCCCGCGACGGACATCGAGGCCGAGCCGAGCGTGGCGACGGCGACGAGCTTTTTCTTCGATGTGCGCGGCTCGTCGCTGCCGCTCGAAGCCGCAGATGAGGAGCTGTCGAAGCTGTACCAGGATCTGCGGCGCGTGCTGTCGATCGTGACCGAAGCGGTGTTCGAGGCCGGTGGCACGATCATCGACTACGCTGGCGATGGCGTGTTCGCCGTCTGGGGCGTGCCGCTCGCGCAAGCGGACCATGCGGATCGCGCGGTGGGCTGTGCGCTCACGGTGGTGAAACGGCTGCGCGACACGCGCTTTTTGAAGCTCAAACCGAGCGCGTCGCTGTGCGGCATCGGCATCGCGACGGGACAGGTCCTCGTCGGTCCGGTGGGCTCGTCCGTGGTGTTCAAGTACGGGGTCTTCGGCCCCAGCGTGAGCGCCGCGCAGCGGCTCGCCAACCTCACCAAACACGAGGCGCTGGACCGTCCAATCTTGATGTCCGCCGACGTCATGCGACAGCTCGACGTGCACCGTGGCTGCGCGCGACGCGTGGGCGAAGTGCAGCTGCGCGGTATGGGCAGCCAGGTCGAGGTGTACGAAGCCAGTTTTATTATACCGGCGGTCGCGGGACCCGCTCCGCAAGCTCCGCGGCTCCCGACCTCCGAAGAGCCGCGCGATCAGACCGAATGAACGACCAGCCCCAGCCCGCTCGCAAGCTGCAGCTGCGCGGAACGCAGCGCGCGCTGCCGTTGGCGGAGACGCTGGCGCGAGCCCGGCAGCTGATGGCGGCGGTCGGGATCACGCGCGTGGCGAACGTGACTGGGCTCGACCGCGTGGGCATGCCCGTGGTCGCCGTGTACCGGCCGAATGCGCGCTCCCTCGCCGTGTCGCAAGGCAAGGGCCTGGACCTCGACGCCGCGCTCGCCTCGGGTTTGATGGAGGCGATCGAGTCGTACCACGCCGAACATCCGGAGCTCCCGTTGCGCCACGCCTCGTTGCGGGAGCTGTCGCGGCGCGGCCGGGTGTGCGATACGTCCGGGCTGCCGCGCGTCGCGGGCCGACAGCTGGACCCAGAGCGTCCGCTGCTCTGGGCGCAGGGCCTCGAGCTGTACAGCGAGGCCGAGCTGTACGTGCCGTACGAGCTGGTGCATACCAACTTCAGCTTGCCGCTGCCGCTCGGGAGCGGCGCGTTCCTGATGAGCTCGAACGGGCTGGCTTCCGGCAACACGCGCAGCGAAGCGATCAGCCACGCGCTGTGCGAGCTGATCGAGCGCGACGCGCTGGCGCTGTTCCACGCGGCAGGCGGGTTCAGCCGCAGTCAGCTGCGGCTCGATCCACAAAGTATCGACGACGGGGATTGCGCGCGCCTGCTCGCGCAGCTCACGGCTGCGGAGCTGGCTTACGGGCTGTGGGAGATCACGAGCGACATCGGCGTCGCTACCTTTGTCTGTGCCGTGGTGGACCGTACGCACGATGTGTTTCATCCGCTTTACTACGCGACCGGCAGCGGCTGTCATCCTGTGCGCGAGATCGCGCTCCTGCGCGCGATCACAGAGGCCGCGCAGTGCCGACTGACGTACATCGCCGGCACGCGTGACGACGCCGACCGCGGCTTCTTCGAGCGCGCGCGCAACCCGGATCGCGTCGCGCACATGCGCGAGCTGATCGAGCAGCCGCTCACGGCGGCGCGCGTCTTCGTGGCCGTGCCGAGCCGCACGCACGAGACCCTCGAGGAGGATGTCCGCTGGGAGCTGGAGCGCCTGCGCAGCGTGGGGCTCGCGCAGTGCGTGATCGTGGATCTGGGGTTGCCGCACATCGGCCTGCCGGTCGTTCGCGCCCTGGTTCCGGGCCTCGAGTCGCTGCCCAGCGCCGGGGGCTACACGCCGGGGCCGCGCGCGCGGGGCCTGTCATGACGTCCGGTTCGACACAGGACGTGGTGGTCTTCCTCGGGCCGAGCTTGCCCGCCGCAGACGCGGCGCGCTTACTGCAGGCGAGCTACTTGCCGCCGGTCGCTCAGGGCGACGTGTATCGCGCGGCGCTGGCACGCCCGTGGGGCATCGCGATCATCGACGGCTACTTCGAGCGCGTGCCGGCCGTCTGGCACAAGGAGATCTTGTGGGCGCTGAGCCGGGGCATCCACGTGTTCGGCGCCGCGAGCATGGGCGCGCTGCGTGCGGCCGAGCTCGCGCCGTTCGGCATGGTCGGTGTCGGCGAGATCTTCGAGGCGTACCGCACGGGCGCGTGGCTCGACGACGATGAGGTCACGGTGGTGCACGCGGACGCGGAGCATGGCTACCGCTCGCTGTCCGTCGCGATGGCCGACATGCGCGCGACCCTGGCGCGCGCGGAAGCGGCAGGGGTGGCTCCCCCAGCGCTGTGCGCGCAGCTCGTGCAGCTCGCAAAGGCGCTCTACTACCCGGAGCGGACGTACCCCCGGCTGTGGGCACAGGCGCGGGCTGCTGGCATCGCGGACGCTGCGATCGGGGCGCTGCGCGACTGGACGGGGGCGCATGCGGTCCAGCAAAAGCGCGCGGACGCGCAGCAGTTACTGCACCACGTGGCGGCGCTGCGCGAGGCGCGTGCCGCGGCGCCCGCGCCGAGCTTTCACTTCGAGCACACGGATGCGTTCGAGCAGCTGGTGCGCGCGGAGCAGGCGCGCGGGCAGGACGCAGCGCTCAGCCAGCACGCCGTGCTCGACGAGCTGCGGCTCGAGCCGGATGCCTTTCGCGCGGTGGCCGAGCGGGCGCTGTCGCGTGTGCTCGCGGGGCAGGCGGCCAGCCGCTACGAGCTGCAGGTGGACGAGGCTGCTTACGCGGCGCGTGTGGAGGCGTACCGGCGCGAGCACGGGCTCCTCGATGCGGCTGCGACACAGGCGTTTCTCGCGGAGCAGGCGCTCAGCCGCGATCGTTTGGCAGAGCTGCTGCGCGCGGACGTCCTCGCAGAGCGCGTGGGCAGCGCGCTGCGAGACGACGTGGAGCGCGCGATGCTGGACGTGCTCAAGCTGGATGGCAGCTACGCGCGGCTGGCACGTGCAGCCGGGGACAAGCAGGCCAGGCTCGACCGCCAGGGAGCTACCGCGGGCATGAGTGACGAGGCGCTCGTGCACTGGTATCTCGAGCGCGTGGCGCAACGCTCGCGTCGCGGAGCGGATCCGCAGCGTTTGCTCGCGAGCTTGCAGTTCAGAGATCCGTACCAGCTGCTCGCAGCGGCGCGCCGCGAGTATCTGTATGAACAGACGAAAGGAGACGACGTATGAAAAAGAAACTGTACATCGCTGATTGGAAACCAGACTCCGGGAACACAGATGCACTAATCTACACCTTGACTCCGGAGGATCTACAGCGCGACGGCGTCAAGAAGCTGGATCCCTTGGACCCAAACGTCGATCCGATCCTTGCCCCGCTGATGGGGCTCATCGAGCGGAAGGTGACCTTCGCGGCGATCCCGGAGAGCTTCGGCGAGGGTTCGGCTTGTTATCTGATCAACCTGACGAGTTTGAAGTGAGGATTGCGAATGGCCCATCCAACAAACAAACCGGCACCGCCGCCCGCGTTCGTCGAAGACCTTTTCATCGTGGACGAAGACGCCACTGGTAAACAAGTCGTCTATCACGTGCCCGAAGCGGTCTGGAAATGCTTGCCGTCCGTGCGCGAGAGTGACGTGCAAGATCCGCTGGTCGCTCGTCTCTTGCCGCTGTTGCGCAGCGAGGTGGTGATCTCACACGTGCCGAGCATCGGCGGCGAAGAGTCCTACTATCTGACTGACCTTACGGCGGTCGCGATCAACGTCGACTGATGAAGCTGGGGGGGACTGCCATGACCTATCCGTACAAAGAGCCGCTATTCAGTAACTTCTTGCTGGTGCGTATGGCGCTTTCGCCTGGCAGCCTGGCAGATTTCAGCCGCCACATGCGCGCGCTGGTCGGCCCCGTGTTCCGCGACAAGTTGGGCTGGCAGCTGCTGCGCGCCGGAAAGCTCGAGCCAGCGCCGAGCAACGAAGAGCACATCGTGCATCTCTGGCAACTGCCGGAGCCGGCGAACTTGTGGCAGGGCATGTACACGGTCGCGGGAAACTCCAGCTACGCGGAGCTCAACAAGCTCGTGCTGCGAGAGGCGCAGGAGCTGCTGCGGCTCGCGCCGCTGTCGCCAGTGAAGCTCGAGCTCGACTGTCAGTCGAACGATCTGTTTGCGATCTGCGAGCTGGAGCTGGTGCAGGATTGGAAGCTGGTGTGCCGCTGGCGAGAGCGTCTGCTGTCGTTCAATGTGCAAAAACAGACCGGGCCCGATGGCTGGCCGCTCTATGCGACGTTTCGGCCTCAAACTGGCAATCTGCGTCGTCAGCTCAATGTCTGGCAGGTCGACGAGAAGCTGTTGGGCAACGCAGCGGCCTGGCAGGGGCAAAACCCGGCCCCATCGGATCAGCTCGCAAACGGACCCCAGGTAGCGACGCACGGACAGATTGAAGTATACGAGGTGCTCCGCTACTGACCGGAGGGGGAGACACGGACCGCATCAGCTCAGAGCCTGCCACGCGCACCGTCATCGGTCGCTACCGCATCGAAGCGGTGCTCGGTCGCGGCGGGATGGGAGTGGTGTACCGCGCGCTCGATGAGAGCACTGCGCAGCACGTGGCCGTGAAGACCGTGCGGCTCGTCGAGTCGAGCCGCCTCTCTCAGATTCGCCGCGAGGTGCAGTCGCTCGCGCGTCTCACACATCCGGGCGTCGTACGCATCCTAGATCACGGCGTGGACAACGGGATGCCGTGGTACGCGATGGAGCTGCTCGAGGGGCGCACGCTCGGCTCCATCGTCACCGAGTCGCTGCGTCGTAGCGCGCCGAACGCCGAGGAGCGCTCGGCCACGGCCGCGACCTGGAGCACCGGCCGCTCGTTCGTGGACGGCACGAGCGACACGGCGCTCGCGACCGCCGACGGCGCGCCTCGTGATGTCACCCGCGCGAGCGGCGCTGCGGGTGTGTTTCGTGAGATCGCCGGCGGGCAGCTAGCGCAGAGCATGGGCGTCGTGCAGCGGCTGTGCGAGGTCCTGGCCTACGTCCACGGCGAGGGCGTGCTGCACTGCGACCTCAAGCCGAGCAACGTGTTCGTGACCCCGAGCGGCAAGCCGGTGCTCGTCGACTTCGGCCTCGCATACTGTATGGGTGACGCGTCGGGCCGCGAACAGCTCGAGGCGGAGATCCTCACGGGCGGCTCGGCGCGCTACATGGCGCCGGAGCAGATCCGCGGCGAGTCGCTCGATCCGCGCTGCGATCTGTACGCGCTCGGCTGTCTGGTGTTCGAGCTGATCACGGGCCGCAGCCCGTTCGACGGCAGCGTCTCCGAGATCATCGATCAGCACTTGCGCCGCCCACCGCCGCGGCTCGGCCAGTTCGTCGCAGAGGTGCCGGAGGATCTCGAGCGCCTCGTCGCGCGCTTGCTCGTGAAGCAGCGGCGCGCGCGCCTCGGCTATGCGCGCGACGTGGTGACGGCGCTCGCGCGCTTCGAGGCCTACGCGCGGCCGTGGGATGCGCCACTGCCGCGCGTTCACACGTATCTGTACCGCCCGCCGCTCGTCGGCCGGCAGAGCGTGCTCGCGCGCATCGCAGAGCTGCAGGAGCGGGCGCTCGCGCGGCATGGTCACTTGATGCTGATCTCGGGCGAGAGCGGCGTCGGCAAGACGCGGCTCGCCGCGGAGGCCGCGCGCCAGGCTGCGCGTGCGGGCCTCCTCGTGGTGGCGAGTGGTAGTCGCGCGTTCGGCCTGGAAGCGGAGCGCTCGGGGCCGCTCGAGCCGCTCCGGCCGTTTCTGCACATCGTCGCCGATCGCTGCGCGGAGTACGGCGAGTCGGAGCGCCAGCGCATCCTGGGTGAAGACGGCGCGCTGCTCGCGCAGTACGAGCCGGCGCTGGGTAGCGGCAATAGCGGCGCCAGCTTGCCGCCCAGGCAGCTGCCGGCGCGCGCGGCGCGCAACGTCCTGTACCGCGCGCTGTGCAACGTGCTCGGTGCGTTCTCCGAGACCACACCGCTCCTCATGATCCTGGACGATCTGCACTGGGGGACGAGCTGACGTTGGGTTTCCTCGAGCAGCTCGCGTCCGGCATGCTGCGCGACAAGTCCGTGCTGGTGCTGGGCCTCGCGCGCTCGGAAGAGTCGGGGGGGGAGCTCAAGCGCCTGTCCGCCATGAAGGAGGCGCACGCCTGCGAGCTGCAGCGCCTGTCGCACGAAGAGGTCGGACACATGGTGGCCGGCATGCTGTCGATCGACGAGGCCGCGCCAGAGTTCGTGCGCTATCTGAGCGACAAGAGCGAAGGCAACTCGTTCTTCGTCGCGGAGTACCTGCGCATGGCCGTCGCGGAGCAAGTGCTCGTGCGCGATGCGCTCGGTCAATGGCGCCTTGCGGAGAGTACCGAGCCCACGGCCGTGTTGTGTGAGTCGCTACCGCTGCCGCAGTCACTGCGCGAGGTGGTGGAGCGCAGGCTCTTGGGCCTCACGCCCAGCACGCACGAGATCATGCTGTTCGCGGCGACTCTGGGTCGCGAATTCGATCTGGGCGTCCTGCAGCTGGTGGCGTCACACACGGACACGCAGATCCTCGACGCGATGGCCGACCTCGTGCAGCGCTACGTGGTGGAGCCGGTCGAGGACGGCGCGGGCTTTCGCTTCACGCACGACAAGCTGCGCGAGCTGCCTTACGCCGCGCTCGAAGACGCGCAGCGCAAGCACAACCACCTATGCGTGGCGCAGGCGCTCGAGACGCGGCGCGCGCAGGGGTACGACGTGGAGCCGGGCATCCTGGGGCAGCACTGGCTCGAGGCGGGTGAGCCGGCTCGCGCGGTGCCGCATCTGCGAGCGGCAGGCGATCAAGCCATGCAGCTGAGCGCGCTCGACCGCGCCGTGCTGCAGTACGCCGCCGCGGAGCGCGCGTACTTGATGTTGCCCGCGCCCGCAGAGGAATCCGCCGAGCTCTCGGAGCTGCGCGAGAAGCTCGCGGATGCGCTCGGCCTGCTAGGGCAGCTGGAGGCGGCGGAGAGCTCGTTCGAGCGTGCGCTCGCGGTCGTCCCGGGGGACGCGCACCTGGTGCGGGCGCGCCAGCTGCGCAAGCTCGGCAAGGTGCTCGAGATCCTGCACCGACACGACGCCGCGCTCGAGGTGTACAGCCGAGCCGAGGCGGAGCTCAGCCGCCTGGATTTGCGTAGCTCGCAGACCTTGCTGTCGGAGTGGATCCGGCTGCAGCTCAGCCGCATCTGGGTCTACTACTGGCTCGCGCGCGTCTCGGACATGAACGCCACGATCGATGCCGTGCGCCCTTATATCGACGAGCGCGCGCTACCGCTCGACCGCTCCGACTTCTTCCAGGCCGTGGTGCGCCGCGACTACCGTCAGCACCGCTACGTGATCTCGTCCGAGACGCTGCACGACGCGCACGAGTCGCTGCTGGCGGCGGCGCAGGCCAAGGCGCCGCTCGAGGCTGCATTCGCGCAGTTCAACTATGGCTTTTGTCTGCTGTTCGCCGGGCAGCTGACGGAGGCAGCAGAGCAGCTGCTGCAGGCGCGCGCGGCCACGCGCAAGCTCGGCGACTCGACGAGCGAGATCCGCTGCCTCGCGTACCTGGCGCTCACCTACCGTCGCGCGCATCGCTTCGACGATGCGCGCGCCATGGCGGAGGAGACGCTCGCGCGCGCGAACGCCGCGCAGATGGCCGATTACGTGGGCCTCGCGGAGTCGTGTCTCGGATGGCTCGCGCTGCGGCGCGCGGATCTCGAAGAGGCGCAGCGCCTGTCGCAGAGAGCGCTGGCGAGCTGGGAGTCGCTCAGCTTCCCCTATCCGTTCCAGTGGGCCGGCGCGCTGACGTGCCTGGCTGCGCAGGTCACACGCGTGCCGCTGCGTAGCTCGATCCAGCTGGCCACGAAGCTCCTGTCGCCCCAGCTCGCACGGCTGCCGGAGCCGATCGACCGCGCGCTCGATGAGGCCGTGAGTATGTACCATCAAGGGCATCAGGAGCTGGCGCTAGAGCACCTGCAGCGGGCCATCGCGGCTGCTGAGGGGTTGGGTTATCTGTGAGTCGCCGCGGCGGCGCATGAAAGGATCGATCGCATGGACTTGATCGTTGGAGCCACGGGCATCTTGGGCACGGAGATCTGTCGCTTGCTGCGCGAGCGCGGCAGACAGGTCAAGGCGCTGGTCCGCGAGAGCACCGATCCCGGAAAGCTCGCGCCGCTCGAGGCGCTCGGCGTGCAGCTCGTTTACGGAGACCTGAAGCACCCACCGTCGCTGGAAACGGCGTGCCGCGGTGTGGACAGCGTGGTGACCACCGCGTCTTCCACGCTGTCGCGCGCACCTGGTGACAGCATCGACACGGTGGACGGTCGCGGCACGTTGGACCTCATCGCCGCTGCGAGCGGCGCGGGCGTGGGGCACTTCGTGCTGACGTCGTTCGCGCCGATCGAGCTAGACTTCCCACTGCAGCAGGCCAAGCGCGCCGCGGAGCGCGCGTTGAGCCAGGGCAAGATGCCCTGGACGGTGCTGCAGCCGCCGCACTTCCTCGAGGTCTGGTTCAGCCCTGCGCTCGGCTTCGATGTGGCGCACGGTAAGGCGCGCGTGCTCGGCACGGGTAAGCGGCCCATGCACTGGGTCTCGTATCCCGATGTCGCGCGCGTGGCGGCCGCGGTGCTCGAGGCGGGACCGCAGCGGCGCACGCTCGCGTTCGGGGGCCCGGAGGCGCTCTCTCAGCGCGACGTGATCGCGCTGTGCGAGCGCGCAGCGGGTCGCCGCTTCGAGCTGGAAGAGGTGCCGGAGGCCGCGCTGCGCGCGCAATACGAGTCGGCGATCGACGCGCTCGAGAAGTCGTTCGCCGCGCTGATGCTGTGCTGCTCGACTGGCGAGCCGCAGCGGCTCGACAACGCCTGCTTGCGCGGGATCTTGAGCGAACCGCTCACCTCTGCACAGACGTTCGCGAAGCGCGCGAGCAGCTAGGGCAGGGCGTGGGCCTGCAGTAGCGATGCGAGCTGTGCCTCGATGACCGCGAACAATGCGTCGAGCCGGAAGGGCTTTCTCAGCACATCGTTTGCGCCGCAGCCGCGGAGCTCTGGATCGTCGTCCTCGAACATGCCCGCGGTGATCGCGACGATCCTGACCTCGTCCGTGCCGGCGATCTCGCGAATTCTGCGCGTGGCTTCGTAGCCGTCCAGGATGGGCATGCGCATGTCCATCAGCACCAGCTTCGGCCGATGCCGTTCGAATTGCGCGAGCGCCTCTGCGCCGTTGGTGGCTTCGTGGATGGGGAGACCGAGAGGCCTGACCAGCTCGATGAGCGAGCGCCGCGTCGGGTCGTGGTCGTCGACGATGAGCATCCCAACCTTGGGCGTCGCTGGGGGATGCGGGCGCGCCTCGTCGATCGGGCGCGCGGCGCTGTGGCGGTCGCTCATCACGTCGACCTCGAGCTCGAACCAGAACGTGCTGCCATGGCCGTAGCGACTTTCGAGCGCGATGCGACCACCGAGCAGCTCCACCAGGCGCTTGCTGATCGCCAGTCCCAGGCCCGTGCCGCCGACCGGCTGTGTGGGTTGGCCGGCCTGCACGAACGGCTGAAACAGCGCGCCCTGGGCCAGCTCCTGGACACCGGGGCCGGTGTCACGCACTTCGAACCGCACGACGGCGCGGCCTGGCTCCGGGCTCGTGCAGCTCACCTCGACGTCGACGGAGCCGTGCTGGGTGAACTTGATCCCATTGCCTACCAGGTTGATCAAGACCTGTCGCAGCTTGGCTTGATCGCTCGCGATGCAGAGCGGCACATCCTTCGCAGCGCGCACACGGAACGCGAGGCCCTTGCTCTGGGCCTGCAACCGGAACATGCGCTCGATGTCGAGCAACAACGCCCCGAGGTCGAACGTCTGGCGCATCGCGCGCTGCAGCCCGGCTTCGATCTTGGACATCTCGAGCACGTCGTCGATGACAGTCAGCAGATGCTCGCCGCTGCTCTGAATGGCGTCGATGCTCTCTGCTTGCAGAGGACTGAGATTGTCACTGCGTGCCAACACCTGGGCGAAGCCGAGAATGGCGCTCATCGGCGTGCGGATCTCGTGCGACATGTTGGCGAGGAACGCGCTCTTCGCAGCGTTCGCGGACTCGGCGGCCTGCCGCGCGCGCTCGAGCTCGAGCACGGTTCGCTCCAGGGTCTCGGTGCGCTGCACGATGCGCTGCTCGAGCTCCTCGTGAAGCTTGTGGAGGTGCAGCTCAGTGCGCCTGCGCTCGAGCGCGATGGAGGCGAGATTCGCGGCACGGCTTGCGAGCTCGAGCTGCTCCTTGTTCGGCCGCTGCGGCGCGAGGAAGTAGATGCCAAACGTACCCAGCACCTCGCCGTCGTGCGCGAGGATTGGCGTCGAGAAACAGGCCCGCAGTCCGAAGCGCAGGGCGAGCGGCGCATACGCCGCCCAGATGGGGTCCGTGGCGATGTCTTCGACCACCACGGCCTGCTTGGTGAAGGCCGCCGTCCCGCAGGAGCCCTGGTTGAGCCCGATCGGCGCGCCGTCGAGCGCCGTCCCGTACTCCGCTGGCAGACTCGGCGCGGCGCCGGGATGCACGGTGGCGCCGTCGCGAACCAGAAGAATCGAGGCGCGCACGTCGCTGTTTTGCGCCTCGAATAGGCCGCAGATCGCCTCGAGCACACGCTGCCAGGCCGCGCCCGTCGCGATCATTTCAAGAATTCCGCGTTCGCCTTCGAGGACCGCCCGCTCCCGATCCGAGTGCACAACCGAGGAAGTATCTGAATCCGTGACCGTAGGCATGCGTCGGCGCAGGAAGGTATAGGATAGTCACCAGAAACGCGAACTCCAGCCGCGTGCGCGCGTCCGCGCTGCCGATTCACAGCGCGTTCTGGTGGCCGCTAGGGGCAGGCGAAGTCTTTTGGGGAAGGGAGCGGGGCTTCGGCTCGTTTGGGCGCCATTCCAGCGAGGCCCCGTGCAAGGTGAACGTGGGCATGCTGGCGAGGACGTTCGGATCGAGGTCGCCGGTCGCGATCAGGTCCTGCAGCACGTCCACTCCGATCGGTTGCAGGCGCAGGCGCACGGTCATGCGTGCGATCTCTTGGTGACGTGCGATCGTGTAGCGCGCGCTCACAGCGTGTGGGATTGCGGCATCGGTCGCGAACGGTAACGTCAGCGCTTCGTAGCCGTTTGGGTGCTGCGCGGACGGCGCCGCTTTCCAGAAGTCGTGGGTGGGCTGGCCGCTCGCGTCGTAGATCCAGTCGCGGTACAGCGCGAGCTGTGGATCGTCTGCTGCATCCACGGGCTCGCCATCCGCGATCTGGCCGCTCTCGAACACCACCTTTTCGTTCACGTCGTAGGCCACGACCTCGAGCCACATTCGGCGATCCTGCGCCGCGCCGCTCGGCTGGTTGTGTCCTGCCGACGTCTCCACCTGGATGGTGAACGTGCCCACGCCGTCAGCGTGGATGCTGCGGATGCGGGTGTTCAGCGCGAGCTCACACTCCACCGCCGTGCGCTGCAGCTCGCGACCGGGGAACGGCGTCAGCGCGACGTCGACGGCAGGCCACAGGTGCTCGTGCAGGGTGCGGACGGGCGCGTCGGGAAGCTCGGCGGCCCGCCCGGTACGGCCCGGCATGTGACAGCCGCCGCAGGTCTCGAAGCCGCGCTCCGCGCAAGTCCGCCGCCGACAGCGTCTGACGCGCACAAATCGCGTGCAGTTGTGTCGACGCTCACATGTGGCGCTGACCACGCGCGCTAGACCCTCTGAAACGGGACGCGCTCGCGGCGCATCCACTGCGTCTGTCGTGGAGGGTTTCCACGGCGCCGACGCGATCGCCCGCGAGCGCACGGGGAGATCATGCTCACACGCAAACCATGGACCTCACGTAATACAGTTGTATGCGCGATGCTCTCGGCAGCCTCGCTCGTGACGCTCGTCACGGGCGCCCGCGCCGACACCGAGCTGTCCACCGTGAAGGTGGACACTCCGAGAGGCACGTTCGTCTTCACCAAGTATCTGGGCAGCGACGACAAGGTGTACGAGCGCGTGCAGGACGAGCGAGGCGCAGGCGTGGCGATCGCCGCGGTTCCGAGCACGCCCGTATCTCCCATCAGTCGAGCGCTCGAAGTGGAGCTCAGGCGGCTGAATGCGCGGGACGCCAGGGTGACCGTCGACATCTCGCTGCGCGACGACGTGCCTCGCGGGGGGCCGGATGGCAGCGCCGCAGCTGAGAGCGTCACGAACCAGAGCATCGAGCCCACGGGAACGATCAACGGCGCACGCGCGGGCTTGGGCGAGTTCGCCGCGGACACCGTGCGCATCAGCCGCGAGCTCGAGGAGGCGCAAGCCACGCGGCGCGGCCTGCGTCTGGAGATCTTGAACAAGCTCTCCAGCGTCGAAGGGCTGCAGCTCTCGGGGCGGGAGCTGGAACAGGCCTCGGATGCGTTTGGGCCCTTGGTACGGACCATCGCGGCCGGCGACGTCGAACGCCTCGTGCGCGAGTACGGCGACCTGATCGCAGCCATCGATCTGCATCAAGAAGGCAAAGACGACACCTTGGCCACGGCGCTGGCCGACACGTCGGTCGATCCCGGCGCGCGCCAGCTCTCTGACAGCCAGGGCACGGGCATCGGTGTGTATCTCACGGAGTCGGGTTGCCCGCCTGCGGGGTTCATCACGAGCTACACCTTGCTCGCAGGCAGCAACACCGACCACTCGCGCAACACGACGTCCATCTTGCGCGCGGTCTCGCCGAACGCCTGGCTCTATTGTCGCGGTCCCGCCGATCTCCCGACTGCGGCCCAGCTGCTCGGCAGCGGGGGCAATCCGCGTGTTCACATCGTCAGCCGCTCGAATGGCTCTGCCGCGACCGAATACGTGGCGCTGGATCGCGACTGGGACAACTTCACCTACGACAACGCGGTGATCGTCTCCAAGTCGGCGGGCAACAACAATACGAGCGGTGCGATCACGGCTCCCGGCAACGGCCTCAACATGATCACGGTCGGCAACTACAATGACGCGACCAATACGATCGCCGCGTCGTCGTCCGCCGCAGACCCCACGAACACGCGCAACCGCAAGCCGGAGCTCGCCGCTCCCGGCGAGAACATCGACGCGGGCGGCTTCACCATGTCGGGCACCAGCATGGCCGCGCCACACGTCGCAGGCATGCTGGCCGACGCCATGCAAGCTTACCCGTGGCTGCAGCTGCGGCCGGCGATCGCCAAATCTCACATGATCGCTGCGGCGACGGACGTGATCTCCGGCGGCGTCGACGCAGTGGGCGAGGGCGGCGCGGACTATCTGTCAGGCTACTATGCATTCCATGATTTCTGGTGGTGGGGTGGCAATGGCTACTTCAACACCGCCGCTGATTCGGACGGGCTACCAGGCAACGGCTCGGTCGATGTCCTGTTCAACTTCAGCGCCGGCCAGCCGGTGCGGGTGGCGCTCGCCTGGCCGAATCGCGGCACCTACACGTTCGATCACCGTGGCGATCCACACCCGATCGGGATTGATCTCGATCTCTACGTCTACGCACCGAACGGTACGCTTGTGAGCGGCTCCGCGAGCTGGGACAATCCGTACGAGGCGGTGAGCTTCACGGCGCCTCAAACGGGCACGTACCGCGTCGCGATCCGACGCTTTGCGAATCGCGATACGGCGGCGATCTCGGACATGGGCCTGACGATCAACTGGTAACGAGCCGGAGCGTGGGCGGCGACGCTCACGCTCCGCTTTTTCTCGAGGCAGCGATGCGACCCAACGCACTCTACACAGCCATCGCGCTCGCTTGCTGCGCGTGTGCCGCGCAGTCCACCCAGTCCACCGCTGGCTCCAGCAGCGCAGCGCCTTCCGCAGCGGGCACGGTCGCGAGCCGCTGCACGGACTTCAGCGCGCAGACGTGTCCAGAAGCGACATGCAGCACGTTGCGCGGCCGCGTGCTCGACGCCGCCGCCAACTGCCTCGGACTAGATGTTGCCGTGGGCTGCGAAGAGCAGCGCGCCTGCGATGACGCGCTGACCTACGCGAAGGGCCCGGACGGCCGCATCTTCCGCTTTTCGAACACCTGCATTCCACGCGACTTCACGCTCATCCAGCACGCAGCCGCGAACGAGCGGAGCTGCCCGGCCCCATAGTCGTGATCTGCACGCCGGCTGCGCGCAGATCGTCGAGCGCGCTCTGTTCATCGCCGGGGGCCAGGTTCACGGCGCGGCAGCCGTTCGCGATGACGTGCGTGCGGAAACCGAGCTCCGCTGCGTCGAGCGCCGTGAACTTGACGCAGTAGTCGGTCGCCAGGCCCATGACGAAGACCTCGCGCACCTTGCGCTGCCCGAGATACTCGCCGAGGCCGGTCGCACGCCGGCGCGCGTTGTCGAAGAAGCCGCTGTAGCTGTCCACGCGGGCGTCGGCGCCCTTCGGGAACACGCGGTCGATGCAGCGGCGGTCGAGGTCGTCGTGCAGCGCGGCGCCGCGCGTGTTTTGCACGCAGTGCACGGGCCAGACGGTCTGCGGCAGCCCGTCCAGCTCGATCTGCGATCCGATGGACGCGTTCGCATGCTGCGTGACGAAGCTGCCGTGGTTCGCCGGATGCCAGTCCTGGGTCGCGACGACGAGGTCGAACGCAGGCATGAGCGCGTTCGCCACCGGGACCGTGGCGTCACCTCCCGCGACCGCGAGGGCGCCGCCCGGCATGAAGTCGTACTGCAGATCGACGAGGACGAGTGCGCGCATGATGGGCTCCTTGCTTCGTGTCGTTCAGACACTAAGCAATTTGGTGTACAAACGACACGAAGTCAACCCGGGCGCCGAACGCGCCGGATTTCCCAACGCTTTCACGCGCCCCCCGCCGCCCGCGCCGCGCGCACCAGGCGCGACTTGAGCTCGTACAGGCGCCGCTCGAGGCCCACGGGATACTCGTGCGGGTTGTCGAAGCGTTTGATGCCGGCGTGAAAGCCGGCGAGCTCGGAGCGCACACGCGCGCGCGCCGCCTGGGCGCGCTCGGCCGGGCCCACGCGAGCGCCGGCGCGAAACGCGGGTTTGAGGAGCTCCTCCCGTTCCAGGCTCGCATCGAAGCGCTTCTGCCGCGTGGGGTCGGTCGGGTCGACGATGGTGAGCTCGTCCGGTGCGGGCGGCTCGAGCTCGTTCCACACCGCATCGCCCACGAACTGACCGCGCTGCTTGAAGCGCGTGACCTGCAGGATGCCGGGATTCGAGACCTTCGCGGCCTGCTCCGAGACCTTCACCTTGGATTGCCATTCGCCGCCCGCGACGCGCAATGCCGAGAGCTTGTACACGCCGCCGAGCGCCGGCTGATCGTACGCCGTGGCGAGCTTGGTTCCGACGCCCCACACGGACACCTTCGCCCCTTGATCCTTGATGCTCTTGATCAAGCGCTCGTCGAGGTCGTTCGACGCGACGATCGACGCCGCCGGAAAACCCGCAGCGTCGAGCAGCTGGCGCGCCTCTGCGCTGAGCCACGCCAGATCTCCGGAGTCGAGTCGGATGCCGGCGAGCTCGTAGCCGCGCTCTCGGAGCTCGAGCCCCGTGGCGATCGCCTGGCGCACGCCCTGCAGCGTGTCGTAGGTGTCCACGAGAAACACGCAGTTGTTGGGCAGCGCCTGGGCGTACGTCTCGAACGCCTCGCGCTCGCTGTCGAACGCCATCACCCAGCTGTGGGCGTGCGTGCCGCGCAGTGGGATGCCGTAGAGCCGCCCGGCGAGCACGTTCGACGTGGCGTCACAGCCTCCGATGTACGCGGCGCGGCTCGCTGCGAGCGCGCCGTCCACACCCTGCGCGCGTCGCAAGCCGAACTCCAGCACGGGATCATCGCCTGCGGCGAGCCGGATGCGAGCCGCCTTCGTGGCGATCAGGCTCTGGAAGTTCACGAGGTTCAAGAGCGCCGTTTCGAGCAGCTGACACTGCAGGATGGGCCCGCGCACGCGCAAGATGGGCTCGTTCGGGAAGAGCACCGTGCCCTCGGGCACCGCGTCCACCTCGACCTCGAGCCGCAGCTGCGCGAGCGCCGCGAGGAAGCCGGCGTCGAAGAGTGGCTGCCCATCGTTGCCGCGCAAGGTCTGCAAGTACTGCAGATCCTCGCTCGAGATGCGAAACGCCTCGAGGAAGTCGAGCACCGGCTCTTGCCCGCACGTGACCGTGAAGCCGCCTGCGAATGGATGCTTGCGGAAATACAGATGGAATACGGCTTCGCGATCCGCCGTACCGGCGCGCCAGTGGGCGTAGGCCATCGTGAGCTGGTACAGATCGGTCAAGAGGGCGAGGTCGCCCGGGTTCTGGCGCTGTGCTGTCATGCGATGCCTCTCACAACTCGAAGTTGAAGCCTGACTTCTTGAGCTTTTTGTACTTGCGCTCGTCGAAGCGATAGAGCCTGGCCGCGCGGTGGGCCACGTCGCGCTGCATCTCGTCGGTCTCGATCAGCAGATCCATGGCCAGCACACGCTTGCGGAAGTTGCGCTTGTCGAGCGTGCGCTCGAGCACGACTTCGTACAGATGTTGCAGCTGCGACAGGGTAAACAGCGTGGGGAGCAGCTCGAAGCCGATGGGCTCATAGCGCACCTTCGCGCGCAGCCGCTCGAGGCCGACCCGGATGATGCGCGCGTGATCGAACGCGACGCTCGGCAGCTTCGAGACCGCGAACCACGCCGCGTCAGTCGCGTCCGTCTGCGCGCGCAGCGCGTGTTCGCTGAGCTTCACGAGCGCGTAGTAGGCCACGGAGACCACGCGCTCGCGCGGGTCGCGCTCGACGTCTCCGAACGTGTAGAGCTGCTCGAGGAAGACCTGGCGCAGTCCGGTCTCTTCCAGTAGCTCGCGGCGCGCGGCGTCCTCGAGCGACTCGTCGACGTGCACGAAGCCTCCCGGCAGCGCCCAGTGTCCCCGAAACGGCGCACGGCCGCGCTGAATCAACATGACCTTGAGCTCCGCGTCATCGACGGCGAAGACCACGCAGTCGACCGTCAGGGCAGGCCTGGCGTATTCGTACGCGAATGCCATGTTGCCATCGTTCTTAGTGTGTTTTAGACACTATGTCAAGCCAGACCTCGCCAGGCGGCGTACGCTGTGTTTAGATGCCGGCGTCGCATGCACGATGTGGCCTTGCAATCGCTCCTCCACGATCGCGGCAAACTGCTGGCGGCGCTCAGCGGGGTGGCGCTTGCGGCGACCTTGCTCTGGGTGCAGGTCGGATTGTTCGTGGCCTTCTTGAGCACGTCGTCGGCTATCATCACCCGCATCGGAGGTGACATTTGGGTGATGGCCCGCGGCACCGAGGTCGTCGACAACGGCGAGACGCTCTCCGCGGGCAGCCGCAGCGCGCTGTCATCCCTGCCGTGCGTCAAGGCCGTTCGCGGCGCTGTCATCGCCGTGAGCACCATGCGCAAACCGGGCGGTGCGCTCGACTTCGTGCAGATCGTCGGCGTGGAGCGCCAGCAACGGCCGCTCGTGCCTTGGGTCATGGTGCAGGGCTTGCCCGTCGATCTGCAGGCACCGGACCGGGTCGCGGTGGACGAGCATGACTTGAAGAAGTTGGGGCTGCCGGAAGTTGCCATCGGCCACGGCATCGAGATCGGTGGCAAGACCGCGATCGTCGCTGCGCTCACCCGCGGCATACGTTCGTTTGCGCTCTATCCATACCTGTTTGCGGAGATCGGCAGCGCACGGCGGCTGGCTGGGCTCGACGAAGGCCAGGCGCAATATTGGGTGGCCGAGCTCGCGTCACCCGCCTGCACGGGCGACGTGCTCGCGAAGCTCCGCGCGCAGCCCGATCTCGACGCGCACCGCACGCACGAGTTCGCGCGCATGACAGAACAGTACTGGGTGTTCGGCTCGGGCGCAGGCGGCGCACTGGCGTTCTGCGCGGTGTTCAGCTTGCTGGTGGGTGCGGTGATCGTGGCGCAGACTCTGTTCTCGATCACCAAAGAGCACGAGAAGGAGCTCGCCACGCTGAAGGCGATGGGCGCCACGCCGCGCGAGCTCGTCTCGTTCGTCGCCTGGCAGGCGTCGCTCCTCGCGCTGGTCGGGGGCGTCATCGGCCTGTCGCTGACGGCGGCGCTGCGCGATCTGCTCTCGCGCGAGGGCATCCAGATCGCGCTCACGTTCCCGGTGTTTGCGCTCGGTGCGAGCGCGGTCGTGACCATGTGCGTGCTCGCCAGCGTTCCGAGCGTGCGCCGCGTGCTGCGCGTCGAAGCGGCCGAGGTGTTTCGATGAGCGCGGAGCTCGTGCGCGTGCGCGGAGTCGACAAGCGCTTCGGAACCGGCGCGGGCGAGGTCTCGGTCCTGCGCGGCATCGATCTGACGTTGCGCGCGGGAGAGCTGACCTTGCTCATGGGCCCATCCGGCTCCGGCAAGACGACGCTCGTGTCGATCCTCGCCGGTCTATTGCGGCCGAGCAGCGGCCAGGTGGCGCTCTGCGGTGCGCCGATCTCCGAGCTGGATGAGGCAGCCGTGTCCCGCGTGCGTCGCAAGCACGTCGGCTTCATCTTCCAGACTTACAACTTGTTCCCGGCGCTGAGCGCGCTCGACAACGTCGCGCTCGGATATCGCATGCGCGGGCTGCCGCCGAAGGCTGCGAAGCTGCGCGCGGCCGAGGCGCTGGCGGAGGTGGGCCTCGCGGAGCGCGCGCAGTACCTTCCGGCAAAGCTCTCCTCGGGGCAGAAGCAACGCGTGGCCGTGGCGCGCGCGCTCGCAGGCGGGCCCGAGCTCGTGATAGGCGACGAGCCCACCGCGGCGCTCGATACGCCGAGCGCGATGGGTGTGATGCGGCTCCTGCGCGAGCGCGTGACCGAGCGCTCGGCCGTGTTGGTGGTCACGCACGACCCCCGTCTCGAACCTTACGCACATCGGACGGTAACCATGAGCGATGGAACCATCTCGGGCGAGCGACAGGGAGGTGCGGCATGAAGCGCGCGCTCCTCATTGTCGCTGTCAGCATCGGCCTCGCACTGCTCGTCATCGCGCTGCTACGCGGACAGGACGAGCTCGTACGCGTGGACGCGGGCCCCGTGGGCGACCGCATCGTCGCGCGCGCCGTGGTGGTCGGCAGCGGCGAGGTCACGCACGTGTCGGCGAGCATCGCCGGGCCGGTGAAGCGCGTCTTGTGCCGCGAGGGTGACAAGGTGGAAGTGGGACAGACGCTCGCCGAGCTCGAGGGCGACGAGCGCATCACGTCGCCCGTGCGCGGCGTCGTTCTGACGCGGCGCGTCGACGCCGGCGACTACGCTTTCACTGCGTCTCAAACAGTCAACACCTGGTTGTTTGAAATTTCGGACCTGACACAAACCGAGCTGCGCGTGGAGGTGGAAGAGGCCGACGCCACGCGCGTTCGCCCAGGGCTCGCGGTGAGCAGCGTCACGGTGGGGGCGAGCCAGCCGGTGGTGCAGGGCAGGGTGGAGCACGTCTCGTCCCGGCTCGAGCCGCGTACGATCGGTGCGAGCGACGCACGGGTGCGGGCGGACGGCGTGGTGCGGGCGCTGCGCGTCTCGTGGCAAGGCGAGCGTCCAGCCTGGCCGGTGGGCACGCGCGTCAGCGCCACGCTCGCGCTCGACGTGCAGCGCGCAGCGGCGCGCGTACCGCGGACGGCGCTCGCCGTGCGCGATGGCAGAGCCATCGTGGAGCGGCCGCGCTTCCTGTGGCGTGACGTGATCCCGGTCGACATCGTGCGCGCGGATGCGAGCTACGCCGAAGTGCGTGGCGTCGCCCCCGGCACCGAGCTGGTCGTCCAGGCCGAGGCGGCAGCGGAGCGCGTTGACGCCGAGCAGCCGCTGAGGTAACTGCGTGGCCTCAGCTAGTGCTGCGACCGGGCGATTTTGACCCGTTCTGGCTTGTTCCGAGCGGCCGTGGCTGCGTTGCCGAACCTCGACGTAGGAGTCGCTACGCCTTCGGTTCGGCGCCTTGCCACGACCACTCGGCCCTGCGCCATAACGAATCAAAACCGCCCGGTCGCAGCACCAGTGGCAGCGGGAAGGTGACGATGGAGCAACAACTCTCGGAAATATCGGAGCCTTCGGCGCGTGCGTCTGTGACGAGCGCCGTCGCGTGGGATCGCAGCTCCATCTTGTTTTCGTCATGCAACGAGTCCAGCGCGTCCGAGCTGCGGGCGTTCGGCGAGCTTCGTCACAAACAGGTGATCTGCATCACAGCCGGAGGTGGCCGTGTGCTCAACCTGCTGCTCGCGCGGCCCGCGCACATCTGGGCCATCGACCTGAATCCCGCGCAGAACTTCCTGCTCGAGCTCAAGGTCGCCGGCATGCGTGCGCTCGAGCACGCAGCGTACCTCGAGTTTCTGGGTGTGCGCCCCTGCCGCGAGCGCCTCGTCACCTACGCTGCGCTGCGCGACGCGCTGTCGCCAGCCGCGCGCGCGTTCTTCGATGCGCGCCTCGCGCTGATCCGAAATGGCGTGCTGTTTCAGGGCAAGCTGGAGCGCTACCTGCGTCAGATCTCGAAGGTGCTGCAGCTCATAAGGCCGTTCGGGGTGAAGCGCTTGTTCGCGTTCGACGACATCGCAGAGCAACGCGCGTTCATCCGCAAGCTGGATAGCCTGATGTTTCGCACCGTGGCAGAGACGGCCTGCCGCCGCGGCATGGTGCGGCTCTTCTCGGGTGACCCGGGCTTCTACAGGTACGTGCCCGAGGACGTCGCGCTGCATCGCGCGATCTACGCCGGCGTGATCGCGCACTTCAACGCGTGCCTGGCGCGCGACAACCCACTCATGCAGCTCGTGTTCTTCGGGCGCATCATCCATGAAGACGCGTTGCCGCCGTATCTCAACGCGGCGACCTACCCAGCGATCCGCGCGCAGCTGGCCGAGCTGCAGCTGAGCGTGCGCACCTGTACGATCCAGTCTGCGTTCAACGAGATCGGGCCGCGCGCGCTCGACGCGTTTTCGCTGTCGGACATCTCGTCTTACCTCGACGACGCGGCCCACGCGCAGCTGTTTCGCAGCGTGCTCACGGCAGCCAGCAGCGGCGCGCGGCTCGTCTCGCGCAGCAACATCCACCACCGGCCGCTCTTGCCGGAGCACGCGCGCCGCATCGCCCGCGACCCTGCGCTCGAAGCCGAGCTGGCCGTGACCGACCACTCGTGTGTGCACAAGTTCCTCGTGGGAGACGTGTCGTGAGCGCGCGCACGCTGCTGCGGCTCCCGCTCGAATACGCGGGCTTCGTCGCCGCCTGCATATTCGCGCTGCTGCTGGTCGTCACGCGCGCGCCGCTGGCGTGGATCGATCGCCGCACGGGGTTGCGTGTGCGCGAGCGCTGCATCGAGCTGATCGCGCGCGTCTCGCCCGGTTGACGTCATGGATCCGCTGAGCTTTCTCTTCTGGCGTTTCCACTGGTTCTTTCGAGACCCACAGCGCACGCCCCCGGCCGGTCGCGTCATCGCGTCGCCTGCGGACGGCATCGTGCTGTACGTGCGCCGCGTGGAGCGGCACCAGGTCCCGAGCCCCATCAAGCGCGGCGTGCCGATCCCGCTGGAGGAGTGGGTAGGCGCGGTGGACGCGCCCGGCGAAGGTTGGCTCGTCGGCATCTACATGACGCCGCTGTCCGTGCACTTCAATCGCGCGCCCGTGCCGGGTCGCGTGACGCAGGTCGTGGCGCGGCCGGCGCGCGTTCGCAACCTGTCCATGACTCGCCCGTTCATGCGCTTGCTCTGGGGCATGCCTCCGTTCGAAGCGGACAGCCAGTACATCACCGAAAATGCGCGCAACACCATCGCCATCGAAGGCGAGCTACCGGTGATCGTCGTGCAGATCGCGGATGCGTACGTGAAGGAGGTCGACTGCTTCGTGCAGGTCGGCGAAGAGGTCGCGTGTGGACAGAAGCTCGGCCTAATCCGCATGGGCTCGCAGTGCGATCTGTTCGTGCCCGATCGACCTGGCGTGACGCTCGACTGTCAGCCTGGGCAGCGCGTGTACGCCGCCGAGAGCATCCTCGGCCGCTACTGACGTGGTACCGTGCTGGCTTCGCTCACGCACGAGGCCCAGCATGCCGAAGACGGTCATCGAACGCAGGCAGTTTCTCACGGGGCTCGCAGTGGCGCCGCTGGCAGCGAGCTGCGCGCAGCCGCAGGCGTCACCTCCGCAGACGCCTGCGTCGCAAACTGCGGACACCTGGGAGCGAGTGCGCGCGGAGTTCGCGCTGTCGCCGCAGTGGATTCACCTCGCAGGCTTTCTGCTCGCGTCGCATCCCCGGCGCGTGCGCGACGCGATCGAGAGCCATCGCCGCGCGCTCGACGACAATCCGGCGCTCGTCGTGGAGCAGCGCGGCGACTCGGGACCGATCTTGAAGCCAGCGGCGGCGTACCTCGGCGTGCAGCCCGAGTCGATCGCGCTGACCGACAGCACCACCATGGGCCTCGCGCTGCTCTACCACGGCTTGCCGCTGACAGCGGCAGACGAGGTGCTCACGACCACCCACGATCACTACTCCACGCACGAGTCGCTGCGCCTCGCGACCGCGCGCGCGGGTGCCACTCTGCGCAAGGTGCCGCTGTACGCGCGCGCTTCCGAGGCCACGGTCGAGGCGATGGCGCACGCCATCGAGCTGTCGCTCACGGCGGCGACGCGCATCGTGGCGATCACCTGGGTGCACTCCAGCACCGGCGTGAAGACGCCGGTGCGCGCGATCGCGGAGGTGATCGCGCGGGCGAACACGAATCGCCCGCCGGAGCGCCGGGTGTGGCTGTGCGTCGACGGTGTGCACGGCCTCGGCATCGAGAACACCAGCATGCCCGAGCTGGGCTCTGATTTCTTCGTGGCGGGCACGCACAAGTGGTTGTTCGGCCCGCGTGGCACGGGGATCATCTGGGGCAAGCCAGAGCTGTGGCCGAGCCTGCGCCCCACGAT
>Ga0190269_10000081_pt1 | contig 43410 bp, 34 predicted proteins | sample Popmic249IS_FD_133749 | JGI IMG/M metagenome (GOLD analysis project Ga0190269, IMG submission 133749) | Populus adjacent soil microbial communities from riparian zone of Blue River, Arizona, USA - 249 IS | ecosystem: Environmental > Terrestrial > Soil > Riparian zone | place: USA: Arizona... | reverse complement strand
GTCCGGTCGCCGAGCCGGGTGCCGACCGCCGCCCCGATGCCCCAGCCCAGGCCACCGCCGACCGTGTGGACGTAGGAGTGCGGACGGTCCGGCCGGTACACCGAGCGCAGCGCGATCCCGGCGGTGATCGCCTCCTCGACGACCACCGCGTCCGGCGGCAGGCCCGCCGCGAGCGCGTGCATCGCGGCGAGCGGGTCCAGCGGCGCGGGCCCGTACCGCTCGCGGGCATCGCGGTCGACGGCGTCGCGCTCGGCCGCGACGGCGGCCGCCGCTCGCGCTGCCCGCTCCTCGATCCGCGTGCGCCGCTCCTGCACGGCCGCGGCGGCCGGCGCCGCCGCGGTGGCGCCCTCGTCGGCCCGGCCGGGCGTGCCGGGCGGTGCGGGCGTGCCGGGCGGTGCGGGCGCGCCGGGCGCGCCGGGCGTGCCGGGAGGTGCGGCCAGCGCGTCGGCCAGCGCGGCGTCGAGCGCGTGGAGTGTCGGGCCGATCGCTCCGACGAGGCCCGCGGCCACCGCGAAGTTGCGGCCGATCTCGTCCTGGTCGGAGTCGAGCTGGACGACCGCGGTGCCGTCCGGGATCGCCGGCCCCGGGGTGTAGTGGTGCGGCATGAACGCGTGGCAGCCGACGATCAGCACGACGTCGTGCGGCTCCAGCGCCGAGCGGATCGCGGCGTGCCGGGGCGGCAGCATCCCGCGGTGCAGCGGGTGCGTGCCGGGGAAGTCGACGCCGTCGTGCATGGGCTGCGACCAGACCGGGGCACCGAGCCGCTCGGCCAGTCCCACCAGCGCCGCGACCGCGCCCTCCCGCCCCACCCCGTCGCCGGCGACGATCGCCGGTGCGGTGGCCAGTGCCAGCAGCTCCACCGCGTCGGACAGATCGGCGGGGGCGCCGAGACCGGCCACCCGGGAGCGTTCCGGAACCGCGATCGAGGTGTCCTCCTCGAGCACGTCCATCGGGACCGACACGAACACCGGCCCGGCCGGTGGACGCCGGGCCAGCGCGAACGCCCGGCGCAGCAGCACCGGCAGGTCGTAGGCCTGGTGCACCTCGACGGCCGACTTGACGACCGGTGCCGCGATCCCGACCAGGTCGCCGGAGAGCATCGGGTCGGCCTGCAGGTGCCGGCGGTCCTGCTGCCCGGCGAGCACGACCATCGGCGTGCGGGACCGGCCCGCGTTCAGCAGCCCGATCAGCCCGTTCGCCAGGCCGGCCGCGACGTGCAGGTTCACGAACGCGGTGCGGCCGGTCGCCCGGGCGTACCCGTCGGCCATCGCCACCACCGACGCCTCCTGCAACCCGAGCACGTACTCCAGGTCCGGAGCGTCCACGAGCGCGTCGAGCAGCGGTAGCTCGGTGGTTCCCGGGTTGCCGAACACGTGCCGGACCCCTTCGCTCCGCAGGATCTCCAGCAGCGCGTCCACCGGTTTCACGAGAGTTCCTCCTGCAGTGCGTCGGCGACCAGGGCGGCCAGCGCCATGACCGTGAGCGACGGGTTGACCGACAGCGACGCCGGCACCAGCGACGCGTCGCCGACGTAGAGCCCGGCCACGTCGTGGCTGCGCCCGGTGGGGCCGACGACCGATCGAGCCGGATCTTCGCCCATCCTGGCCGTGCCCTGGACGTGGCTCGTCGACAACCCGCTCCACACCACGCTTCGCGCGCCCGCCGCCCGCAGCGCCGCGATGCTGAACGCCAGCCCGTCCGCCAGGCGTACCCGCTCGGCGTCGGAGAAACGCTTGGTGACGACCGCGTCGTCGTCGGCGCCCAGCTCGACGACGCCGGTGTTGGCGTCGTTGGCCATCGCGAGCAGCCCGGCCCAGTGGCGGTACCCCCGGACGGTGTCCACCAGCGGCTGTCCCCACAGCGGGCGGCTGCCCGGGTCGACGAGGCTCTGCGCGAACGCCACCGGGTCCTGGATCGTGGTGCCCTCCACGAGGAAACCGCCGTCCGCGTCGTCCTGGTGGTCCAGGCAGTGCGCGGTGATGGGGTACACCCGGTGGCAGTCCTGCGGCTCGTCGAACCGCCCGTAGACCAGCCGGGCCGGGTGCAGGCCGAGCGTCCGCCCCACCTGCCCGGTGCTCGGTGTGTCCGGCAGGCAGCTGCGCTGCAGGATCAGCGGTGTCTGCAGCGCGCCCGCCGCGAGAACGACGACCTGCGCGTCGACGACGCTCCGCGTGCCGTCGGCGCTCCGGTACCGGACGCCGGTCGCGCGGCTGCCGCCGTCGGCCAGCAGCACCTCCTCGACCGTCCGGTGCGTACGGACGCGCACCTGGCCGCGGGTGAGCGCCGGCGCCAGGAACGTGTTCAGCGCCGACTTGCCCGCGTTGCTCGGGCACCCGGTCAGGCAGGCACCGCACCGGGTGCAGTTGTCGTCGGTGTACGAGCGGACCGGCTCCAGCGTGGCGCCCAGCGCGTCGAACCCGGCCGCGAGCCGGTGGACGCTCGGCGTCCAGTCGGCGCGGGTCCGGACACCGAGGATCGCCTCGACGTAGCCGTACCAGGGCTCGAGGTCGACGCGCAGTCCGGTCTCGGTGGCGAACTTCTCGACGTCGGCCGCGGAGGCGCGCATCGCGACCTTCGTGTTGATCACCGTCGAGCCGCCGACGCACCGCCCCGCGAGCAGCGCGATCGGTCCGCACCGGTCGCCGGTGTCGGCGAACCGGGTCGGCCACCAGAGCCGGTGCCTGGCCTCGAGTTCGAAGCGGGTGTAGGACTCGGCCGGGTGGTAGCCACCGGCCTCCAGCACGAGGACGTCGTGCCCGCGGCGGCCCAGCTCGGCGGCGATCAACCCACCGCCTGCCCCGGAGCCGACGACCACGATCTCGGCGCTGGCCGGGGCCGGGCCGGTCATCCAGTAGGGGTCTCCGAACGGGTCGCCGACCGGCGCGCTCGCCGGGCCCGCGGCCGGGACGGCGTCGGCCGGGGGGCTCCCGGACGGCAGACCGAGGAAGCTCCAGTCCTTGCGCAGACGCGCGGCCGCGGGCGGCGTGAAGCCGATCGTCTCGTGCGGTGTCGGGCCGGTGTGGTCCGACGGCGTGAAGTCGCCGTAGTACGCCTCGATCGCCAGCCGCCGGAGCAGGGCGAACGCCGCCGTGCCGGTCAGCCGGTCGAGGCCGCCGGGATCGCCGGCGGCGAGCAGACCGATCGCGGCGTGCACGCGGTCCTCCTCGGCGGGGGACATGCCGAGGATCGCGCGTTGGATGTAGGCCGGGGCCCCGGTCGCCACCGAACCCGGCACGATCAGCTCGCACAGCTGCGCCAGCACCGCCGCCTGGCCGGGACCGAGGTTGTCCATATCAGTGCCGGGCCGAGCCGCCGTCGACGTTGATCGTCTGACCGGTGAGGAAGCCGCTGCCCTCGTCGCAGACGTAGAGCAGCGTCGAGATCAGGTCTTCGGGGCGCTCGGTGCGCGGCACGGCCTGCAGCGCGCGGACGCGATCGAATCCGCCGTCCGCTCCGGTGGTGGCCGCCGCGGTCGCAGTGGCCGTCAGGCCGGGGGCGATCGCGTTGACCGTGATGCCGTCCGCTCCCACGGCGGTGGCCAATGCCCGGGTGAAGCCGACCAGACCGGCCTTCGACGTGGTGTACGCGACCAGCTCCGGCGGCCCGAGGAACACGACCGCCGAGACGATGTTGACGATCCGGCCCCACCCGGCTGCCCGCAGGTGGGGGAGTGCGGCCCTGGTCACCAGGAACGGTCCGTCGAGGTTGAGCCGCAGCACCCGGTGCCAGTCGGCCAGCGTGGTGTCCTCGAACCGGATCGGTGGGTAGACGCCCGCGTTGTTGACGACGATCGCGAGGCCGCCGAGCCGGTCGGCGGCGAGTTCGACGGCCGCGGCGACCGCGGTCTCCTCGGTGACGTCGACCGGCACCGCGAGGAACCGGCCGCCCGCGTCCTCGATCCGCGCCTGCGTCTGCGACTGGTCGGCGACGTCGAAGCCGGCCACCGGGCAGCCACGCCCGGCCAGCGCGACCGCGAACTCCTGCCCCAGTCCGCGGGCTGCGCCGGTGACGATCGCGACGCGTGGCATGGCGGCTCCAGGGGTCGAGAGGTAGCGGGCCCGGCGGGGCAGGCGGAGTCGTCCCCGCCGAACCGCGGTGGGCAGCGTGGGCCGCCGGAGCGGTGGAGGACAAGCGACGCATCTCGCTGAGTAAAAACGCGTTCGTCTGACGCGATTCCGAGCGGCGCCGATTTCGATGATCGGAACAGCGGGCTTGTGACCGGCCAGAGCCCCGACCACCCTGCTGGCACACCGCGGCCGGCGACGAGTGGGCCGGGATCGCAGCCCGGGAGGCGCCGATGACCGATCGCTCCGCGACCGGCGCAGACCGGACCACTCCGGACGGTGCGGCCCCGGACGCGGCCGCACCGGACTCGGTGGCCCCGGACTCGGTGGCACCGGACTCGGTGGCCCCGGACCCGACTGCTCCGCGCACCGGCGCCTCGCGTTCGGGCCGCCAGGGTCCGGCCGCCGCCGGGCCTGCCGGCTCCGGGTCGAGCGGCGCCGATCCGGCCGGAGGGGAGGCTGCGGAGGTGGCGGGGATCGCGCCGCCGCCCCGGCGGCGCAGCCGCGCCTGGCTGCGCGAGGAGGCCGGCGTCCTCGTCGTCCTCGTCGTGCTGGTGGCGGTGGTCGGCGCGTTCCGGCCGGACTTCCTGATCGCGGGCAACCTCACCGAGATCGCCCGGCAATCCTCCTACATCGGCATCCTCGCGATCGGCATGGTGTTCGCGCTGGCGATGCGGGAGGTCGACCTGTCGGTCGGTGGCACGTACGCGCTGACGATCGTGGCCGGAGCGCTGCTCATCCGGGACGGGGGCCTCAGCCCGTGGTTCGCCGCTATGCTGGCCGTCGCGCTCGGCGGTGTCCTCGGCTTCCTCAACGGGCTGTTCACCACCTACGTCCGCGTGCCGTCGTTCATCGCGACGCTCGGCACGCTCTCCCTCTACAAGGGGCTCGCGCTGGCGCTCTCGAACGGCCAGCAGGTCGGTGGGCTGGACCAGGACCATCCGTTCTTCCGGGTCGTCGGCGGCACGATCCTCGGCCTGCCGGGCGCGGTGTGGGTGCTCGTGCTCTCCGCTGCGGTGCTGACCGTCGTCTTCACCCGCACCCGCTTCGGCGCCCGGATCCGCGCCGTCGGCTCGAACCCGGACGCGGCGGCGTTCACCGGCATCCCGGTGAACCGCGTCCGGATCCAGGCGCTCACGGTCACCGGCTTGTTCGCCGGTGTCTCCGGTGTGCTCGCGCTCTCGTTCTTCGTGGCCGGTGACCCGACGGTCGGTCAGGGCTACGAGCTGATGGCGATCGCCGCCGCGATCATCGGCGGTACGCCGCTGCGCGGCGGCACCGGCTCGGTGCCCGGTGCGGTGCTCGGCTCGCTGATTCTGAGCGTCGTCGCGGCCAGCCTGGTGTTCTTCAGCGTCCCGATCAACTGGACGACGTTCGCCACGGGCGGCGTGATCCTGCTCGCCGTCGCTCTCGACAGCGGTTTGCGGAGGGCCAGGGCGGCCCGCCGCCGCACCCCGGCGTGACCCCGGCCCTCGGAAGGATCCCCATGCCTCGACCCTTCGCTCGCGCGTTGCGTCATCCGCCCACCTCGCTCCCCGCGGCTGCGAGTTGTCGGGCCGACGCGACGACTTCCCGGGCCCGTTTCTGCCATCAGGAGCCCGGAAACCCGTCGTGGCGCCGACGGGCGGTGCGCGCCTGCGTCGCCGTGCTCACGACGGCGGCGCTGCTGGCGGCGGCGGCCTGTAGCGACTCCGGCGGTGGCTCGGGCGGCCGGAAGAAGATGTCGTTCGTCGTCGCGAACATCAGCCTGAACTTCGCGCTCGAGATGGCCAACGGCGGCAAGTACGCCGCCGAGGAGGCCGGCGGCATCGACCTGAAGATCGTCGGGCCCGCCACCACCGACGGCCCGCAGGAAGTGCAGATGTTCCAGAACACGATCACGACGAACCGGGACGGGGCCGTGGTCGAGAACCTGGCTCCCGACCTGTTCACCCGGCCTTACGCGCAAGCCGTCGACAAGGGCATCCCGGTCGTCGCGCTCGACACCGTCCCGCTCGACGGCAGCAAGGTCGACCTCTACGTCGGCAACGACAATTACGAGCTCGGCACGCAGCTCGCCGACGAGGCGATCGAGCGGCTGCCGGCGAACGCGCGTGGCACGGTCGTGCTGGGCGTCCCGAACCCGGGCGTGCCCGTGCTCGACTCGCGCGCGAAGGGCATCAAGGACACGTTCGCGAAGAAGCTGCCCGGCGTCACGATCAAGGGTCCGTTCCAGACGTTCAGCGACCCCGGCCAGAGCTACAACGCCTGGTCGTCCCAGGTGCGCGCGAACCGCAACGCGCTGGCGTTCCTCGGCGTCGGCGACGCCGACAGCTACTCGCTCGCCCGGCTGAAGAAGGAGACCGGCGGGAAGTGGCTCTCCGGCGGCTTCGACCTGGACGCCAAGACGCTGGAGGCGGTGAAGGACGGGACGAACTTCGTCACGATCTCCCCGGAGCACTACCTCAAGGGGTACGTGGCGATGCGGCTGCTCGCCGAGGCGGTGAAGGACGGCAGCGAACTGCCGAAGGGCTGGTTCTACACGCCTGGCCTGGTCGTCGACTCCGGCAACATCGACGCGATCATCACCCGCCAGTCCTCCGACGACGCCCGCCGGAAGGGCATCGCGGACGAGGCGAAGAAGCTCTTCGCCGATACCGACGCCTACCTGCGCCCCCTCGAAGACGCACGCTGACGAAGGGCCGCCGGTGATGATGCTGCTCGCCACCGAGTTGACCAAGCGGTACGGCGGCGTGACCGCCCTCGCCGGAGCCGGGCTCCGGCTGGCCGGCGGCGAGGTGCACGCGCTGCTCGGCGAGAACGGCGCCGGCAAGTCGACGCTGGTCAAGATCCTCGCCGGGGCCGTCGCGCCGGACACCGGCCGGTTGAGGATCGACGACCGGCCGGTGCGGCTCGCCGGCCCGGCCGACGCGCGCGCGCACGGCATCGCGGTCGTCTCCCAGGAGTTGAGCCTGTTCGGGGATCTGGACGTGCTGGAGAACCTGTTCGTCGCCGACGCCCCGGTGCGGGCGGGGCTGGCCGACCGCGCCGAGATGGCGCGGCGGGCGCGCCCGCTGCTGGCCGAGCTCGGCCTCGACGACGTCCCGCTGCGGACGCCGGTCGGCGAGCTCGACCTGGCCAGACGTCAGCTGCTGGAGATCTGCCGGGCGCTGCTCGGGAGCCCCGGGGTGGTGATTCTGGACGAGCCGACCTCGGCACTGCCGGCCGCGGCGGTGACCCGGCTGCACGCGGTGATCAGGCGGATCACCGGCCGGGGCGTCGCCGTGCTGTACGTGTCGCACTTCCTGGAGGAGGTCTCGGCGCTCGCCGACCGGGTCACGATCCTGCGCGACGGGCGGAACGTGCTCAGCGGGGTCCCGGCGGGTCGGCTGACCGTCGCGGAGATGGTGACCGCGATGCTCGGCGACGCTCCCCACGCGCCTGCCCCCGCGGCCCCCGCCCCCGCCGCGGGCGGGCGCGACCCGGCGGGCCGGGCGGTACGGCTGGACGGCGTCACGGTGCCCCCGCTGCTGGACGACGTCTCGCTGACCGCGCGAGCCGGTGAGGTCGTCGGGCTCGCCGGGCTCCAGGGCGCCGGCCACCTCACGGTGCTCGAGGTGCTGTGGGGACTCGCGGCGCCGACCGCCGGGACCGTCAGCCTGCCCGACGGGGGGTCGCGCCCCCGCACCACCGCCGAGGCCGTTCGGCGACGGGTCGCGCTCGTCCCGAGCGACCGCAAAGGACTCGGCCTCATGCTGGATCAGACCGTCGCCGAGAACATCACCTGCGTCTCGTGGCTCGCGCGGCGTCGCGGCGGGTTCTTCCTGCGCCCCGGACGCGCGCGGGCGGTGGCCCGGCGGCACATCGCCGACCTGCGCATCAAGGCCGACCCGGACGATCCGGTGGCGCTGCTGTCCGGCGGCAACCAGCAGAAGGTCGCGTTCGCGAAGTGGCTCGCGGCCGAGCCGGACGTCGTCCTGCTCGACGATCCGACCCGCGGCGTCGACGTCGGGGTGAGAGCCGAGATGCACGCGATCGTGCGGCGGCTGGCCGCCGAGGGCCGGATCGTGCTCCTGTGCTCGACCGACCTGGCGGAGCTCGCCGAGGTCTGCGACCGGGTCGTCGTCCTCTACCGCGGACGCGTGCGCGAGGAGCTGACGGGCGAGTCGCTCTCCGAGCACGCGCTGCTGCACGCGATCAACGCCGGTGCGGCATCCGCGACGGGAACACGCGCCGGGCCGGCGGCGCCGACTCACCCGGCGGGCAGCGCCGCCGCGGGGAGCGGGTACCCGTAGAGCCAGCCCTGGGCGCGGGCGATGCCGAGGCGACGGGCCAGGCCTGCCTCGGCCGCGTTCTCGATGCCCTCGACGGTGGTCGTCAGGCCGAGCCGGTCGGCGAGCGCGGTGACCGTGGCCAGCACGTCGGCACCGGCCTGCGCCGCCGGGAACGGCAGGTGCCGCACCGGGTCGAGCAGCGAGCCGGCGAGCTTCAACCCGTGCACCGGGAGCGTCGGCAGCATCGCCAGCCGGGACAGCCCGGTACCGAAGTCGTCCAGCGTGAGCTGCACGCCGGTCGCGGCCAGCCCGCGCAGCACCGGCAGGTCGGCGTCGGAGAGCGCGACGTCCTCGGTGATCTCCAGGTGCAGCAGCGAGGGCTCGAGCCCGCTGCGGTCGAGCAGGTCACGGACGTCCTCGACGAGCCGGGGGTCGCGCAGCTCCGGCGGGGACACGTTCACGCCGACGAACACCGGCTGCCCGGCCGTGCGCTGCCAGGCCACGGCCGCCCGGCAGGCGTCGGCGCGGAGCCGGCTGCCGAGCCGCCGGAACAGGCCGGCGTCGGCCGCCTCCGGCAGGAACGCCGACGGCGGCAGTGTGCCGCGGCTGGGGTGCTCCCAGCGGGCCAGTGCCTCGAACCCGAGCAGCCGCTCGTCGTCGAGCGCGACGATCGGCTGGTAGTACGGCACCACCTCGCCGCGCTCCAGGGCGGCTGGCAACTCGGCCCGGTACCGGGTGTCCAGCACCCGCCCGGTGCGCCCGACCCGCGGCTGGTCGTCCTCGGAGAGCCGGGCGCGGAGGGCGCGCTCGGCTCGTTGCCGCGCGACCAGGTCGGAGTTGCGGATCGCGTCCTGCTGCGCGAGCGTCCGGTCGTGCGCCGCCCGCGCGTACCCCACGCCGACGGACGCCACCAGCGCCGCCAGCCGCCGCTGGGTCTCCGGATCGGCCGCGTCGACACCGAGATCGTCCAGCAGCCGGCCGGACAGCAGGTAGAGCGTCCGGCCGAGCGCGTCCGGCGCGGCGAAGCCGACCGCGACCACGCCCTCGCCGATCGTCCGCCCCACGGCCGACGGCGCCGCGCGACCGAGGAGCGCGTCCGCCGCCTCGTCGGCGAGGCGGCGCAGGCGCTCGGCGATGACCGTGCGGTCGAGCGGCACCCAGTTCGTCCCGCTCAGGGCCCGCGCCCACTCCCAGGCGAACACGGCCACGTCGACCGAGCGGCTGTGTTTCGTCCACCCGAGGGGAACCACCGGTTCCTCGGGTGCGGACGTCACCGCTTCCACCCGACCGCGCCGTAGTTGCCGCACCAGGAAGGGTCGCTGGGGACGTCGTCCGGCCAGTCCGGCCGCCACTGGACGGCCCAGGTCAAGCCCGGCTCGACGAGATCCCAGCCGTCGAGGAACCGCTCGATCTGCGAGTGGCTGCGGGCGGTCATCGGGTTCGCGCTCTCCCGGTAGATCTCCTCGAGCCGCTTGACCTCGTCGGGCCGGCTGTCGAGCGTGCCGTGGGCGAGCACCAGCCCGCTGCCGACCGGCAGGGCGTCGCGGAACCGGGAGACGACGCCCGCCGCTTCGTCGTCGGATCCGAGGAAGTGCAGCACCGCGACCATCAGCAGGCCGACCGGCCGGGAGAAGTCGAGCAGGCGCCGGGTGACCGGCGAGTCCAGGATCTCGTCGGGACGGCGGATGTCACCGTGGACGATCCCGGCCCGCTCGACGCCGGCCAGGATCGCCTCGCTGTGGGCCACCGCCACCGGGTCGAGATCGACGTAGACGACGTTCGCCTCGGTCGCGATCTCGTGCACGTTCCCGGCGGTCGGAATCCCGGAGCCGAGATCGAGGAACTGGTCGATGCCCTGGTCGAGCAGGTACCGCACGCTCCGGTGCAGGAACGCACGGTTGGCCTGGGCGAGTAGGCGGCCGTCCGGGAACAGGTCGAGTACCTGGCTCGCCATCTCCCGGTCGGAGGCGAAGTTGTGCGATCCGCCGAGGTAGTAGTCGTACATCCGAGCGGCTGACGGCTGGCCGGGGTCAACCGTGTCCGAAACCCAATCCGGACGATCCACGCGCGTGCTCCCGATGCGAGGTGGTGGGCGACTCGATCCTATGACCACTGTGGCCGGAGCAGGTTTCCGATCGAGGCACGGGCGCCGGTTTTCTCGGGGTTTCTCAGGTGGCCAGGTCGGGTGCGATGCGGTCGGCCAGCCGCCGCAGCGCCCCCCAGGCCAGCGCCCCGGCCTGGTCGTCGACGAAGTCGTCGGAGGCGCCGCCGGCGCCGGGCTCACCGACCGGCTGACCGGTGAGCTGGCGGGCCGCCCGCTCGCAGATCTCCGGCGCGGGCAGCACCAGCGGCACCCCGGTCGACTGCGCGGCGATCTGGATCGCGCACGCCCGCTCCAGGTAGTACATGCGCAGGAACGCCTGACCGGCGGTGGCGCCGACGGTGAGCAGGCCGTGGTTGCGCAGGATCAGCGCGGGATGCGGGCCCAGATCGGCCACCAGGCGCTCCTGCTCGGCCAGGCTGAGTGCGACGCCCTCGTAGTCGTGGTAACCCACCCGGCCGTAGAACTCCATCGACATCTGGTTGAGCGGCAGCAGCCCGTCGCGCTGCGCCGCCACCGCGCACCCGGCCGCGGTGTGGGTGTGCAGCACGCACTGCGCGTCGGCCCGAGCCTCGTGCACCGCGCTGTGGATCACGAACCCGGCCGGGTTCACCGCGTACCGCGTCGGCTCGACCGGCTCACCCGCCAGGTCGATCTTGACCAGGCTGGACGCGGTGATCTCGCCGAACAGCAGACCGTACGGGTTGATCAGGAAGTGGTGCTCGGGACCGGGCAGGCGCAGCGAGATGTGGGTGAAGATCAGGTCGGTCATCCGGAAGTGGTCGACCAGCCGGTACACGGCCGCCAGTTCGCAGCGCAGGGCCCACTCGGCGGTCTCGTCGGCGCTCATCGTCGTCCCTCCAGCGCGGAGGCGACCAGCAACTGGAACCGGGCGGTGATCTGGTCCCAGTGCGGCAGCAGGTGGTTGCGGTCGGCGGCGGGGGAGCGTCGCCCGCGCTGCATCCGTTCGAGGATCGGCACGTCCTGATCGTTCACCTCGAACAGGACCGCCGACAGCGCCTTCCTGGCGTCGGTGAACTCCGGTCCGGCCGCGGAGCTGTCGACGAAGACCGCCATGTGCTCGACCGTCCGGTCGGCGGCGACCGGTTCGAAGCCGATCACCTGGAACCAGTCGGCCTCCAGGAACACCAGCGCGTTCGGGAAGACACAGAAGATGTCCTGCCGATCGCGGAGGCCCTCGGGGACGTCGCCGAACATCGGCAGCGGGGTCTGCGTCTTCGCCGCCTTGCCCGCCGCGCCCCGGGGGTAGCAGCCGCCGAGGATGTCGTCGGCCAGGACGACGTCGTCGATGTCGAGCGCGGCGGCGGCCGGTCCGACCTGCGGGTGCACGAACGGCAGGTGGTAGAAGTCGAGGAAGTTCTCGACCACCAGCTTCCAGTTCGCGGCGATCTCGTAGGTGTCCTCGGCGGCCAGGTGCAGCCGATCGAGGCCGACGGGTGCCCACCGCTCCCGCAGCGGTGCGAGTGCCTCGTCCAGGCTCCGCTCCGGCTCGCCGAGGCAGACCAGCACCATGCCGGCCCACTCCGCGTGGGCGACCGGGGCGAGCGCGAGCGCGTCGCGGGTCTCCTGGTCCGGCGCGGAGCCCTTGCTGCGGTCCCAGTAGGGGGTGCCGCAGAGCGCACCGTCCACGTCGTACGTCCAGTAGTGGTACGGGCAGCGCAGGCGCTTGCGGGTGCTGGGCTCCTCGGAGAGCACCATGCCGCGGTGCCGGCAGACGTTGTGGAACACCCGGATCGCGCCGGTCAGGTCACGCGTGATCAGCAGCGGGCGGCCGGCCACCGTCACCGGGTGGGAGCTACCCGGCTTCTCGACCCAGTGGGTGAAGCCGGCCCAGACCCAGCGCCGCTCGAAGATCGCGTGCTGCTCGGCGGTGAACACGGCCGGGTCGGTGTAGGCGTCGGCAGGCAGGATGCTCGAACCGATCGACCGGTCGGTGAGCGGTCCGGTGAACTCGATGGTCATGAGGCCCTTCCGGTCTCGGCGAACAGTTCTTCGGCCCAGGACTTGAGCAGCAGCGCGTCGGCCCAGCGGTCGCTGATCTGGGCGCCGTCCGGCCCGGTGATCGCGTACGGGACGGTGCCGAGCTCGCAGCAGAACATCAGGTCATCGCCGGTGTACGCCCGCATGCCCGCGGCCCACCAGCGGCGGAACCGCTCCGCCGCGGCGCGGTGCTGGGGGAAGGACGGCGACACCTGTACCTGGCCGCGCGTGGCGATCCGGCCCTGCAGGGAGCCCGCCCGGTCCAGTACCCGGCCGATCAGCTCCGTCACCCTGTCGTCCGGACCGTCGGGCAGCTCGTTGCCGACGACGTAGTGCGACAGATCGACGGCGAGCGTCAGCTCGGGGACCGCGTCGAGCAGCGCGGCCGTGAAGCCGAGGTCGTTGGTGAGCGTGTAGCGGTGGGTCTCGAGCTGGAACGGGATCCCCGCCGACGCCGCCCGGCCGAGCCAGCCGCGCACGATCCCGGCTGCGGTGGTCACCTCGCCAGGGAAGACCTGGCCGCACCCGACCACCAGCTCGGCCCCGATGGCGTCGGCGTACCGCAGGGCGGCCTCCAGCTCGGCGTCGTCCCTCAGGAAACAGAACACCGCACTGCGCAGACCCGAGAGGAGAGGCGCGAGGTCGGCGGCGGCGGGCGCCTCGCGGGCGCCGAGGTCGACCGCGAGCCCGGCGAAGCCGGCGGTCGCGATCTGCTCGACCCGCTCGGCCAGGCTCCACGGCTCGGCCGCGTGCCAGGGCAGGTCCTCCATCGCCCAGAGCGACTGGAACACCGAGAGCGTGCGGGTCACGGCCGTCCCACCACCCGGTCGGGCTCCCGGCCCGCGAGCACGGCGGCCACGGCCGCACCGGCCCGGACGTACGGGCGGACGGACGCGGCCGGGGAGTACCAGGCGGCGTGCGGGGTGAGCACGGTCCGCGGGAACGTGAGCACCGGGTCGTCGGCCGGGGGCGGTTCGACGGGCAGCACGTCGAGGGCGGCACCGGCGACCTGCCCGGAGCGCAGCGCCGATCCCAGCGCGGCGGTGTCCAGGACACCGCCGCGGGCGACGTTGACCACGAACGCGCCCGGTCGCAGCGCGGCGATCGCGGCCGCGTCCAGCACCGGGGGCGAGCCGGGCCGGTGGGGCACGTGCAGGCTCACCACGTCCACCTCGGCGAGCAGGGAGAGGAACTCCGGCCGGGGCGTCGCGCGGGAGACCGGCACCACCCGCATCCCCAGCGCGGTGGCCCGCTCGGCGACGGCCCGCCCGGTCGCGCCGAACCCGACGACGCCGAGCACGGTGCCGGCGATCCGCCGCGGTGCCGCCTCCATCACGTCCCAGCGCCCGGCCCGCACCGCGGAGTCCAGCGTGGTGACGCCGCGCAGCAGGCCGAGTACGAGCGCGATCGTGTGGTCGGCGACCTCGTCGGTGCAGTAGCCGGCGGTCGAGGTCACCCACGCGCCCCTGGCGGTGACCGCGTCGACCGGCACGTGGTCGGTGCCGGCCGAGGTGGCCGCGACGATCCGCAGGTCGGGCAGCGCGTCCAGGTGCGCCTCGGTGAGCGGCGTCTCCGGCCCGGCGAGCACCGCGACGATGCCGGGGCCGGCCGGGACCGCGGTCGAGGTGACGACCTCCACCGGTGCCGGGCCCAGGCCGCGCCGGACGTCGTCGGCCGAGCCGAACCGGTCGACGAGTGCCACCACCGGCGCGCTGCCGCGGCCGGGTACGGGGCCGCTCACGCGTCGGCGAGCGCGCGCAGCTCGCCACCCCGGTGCCGGACGCCGACCCGCTCACCGATCTCCGGACGCGTGCCCAACTCTCCCGGTACCGCACTGACGACCAGCGGGGTCCGCTCCGCGGTCACCGTCAGCCGGAGCCGCGCGCCCTGGTAGACGACGTCGGTGACGACCGCCTCGACGGTGCCCGGGTGGTCGGCGGCGGTGACCTCCAGGTCCTCGGGCCGCAGCACCGTGGCACCGCCGCCGCCGTCCACCGGGTTGCCGAACAGCGCGGTCCTCCCGTCCACCACCGGCAGCAGGTTCGCTTCGCCGAGGAACCCGGCCACGAAGCGCGTCGCCGGGCGCCGGTAGACCTCCTCCGGCGAGCCGACCTGCACGATCCGGCCGTCCTGCATGATCGCCACCACGTCGGACATGGACAGGGCCTCGACCTGGTCGTGGGTCACCGCGACCGTCGTCGTGCCGGTCTCCCGCTGGATCCGCTTCAGCTCCAGCTGCATGGCCTCGCGCAGTTGCTTGTCCAGGGCGGCGAGCGGCTCGTCGAGCAGCAGCAGGCCAGGGCGGAAGACCAGCGCGCGGGCCAGCGCGATCCGCTGCTGCTGGCCGCCGGAGAGCGACCGCACCGAGCGGTCGGCGACGTCCGGCAGCTGCACCAGCCGCAGCGCTTCGGCGACGCGTTCCCGCCTGGTGCCCCGGTCGACCTTCCTGGCCAGCAGCGGGAACTCGACGTTGCGCCCCACCGACAGGTGCGGGAACAGCGCGTAGTTCTGGAACACCACGCCGATCTCCCGGCGGTGCGGCGCCACGCCGGCCAGCGACCGACCGCCGATCCGCACGTCGCCGCTGGTGGGCTCCGCGAATCCGGCCAGCACGTTCAGCGTCGTGGTCTTCCCGCTGCCGCTGGGGCCCAGCAGCGTCGCGAAGCACCCGGCGGGCACCGTGAGGCGCACGTCGTCGAGGATCCGGGTACCGCCGAGGTGCACGGTCAGGCCGTCGATCACCACCTCGACGCTCTCCGTCGCCCGCTCGCGCTCGAGCGCGGTCTCCTTCATCGGACCCTCTTTCTCCGGGTCGTCACCAGCACGCTCACTCCCAACAGCACCACGGCCAACCCGATGACCAGCGAGCTGACCGCCGCGATCGCCGGTGAGGCGCTCTGGCCGGCGTCCAGCCAGATCCGGGTCGGCAGCGTCTCCCGCCCCGGCGGACTCAAGTAGTAGGCCAGCACCGACTCGTCGAAGCACAGACCGAACGCGAGGACCGCCGACCCCACCACGCTGCGGACCACCAGCGGCAGCTCGACCCGCAACAGCGCCGACGGCCAGGTGTGGCCGAGGCTCCGGGCGGCCCTGGTCAGCGCCGGGTCGACGCCGGCCAGACCGGCCGCGACGGCCAGGTACACGACCGGGGTGGCCAGTACCGCCTGGCCGACCAGCAGCGTGCCCAGTCCCGCCCGCCCGCCCAGGTCGTCGACCGCCAGGTAGAGGCCGAGCGCCAAGACCAGTTGAGGCACCACCAGCGGGGCGAGCATCAGCGTCCGCAGCGCCCGCCGGCCGCGCCGGACCCGGCGCAGCGCGAACGCCGCCGCGGTGCCGGCCACCGTGGCGAGCACGGTGGCCCCGGCGGCGATGCGCGCCGACAGCCCGATCGCCTCCAGCCAGGCCGGGTCGGCGAGCACCTCGGTGAACCAGCGGGTCGACCACTGCTGCGGCGGAAAGACCAGGAACGAGTCGGCGCTGAACGCCACCGGCAGGACCACCGCCAGCGGCGCCAGCAGGAACAGCGCGACGACGACGCCGAGCGCGACCGCGATCCGGCTCGTGCGCGGGGCGGCCCGCCGCAGGTCAGTCACGTTCCACCGCCGCGCTCCACGACCGGCCGATCCCCAGGAACCGGTCGGCGAGCAGGTAGAGGCCGAGCGTCGCGACCAGCAGCAGGACGCCCATCGCCGCGGCGCCGCCGAGGTTCTGCAACCGGCCGAACTGCGCGCCGATGACGATCGACACGACCTGGCCGCCCGGTCCACCGAGGAACGCCGGCGTCACGTAGAACCCGAGGCTGAGCACGAACACGATCACGGCACCGGCCACCACGCCCGGCCGGATCGCCGGGAGCACGACCGAGCGCAGCGTCAGCCACTCACCGCCGCCGAGGCTGCGGGCCGCACGCAGCTGGGCGGCGTCGAGCCCGCGCAGGTCGGCGTAGACCGGCAGCACCACGTAGGGAAGCATGATGTGGACCATCGCCGGCACCAGCCCGGGCGTCGTCTGGTAGAGCCCCAGCCCCTCCCCGCCCACGAGCACGTCGAGCGCTCCGGCCGGCTGCAGCATCAGCACCCAGCCGAACGTCCGCACCAGCAGCGAGACCCAGAACGTCAGGAACAGGACGCCGAACAGCAGGCCGGCCAGCCAGCGGGGCGCCGCGACCAGCGCCACCGCGTAGACCACGCCGATGACGACCGTGAACACCGCGACCAGCGCGGAGAGCCAGAGCGTCCGCACCGCGGCCCCGAGGAACAGCTCGCTGCGGAACGGCTCGGTGACCATGCCGACCGGGCCCTCGGCGGCGATCCCCGCCGCGAGCACGGCCACCAGCGGACCGATCAGCCCGATCAGCAGCAGCGCCAGCGGCGGCAGGAGCAGCCAACGGCCGCCTTCGGTTACTTGCCGACCCACGCGAAGAACTTCTCGACGTACTCGCCGTCCTGCTTCGCCAGCGACGGGACGTCGACCGACAGCTGCTTCGCCACGTTCTCCGGCGCGCTCGGCTGCTTGGCCAGCACGTTCGGCTCCAGCAGGTCGAGCGCGGCCGAGACGGTCGGCCCGAGGTAGAGGCTCTTGGCGACCGCGGCCTGCGCCTCGGGCGTCGACAGGTAGTCGATCAGCGCGTTCGCGGCGTCCGCGTTCGGCGCCTGCTGGGTCAGCGCGAACCCGCCCCACGGGTAGAGGATCGCGTCCTGGTACGTCCAGTCGATCGGCTTGCCGCTGTCCTTGAGCTGGATCAGCCGGCTGTTCGCGGTCGCGATCATCGACGCGCTGCCCTGCGCCATGTACTGCTGCCCCTGGGCGTAGGAGTCGTAGAAGATGATGTCCTTCTTGATCGTGTTCAGCTTCGCGATCGCCCGGTCGAGGTCGAGCGGGTAGATCTTGTCCTTCGGGACCCCGTCGGCGAGCAGCGCGATCTCGGCGGTACCCGCGTAGATCGATTTCGGGAACGCCCGCTTGCCGGGGAACTTCTTGGTGTCGAAGAAGTCGGCCCAGCCCGTCGGCGTCGCGCCGAGCTTCGTCGACCAGCCGAGGACGACGCTGTAGGCGTAGCTGCCCGCCGCGTAGTCCCGGTAGGCCGCGTCGACCAGGTCGCAGCGCCGGACCCAGTCCGCGAGCTTGCCCGGCGGCGTCTTGCCCTCGATCAGCGCGGCGATCGAGTAGCCGTCGAAGTCGATCATGTCCCACTCGGGGTCCGGCTTCGCGACCATCTCGGTGAACTTGCCGTAGTCCCAGGCGGCCTGGGTGACGCGTGCGCCGGAGAGCTTCGTGAACGGATCGAACTCCAGCTTCTGCCGGACGTCGTAGGTCTCTCCGCCGAAGCCGGCGACGACGACCTGGCGGGACTTGAGCTCCGGCCACTTCGCGTCGACACCGGAGGGCGCGGCCGACGGGGTGGCGGAGGAGTCGGTGTCCGAGCCGCAGGCGGCCAGTACCGACGGGACGAGCAACGCTCCACCGGCAGCCAACGAGACTCTGGTGAGGAACTGACGACGCGAGGAGTGCACGGGGGAGACCTCCGAGGGAGCAGCCGGAGTGGCGAATTCAGCTGCCAACTTGGGCGTGTGGCCGCTGCAACGCTTGTAAGCTAACCCCGGCACTTACGGATCTGCGGTCGGAAATCCAGATGGCCGCAGCTATTTACGCAGCCGAAACCGGAGGCCGATGGACACCGACGCGTTCGACCGTGCGTTACTGGCCGAACTGCGGCGCGACGGCAGAGCCACGTTCGAGGCGCTCGGGCAGGCGGTGGGGCTCTCCCGCCCCGCGATCACCGCACGGATGCGGCGCCTGCTCGACAGCGGCCTGGTGACCGTCGTCGGCGTCGTCCACCCGTCGGTCTTCGGGCTGACCGCCTACGCGCACCTCGGGCTGACCGTCGAGGGGCCGATCCAGCCGGTCGCCGCGCGTCTCGGGGAGTTCGGGGAGGTGCCGTTCCTCTCCGCGGTCGCCGGGCGGTTCGGGCTGATCGCGGAGGTTCGCTGTGCCGACCAGGCGGCGCTGGCGTCGACGATCCGGCGGGTCGCCGGCCTGCCTGGCGTCCGGCGGGTGGAGACCGGGATCTACACCGAGATCCGCAAGGACACCCACTTCCCACCCGGCCGGTACGACGAGACCCCGGTCGACGACGTCGACCGGGGTCTGCTCGCGCACCTGCGCCGAGACGGCCGGGCGTCGTTCGCCGAGCTGGCCGACGGGGTGGGCCTGTCCACCAGCGCCGCCCGCACCCGGGTGCTGCGCCTGCTGGAGTCCGGCGCCGTGCACGTGGGCGCCCGCGTGAACGCCAGCGCCTGGGGCGCCCCCGTGCTCACCGGCTTCGAGGTGACGCTCGGCGGTGACCCCGCGCCGGTCGTCGGCGTGCTCGAGGACCTCGAGCAGATCCAGTACGTGGCGACCGCGGTGGGCCGCGCCGACGTGGTCTGCACCGCGGTCACCTACGACGCCGAGGAGACGCTGCAGCTGCTCGAGAGCGTCCGCGCGCTGCCCGGGGTCCACAACGTCGAGTCCTGGACCCACCTGCGCGTCCTCAAGGAGCAGTACTGACTACCGGGTGCCGTTGCGGGCCATCCGCGGGCCGGACATCGTCTCGGAGCCCATCAGCGGCACCACCCGGTCGCCCAGCGGGTCGTCGAGCACCGAGTGCGTCCCGGTCTTGACGCCACTCGGCTCGGCGAACCGGCCGGCCAGGTCCATCGGCGTCGCGCCGTCGAGCGACTCGGAGAACGACGACGTCAGGTAGCTGCGGATGCCGTTCAGCAGCCGGTCGGTGTCCTCGCGGGGCCGGACGACCAGCCGGACGAACTGGCTGGTGATGCCGAGCTTGTTGCCGCACTCCCGGATCAGGACGCCGTGCCGCTGCAGCAGGTAGTCGCGCAGCCGCGGGCCTTCCACCTCGGCCGGAAGCTTCACCAGCACGAAGTTGCCCTGCGACGGGAAGACCTGCATCCCCGGGATCCGGCGCAGCTCGTTGATCATCTCGTAGCGGTCGCGGGCCAGCAGGCGCAGGCTCTCCCGGTACTCGCCCAGGTGGTCGCGGAGCATGAACACCACGGTCTCGGCCAGCGAGTTGAGGTTCCACTTCGGCAGGCGGGACCCGATCTTCTTGACCAGCGCCGGGTTGCCGACGACGTATCCGAACCGGATCCCGTGCAGGCCGAAGTTCTTCCCGAGGCTCTTGAGTACCAGGACGTTGCTCCGCAGCATCGCCTCCTGGGCGATCGACGGGCGGTGCTCGGCGTCCACGAAGTCGATGAACGACTCGTCGACGACGACCAGGTCCCGGTCGGCCAGCGCGTCGACCATCCGGAGCACCTCCCACTTGGGGATGTAGTTGCCGTCCGGGTTGTTCGGGTTGCAGACGACCGCGACCCGCGACCCCCGCTCCCGGATGAAGTCGACGTAGGCGTCGATGTCGAGCGCGAAGCCGCCGGACTCCGGGAGCTGGAACATGTCGACGCGCTTGCCGGTCTCCAGCGACTGGTCGGTCCAGCGTCCGAACGTCGGCACCGGGGTCGCCATGCTCTCCCGGATCATCAGGTGGTCGATCCAGGTGATCAGCTCGGTGGAGCCGTTGCCCATCGCGATCGTCTGCGGCGGCATCTGCAGCAGGCTGGCGAGCTGACCGGTGATCGCACCGGCGTCGGTGGGGTAGTACTTGAGGATCGTCTCGAGCTTGGCGGACAGCTCCGCGAACATCTCCGGCGTCGGGAAGTACGGGTTGCACGGAATGCAGAAGTCGGACAGCTCCTCGGAGGCGGAGCCCATGCTGCGCGCGAGGGTGGCGTACGACGGGCTGTGATTGCCCTGCCGGAACATGCCGAGGTCCATCGAGTGCTTCACGCAGGTCCTTCCGTCGGGCCGGTCGAGGGGATTCCGCGGCTCGCAGCGGTGCACTTCCCAGACGGTCCGCAAGGGACTCGGGTTCACCCCGGTTGCGCGTGGGAGCGACGTATTCTGCGGCGGTGAGCCTCGTCGCGACCGCCGTCGTCACCGCCCTCGGCGCGGGCTGTGCGGCGGGCACCCTCTGGCTGGCTCACCGGGCCGAGCAGGCGGAGCAGCCGCCTCCGGAGCCGCCGGCTGGTGAGGCGGAGCCCGCGCCGCCGTGGTGGGAGTCCGAGCCCTGGTGGCCGGCGTTGTCGGAGGAGGAGCGGGGCTGGGTCGTGCGGAACCTCGCGGACGCGGGGCACGCGCCTGGCGCCGAGCCCGACTGACCTCGCGGGCCGTTGCGCGTCCCCGCTAGCCTCCGCTCGTCCGAGCGTCACCGCTGCGGTGGCGCCGAGCGACCGGAGGAACGCCAGTGGCGGAGATTGAAACGGACGAGACTGCCGATCACGGTCTGAACGGGACGGTCGTCCTGACGGATCCAGCACCGGATCCGGCCGACCCACCCACCCCGGCGCCGCCGAAGGCCCCGGCCGCGAGGAAGGCCCCCGCGCCGCGGAAGTCCGCGGCTCCGCGGAAGGCGCCCGCTGCGCGCAAGGCCGCCGCTCCGCGGAAGGCACCGGCCGCCAAGAAGGCACCGGCCGCCAAGAAGGCGCCGGCTGCCGGGAAGGCGCCGGCTGCCGGGAAGGCGCCGGGTGCCCCCGAGAGCACGGCGGACGACACGGCGCAGGCCACCGCGGAGCTGACCCCGTCGGCCGTGCCCGGCCCGGTGGCCGCGCCGCCGGTGGTGCAGAGCCCCGGCGCCCCGCCTGCCATCGTTCCGCCCGCCGCTACCGCGGCGAGCCCCGACGCACCGGCGAGGCCCGCAGTCGCGGCGCCTCCGGCCCCGCTTCCAGCCGCCCCGGCGCCGACCGCCGTCGCGTCGTCGGCCGCCGCCGCCCCGTCCGCCGCGGCTCCGTCCGCCGCGGCTCCGACCGTCGCGGCTCCGGGCGCCGTCGCGTCGGCGGCGGACGTGGCGCCGCCGAAGACGCTGATCATCGAGCGGATCCTGCGCGACCGCGAGGGCGTGTGGCGTCAGATCCTCGGCCAGCAGCAGCTCAACTCCGTGCTCCGCCGCATGCTGGTCAGCTCGGTCATCTCGCTCGCGCTCTACGGGCTGGTGCTGGGCGCCTCGGCCGGGCCGCTGCAAGCCGTTGCGTCCGCGGTGAAGCTGCCCCTGCTGTTCCTGCTCACGCTCGCGATCTGCCTGCCGACGCTCTACCTGTTCAACCTCGTCTTCGGCGCCCGGCTGTCGATCCGGCAGGCGCTCGCGCTGGTGCTGGTGGCGATCACGGTCACCGGCGCGCTGACCCTCGCTTTCGCGCCGATCAGCCTGTTCTTCCTGATCACTTCGAGCGACTACCAGTTCTTCAAGCTGTTGAACGTCATCATCCTGATGCTCACCGGGTTCATCGGGCTGAGCGTGATGGTGGACGGCATGCGGGGGCTGAACCGCCTCTCCGGCCACGAGCCCGACCCGCGCCCCACCCCGGTGCCCGGGTACGACTGGCAGCCGGGCGCACCGGCGCCAGGTACGCCGATCCTCTACGCGCAGCCCGGGTACCCCGCGCAGGCTCGGCACGGCGGGCAGCCGCCGCAGCGCGCCGCGACGCACCCCGGCGCGGACCCCGCCGCCAAATCCGTGGCCACCGGCGCCTTCGACCGGCCGGTGAACACCCGGCTGCTCTACGTCTGGGCGCTGCTCTTCGGCTTCGTCGGCACCCAGCTGGCCTGGACCCTGCGCCCGTTCATCGGCGAGCCGAACCACCCGTTCCAGCTCTTCCGTGACATCGAGGGCAGCTTCTACTCCAACGTCCTCTCCACCATCGCGTCGTTCTTCTGAGCGCGGTTCCCCGGCAACGCAGTGGGCCCGTCCGGCGGCTGCCGGACGGGCCCACTGTCTTGCTGAACGCATCGACGGAGCCCGTACCGGGTGCCCGTCGCTACGGAGCGCCCATCGATGCGTTCCCGCCGGCCTTAGCGGCCGGCAGCCGGGATCAGCCGGTCGCCGCCAGGCGGCGACGGTCGTTCGACAGGATCCCGGTCGGGACCTGCACGGGCCGGCGAGGAGCCGTCGACTCGAACCGGGGCTTGGCGTAGAGCATCTCGCGCGCCACCGTGACGAACTCGGTCGGCGCGTTGATCGCCACCACGCCCACCAGTTCCTTGCCCCGGTAGTGGCAGGTCAGTACGCCGGTCCGCGCGGGCTTCTTGTGCCCGGGGCGACGGTCGAGGCGACGCACGTCGGTCTCGTCGGAGATGTCGCCGCAGACCTGGATGCGCAGGCCCAGCTGCTGCGACCAGTACCGCGGCAGCAGGATCGCCGGCGGCGCCGGGGCGTCGCCGGCGAGCAGCGTACGCGCGGCCTGCTGGCCCTGCTCCAGCGCCGCGATCCACTGGCCGACCCGGCCGTTGCGGCCGTTCATCCAGTGGTTCGGCCACTTCGCCAGCGCACCGGCCGCGACGACGCCCGGCACCGCGTTGCCTTCCTCGTCGAGGACGCGCAGCGCCTCGTCGCAGACGACGCCGTCGGAGGTGTCGATCCCGGTACCGGCCAGCCACGACACCTGGGGCTTCTCGCCCGCCGTCATGACGACCATGTCGGCATTGACCCGGCTGCCGTCGTCCAGCGTCAGCGTCCAGTTCGAGCCCATCCGGTCCGCGGCCTTGACCCGACGGCCGAGCCGCAGATCGACGCCGTCCTCGGCGTGCTCCTCGGTCATCAGCTCGGCGGCGGTCTTGTCCAGCACACCGTTGAGCACGACGTTGCGCGGGTGGATCAGCGTGACGTTCTTGCCCATGCCCCGGATGCTGCAGGCCAGCTCGGTACCGGTGAACCCGCCGCCGACGATCGCGACGTGCTCGGCATAGCGCAGCCCGACGCGGATTCCCCACGCGTCCTCGATGTCGTGGACGATGTGCGGCACCGCCGCGCCGGACCACATGCTGTTGAGCGTCGGCGCTGCGCCGTTGGCGATCACCAGGCCGTCGAAGCGGAAGCCCTCACCGGTCTGGGCCCAGACGACCCGCTCGTTCATGTCGCAGGCGACCGCCGTACGGCCGAGTCGCCAGTCGATCTCCCACCGCTTGTCGGTGACGCCGATCCGCGCGTCCTTGGGACGCTGCGTACCGGTGATCAGACCCTTCGAGCAGGCCGGTCGGTCGTAGGAACCGCCGGGATCCGCGCAGAGCAACTGGATCTGACCGCGGAAGCCGAGACGCCGGAGCTCTTCGCCGGCCGCGGTGCCGGCGGGGCCACCGCCGACGATCAGGATTCGGTCGGCCGGCCCCAGGTTCGCCAACGACTTCTGGGGCGCGAGGCGGGTGAGATTAGCCGCTCGCCTCTGCATCAGGCACCTCCTCGCGGGCGAAGCCCGGTCACGTTGTTGTACTGGCCGGTGTTGTCTTTACGGTCCGGACGGTTGGGCACCGACCGCAGCGGCGGCGGGGGCGGCGGGTTGACCGGCTGCCCGTGGCGCCGTCCTGGGCCCCCGGGCGGGAACGGCCCGAGCCGGCCGGTGGACCGCGGTGCTCCGCTGGGCGCGCCGGCCGGGACCGGGACCGGGCCGGACGGAACCGCGGGGCTGGTCGGGATGTTGGACGCCGGGGGCGGCGGTGCGGGCACCGGGGAGACGGGGGCGACCGGCGACAGGCGCGGCACCACGGTGGTCTCCCGGTTGTCGGCGGTCGGGACGCCCTCGCCGACGACCTGGCCGGGGCCCGCGGTCGGGCCGATGTTCATCGGCTTTCCGCTGCCCTCGGCGCCCGGCGGGATCGTGAGGTCGAACGGAACGCCCGGGCCGGTCATCGAGATCGCGCGCGCCGGGCAGATCTTGATCGCCGAGTAGACCTTGTCGACCTCGTGCGGCTCCACCGTCGTGCGGTAGGCCAGCCGGCCGGTCTGCTGCAGCTTGAAGACGTCCGGGGCCTCGTGCTCGCAGAACCCGAACCGGGCGCAGACGTGCGGGTCGACGTTGACGGTCGTGGTGGTGGTCCGCTTCTCGTGCAGCCCCACCGCGACGCTCTCCAGCCGCTTGCCGTACTTGTTCGGCCCGACGGCGAGCCAGAACCCGGTGGCGATCACCCAGGAGGCGATGACCGCCCAGGTGACCCAGCCCTTCACCTCCGAGCCGGTGAAGACGAGGTGGGCGGCGGTGACCGTGTAGGCCGCGTACGCCGTGGAGTGGAGCATCCGCCAGCGGGCGTGACCGAGCTTGCGCTGCACCGGCACCGAGAGCGCGATCGCGATGAACATCTCCATGCACAGCGTGCCCAGCCCGACACCGATCGGCTTCGTCGGGTTGATGAACGGAATGATCTCGTCGATCCAGCGGACGTACGTGCCGGGCGCGGCCAGCTGGGCCAGGCCGTGCACGATGCCGAGCGCCAGGCCACCGATCGCGAACGACATGTGGAGGTTCTTCAGCGACGCGTGCTTGATCCACGGCAGCGACCAGGAGCGGCCGAGTGCGGTGCCCATCAGGATGCTGATCCACAGTGCCACCGTCGAGGCGAATCCCACGGCTGCCGCGACTACGTGCACTGCTGCCGCGGCTGCGGCGTCTTCAGCAGCCGCCGCCAGAGCGGGTTCCATTCACGTCCTCCTCGTAGTTCCACCGGCCGTTGCACATCTGCGCCCCTGCACGAGTCCGGCCGACCGGACGGGTGTCCGATCGGCCGGTGCTCGGTGATCCCCTCGGGATGCGCACCGTCCTATCCGTGTGACGGGTGTGGCGGCGCGCCGGTTCAGAGGTTTTTTCTCAGCAGCGACGACCCGAGTTGATGCACTGCACCATGCGGTTCATCACGTTCTGCGGGATCAGGTTGAAGAAGTCGTTGTGCGAGCTGATCGGCTCGTGCGTGGACTCAGGGAAGCTGTCGATCCGGAACGTCGGGCCGGGCTTCACGTTGTAGGTCATCGTGATGACGAGCTTCGGCACCGCGACCGGGTTGCTCGCGGGGCAGTTGCCCTGGGCGTCCGGGTAGACGATGTGCGCGCGGTGGTTCGCGCTGTCGGTGTTCTTGCCGTCCCAGCAGCTCGGGAACTCCGAGATGTTGGTGAAGCCGCGACCGTTCGGGCAGAGCGTGTACTTGTCCGTCGAGATGCGGTTGGTGAAGCCCTGGCAGGTGTACTTGGCCTTCTGGTTGGCCCCACCGTTCACCGGAGCCTTGGCGTCACCGGCGAGAACCCGGATGTTCTGCGGCATCGCGGCGACCTTCTTGGTCGGGTTGCCCTCGAAGCGGATCGTGAAGCGCGGGGTGAGCAGGGCACCGGTGTTCAGGTCGGCCTCGAGCTCGCCCGGGAAGCGGTTCGGGGTGTCCACGGTCGCGTCGCGGAAGGACGGCCAGAAGTACGCCGACTTGTCGCCCTGGTTGCAGGTGGTGCCACCGGCCGCGAGGCTCGCGTCGCTCGAGTTGGCGTCCGTGGTCGTGTTGCCGGTGTAGTCGTGCACGTGGTGCGCACCGTTCTGCACACCCGGCGCGGCGATGAAGTTGTCGGAGTTGTGACGGTTCTGCAGCGTGCAGCGGATGCTGTTGAACGATCCGGCGGAGCCGTTGCGGCCGATCCGCTGCTGCCGCGTCGGCTGCACCTGGCGGATGTCGATGTAGTCGGACTCGTCGATCCCGTTGTCCGGGGCCTCGGTCTCCTCGCCGTCACCCTCGGCGGGGTCGGTCGCGGCCGGGTCGGTCGCCGCCGGGTCCGTCTCCGCGGGGTCGGTGGCCGCCGGGTCGGTGGCGGCCGGGTCGCTCGGATCGCTGCTCTCGTCCGGGTCGGTCCCCTCGGACTCCTCCGGGCTCGCGCTCGACGTCGCCGACGGGTCGGCGCTCTGGCTGCCGTTGTTGCCGTGCCCGTGCCACGAGCCCTGGCCGGCCTGGTTCTTCCAGCCACCGCCGTGGCGGTCGCCGCGGATGCCTGCGGATGCGGTACCGACGCCGAGGGCCACCACCATCGTCGTGAAGATCCCCATGATGATCAGGGTCCGACGACGGAACTGGTTGGGGGGCCGCTTGTGCCTCTTCGGTCCAGTCATGCGGGTGTTGTCTCCTCGGTCGGGGTGGGCAGGGAAGCTCCGCGTTGCCCACCAGCTCGGTTCACAGGCCCCTCATACGTCTCACCGGCACTACGCTGCGCAGGCGCATCCGGTTCAATCCGATCGGCGCTGTACACCAGTCGAAGCGCGCGTGGTGCGCGGTGTCGTCCGGTGTTCTCGCTGTTTCCGCTGCTCAGCGGCGTCCGACGGGCGAAGTATTCGCGTCCGGCGATGGCCGGGGATTCGTCGGTCCCGTCGTTTTGCTCGTCAATCGACGACCACGCAGCGTCGTTGTCGCTCTCGATCGCCGGCGCGCTGCGCGGTGCGGGGATCACCGCGCCGCGGTCGAGCCGGGCGCTCGGCAGGCGGTCCGCGTGCCGGGACTCGGCGGCGAGCATGCTCGCCGCCCAGGCGCGGGCGTCCAGGTGCTCGGGTACCGGCGCGTCGTCGAGGCAGGTCTCGTCGGTCCAGTGGTCGCCGGGCCCGATGTCCGCGGTCCACGACTGCTCGGCCCACGCGGGATCGGTCCACGGGTCCGCCACCGGCGTGGCGGTCTGCACCCGCGCGACGCCGATCCAGGAGCCGGACGCGCGAGGAATGCGCGACCGTGCCCGCCAGGCCTCTGGGTCTCTGGTCTCGCTCATCGGGTTACTCACCTCGGCGCACTCGGCGGATGCTGACCATGCCGATGAGCGCGGCGGCGGCCAGCATGGCAACGATCAGGACGGTCCGGACGCCCGGCGTGGTCTCCCCGCCGCCACCCCCGGACCCGTTGGAGGAGGCCTGGGAGAGGACGGGAGCCGGCAGGTCGTCGAACGCGACCAGCCCGGTGCTCTCCAGCAGCGTCATGTGCCGCATCACGACCGTGTTCGCGGTCTGGGCGTAGGCCCGGATGATCGGGTTCCGGGTTCCGGTCCGTACCTGCGCGATGATGTTGAAGACCGTGCCGTGCGCCGCCCGGAGCCGGTCGGCGAAGAGCCGGTCGTACTGGGCCCCGCTCGCCTTCGACAGCTCGTCCATCCAGCCCTGCTGCAGCTCCGACGGCGTGCTCGGCAGGACGACGTCCAGGTCGGCGGCGAGCTTGCGGACGGAGTCGTCCAGCTTGCGGTGGTCGGCGGCCAGCTGCCGGCCCACCGCCTTGACGATCGGGCTCTCGGCCTTCTGCTGGGCCTGCTCGCCGGTCGGGATCTCCCAGAGACCCGCCTGCCGCACCTTGATCAGCAGCTGCTTGTCGGCCTCGGTGAGCGGCACCGACCGGGACGTGGTCAGGTCCGGCTGCGGCGGCAGGGGCTCCGGGCTCGCGCTGGTGACGACCGGATCGGTCGGGGAGTCCGCGGTGGTGTCCCGGACGCCGTCCGCCGCGGCGGGCGCGTCGCCGGCCGGGCTCTCCTCGGCCACCGGGACGGCGGCGAAGTTGCCGTGGTTCATGCGCAGCGCGGGATCGTTCACACCGAGATCGGCTGCCACGGCGGGCGAGGCGCTCCCGGGCCAGCCGCCGAAGGCCGTGGCTCCCAGCGCGATCGCGCCGGCGGCGATCAGCGCGAGGAAAACGGTGAGTGATTGGCCCGGCAGTGCCTCGGCGACGGTGCGCACCATCCGCCGGTCACCCGGAACGTTGTCTGTCCGACCGGTCATCGACCGCTCCCGAAACGTCGTCAAGAAAAAGGATCCGTTCGTCCCCGGCTCCGTTCACTGCCGACCTGTCGGTTCGGGCGTCCGTAGCGGGGACTCGATCAGCGCGACGGAGCCCGCTCGGCGTCAGTTCACCGCCCGACGATCGTTAAGCCACAGATAAAGTCCGGCTGACTTGCGGTTAAAGGGAGCGGTGGCGACCGCAACTTTCTTCGGTCCGTGTGAACCGGCTGTGGGGATCCTGCGTGTTTCCGGTCGCGTGACTCAGCCGGTCACGCTCTAGCCCCCGATGCCACGGGAGACCAGACTCATGAACTCGAGCATCCGCTCGGTCACGACACGCTCCGCCCTCGCGGCCGCCGGGCTGCTCACGGCCCTGGCGTTGACCGCGTGCGGCTCGACGTACTCGGGAGCCCCGCAGAACGCCGCCGCCACCGGCGCTCCGAAGACTGCCCAGGCCGTGCCCCCGGCCGCAGACGTCGCTCCGGAGACTGCAGAGCCCGAGGCCTCTTCCACGGAGGGTGCGGGAGACGCCGGCGCCGCCCAGGACGTCGGGAAGAAGCCGACGACGCTCAAGCGCACCCGCACCAAGAAGATGGGGGACGTCGTCACCGACGAGAAGGGGTGGATCCTCTACCGCTTCGACAACGACAAGGCCAAGCCGCCGAAGTCCAACTGCGACGGCGACTGCGCGAAGGTGTGGCCGCCGGTCACCGCCGGGGACCAGGAGCTGGAGGGGCTCGACGCCGAGAAGATCGGCACGGTCACGCGCTCCGACGGCACCAAGCAGGTGACGCTCGGCGGCTGGCCGCTCTACTACTACCTGGGCGACAAGAAGCCCGGTGACTGGACCGGGCAGAACGTCGGCAAGGTCTGGTTCGCGGTCTCGCCCGACGGCACGAAGAACGTGACCTGTCTTCCGGAGAACCCGCCGGCGCCGCCGAAGCCGCCGGCCGACGACGCCGCGGACGCCAGCCCGGCCGCGGGCGACGGTGGCTACACGTACTGAGTTCGGTGACGTGAGCCACCCCACCACTGTCGGAGTTCGCCCTGGCGGCTCGCACCCGGTGCTGGTGCGGACTCCGGCCTAGCCCACCCGATCGCCGACTCGGATCGCGGTCGGGTGGGCCACTGGCAGGTTCAGGACGGTTCCGGGGGGCGCTGGATCGTCGGAAGGGCTCGAGGGGTTGAGCCCGTGAGGGGATAGGGTTGATGGCGCGGAAGAACATGTGGTCGGCCACCGCCGCGGTGGGCGACGCCGAACTCCGGGGTGTTCCGGAGGGGTACGCGCCGGAGATCGACGGCACGATCGAGCTGCCGCGTGCGATGCCCGGCCCGTCGGCGAACGTCTACACCGTCGGGCGGCTGGGCGGTGCGCACCGCCGGAGCGAGAAGCCCGGCCGGAAGCCGTCGTCCTCGGCGGGCCGCTCGTCGGTGCCGCGCGCCGGCGGATCACGCCGGGCGGGCCGGAACGATCGCACCGAGCAGACCGGTGAGTGGACCAGCATCTGGCCCGACGAGCAGCCGACCGTCCCCCGGCCATCGCCGGTGCCCCACTCCCCGCAGACCACCCCGCCCGCCGACGAGCGCGGGACGACCACCGGCGGCTACGACCGCGGGCCGTCCGGGTACGACCGGGGGCCGTCCGGCTACGACCGGGGCCCCGCCGGCTACGACGTCGAGCCCGTTTCCGGCCGGTCGGGTGCCCGCCCGGCCCCGGCCGGACACCCGGCCCCGAGCGGCCGCCCGGTCTCGGGCAGCCGGCCGACGTCCGGGTCGCGGACCGGAGGCGGCCGCGCCGCCGATGGCGGTAGCCGTCGGCGCCCGAAGGCCGGCTCCCGCCGCAGCCCGTCCCGCCCGATGCGCTACACCGGCTCCCGCCGCAAGTTCTCCAGCTGGGCGCCGCTCGCCGGTGGCGTCCTGATGCTCGTCCTCGTCCTCGGCGCCACGATGCTGGCCGAGGCCGACCGGTACACCGGCTCCACCAGCTCGGCCGGGAGCGCGCCGGCCAGCGTCCCCGCAGCCGGTGCCCAGCAGTCGAAGGCGCCGCCCTCGGCCCGGAAGGCACCGGCCACCGCGCCGGCCGCCGAGGCCGTGGCCGCCGCGATCAACAAGCAGCTCGACAACCTCGGCTGCGGCCGGGTCGAGGTCGACCCCACGTTGGTCGCGATCGCCGGCGACCACGTCGACGACATGCTCGCCAAGGGGTACTTCGACACCGCAGCCCCGGACGGCGGCGGAACGCTCGATCGGGCCAAGAGCGCCGGCTACCCGGGCAAGAAGGTCGTCGAGTCGGTCGTGTCGGGGGCCGGCAACCCGGCCGAGGCCGCGCAGGCCGCGTTCCCGGCTCCGGACGCGACCAGCACGGTGCCCGCGACCGTGAAGGCGGTCTCCGGCGGCAACCTGACCTGCGGCTGGACCGCGGTCGGGGCAGAAGCACGGATGAACAGCAAGAGCGTCGCCTACTGGTCGATCGTGCTCGGCCAGTGAGGATCGTCCGCCGAGTGGGAGGGACTTTTCACCGGTCCCGGTCCGCACTACCTTGTGCGTCCGGTTGACTGGCCTGTGCCGTTGACCGTCAGTGCCGGAAAAAGCCTGTGGTTCGTCCTGAACCGGCTTCCGAAGGCGAACGTGTGAGAGTTGGGGCTCGTGTGCGACCCGATAAAAGTTCACGGTCGGAGGCGTCAGTGCACATAGCTGTTCCCGCTCCGCGGTTACCCGGAGCGGCAGTACCGCCATCTGGTCGGACGTTCGGTGGGCCCGACGTCCGGCAACGCACTGCGTCCGGCCCGAGGGACGGAGTAGGGAGCGGGCCGGGCCAGGCCACGCCGGTGGGCGGCGCCGCGCGCGCCGAACGCGGGTCGTCCGGCCGCCAGCTGCCCCCGGCCCAGGGTGAGGAGCTCATCCGGCAGATCTACGTCGAGCACGGCCGCGCGCTGCTGGCCTACGCCACCCGGCTCACCGGCGACGCCGCCGCGGCCGAGGACGTCGTCCAGGAGACGTTGGTCCGAGCGTGGAAGCACAGCGAAGCGCTGTCTGACGGATCCCGGTCAGTACGGGGTTGGTTGCTGACGGTCGCGAGGAACATCGTGACCGACCGGGCGCGGGCCCGCCGGGCCCGGCCCACCGAGGTCGCGGAGAACCCCGCGACCCCGCCCATGGAACGGGACCACTCCGACGGAGTGGTCGACACGATGGTGGTGCTGGACGGTCTGGAGACCCTCTCCGCCGAGCACCGCCGGGTGCTGATCGAGGTCTATTACCGCGGACGTACGACCGCCGAGGCGGCCGAGGTACTCGGAGTACCGGCAGGCACCGTCAAATCGCGGACGTACTACGCGCTTCGAGCCTTGCGCTCAGCGCTAGGAGATGTAGTGGGGGTGACACGATGAGCGAGATGCAGTGCCGTGAATTGGTCGGCGCGTACGCGGTCGGAGCGCTCGAGCCGCCGGAGGCGGCTCGCCTGGCCGATCATCTGCTGACCTGCAACCGATGCCGGCACGAGCTCGACGAGGCGGAGGACACCGCCGCGTTCATGGCGGCGGTGCCGCCGGAGGCGTTCATCGACGAGCCCGCCGACCCGAACGACCCGCTGCTCCTCCGGACGCTGCACGCGATCCGGCTGGAGGCGGCGGCGCCACCGCAGGTGAGCCGGCCCGCACAGGCGAGCCCGGCCCAGCCGGCCGCGGGGCCGCAGCTGCGTGCCGTCCGCGGTGAGGGCGGCGCGCCCGGCGGTGCCGGTCCGGACAACGGTTTCCCCGGCTGGTCCGGACAGCGGGCCCGCTCCCACCGGCGGCGGCCGCGCGCCGGCAGCGCCAGCCAGCAGCGCCGCCACCTCGCGTTCGCCGGTGCCGCCGCGGCTGCCGTGCTGGTGCTCGCCGGTGGCGTCCTGCTCGGCACCAGCCTCGCGGGCGACGACGACAGCGGCACGACGCGGACCGCGCCCATCGCGCAGCAGACCGTCGAGCCGACGGGGCCGCCGTCCAACGCGGTCGGTCCGGCCAGCGCCGGCCTCCGGGGCTCCGATCCGGCCACCGGTGCGGAGCTGGAGGTCGCGGTGTCGGCGAGTGACAACTTCCTCACCCTCGACCTGGAGGGCACCAATCTGCCCGCCGGGCAGGACGTCGAGATCTACGCGGCGCCCTCGGTCGGCAACGAGGTGCTCGTCGCCACGCTGAAGGTCAACGCGGCCGGGGTGCTGGACGACTCCAAGACGGTGAAGATGGCGCTGGCCGACCTGGTGTCGATCTCCGTTCGCGCCGCCGGCGAGACCCTGGTGACCGCGAAGCGTCCGTAATCACGGGCGACCAAGGCCGGGCAGCGACACTCCTCGGGTTGTGGGGATCGGTGGGCTGTCGCGCCCCGGACGGGCCCCGCACCGTTGACGACGGTGCGGGGCCCTATCCGTGTTCCGGGGTGGGTTCCGGCGTGAACCGCCGCGGCGCCGGGGCCGTCTGAAAAGTATGACCCGACCGCAGTCGACCTACCCCCACCAGGCTGGCCGCCCAGCCGAGCCCTACCCCGGAGAGCGCCGCCCCGCCGGTGGTTACCCCGGAGACCGTTACGGCGCCGGTGACGGCGATCCGCCCGGCCGCTACCCGGGCCGTGGCTCGGGCGACGACGGACCAGCCGCTCCCCGCGGACCGCGCGGCTCCCGCCGCAAGGTCGTCATCGCCACCGTCGCGGCGGCCGTCGTCGGCGGCTCCGTGCTCGGGCTGGCCGGAGCGGAGTGGTACAGCAGCCGTAACTCCGAGCCGGAGGCGGCGCCGGTGCGCTCGCTGAACGAGATCGCCGAGAAGATCGGCTGCAAGCCGACGGATCTGCACAAGAACACCGAGTTCCAGCAGGCCGCCTGCATCGTCGACGACCAGCGGACGACGATCCTGACGTTCGTCTCGAACCAGAAGATGTACGACTGGATCACCGAGGCCGAGGGCTACGGCGGCGCCTACCTGGTCGGCACGCAGTGGCTGGTGACCTCGACCAAGGCCGAGACGCTCGACCCCCTGGTGGACGATCTGGGCGGTCAGATCATGCTCGACTCGCACTACCAGAAGTAAGTCGCCTGGTCGGTGCATCCCGCGTCGCCGTTCCGGCGGCGCGGGTTTTTGCTGTCGGCACCGGCCCGAGCGGCCGGGTGCGGGCGCGCAGCCGAACGCGCGGGCATCGATCGATGCCCGCGTAGCGTCGGCGAGAGTGTGCGGTTGTCGCTTCCGGAGGGACGCGGCCTCAGCGGCCGCAGGAGCGGGTCCAGCGGCGGGCGCTGCGCGCGGCCCGCGCGGGGCGCGCCCCGAGCACGAGCGGGCGCGCGGCCGGAGGGGCCGCGAGAACCGCGGGCTCGGCGACGATCGGCTCCACGATCGTCGGGCCGAACACCGCGACGGCGGGCAGCGCTCCGGACGGCGGTGCCGCGGACGGGAGCCAGGGTAGGCCGGAGGGCGCGGCCGACTCCGCGGTCCGCGTGCCTCTGGCAGCGCGGCGGTCGGCACCGGCGCCCAGGCCACCGCGGCGGCCGAGCCCGCCGGGGCGGCGATCGGCCCGGCCCAGCCCGTTGCGCCCCAGCGCGCTGCGCTGCGGCGTCACCCGGTTGAGCGTCGCGCGGCCGATCACGGTCAGCGGGCCGGTCGCGACCACGACCGCGGTTCCCGCTCCGTAGACGATGCGGCTGCCCGCGTGCACCATCGACCGCCGATCGGCGACCGGCGTCCAGCCGTTGCCCACCGGAGCCACGCAGCGGGAGGAGGCCAGCTCCCCGCCGGTCAGCGGCTCCTCGTCCACCCGCAGTTCGACGACGTCGAGCAGGCGGGCGTCGGCGGGAACCAGGTCGCCCTGGGCGAGCAGCACGATGTCGCCGGGCACCAGGTCGACGGCGAGCACGGTCAGCACGCGGTCGGAGCGCAGCACCCGCGCCACGAGCTGCTGCCGGCCCGCCGCGACGTCGGTGCGCGCCTCGTCGGCGGCCGCCCGCCGGCTGCGCACGGCCTCGACCAGCGCGCGGATGCCCGTCCAGCGGCTCGTCGCCGAGGCCAGGGTGTCCCACCACGGCGCGGTCACCGCGCCGTCGTCCTCGGCGCCGGCCTCCACCAGGTTGGGTCCCAGCGCGCCGCGACGGCGAGCGGCCTCCTCCAGCGTCAGACCGGTCAGCGGGTTGACGTCGAACCGACGGAGAACTTCCTCGTGGGGGTAGGCCCACGGGTGGACCGACACCGGTCCGCGGGTCTCGGCGGGGGCCGGGCTCACAGCTGGGCGCATGGCCGTCTCCTGTCAGAAATTCGGTTGGGCACCAGTTGTCAGCGCTCTTGGACCGTCACGACGAGCCCTGCGGCGGCTGACCTTAAGTTCGGCTTGTGTGTTCCTGTTGGGGAGGACGGCTCGCCGCTGGGGTTGGTTCAACGCGCACCCCACGAGGTTGACGATGTTGTGGGAGGGGCTGCTGTGACTGATGTGCCGGGCGGGACCCGAGCTGGCCTTCCCCGGGGCGACCGGGCACGATAGAGCTGCGATGACGCTCACAGACCTGATTCCGGCCCCACCCACGACCGACGATTCGGCCGCCCCCCAGGCGCAGACCGACCCCGACGCGATCTTCGAGGCCTTCTCGGGCTGGGTGGAGAAACAGGGTCTGACGCTCTACCCGCACCAGGAAGAGGCGATGATCGAGATCGTCTCCGGTGCGAACGTCATCCTCTCGACGCCGACCGGCTCGGGGAAGAGCATGGTCGCCACCGGCGCGCACTTCGCCGCGCTGGCCACCGGGCGGCGCACGTACTACACCGCGCCGATCAAGGCCCTGGTCTCGGAGAAGTTCTTCGCGCTCTGCGACGTGTTCGGCCCGGCCGAGGTCGGCATGCTCACCGGCGACGCCGCGGTCAACGCCGACGCGCCGATCATCTGCTGCACGGCCGAGATCCTGGCCAACATCGCGCTGCGCGACGGCGACCAGGCCGACGTCGGCCAGGTCGTGATGGACGAGTTCCACTTCTACGCCGAGCCCGACCGGGGCTGGGCCTGGCAGGTGCCGCTCATCGAGCTGCCGCAGGCGCAGTTCCTGCTGATGTCCGCGACGCTGGGCGACGTCACGCGCTTCGTCGACGACCTCAGCCGGCGCACCGGGCGGACGACCGCGGTGGTCAGCTCCGTCGAGCGGCCGGTTCCGCTGTTCTACGAGTACGTCACCACGCCGCTGCACGAGACCCTGACAGAACTGTTGGAGACCCGGCAGGCCCCGATCTACGTGGTGCACTTCACGCAGGCCGCGGCGCTGGAACGGGCCCAGGCCCTGATGAGCGTCAACGTCTGCACGCGGGCGGAGAAGGACGCGATCGCGTCGGCGATCGGCAACTTCCGGTTCAGCACCGGGTTCGGGAAGACGCTGTCGCGGCTGGTCAGGCACGGTATCGGCGTTCACCACGCGGGGATGCTGCCCAAGTACCGGCGGCTGGTCGAGACGCTGGCCCAGGCCGGGCTGCTCAAGGTCATCTGCGGCACCGACACGCTCGGCGTCGGCATCAACGTGCCGATCCGGACGGTGGTCTTCACCGGTCTGTCGAAATACGACGGCGTTAAGGTCCGGCTCCTCAAAGCACGGGAGTTCCACCAGATCGCCGGGCGGGCCGGGCGAGCCGGCTACGACACCGTCGGCACCGTCGTCGTGCAGGCCCCGGAGCACGTCGTGGAGAACGAGCGGGCGCTGGCCAAGGCGGGCGACGACCCGAAGAAGCGCCGCAAGGTCGTGAAGAAGAAGCCGCCGGAGGGCTCGATCGGCTGGGGCAAGCCCACCTACGAGCGGCTGATCACCGCCGAGCCCGAGCCGCTGACGTCGTCGTTCCAGGTCTCGCACGCGATGCTGCTCAACGTCATCGGCCGACCGGGCGACGCGTTCGCGGCGATGCGGCACCTGCTCACCGACAACCACGAGGACCGGGCCGCCCAGCGCAAGCACATCCGCCGCGCGATCGCGATCTACCGCGCGCTGCTCGCCGGCGGCGTCGTGGAGAAGCTCCCCACGCCGGACGAGGAGGGGCGGCTGGTCCGGCTCACCGTCGACCTGCAGCTGGACTTCGCGCTCAACCAGCCGCTCTCGCCGCTGGCGCTCGCCGCGATCGAGCTGCTCGACCGCGAGTCGCCCAGCTACGCGCTGGACGTCGTGTCGGTGATCGAGTCGACGCTGGACGATCCGCGACAGGTGCTCTCCGCCCAGCAGTTCAAGGCGCGCGGCGAGGCGGTCGCGCAGATGAAGGCCGACGGGCTGGAGTACGACGCCCGGATGGACGCGCTGGAAGAGGTCACCTACCCAAAGCCGCTCGGCGAGCTGCTGGACGCGGCGTACCAGACCTACCGGCGCGGACATCCATGGGTGGCCGACCACGAGCTGTCGCCGAAGTCGGTCGTGCGCGACATGTACGAGCGCGCGATGACGTTCACCGAGTACGTGTCGTTCTACTCGCTGGCCCGGTCGGAGGGGCTGGTGCTGCGGTACCTGGCCGACGCCTACCGCGCGATCCGGCAGACCGTGCCGGAGGAGGCCCGCACCGAGGACCTCACCGACCTCATCGAGTGGCTCGGCGAGCTCGTGCGCCAGGTCGACTCCAGCCTGATCGACGAGTGGGAGCGCCTGACCAACCCCGGCGAAGAGCTGGCGGAGGTGGCCCCGATCGAGGAGCGGCCACCGGCCGTCACCCGCAACACGCGGGCGTTCCGGGTGCTGGTGCGCAACGCGCTCTTCCGGCGGGTGGAGCTGGCCGCGCTGCGCAACTACTGGGAGCTCGGCGAGCTGGACGGCGCCGTCGGCTGGGACACCGCTGCCTGGGAGGCCGCGCTGACGCCGTACTTCGCGGAGTACGAGTCGCTCGGTACCGGGCCGGACGCCCGGGGGCCGGGGTTCCTCCACATCGACGTGGAGCCCGGGCGGTGGCTGGTACGGCAGACGTTCGACGACCCGGCGGGCGACCGCGACTGGGGCATCTCCGCGACGGTGGACCTCGAGGCGTCGGACGAGGCGGGCGTCGCGGTCATCGAGATCACGGCCGTCGGGCCGCTGACGGGCGGCTAGGCCGGCTCGCTGCCGGGGCCGGGCCGGGTGCCGGTGCCGGTGCCCGGGTCCGCGGCGGGGTCGGGGAGCAGCACGCCGTGGAGGTGGCGGAAAGCGGTCACCGCGGCGAGATTCCCGGCGCGCAGGTCGGTGACGGCGACCTCGGCCAGGCGGCCACCGGCCGGGTTGTAGATCAGCACGTGATCCTCGTCGTGCGCCACGATCAGCAGGTAGTGGGCCGGGTAGACGTTGCCCACCAGGAGCGGCACCGGGTGCCCGGCGTCGACGGCCGCCAGCGCGTCCCGGGTGGCCGCGGCGAGCACCCGCCGGTCCGTGTCGTCGGTCCAGCGGAAGCCGTAGCGGGCGCCGGCCTCGCGGGCCAGACCTCGTCGCATGCCCCACGGAGAGGTACCGAGCGCCTGCGGCCAGGCCGTGTTCGTGACGCGGTGGATGCGCTGCTGCTCGGCGGCGAGGCGCTGCCCGAATGCGTCGGGGCGAGCCGGTTCGTCAGGGTCGCTCGGGTCGGGGCCCTCCTGGCCTGGGTCTCCCGCCTCCGGGTCCGTGCCGGTGGTGAGCGCCAGGGCGTACACCGGGTCGGTCAGCACGCGGGTGAGCAGGACCGCGGTGGTGCCGCAGGTGGTGCCGTCGGTCTGGGCGAACGGCACCCCGTCGTGGGTGACCCGGCCCGGTCGTGCGGGGTCGACGATCGTCAGGTGGTGGCGGAGCCAGGCGGGGGTACGGCCCCGGATCCGATCGGCGAACGCGGTGATCACCGGGGCGTCGTGCCCGGCGGCGACCGCCTTCTCCAAGTACTGGCGTTCGAGCGGGCTCGCCGCCGCGGCGAGGGCGGCGTCCAGCGCGGCCCGGTCGGCGGGCGGGGCGTCGGCGCGGTGGTGGCCCGCGTCGGCGGAGCGCGTCGCGTCTGCGCGGGTGCGCAGCCCGGCCGGGTCAGCGCCGGGCGGCTCGGGGGCCGGGGTGAGCGTCGGGCGGAGCGAGCGGACGAGCGTGCGGGGGAAGAGCCGGCCGAGGACGGCAGTCAACCGGTGCGCGACCGTGCCGACCTGGAGGTAATCGGACGCCGCCACGGTCACCACCGTCCCGGCCGGATGCCGCCGCCTGCGGGACGCGGGGTCGCGGGGGTGTCCACGCCACCGATGATCCACGCTCCGGTCGATCTCCGCGCGGCGCTCTCCGCTCCGAGTACTCCCGCAGCCCGGCGGCGGCTCGCTCCGCGGGGGCTCGCTCCGCGGGGGCTCGCTCCGCGGGGGCTCGCTCCGCGCGGTGGACCTGGCCGGACCGCGGAGTCAGGAGGGTGGCGTCAACGCCCCGGACGGTCCGACCCGCGCCGCCGACCGTCCGAAGTCCGCCGCGGACAGCCGCCGGACCAGCGTCAGCGCACCGCGCCGCGGATCCCGGGCCGGTAGCCCTCCGCCGACGAGCCGGGTACCGGCGAGGGTTCCCCCGGCCCAGGCACCGTCCCGACGCAACTGGACCCGCAGTACCGCGCCGACGCCGAGCGGTCCGACGGTCGAGAGGGTCCGGTACCCCGCGAAGTTCCCCAGGCTGTACGCGATGAGCCGCCCCCGGTAGAACTCCATGCCGCGCAGCACGTGCGGACCGTGCCCCACGACCAGATCGGCGCCGGCGTCGACGACCGCGTGCGCGAACCGGATCGGGTCGCCGCGCTGCTCGCCGAGGAACGACTCCGGTCCCCGCCGGACGTGCGCCCGGTCCGTGCCCTCCGCCCCGACGTGCATGTTCACCACGACGACGTCCGCGCTCGCCGCGGCCAGGCGCACCAGTGCCGCGGCGGCCGGGACGTCGAGCACGCTGTTGGTCCACCCGTAGGGGGAGAAGCCGAGCACCGCCACCCGCACGTCGCCGACTACGGCCCGGGTGATCTGGCCGGCGAACCCGGTGTGGGCCACGCCGTGCCGGCGCAGCGCCGCGACGGTGTCGGTCAGGCCGGCGTCGCCGTAATCGCGGGCGTGGTTGTTGGCGACGTTCATCAGCGTGAACCCCGCGCCCGCGATCCAGCGGGCGTACGCCGGGGGCACCCGGAACGCGAAGCACCGGTCGCGACCGTCGGTGTGCCGCTGCACCGTCCCGGTGCCCGGCGCCGCCGCCGGACGGTGGCCGTGGGCAGCGGCCTGCTCCTGCCGCCCGGGCCCGGCACGGTGGGCCGACAGGTTCCTGCGGCACTTCGCGGAGTAGGTCCGGTCGGTGAGCGGCGACTCCAGGTTCCCGGTGACGACGTCGCCGGCCAGGTCCGGGCGGACGTCGTCGAAGAACGTCCGGCCGCCGTGGGGCGGGAGCTTCGGAGTGGACCCGAGAATGACGTCGCCGACCGCGGCGATCCGGACCGCCGCTGCGGGCGCCGGCGGCGCGGCCGATGCCGCGGGCGGCGCCAGGCGCAGGAACGAGCCCTGGTTCCCGCCGTCCGGCCCGGACGTGGACACGGCGACGACCACGCAGGCCAGCGCGATGCCCACGCCGATGCCCCACCACCGGCCCCGGAATCCGGAAGTCACAGCCGAGAGGATAGGGAACCCGGACCACTCCCACCCGGAGTTCGCGCAGCTCAGCGCAGCCCGGGCGCGCCGCCACCCGGTTTCGCGCCCGGCCGGCACCCACTTCTTTTCGCCGAGCCTGTCGGCAACCCGTCCGGAGCTGAACCCCGGAACACCGGGGGTTATACACTCCAGCGACGGACGAGGGGCGGACAGCGAAGGGGTGCGCAGCCAACCATGAGCGGCTGGTCGAGCGACCCCGGCCGGACCCCGTCCGGCGATCTCGGGAGCGGCGCCGAAGGCGGCCCCACGCTCACCGAGCCCCAGCTGGTCACCGGCCGGTCGGTCCGCTTACCCGTCGGCACCGGCCCCGGCGTCCGGGTCCTCCTGCGCGACCGGATCTCGAAGAACACCGGCCAGGCCACCGTCTTCGTCGCCGAGCTGCTCGACCCGCTGCCCGAGGCGGGGGAGCCGGGCGACCCGGTCGCCGTCCGGGTCGTGCTGGAGCGGCGCGGCCGCCCGGACGTGCTGCAGCGGATGCGGCGCGAGCAGCGGTACGCGACCGCGCTGCGCCACCCGTTCCTGCTGCCGGTCTTCGCCCAGGCCGAGATGCCGGAGTTCCGGCGTGAGTTCGACGGCACCTGCCTGGCGCTGGTCCAGGTGATGCCGCTCTGCGGCGAGGACCTGGAGGACCAGGTCGTGAAGTCCAATCCGCCGCGGCTGACCGCCGACCAGATCCTGTTCGACCTCGCCGGTATCGCCGACGCGCTGCACCACCTGCACACGCCCACCGGTCAGCGGGGCGTCCTGGTCCACCGCGACGTGAAACCCGCGAACATCCTGCGGTGGGACCGCCGCAGCGTCCTCGGCGACCTGGGGACGCTCCGCGACCCGCAGACGGGTAACCCGACCGGTGGGGTCGGGACGATCCCGTACATGCCGCCCGACGAGGGCACCAGCCCGACGCCGGCCTGGGACATGTTCAGTTTCGGTGTGGTGCTGGCGGAGCTGCTCACCGCCCGGCGCCCGCACGACGTCGCGGAGAAGACGCCGCTGGCCTACCTCCAGGCCCACCTGCGGCACAGCCTCCGCCCCGACCTCGACGAGCTGCTCGCGGCCGAGGTGGGGCCGGAGCGGGGGCCGGTCGTCGCGGGGCTGGTTCGCCGCTGCACGGATCCCGACCCCAAGGTCCGGCCGACGGCGGTGGCGGCGCGGGACGAACTGCTGCCGCTGCTGACGCCGGACGAGCAGCTCCGGCTGCACGACCTGGTCGGGCTGGACACGGTCGAGGCGTTGGACGTCGTCGCGATCTCGGCGCTGCGGGTCTACGGCGACCAGCACCCGGTCACGCGGTCCGCGGCCGAGCGTCTGGCGGCGACGCTGGTGGCGTCGGCCGCGGGGTTGATGGAGGAGGGCCGGCCCGGCCGGGCCAAGGACTACCTGGAGCGGGCGCGGCGGATCCAGGCCGCGCTCGCCGAGGGCGGTCCGACGCCGGTGGAGCCGTCGACGGACGCACCGACGCGCACCACGCACTGGGTGCGGACGAGTGCGCTGCCCGCGTCCGCGCCGCCGGCGGCGGTCTCGGCTCCGCCGGTCGCGTTCCCGGCCGTCTCCGGCCCGCCGGTGGTGTCGGGCCCGCCGGTGGTGTCGGGCCCGCCGGTCTCCGGCGCCGCCGGCTCGTACCCGGTCTCGGCCGCCCCGGCGGGGGGCAACTACCCCGTCTCCGGCCACCCCGTCTCCGGCCACCCCGTCTCCGGCCACCCGGTCTCCGGTAACCCGGTCTCGGGCTACCCGGTGTCCGGTCAGCCCGTGTCGGGCTATCCGGTCTCGGGTCAGCCCGTCTCCGGGCCGCCCGGCGCAGCGGACCGGCCGATCGTCTACGGCAAGCCGTACGGGTACCCCCCGGCCGGCCCGGTCCCGCCGCCCCCACCGGCCAGGAAGCGCACCGGCCTGCTCGTCGGCGGCGTGGCGGCGCTCGTCGTGCTCGCGCTGGTCGGCGCCGGGCTGTTCTGGCTACGGGCGGACGACGGCGACAGCGGAACCGGCGACGCCGCCGCCCCCCGCGTCACCGCGACGCCGCTCGCGATCGGACCCTCGCCGGCGATCCAGCACAAGTTCACCGGCCATACCCAGTGGATCAACGCGGTCACGTTCAGCCCGGACGGCAAGCGGATCGCCTCCGGCAGCGGCGACAGCACGGTCCGGCTCTGGGACGCCGAGTTCCGCAGCCCCATCGGCGAGCCGCTCACCGGCCACACCGGCACCGTCTACCGGGTGAAGTTCAGCAGCAACAACCTGCTGGCCTCGGTGGGCGGCGACGGCGCCGTCCGGCTCTGGAACGCCGACACCGGCACCAAGGTCGGCGTGCTCACCGGGCACGCCGGTGACGCGTACGGACTCGCGTTCTCCCCGGACGGCCGCACGATCGCCTCCTCCGGTGGTGACCGCACGGTCCGGCTCTGGGACGTGGCGAGCCAGCGGCAGATCGGTCAGCCTCTCACCGGCCACACCGACGAGGTGTACAGCGTCGCGTTCTCGCCGGACGGCAAGACGCTGGCCAGCAGCGGCGCCGACGACACGATCCGGCTCTGGGACGTCGCCACCCGCGAGCCGATCGGTGATCCGCTGAAGGCCACGCCAGGAGACATCGACTCGGTGGTGTTCAGCCCGGACGGGCGGTTGGTCGCCGGGGGCGGCTCCGACAAGGTGGTCCGGCTCTGGGACACCGAGACGCGGACGCCCCGCAGCGACGGTCCGTCCGCGCTGCGCGGGCACACCGACAACATCTACAACCTCGCGTTCAGCCCGGACGGACGGACACTGGCCACCGCGAGCATCGACGACACGACGCGGCTCTGGGACGTCGCGACCGGCAAGCAGATCGGGCAGCCGCTGAAAGCGACCGGGGACGTGGACGCGGTCGCGTTCAGCCCGGACGGCCGGACGCTCGTCGACGGTGGTGACGAGAAGGTCGTCCGCTTCTGGGATCTCGACACTCGCCCCGTACCGACGCCGAGCAACTGACCGTGCTCACGCCGTCGGGTGGCACGTCCTGGCTGGAGGGCATCTCCGCGTTCGGGGTGCTCGCGTTCTTCGTCGCGAGCTGGGTGCGGTCCCGTCGCCGCCGCCGGAACGACGACGGCGACGGTCACGCCCCTCAGTGAGCCACGTGCCGGGGATCAGCGTTGCGCGGACAGCCCCCACTCGGTGTTGCCGGCCGTGCCCTGCATGCCGACGAAGCCCTCGCCGGGGTTGAACAAGTCCTTGCCGAAGTCGACGTCGACGTCGTCCTCGGTGCCACCGTCCCCGTCGGCTCCGACGCCCCAGAGCATCGCGAAGTTCCCGCCCTGGTCCATCAGGTCCGCGGTGTCGTCGAACGCGGCGGTGTGCCAGCTCCCGAGGTAGTGGCCGATCTCGTGCGACGCGGCGTTGCCGACGGCCTGGCCGAGGAACCGGATCCGGTCGCTCTTCGGCGTGAGGTAGGCCAGCACCGACGGGTTCGACGTGTTCCGCGCACCGCTGGGGTTCGACAGGTCGTCGAGCAGCACGAGCGCGGACTCCTGCGTGTCGAAGTTGCCGGGGTCGACCGACTGCGAGATCCCCACGGTGGAGAGGCCGGCCTCGTCGGACGTCCCGCCGATCAGGACCCGGCTGACGTTCGGCTGGCCCCACGGATCCTTGTTGTCGCGGCTGTTCAGCACGCGGATCGCGACCCGGTCACCGAAGTCGAGCTCGAGGTTCTCCCGTATCGTCCGGACGACCGCGTCGATCGCGGCGTTCTCCTGGTCGCTGCGGAGTCCCCAGCGGCCGAGGAACGAGCGGAACGGGGAGAGCGTGCGCACGCCGGTTCCGCCCCAGAT